>Ga0207661_10003968_pt1 | contig 10338 bp, 10 predicted proteins | sample KBSC713LmetaG_FD_184337 | JGI IMG/M metagenome (GOLD analysis project Ga0207661, IMG submission 184337) | Corn rhizosphere microbial communities from Kellogg Biological Station, Michigan, USA - KBS C7.1-3L metaG (SPAdes) (version 2) | ecosystem: Host-associated > Plants > Roots > Rhizosphere ... | reverse complement strand
CGCAAAGAAGAGCGTGGCCGCCGCGATCCCCGCCGTGATGTTGGCCGCGGTGGGCGCCTGTTCGTACAGCGGGTGGAAGCGCGCGATCAGGTAGACGCCGGCCGTGACCATCGTGGCCGCGTGGATCAGCGCACTGACCGGAGTCGGGCCCTCCATCGCGTCCGGCAACCAGGTGTGGAGCGGCAGCTGCGCCGACTTGGCGAAGGCGCCCACCGTGAGCAGCAGGCACGCCGCGATCAGCGTGCCCTGGTCGTGGCTGAAGCTCTGCTTGGCCCCGGCGAAGATGCCCGTGTAGCTGACGTGGTGGCCGGTGTTCTTCCAGAGCAGGAAGGCGGCGATGACGAGGGCGACGTCGCCGATCACGTTCATCACGAACGCCTTGATGCCGGCGTCGACCGCGCTCTTGCGCCGGTACCAGAAGGAGATCAGCAGGTAGGACGCGGCGCCGACGAACGCCCAGCCGACGATGAGGATGATGATGTTGCCGGCCAGGACCAGCAGCAGCATCGAGAGGACGAAGTAGTTCATGTACGCGAAGTAGCGGCTGTAGCCCCGGTCCGAGGCCATGTACGAGACCGAGTAGACGTGGATCAGGAACGACACGCCGCTGACCACGAGCGCCATGAACAGCGACAGCGGGTCGACGTAGATGCTCATCCCGATGTTGAGCCCTGCGCTGTGCGCGTAGTCGAAGAGCGTGGATGAGAAATGCCGCGCGTCCGGCGCGGCGTCCTGCATCTTGAGCGTCGCCAGGATCGCGCAGACGAACGACCCGAGGATCATGGCCGACCCGATCCAGCCGGGCAGCCGGCCCGGAAGCGCCCGCCAGCCGAGCGAGATCACGATCGTGCCCGCCAGCGGAAATGCCAGCACGAGCCATGCCCAGGCTGTTGCGCTCATCCGCTATCTCCGAGGGTGACTCGCTCCGAAAAGCGAGCGATCCAAGGACGCAGGGTCGCTGGCTTGCTGGCGCAAGTCGAGACCCGAGGACGCCGGAGCGCGAAGCTTTGCAGGCCGCGAGTCATCCTCGGAGCTCCGAGAGGGCGTCGACGTCCTCAGGAATCCGCCGGCGGAAGATGCCGACGATGATCCCCAGCCCCACCACGACCTCGCACGCCGCCACGACCATAACCACGAGCGCGAAGATCTGGCCGTCGCCGTTGCCCCACATGCGCGAGAAGGCGATCAGCGCGAGGTTGCCCGCGTTGAGCATCAGCTCGAGGCAGAGCAGCACCACCAGCGGGTTGCGCCGCGTGAGCACCCCTGCCGCGCCGATGGCGAAGAGGAACGCCGAGAGCACCACGTACCAGGTGACGTTCACGCCGTCCCGCCCTCTCCGGTGAGCTCCTCGAAGCCGCGCCGCTTGCGCGCCAGCACGAGCGCGCCCACCGCCGCGACCAGCAGCAGGTAGGACGCCGCCTCGAAGGGGATCAGGAACTGCTTGAGCAGCAGCGAGCCGATCTGGCTCGGGGTGCCGAAGCCGTTGCCGATGTCGGCGCCGTGCGAGTCGAGCGCCTGAAGGCCGGAGCCGATCACCGCGATGCACAGCTCGGCGAGCAGGCACACGGCGAACAGCACGCCGAGCGGCCGCAGGCCCGGGATGTTCTGCCCGAGCGGCTCGTCCGCGCCGCCGATGTAGGCGACCACGAACACGTACAGCACCATCACCGCGCCCGCATAGACGATCAGCTGGGCCGCGGCGAGGAACTGCGCGCGCAGGAGCAGGAACAGCACGGCGAGGAAGAACAGGTGCCCGACGAGCGCCAGCACGCTGTAGAAGGGGTTGCGCAGAAGGACGACTCCCGCGGCACCCGCCAGCGCGCCGATCGCCGCGATGAAGAAGACGATCTGCTCGAAGATCACTCGCCTTCCCTCCGCAGCGGCGTCTTCTCGATCGGGTCCGCCAGCAGCATCTCCTTGGTGAAGATCAGGTCGGTGCGCGTGTAGTCCGCGAGCTCGTAGTCGTTGCCCATCGTGATCGCGTCGAACGGGCAGGCCACCTCGCAGTAGCCGCAGAAGATGCAGCGGCTCATGTTGATCTCGTAGACCGCCGCGTAGCGCTCGCCCGCCGAGACCTGGTGGTCGACCGTATTCTCGGCCGCGACCACGCGGATGCACTCGGCCGGGCAGGCCGCCGCGCATAGCGAGCAGCCCACGCACTTCTCGAGCCCCGAGTCCTCGAAGCGGTGGAGCTTGTGCCGGCCGCGGAAGCGGGGGTAGACCGGGGTCTTCTGCTCGGGGTATTCGAGCGTGACCGGCCCCTCGACCACTCGCCCGAGCGTCGTCTTGAGGCCGCGCAGCGTCTCTCCGAACACGCGGTAGATCGAGGCCACGCCGCCGGGGTTGGGCCCGCGGGCGACTTCGATGACGTCTGCTGATGGGTCGTAGGAGGTGGTCATGTGGTGGAGATCAGAATCGCGGTGACGAGGACGTTGAGCGTTGCCAGCGGCAGGAGCACCTTCCAGCCAAACGACATCAGCTGGTCGTAGCGCAGCCGCGGCAGCGTGGCGCGCACCCAGATGAACAGCACGAGGAAGCCCAGCATCTTGAGCACGACCCAGAGCGGGTTGAGGTAGTCCGGCCCGGGACCGTGCCAGCCGCCGAGGAACGTGGCCGTGGCGATGCCGGCGATCACGATCATGTTGATGTACTCGGCCATGAAGAATGAGCCGAAGCGCATGCCGCCGAACTCGGTGTTGAAGCCGCCGACGATCTCGGAGTCGCCCTCGGCCAGGTCGAACGGCGGGCGGTTGGTCTCCGCGAAGCCGGCCACGAGGAAGATGCAGAAGCCCACGAACTGGGGCACCACGTACCAGAGGTTGTGCTGGGCGTGGACGATCTCGGTGAGCGACATCGACTGCGCCTGGATCACCACGCCGAGCAGCGACAGGCCGAGCGCGATCTCGTAGGAGATGAGCTGCGCGGCGGAGCGCATCGCGCCGAGGAACGAGTACTTGGAGCCGGACGCCCAGCCGCCGAGCATGAGCGCGTAGAAGGCGAGCGCGCCGAAGGCGAAGTAGAAGAGGATCCCGATCGGGACGTCGATGCCGTAGAGGCCGAAGTTGCCGCCCCAGTCGCCGTTGTCGCCGAACGGGATGATCGCGAGCGTGACGACGGCGCAGAAGATCGAGATCACCGGCGCCAGCGCCATCATCCACGGCACCGCGGTGTTGGGCACCGAGTTCTCCTTGGACAGCAGCTTGAGCACGTCGGCGAGGGGCTGCATGAGGCCGTAGGGGCCGACCCGGTTCGGCCCGATGCGCGACTGGAAGCGGCCGAGGAGCTTGCGCTCGAGCAGCAGGATCAGCGGCACCACCTGGAGCACGAACAGGAAGATCACGACGGACTTCACGATCATCACGAGCGTGCTCTCGACGTAGTTCACGTCGGCGAGCGGGAGCGCGAGGGTCAAGCCTTCGTCACCTCCACCGTGCGCGGCAGCCCGTTCATGAGGGCGGTCGCGTTGTCGGTCTCCGTGCCCTCCACCAGGAACACGCTCCCCGGCGGGACCGGATCGTGAACCCGCGCGCGTGCGCGAACGCTGCGGCCGTCGACCGACACGCTCACCTCGTCGCCGGAGCGCACGCCCAGGCGCTCGGCGTCGGCGATCGAGATCTCGAGGGTTTGCTCGGGCGCGAGGAAGCGCAGCACCGTCGCGTACTGGGTCTCGCGGCCTGACCAGAGACTGGGCACGGTGCCGAGCCGCAGGCCCTCGCCGGGCAGCTCCGGGGGCGTTTCGAGCTGGGTCTCCGGAAGCGGCGCTGCCTCCAACGCGGATGCCTGCTCGCGGTCCTGCCAGCGCACGCCGCGGCCGCCGATCTCCTCGAGCGTCAGGCCGGCGTAGAACGGCACCGCCTGCGCAAGCTCGTCGAAGATGCCCGGCATCGTGGGCACCGGCAGCGGCTTGCCCACGCGCGCGCTCAGCTCCGCCAGCACGGCCCAGGCGGAGCGGACCTCGCCGGGATGCGCGATCGCCTGGCGCACGCGCTGGAGGCGCCCATCCGGGTGCGTGACGGTGCCCTCCTTCTCCGCGTAGGACTCGGCGGGGAAGACCACGGTGGCGTGCTCCTCGAGCGCGGGCGTGACGAAGTCCGCGAACGCGATCACGCTGTCCGCGGAGTCGAGCGTCTGCTCCCACGCCTGGGGATCGGGGTTGGTGCGAATGGGGTCGGCCTGGAAGAGGAGCAGGGCGGATACCCCGGCGCCTGGCACCTGGGCGGCGCTCAGTCCGGTGGACTCCGCCGCGATCAGGCCGGGACCCATGTTCGGCACGCAGCCCAGCTCGCGCAGGCCGCGCGAGTTCGTGCCGGCGGGCACCTCGATCAGGCCGGCATCGTCGCTCGTCTCGACACCCAGGCGGCGGGCCAGCGCCAGCAGCGCCGATACGGCCTGGCGCCCACGGTCGCCGTGCGAAAGACGCTCGCCCCAGAGGATCACGGTCGGCCCCTCGCCGCCGAGCATCTCGGCCGCCAGGCGCAGCGCCTCGGAGTTGCTCCCCGCACGCCGCGCCAGGCCGTCGATGTCGCCCCCGCCGCCGAGCGCGGCGACCAGCCCGGCCAGCGCGGCTTCCGCCGCGCCGGGCGCGAAGCGCAGCACCGCGTCCGCGTTCGGATCGAGCGTTCCGGGCCGGCTCGTGGCCACCACCAGCTTCACGCCGTTGCGCCGCACCGCCTTGCGCACGCGCAGGTCCAGGATCGGCGACTCGTCGACGAGGCTCGTGTCGAGCACGAGCACGGACTCGGCGTAGTCGATGTCAGACACGCGGGCGCTGAAGTCCGGCCGCGCGAGCGTGCGCGCCTGCTCGGGGTCGAGCATGCCGTTCGAGCGCGAGTCCACGTTGGCCGAGCCGAGCGCCTCGCGGAACAGGCGCTGGATCAGGAAGCCCTCCTCGTTGGTGCTCTCGCCGCCGACCAGGGCCGCGGCCTTGGAACCGCCGCGCTCGAGCGCCGAGGCCGCCATCGACAGCGCGCGCTCCCACGACACCTCGCGGAGCATGCCGCCGTCGCGAGCCATCGGCGCGGTGATCCGCTCAGGCGCGTGGATGGCCTGGTAGCCGAAGCGGCCCTTGTCGCAGAGCCAGCCGTCGTCCACCTCCTTGTGGTCGCGGGCCAGCACGCGCATGACCTTGGTGTCGTCGCGCGTCGTGAACTTCACGTTGCACTGCGACGGGCAGAGCATGCAGACCGAGCCCGCGTCCTCGATGTCCCACGGACGTGCCCGGAAGCGGTAGGCCGTGGAGGTGAGCGCGCCCACAGGGCAGAGCTCGATGATGTTGCCGCTGAACGGCGCCACGTACGGGTGGCCGTCGTGAGTGCCCACGAAGGTGTGGTCGCCGCGCTCGAGGAACACGAGCTGGTAGTCCTCGGCCACCTCCTGCGAGAACCGCACGCAGCGGTAACAGAGGATGCAGCGCTCGCGGTCGATCGCCACGAGCGGCGAGATCTCGAGCGGCTTCTCGAAGTGGCGCTTGGGCTCGACCACGCGCGAGCGGCCGGCGCCCCAGCCGAACGAGATGTCCTGGAGCGGGCATTCGCCGCCCTTGTCGCACACCGGGCAATCGAGCGGGTGGTTGACGAGCAGGAACTCGACCATCGCGTTCTGCGCCTGCTTCACGCGGTCGGACGTGGTGTTGACGACCATGCCGTCCTTGACCGGCGTGGAGCAACTCGTCTGCAGCTTGGGCATGCCCTCGATCTCCACGAGACACATGCGGCACGCGCCCACGGGCTGACCGAGCTTGGGCTCGTAACAGAAGTAGGGGATCTCGACGTCGCCCTGCTTGGCGGCGTCCACGAGCATCATGCCCTCCGGCGCCTGCACCTCGCGGCCGTCGATCTCGAACGTGATCAGCTTGGGCTCTGGCCTCGGCACGAGTGGCTCCTATGCCGCCTGATCCGACGGGGGCGCGGCCACGCCCAGTTCGACGCTCAACCGGTCCGCCGCCTCGCGCGCGCGCTCGATGTGCTCCTCGAACTCGCCGCGGAACTTCTTCACCATCGAGCCGACGGGCATCGCCATCGAGTCGCCGAGCACGCAGAGGCAGTTGCCGATGATGTTGGTCTGCACGTTCGCCAGGAGGTCGAGGTCCATCGGCGTGGCCTCGCCGGAGTCGATGCGCTCGAGCATCTTCACGGTCCAGTTGGTGCCCTCGCGGCACGGCACGCACTTGCCGCAGGACTCGTGCCGGTAGAACTGCGCGAGCCTCAGGCAGACGGACACGACGGGCACGGAATCGTCCACCACGATGATCGCGCCGGAGCCGAGCATCGAGCCGGCCTCGGCCATCGACTCGAACGAGTACGGCCGGTCGAGATCCTCCTCGAGCAGCACCGGCGCGGACGATCCGCCCGGGAACCAGAACTTGACCTTGCGGCCTGGCGGCGGCCCGCCGGCGAGGTCGTAGACGATCTCGCGCGCGGGGATGCCCAGCTCGATCTCGTAGTTGCCGGGCCGCTGCACGTTGCCCGACACCGACACGAGCTTGGTGCCCGACGACTGGTCGGTGCCGTTCTGCTTGAACCACTCCGCGCCCTTGTTGATCACGACCGGCACGTTGGACAGCGTCTCCACGTTGTTGATCAGCGTCGGTCCCTGGTAGAGGCCCTGGTTGGCGGGGAACGGCGGCTTGAGGCGCGGGTTGCCGCGCTTGCCCTCGAGCGAGTCGAGCAGGCCGGTCTCCTCGCCGCAGATGTAGGCGCCCGCGCCGCGGTGCACCACCAGGTCGACGGTGTGGCCGCTGCCGAGGATGTCGCTGCCGAGATAGCCCTTCCCGTAGGCCTCCTTCACGGCGGCGTCGAGCACGTCGGCCTGGAGCACGTACTCGCCGCGGATGTAGATGAACGCCTTGTTCGCCCCGGCGGCGACGGCCGCGATGATGATCCCCTCGATCAGCCGGTGCGGGTTCTTCTGCATCAGCAGCCGGTCCTTGAACGTGCCGGGCTCGGACTCGTCGGCGTTGCAGCAGAGGTACTTGTCCATCGCGCCCTTGGGCATGAAGCTGGCCTTGGTGCCCATCGAAAAGCCGGCGCCGCCGCGGCCGCGCAGGCCCGAGTCCTTGAGCTCCGCGAGGATCGTGTCCACGTCCATCTGGGTCAGCGCCTTGCGCATGGCCTGGTAGCCGCCGGTGCGCTCGTAGACGTCGATCGTGTTCAGCCCGGGCTCGTCGATCCCATCGAGCAGCACGCGCATCTGCTCAGCCATTCGACCCGTCCTCCCACGGAAGCTTGAAGCCGTCGTCGCCGAGCCCGCGGCCGGGCAGCGGCGGGCGACCCTCCTTGAGGGCGTCGATCACGTCGCTCGCCTCGTCCGGATCGATCGGGCCGACGTAGCGGCCGTCGATCGACGCCATCGGCGCCATGTCGCACGCGCCCAGGCACTCAAAGCCGCGGATGTTCGCGTCCTCGTAGCCCTCGCCGGCCTCCTGCAGCGCCTCGAGCAGCGCCTGCGCGTTGCGCAGGTTGCACGCCACGCTGGTGCACACGTACACCTGGTGATGGCCGAGTGGCTCGGTGTTGAACATGTCGTAGAAGGTCGTGATCGACGACAGGTACGCGGGCGTGACCCGCATCACCGCGGCCACCTGCCAGATCGCGTCGGGAGAACACCAGCCGTGCACCCGCTGAGCCGCCATCAGCGCGGGCAGCGCCGCCGAGCGGTGGTTCGGGTACTTGGCCATGTGGTCCCGGATCTCGCGCTCGAGCTCCGCCGGCACATCCACCGAGGACAGATCGGGGACCACGGCCGGATCCTTGGAGAGGTCCGCCGGAGCGTCCCAGTCCGTGGGCACCCCCGGCGTCTGACCGGTGTCGCGTGGCCCGGGGCCTGTCGCCTGCGGCCTGGTCACCGGTCTATCCCTCCAAGAATCGGATCGAGCATCGCGACCGAAGCAATCAGATCCGCGATGAGCGTCCCCTCCGACATGTCCTTCAGCGACTGCAGGTTCACGAACGAGGGGTCGCGCATGTGCACGCGTGCCGGCTTTGAGGACCCGTCCGCGACCACGAAGCAGCCCAGCTCGCCGCGTGGCGACTCGACCGCCGCATACGCCTCGCCCGGCGGCACGCGGAAGCCCTCGGTCACCAGCTTGAAGTGGTGGATCAGCGCCTCCATGCTCGTGGCCAGCTCGTGCCGCGGCGGCAGCGCGATCTTGCGGTTGTCCGTGATGTAGGGCCCGTCCGGCAGGTTGTCGAGCGCCTGCGAGATGATCTTCAGCGACTCGCGCATCTCGGCGATGCGCACCCGGTAGCGGTCGTAGTGGTCGCCCACGGTGCCGACCGGCACGTTGAAGTCGAAGTTCTCGTAGCCCGAGTACGGGGCCGCTTTACGCAGGTCCCACGAATGCCCGGACGCCCGCAGCAGCGGGCCGGTCACGCCCAGGTCGAGCAGCCGCTGCGTGTCCACGATGCCGACGTTGCGCGTGCGGTGCAGGAAGATCTCGTTCTTGTCGAGCACCGCCTCGTACTGCTCGATGCGGGGCGGCATCCGCTGCACGAACTCGCGGCACTTCTCGACCCAGCCCGGCGGGATGTCCTCGATCACGCCGCCCACCTGGAAGTAGCGCGGGTGCATGCGCTGACCGCTCGACATCTCGAACAGGTCGAGCGTCATCTCACGGTCGCGGATGCCCCACCAGAGGAACGAGATGGCGCCGAAGTCGAGGATCGAGGTGGCCATCCAGAACAGGTGGCTCGAGATCCGGTTCAGCTCCATGTGGATCACGCGCAGGTACTGCGCGCGCTCCGGCACCTCGACGTCGAGCAGCCGCTCGACGGCCATGCAGAAGGCCATCGCGTTGAAGTAGTACGAGAGGTAGTCCATCCGCTCGACGAACGGGATCACCTTCCAGTACGACTGGTCCTCGCAGCTCTTCTCGATGCCGGTGTGCACGTAGCCGATCAGCGGCGTGAGCTCGTGTACGTACTCGCCCTCTAGCGTGACGAGCAACCGCAGCACGCCGTGCGTGGCCGGGTGGTGCGGCCCGATGTTGAGCGTGAACAGCTCGGTGTCGCGCTCCAGCTCGGTGCCGTAGACGGGCGCCTGACCCTGGTCGAGCGCCTCCATCGTGACCGACTTCTCGCGCTCCCGGTAGGGAACGGCGAGCGGGTTCTGGCCCCCCTCGCGGTTACTCATACCAGCGAGGTCCCTCGTTCTCGTTGAACGTGAAGATCACGGGCTCGCCGCCGATCGGGAAGTCGCGGCGCTGCGGGTGGCCCTCGTAGTCCTCGGGCATGAGGATGCGGCGGTGGTCGGGGTGGTTTCCGAACTCGATGCCGAACATGTCCCAGACCTCGCGCTCCTGGAAGTTCGCGCCGGGCCAGAGGTCGACCACCGACGGCACGTGCGCCTCGTCCACGCCCATGCGGGTCTTCACCCGCAGGCGCTCGACCCGCTCCATCGACAACAGCTCGTAGTGCACGGCCAGCCGCGGCTCGTCGGGCAGGTAGTCGCAGCCGTGCAGGCTCGACAGGAACTCGAAGGGCTCCTGGTCGCGCAGCTTCAGGTACTCGAGCACGTCGCGAACCCGCGCGGGCGCCACCTCGAGCGTTGCCTGGTCGCGGTAGTAGCTGGTTCCGACAACGGCGTCTTCACCCAGCTCATCGCGCACGCGCTGGGCGATCAGCTCGAGTCCGGTTGCGTCAGGCACGTTCTTCTGTGCCCTGTGCCTGATAGCGCTCCCGCCAGCCCAGGTCGGGCTGGCTGAGGATCTTCTTCTGGAGCTTGATGATCCCGTACATCAGCGCCTCCGGCCGAGGCGGACAGCCGGGGATGTAGATGTCGATCGGGAGGAAGCGATCCGCTCCCGCGACGAGCGCGTAGTTGTTGAACATCCCGGCGCTGGACGCGCAGGCGCCCATCGAGATCACCCACTTGGGCTCCAGCATCTGGTCATAGAGGCGGCGGATGACCGGCGCCATCTTGATCGACACGCGACCCGACAGGATCAGCATGTCGGCCTGGCGCGGGGAGGCGCGCGACACCTCCGCGCCGAAGCGGGCGAGGTCGTTGCGAGGCGAGCCGATCACCGAGATCATCTCGATCGCGCAGCACGCGAGGCCGAACGTGGCCGGCCAGACGGCGTTGGCGCGCGCCCAGTTCTGTGCCTTCTCGAGCGTCGTCAGGAGAACGCGCTGCTCTACGTAGTCCTCGAGCTCCGCGTCGGGGACGTCGCCCTTCAGCATGCGCTGGGCCGTGACCTGCTGGATGCGCAGGTCATCGAGCTTCTGCCGTGTTACCTCCACTCGAGGGCTCCTCTGCGCCAGACGAAAGCGAAGCCCACGAGCAACAACGCGATGAACACGACGGTCTCCACCAGCGCGAACGTACCCAATGCCTTGAGTT
>Ga0207661_10003966_pt1 | contig 10340 bp, 11 predicted proteins | sample KBSC713LmetaG_FD_184337 | JGI IMG/M metagenome (GOLD analysis project Ga0207661, IMG submission 184337) | Corn rhizosphere microbial communities from Kellogg Biological Station, Michigan, USA - KBS C7.1-3L metaG (SPAdes) (version 2) | ecosystem: Host-associated > Plants > Roots > Rhizosphere ... | reverse complement strand
CGCCTGCGCGGTGTCGTGCAGCAGGCAAGCCAAAATGATCTCCTCGGGCATGCCGTTTTTCATCGCCAGCGCGGCGCTCTGCAGAACGTGGTTGGCGGGGGCGAAGCGGAGGGCGAAGAAGTCGTAGAGCGTGGGCTTGTCGGGCATCGGCGGGAGGACTTTGACCTTGGCTCCCGGCGCGGTGGCGACAAACAAGTTCCCGACACCCATCCGAAAATGCCGGGTAGGAATTTTCTGTTCGACCTCGGCCACGGTGGGAAAGGGATCTTTGGATAGCAGGATCTTATCGAGCTCGGTGGAAAGGAAATCCTCGAGGGCGTCGGCTTTGGCTTCGGAGTCCATGCGAGCCACGGCTACTTCGCCGCCGAGGGTGGTAAATAAGGTTCTGCGTTTCACTTCCATCTTTGAACCTCTATACCAATTGTAAACCTCGGCTGCACGGGCTCAATGTTATCCTGAACCTGAGACGATGGCGTTCAGCACGCGATCTTATGCCCGGCAGTACCTCGGCGGAGGCGGAATGCCCCCGGGCGTAAAAAAACTGATCATCGCCAACTCGGTCATTTTCCTGCTGATGTGGCTGGTGGGGCCAATTGAACGAGTGTTCATGACGTGGTTCGCCCTAGTCCCCTCCGATGTGGTGACTCGATTCTTCCTATGGCAGCTGGTCACGTACCTGTTTCTGCACGGAGGATTCTTCCACATCCTATTTAACATGCTGGGATTGTGGTTTTTCGGGAAGGATCTGGAAGACATCTGGGGCACGCGCCGGTTTCTACAGTTCTATTTTTTCTGCGGCATTGGCGCGGGAGTCATCGCGGTGATTGCGAACTACATGTTTGGCAACCGCGACGGTGCAACGATTGGGGCATCCGGCGCGATCTACGGGATTTTCCTGGTGGCGGCGGTTCTGTGGCCGGACAGGATCATCATTTTCTATATTTTCCCGATTAAGCTCAAGTACTTCGTGATGATTCTGGCCGCGATCGAGTTCTTTGGCCTGCGGGATCTCAACAGCGGCGTCAGCAACATCGCGCACCTGAGCGGGATGCTGTTCGGGTACGCGTTTCTGAAAATGCCGCGGGTCCGCAAGATGGAGATCGCGGCTCCCATGCGCGAGAGCTACAAAGCCTGGAAACTGGCCCGGGCGAAGCGCAAGTTCCAGGTATATCTGAAGAAGCAGCAGGGTGGGGATCCCGACCGCTGGGTGAACTAAGCCGCGAGCCCAGGGCGCGATTTCAAGAGATGGTATAGTGCGGTCATGAAGGCCTTTCGTATCAGCCTCCTTGTTTTGGCCTCAGCGTTAAGCGTGGCCTTGGTAGTGGTCGCTCAAGGACCCAAGAACGACGGCAGCGAGACTGTAGCCCGGCCCAAAAAAGGGGCGTCGACGGAATCGACCAGCGCTCCGGCGGAACAACCAGATCAAGCCAAAATCCCCTCGCAGTACAAGAAGAATAAAGGCCTGCCCGAAGGCGTAGCGACCTACTCCACGGACGCCGTTACCGTGACCGTGGAAGTATCGGTGCTGGATAACAAGGGCAACTTCATTCCCAACATTCCGGCTGGCAACTTCCGGGTTCTGGAGGACAATGTTCCCCAGAAGATCAGCCAGGTATCGAAGGGAGAGGCTCCGCTGACGATCGCCATGGTGATCGAGTTCTCGGGACGCTTCCAGCAGGTTTACTCGGAACCGTGGTTCCAAACTTTGCAGGCAGCCTACGGGTTCGTGGACTCGCTCAAGCCCGAGGATTACGTCGCGATAGTGGCGTACGACCTGAGGCCGGAGATTCTTTCGGACTTTTCCACCGACCGGAGCGAGGCACAGGACGCTTTATCGCGCATGCGGTTCCCGGGTTTTTCCGAGGCGAACTTGTTCGATGCATTGGTCGACACAGCTCAGAGGATGCAGGACATCGAGGGTCGAAAGGCGATCCTGGTTATTTCCTCGGGCATCGATACGTTCAGCAAGCTGAACTACGGCGAGGCGCGCAAGGCGATTCAGAACGCGGGCGTACCGATTTACGCGATCGGGCTGATGCAGGCGTATCGCGACATCTTATACTCCTATGGCGCGCTTTCGGACAGCCAGAACATGGACTTCCTGCAAGCCGACAACCAACTGCGAACGTTCACCAAGGAAAGCGGCGGCGTGGCGTTTTTCCCGCGCTTTTATGGCGAGTTTCCACAAATCTACCGCAACATCAGCGAAGTGCTTCGCAGCCAGTACGTTCTCACGTATACTCCCAGCAACACGGCGCGAGACGGCAAGTTCCGCAAGATCAAAGTGGACCTGGTGAATCCGGAGAACAACCAACCGTTGCTCATCAAGGACCAGAAGAACAAGCCCGTGAAGTACCAGATCCTCGCTAAACCGGGCTACACGGCACCCAAGCAAGTCGAATAACATTCACTTCACACTCGCGGTCATCGCGAGACAAATGAAGTTCGAAAGTCAAGCACTCCATCTTTCACCTTTTGAGTTCGATAGAAACTTTCTTGACAGCTGCATTTCGGCTCTGTTAATGTCGCGTTGTTCCCCACACAACAATGCCTCTCCGGAATACTTCCTCTACTTCGATGCATGGACGTATTTTGCTGGTTGACGACAACATACGTGGATCGACGGCACGAAAGACGGTCCTGGAAGAATTGGGACACAAGATCCACGTAGCGTCGAGCGGCGCGGAAGCGCTCGAGCAATTTTCTCAGAACAAATACGACCTGGTGGTTACGGATTACAGAATGCCCCGAATGGACGGCGTGGAGCTGATCACGTGCTTGCGAAAGCAGCAACCCGAAATTCGGATCGTGCTGGTTTCGGGCTTCGTCGACACGTTGGGATTGAATGAGGCCAGTACCGGAGCCGATGCTGTTATTCAGAAGAGCGCCAATGAAGTGACGCATCTGGTTCGGGCAGTCAATCGCTTGCTGCGGCGGAGGAAACCGGCCGCGGGCGCCGGATTGGTGAAGGTCAAGCGGCAGGCGAGTTGAACGTTTTACCCGGCCAGAAACGGAAGCGGAATCCAGCGGAGCGAAGCCGCCGTCATCAACACTCCCACGCATAGAATCACGAACGCCGAGGCAACCGGCGCGAATATCAAAAGAGGATGCTGCCCGTTCTTCGACGATTCCGGCAACCAGTTCTTGGCGTGAATCACGAGCATCCCGATCGCCATCAGCACGCCCGCTAACCCCAGACTGAAGGCGAGCAAGAGAACTAGCCCCAGGCCGATACGTCCGATCGCGATGGCGCTAAGAAGAAGTACCATCGCGGCGGGGCACGGGACCAGTCCACCGCTGGCTCCCAAGGCCAGCAGGCTGCCGAGCGTGATATCTCCTTGCGGGGCATGACTGTGGGTGTGGCCGTCATGAGTATGGCTATGCCCATGATCGTGGCTGTGATCGTGATCGTGACTGTGGTGGTCATGGTGATCATGATGATGGTCATGATCGTGATGATGATGGTGACCCAGAGCATGCGCGCGGGAATGAAGAAACGCTCGCCAGCGTTGGTATAACAACCATCCGCCGATCAGCACGATTGAGATGCCGGATAGTACTCCCAGTACCGGAATGATTTTTTCAGGAACAATGTAGCTTGATAGCAGCAGCGTTCCGATTCCCAGCAGAAAGACGCTGATGGTGTGAGTGAAGGTGACAGTCGCGCCAAGGATCGCGGCGTGCTTCAGGTTGCCTCGGGATCCTACCAGGTAAGCGGCGACGATGGTTTTGCCGTGACCCGGTTCCAGGGCATGCATCGCTCCCAGCCAGAACGCGACGGCGATTCCTGCCAACAGCCATCCGGCGCTCAACTGCGGCTGGTGCAGGAGCTGGGCCAAATAATCTGCGTGCATACGTCTACCTATTTAGGTTTGCTATTCGGAGCTGGTTTCGCGGCCTGCGGAGACTTCCGGATTTCCTCGAAGTATCTTTCGACAAAGGGTTGAAACATGAGAGGAACCTCGTCGCGATGAATCTCGCCTCCGGAGTCGGAGTGAGTGGCCTGGCTTTCGGCCCAGGGAGTCTTGAGAGTCTGCTTGGTCTGGCCCACCTCGATCATCATTTCGCCGGTTACAGCGGCCGAACGCTTTCCGAGGATTTCACTGATTTGCCCCATGGCTTCCAAAGCCTTGGCATCCTTGGCGGCCTTATCGCCATCCTTGGAGCCGGCTCCGCTGGCACTTTCCTGGGACGAAGGCTTGCCGGGCTGGCTGTTGGCCTTGGCGTCCTCGGCGTTCTTCTGATCGCCACTCTGATTGCCGTCAGGATTCGGCTCGGCTTCGGCGTTCTGGCTGTCCTGCTTGTCGGCCTTGTCGGATTTATCGGATTTCTCACCCTTACCTTCGGGCTTGCTCTTGCCGTTCTGCGGAGAGTTCTGAGCGGTGTTGGGCTTCATCTTGTTCAGCATGTTGGCCAAAGCATCCTTGATTTTGTCAAGAACACCGCCGTCGCTGGGATTATTGCCCTGCTTGTCCTGATTTCCGGCCTTATCTTTACTGTCGGCGGAATCTTTGCCGTCTTTCGAATTGTTATCGCCCTGCTTGCCGTTCTTGTCGTCGCCTTTGTCTTTGCTCTGCTTATCGCCCTCGCCTCCGCTCTTGTCGCCCTCTTTGTCAGCGGCCTCCTTGGCGTTATCGTCGCCCTGGGCCTTGGCCTCATCGGAAGAGTCTTGAGCTTTCAGAAGATCTTCGGGCTGTTGATCGGTGGCTGTGGATTGTGCGTCGGGGTTGCCGGGATCGAATGGATTCTGCGTGGCGTTTAAACGCTTGGCCTGGTTCTTAGCGAGCTGCGGAGGCGGGCCAAAGAAGGAATCGTAAGCGATCTTCAGCAGCGAAGGTTCCAGGCTCAAGCTGCCGGTGACGGCATAGCGCACGGCAAACAGGCTGAAGGCAATCACCACCAAACCGGCGGCGGGCAGCAGATAGCGCGACCGCGAGGGTGGCAGGGCTTGGTGGATATCCACCTGCTGTGCGACGATTTCCGCCTCCCGGCGTTGTACCTCGCAAACGGCCTCGCGTTCCGGTTCGGGATGGGCGGCAAAATAGACCGCGGTGGAAAGGGAATCCGCCAGGCCCAGGCGCTTGTCGATCTGTTGCGACAGCTTGTACTGAGAGGGGAGGCTCTTGCGAAGGCGATAGATTCCCACGCCCAGGCTGACGACGACCAGGAGAACCGGCCAATACCAATCCAGGATCTGGGTACCCGCGAGCAGCAGCAGGATGACTCCGGCCATTCCGATCAGCAGCGCCAGAGCGCCCTTATCCAATGCCAGCTGGCCGAACAGACGCCGGCGGGCGCGCTCAAGGAGATTGGTCAGAGTGGGATGGCTGGGCACAAGTAACCCTATATGATAAGCATACAATCGCCGTAAGAGTAAAAGCGATACTTTTGAGAAACGGCGTGGCGGTACGCTTCAAGAGCCAGTTCCCTGCCCGCAAAAGCGCACACCAGCACCAGCAGACTGGACTTAGGCAAATGGAAGTTGGTCAGCATCGCGGCGGTGCGGCGGAACTGAAATCCAGGGTAAATGAAGAGATCCGTTTCGGCGGCGCCAGGATCGCTCTCGATGGCACGGACGGCGGTGGTACCGACCGCGACGACCCTTTTGGCTTCATCCATGGCTTGGACAGTCTCGTGTGGGACGACGAACGATTCTTTGTGGAGATGGACGTCTTCTAATACTTCCGTGCGCAGGGGCTGGAATGTTCCGAGGCCAACGTGAAGGGTGACATGCGCCACGGTCGCTCCGGCGGCGCGGCAGGCTTCAAGGATTTCGGAGGTGAAATGCAGGCCGGCGGTAGGCGCTGCTGACGATCCTGGCTCGCGGGCGAATACGGTCTGGTAACGTTCACGGTCGGCTGGAGTGTCGTCGCGGCGAATGTAGGGCGGCAGCGGGACATGACCGACCTTCTCCAGCACGGCCAGCAGGTTGCCAATGGGATGAAGGCGGACCGTGCGCTCGCCGAATTCTCCTCGGTCGAGGATTTCAGCAGTGAGATCGTCGGAGATGAGAATGCGCTCTCCCGTGCGCATCTTGCGTCCGGGGTGAACCAGAGCTTCCCAGGTGAGCCCATCCGACGAGACTGGCTTGGTCAGAAAGACTTCGACTTGTCCGGTGCCATGCTCGCGGCGGCCGTAAAGGCGGGAAGGCAGGACGCGGGAATCGTTGAGGACGAGGCAGTCGTGGGGTGTGAGGTAGGACGGGAAGTCGCGAAAGGCGCGGTCTTCCCACTTGCCGGTGGTGCGGTCGACTACGAGCATCCGCGAGCCGGCGCGATCGGCGAGGGCTTCCTGGGCGATGAGATCGCCGGGGAGGTGGTAGTCGAAGTCGGAGAGAAGCACGTCTCCATTCACTGTACTCCGCAGTCCAATAAGACCGGGGGAAAAAGGGGACACCTCCTGGTGTTCGTTCCGCTACTGACTTTGCTGAAGTTAGGAGGTGTCCCCTTTTTCCCAGGGAGGTGGTAGTCGAAGTCGGAAAGAAGCACTTACAGACCACTGTAAACTGGAAACACCGTTGGGCGAGGCGTGCTTCGCCCATGCTGCGATTCTGGATTGAGTGAATACGAGGCTTGCATGTCCTTTGTGGGAGTGGTGAGCATAGCGTTACTGTCATTCGGTGTTCTGGCGACCGCGCAAGATTCGCACCGGCCCTGCGAAGACCTGAGTTACGAGAACCGTAACCAAATCGATTACGGTCCTATTGTGCTGAAACAAGTTCGGGGCATTGCAAAGGACCTAGACGGCGTCCCGGTTCCTAATGTGTGCGTCGGCGTCTTTAGTGAGCTGGACCATAAACTCGTTGCAGCAACACATACAGATACCAAAGGCACGTTCGAGCTTAGAGCGATTCCGGACGGAGACTATCGCATCGTAGCCAGGTGTGAAGCCTTTTGCCCTGGAAACGCGCGTATTCGGATCAAGTCTCGATCGGGGAGCGGAAAGGCTCTATCGATACACTTCAGAACTTCCGACATTGACACATGCAGTTACATCGATCAAAAGCAGTGATGCGGATTCTGGGGATTGAATCGTCGTGCGATGAGACTGCGGCGGCCGTGGTGGAAGACGGGTCGCGCATCTTGTCGTCCGTGGTTTCGTCCCAGATGGCGACGCATTCGAAATACGGGGGCGTCGTCCCGGAGCTGGCGTCGCGCGAGCACTTGCGAGCGATTGTCCCAGCGGTGCGGATGGCTCTCGATGAATCATCGACGCGGTTAGAAGACTTGAGTGCGATCGCGGTCACCGAAGGTCCGGGACTGGTGGGATCGCTATTGGTGGGCATGACGTACGGAAAGGCATTAGCGATGGTCCACAAGCTGCCGCTGATTGGCGTCAATCACATCGAGGGACACATTCACGCCGTAGCAAGCCAGAGTGCGGTGGAATACCCGGCCCTGGCGCTGGTAGTGAGCGGCGGGCACACGCACCTGTTCGAAGTCGCCGAGGGATTCCATTACCGGCTGCTGGGAAAAACTCGAGACGACGCGGCGGGCGAGGCGTTCGATAAGGTCGCGAAGCTCCTGGGATTCGGATATCCGGGCGGGCCGGTGATCGATATGCTCGCGCCGCATGGGAATCCCGAGGCGGTGCGATTTACGCTGGCCAAGATGAAGGGCAACACGCTCGACTTCAGTTTCAGCGGGCTGAAAACGGCGGTGCTGCGATGGTTTGAGGCGCGCGATATGGTTGAGGAGGTCGCGGTGCGGAGGGCGCTACTGTCTGAGAACCTCAAGCCGTCGGTGGAACAGTGGCTGCGGGTAACGCCGAAGGCGACGCTCGACCTGCTCGCCTCATTTCAAGCCACCGTGATCGATGAGTTGCTGCGTCGAGCGACACGAAGTGCCGAAGACATCGGCGCCCGGAGCATGATCGTGTCAGGAGGTGTCGCATGCAATTCGGGGCTGCGGAGGGCAGCGGATGAGGCGCATCTTCCGTATCCCGTGTTTTTTCCCGCGACGGATCTTTCGACCGACAATGCGGCCATGATCGCGGCGGCGGCTTTTCCGAAACTTGCGCGCGGGGAATTCGCGGATGCGACGCTGAAAGCCCAGGCGAATCTCGCACTGGCATAATCTTTAACAGCATGCCCGCGATGACACTGCCGGCCAAGTATTACACCGATCCGGAGAACTTTCGCGCAGAGATGGAGCGGTTTTACTTCGGCCGCTGGATCTACGCCGGACGAGCGGAGCGGATCGAGAAGCCGGGCTCCTACTTCCTGTGCGATGTTGCGGGCGAGAGTATCATCGTCACCCGCGAAGGGGCTTATTACAATGTCTGCCGGCATCGCGGCACGCGCATGTGTAAAGAGCCTGAAGGAAGCTTTGCCGGACGTATCCAATGCCCGTATCATGGCTGGACGTACGCGCTTGACGGGTCACTCATCACGGCGCCGAATATGGGCGAAGGCGGATTCTCGCGATTCGATTATCCGCTGCACAAGGTCGGCTGCGAGATTTGGGACGGGCATGTGTTCTTGAATCTCGCGGACAAGCCTGCGCCGTTGGTCGCCCAGCTCGGCGAGCTACCGGATAAATTCGCGGCGTGGAAGATGGGCGAGCTCCGGTTCCTCAAGCGGATCGTCTACGACGTTAAGGCTAACTGGAAGCTGATCATCCAGAATTACAACGAGTGCCTGCATTGCCCGACGGTGCATCCTTCACTAGACCGGCTGACCGATTACCTGGGCGCGGATAATCAGGCGCCGACGCCCAATTACATCGGCGGGAGCATGGGATTTCGCGAAGGCGTCGAAACCATGACCTTCGACGGCGTGCGGCGGCGTGATTACCTGCCGGGTTTGAACGCCGAGCAGCGGAGCATGGTCTGCTACTACGCGATCTATCCCAATCTACTGCTCGCGCTGCATCCGGATTATATGATGACGCATGCGTTGTGGCCCAAGGCTCCGGATCGCACGGAGATTGTCTGCGAGTGGCATTTCGATGCTCGGGAGATGGCGAAGCCGGGGTTCCAGGGGGACGACGCGATCGAGTTCTGGGACCAGATCAATCGGGAAGACTGGGGGATTTCGGAGTTATCGCAATTAGGGATCGGGTCGCGTGCGTATACGCCGGGTCCTTACGCGAAGCGTGAGGAGTTGCTCTATGCATTCGACCGTATCGTCACAGACAAATAACGCGGTGGAGTACGATCCGTTCGTCCGTGGTCGATTTCCTGTTGGTGTGCGCACAACCGAGGCACTCGACACAGCGCGGAATCGTCTATTCCCCTGCGAGATCTGGTATCCCGAAGCCTCTGAAGGAAGGCTTCCGCTCATCCTGTACTCGCATCATAGCGGCGGGAACAGGCGGGCGGCCACGTTTCTTTGCGATCACCTGAGCAGCCACGGGTATGTCGTCGCGGCGCTGGACCATTCGGAGGTGATCGCGGCGGAACTAAGGGGCATGGACGGTGAGACTGCCGAACAACTAGGCGCGCGCGTCGATGCTTGGATCGCGAATCGAGTGCCCGACCTACGCTTTCTGCTCGATCATCTACTGAGTGGCAAGTATGCTCGCGTCGATGCCGATCGGGTCGGAATCGTAGGACACAGCTTCGGAGGGTGGACGGCACTTGCAACACCTGAGGTCGAATCGCGGATCCGAGCCGTGGTGGCGCTCGCGCCCGCTGGGAGTTCCCGGCCAAAACCGGGAGTTATTCCGGCCAAGCTGACATTCCGCTGGGGCCGTGACGTTCCAACAATATATCTGGTCGCCGAGAACGATGTCCCCCTGCCCCTGGACGGTATGAGTGAACTCTTCGAACGGACTCCGTCAGCCAAGCAAATGGTAATCCTGCGCCGGGCTGATCACTACCACTTCCTGGACAATGTGGAGGAGGTGCACGAAACGGTGCGGGCCACGACGTTCCCGAAGGATCTCGCCTGGATGACGGCGGCGATGCGGCCGATTGCGGAACTGTGTTCAGGAGAACATGCTCACTTGTTCGTTCGCGGGCTAACGCTGTGCCACATGGACGCCGTGCTGAAGCAACGCAGGGAAGCGCAACAGTTTTTGGCCGGCGATATCGAAGCCGAACTCGCGGCCCGGGGCGTCGACGTGATGGTGCACAGGTGATATCGTAAGCGGATCATGATTGTTCACTCGGACGCGATCGGCAGCATGGTGTTTTTCTTTGTCATGTTGATCTCGGCCTTGACGCTGGTTGTGGTGCTCATGTGCCTGCCAGGCCGCGAATTCCGCCTGGCCGGCAGGATCCTTGGGTGGTGGAGCGCATGCTTCGTGGCGTATACGGCGTTGACGATCGCTGTATCGCTGCTACTGCCGCAGAAGATCGTGAATCCAGGGCAATCGTACTGCGTGGACATCTGGTGC
>Ga0207661_10003962_pt1 | contig 10342 bp, 5 predicted proteins | sample KBSC713LmetaG_FD_184337 | JGI IMG/M metagenome (GOLD analysis project Ga0207661, IMG submission 184337) | Corn rhizosphere microbial communities from Kellogg Biological Station, Michigan, USA - KBS C7.1-3L metaG (SPAdes) (version 2) | ecosystem: Host-associated > Plants > Roots > Rhizosphere ... | reverse complement strand
TTGTTCTCGCCCGACTCGCCCAGCCAGATCGGCACCTTGTACTTGTCGCGATAATCCAGGTACTCGCGGATCACGCTCGCGTCCGTTGCGGTCCAGTACTTGTGGAATGTGTAGACGACGTTTTTGTCGAACGGTGGTCCGAAAACTTTGAAATTGGAATCCCACTGCGCGCCGCCGAGGATCAGCACGTGATTCGGGTCCACCTCGCGAACGGCCGCCGCAATGCGGCGATAGAGCGGTTCAAGGTCCTTGTTGTACCGCTGCAGTTGCGGAAAATGCGGAATCGGCTCGTTCAGCAGGTCATAACCCAGTACGATCGGCTCATTCGCGTAGTGCTTCGCGATGCGACGCCAGACCGCAATTGTGTGCTCCTGTGCCTCGGGACTCGAGTAGAGCCAGGGATAGCCGTTGCTGTCATCGATGTTTGTACCTGTCTGCCCGCCGGGCGCGCAGTGCAGATCGATAATGATGTAAACGCCATCCTTGCGGGCCCATTGCACCAGCTTGTCCATCACCCTGAAGCCGTCTGCGTCGTCGCTGTCGAAGAACCTCCAGTGAATGGGAACCCGCACAGAGTTGAACCCCATTGCGTGGATGCGGTCGATATCCGCCTCAATGATGTACGTGTCCATCCACCTGCGCCAGAAGTTCGCCACCTTATAGGGGCCAAGCAACTCGGTGGTGAGCTGCTCGATCTCGAATGGCGACTGCGGCCTGCCATCGAAGTGGAACATGTAGCCCTCGGGTTCGAACCAGTTGCCCAGGTTGATGCCGCGCAGCATCAGCGGCTTTCCGTTTTCGTCCACGATCTCCGGGCCCGAGGTGTGTACGAAGAGGCGCTGGCCAAACAGGGCCGGCGTGCACGCGAGACAAAGCAAAATGCAGACAACAAAGAGCTTTCGGTTTGACATGGCGTTGCGAGTATACATTGTGGCATTTGGATCCTCGGCAAATCGTGACCCTCTCAAAAAGCGCGCTTTCGCCATATGGGATTGCCTGCCCGCGCAGGGCCCGGTCAAACAACCTTCTCCGCGCCCATCCCCTCCATGCTGGCAGCGGGAAGTACGCAATCTCGAGGGCAGGAGAGTTCAACAATGGCGCTGTCAAAGACGAGCAGAGATCACGACGAGATTCGCAGGTGGGCGGAGGCGCGCGGGGCCGTTCCGGCAGAGGTGCGCGGCACCGAAAAGGGCGGGGAACCGGGCATTCTGCGCTTTGAATTCCCCAACGCTCCCAACCGCAACGACGGCAAGCTGGAAGAAATTTCGTGGGACGATTTCTTCGAGAAATTCGACGAGCGAGGCCTGGAGCTTGTTTTTCAGGAACGTACCGCGGACGGCGAGCAATCCAATTTCAACAAGCTGGTTTGCCCGGAGAACGACAAGGCAGCGCAGGGCAAGGCGGGTGGTTCCTCGAGCAAGAGCGACGAATCCGTCAAGAAACATAAGGCGGCATAGCCACCGAATAGCAAGGGCGCGGAATGCACCGCGCCCCCTGCACCGAACCGGCGGACAAAGTCGAAATCAGTCTTTACGGGCCCGTGCCGCCCGCCTGTGCGCAGCCGAGTGGTGCCTGGGCGAATACCCCGCCTGACGGATAGAGGCCGTGTGCCGGCGCGCTCTTCGAGCGGGACGCAAGACCTTCCCGATCGACCGCTCCGCACCCTGAGGATTGTCAACGTATCTCGGGTCGAGCATCGCAATGACAGCCTTAGCTCGGTCACGATAGAGCCGCGCCCACTGGCTCTGGACGAGGCTGAGTTGCACATCATGCCAGTACTGGGCATCGACCTTTGCAAGGCGCGTCCCTTCCGGCTCGGTAGCGTTTTCGCGGTTGATCAGCGACAGGAAGGTCGAGAATTCCTCGAGATTGATGCCCATCTGGTAGACGAGCTGGCTGAGAGCCATCTGCTGGCTGGCGCTGAATCGGTCAAAATTCCGGCAATAGGCCCGTGCGTTGTAGATGGCTTGAATGATTCCGACCCGGAGCAGCGCATTGGCGTCGTCTTCCGTGATCTGCGGATCGAGCGACCATATCTGCCGACGGAAACCTTTTTTATCCCACGCGTCCATGCGCTCATGGAACTGGGCCAGAATACGATCGAGGCGTGCCGGATCGAGGCCGGCTGCTTCCCACAGTTCCGCCGATGACGGCTCAAGGAATGGGTAAGGATTGAGCGGATCTCGCTGGATGTGCGCGCGTTCGGGCAGGTCGAGGCTGAATCCGGCCCCGATCAGCGGCTGGGCGGTTTTGGGGTCGGGGTAGGCGGCGAGCACCCAGCCTTCGTGGCGCTTGTCGCGCAAAATATCCATCAGGCGCTCGACGTCGAATTTCACGTCGGAGTTATTGAAATCTCTGATCAAGCTCACGGCGTCGGGCTTCGCAGCCGAAAGCGCACCTTCCTGCGCAACAGACACGGAAATCGTGGAGGGGACCTGAATGGCCGCGGCAGAGGAAGGGGCAATCAGCGCAGATGGGGGCGCTACCAGTGTGGGCGCAGTTGCCGGGACCGCGGAAGGAGTGCCGGGCATCGACGGCGAGGTCTGGCCGCCAGCCGACAAAACAGCAAAAGACACAGTTGCGCAAACAGCGATAACGATCTTCATCCCCAGAAACCCCGCTCCAGATGGCCCCGATTGCTTCACAATGCATGAAAATCGGCTGGCACGCAATCACCGAAATGCATCATGAATGCAAAAGGTCATCAGTTTTCCCTCATCGCGAGGATGGCAGAATGGCTTTCCCCCATGTGAGTAGATGCTGGAATCCCAGTTCGTGGAACACTATCCCGCCGGAAATGTGGCGCCTGCGAACGGAATTGGTACCGGTTTTCCTCAATACAAGGGCAGCTCGCCCGAACCCGATCCAAGACTAGAATTGACCTAGACCATGCCCGAATTTACCCATCTTCACCTGCACACCGAATACTCCCTTCTTGACGGCGCCTGCGACGTCACCAAGCTGATCGATCGCGTCTCGAAGCTCGGCCAGAAATCCGTTGCGATGACCGATCACGGCAACATCTATGGCGCGGTGCATTTCTTCAATGCCGCCAAGGAGAAGGGCATCAAGCCGATCCTCGGTTGCGAGCTTTACGTGTGCAAGAACGAAGATCATCGCGCGCCGGCGCAGGGCGATGACTACAACCACCTGCTCGTGCTCGCCGAGAACGAAGAGGGTTATCGCAATCTCATCCGCATTACATCGGAAGCGTCGCTGCACGGCTTTTATCGTAAACCGCGTATCAGCAAACAGTACCTTGCTGCGCATTCCCAGGGACTGATCGCCACATCCGGCTGCCTGAGCGGGGAGTTGTGCGAATACCTGCACAACGAGAAGGGCGCGCTCGACGCGGCAGTGGCTTACGACAAGGCCAAGGCTGTCGCCCAGCAATACCAGGACATCTTTGGCAAGGGCAACTTCTATCTCGAAATTCAGGATCAGGGTCTCGAGGCCGAGCGGAAAATTCGGAACGATCTTTTCCGCCTCGAGAAGGAACTCTGCATCCCGATGCTGGTTACCAACGACTCGCACTACCTCTGCGGCGAAGACTCGCATGCGCACGACGTGATGCTCTGCGTCCAGACGGGCTCGAAGATTCATGACAGCGACCGCTTCAAATTCGACTCCGACCAGTTCTTCGTCAAGAGCGCCGACGAAATGGCGCGGATTTTTCCGGACAACCCGAACCTTCTCGCGCGGACCATGGAGATTGCAGAGCGCTGCAACTTCAAGCTGCACCCGGTGGACAATCCTTTCCCGCAGTTCGACGTTCCTGAAGGCCACACCATCGACAGTTATTTCGAGGAAGTGTGCCGCCAGGGATTCCGCAAGCGGCTCGATACGGCCGTTCGCCACCTGCAGGAGAAGGGGCAACTGCAGCGCTCGATCAGTGAATACGAGGCGCGGCTGAATTACGAAATCGGCATCATTCACCAGATGAAGTACTCGGGATACTTCCTGATCGTCTGGGACTTCATCAAGTACGCCCGGGATCACGGCATCCCCGTCGGGCCGGGCCGCGGATCGGGCGCCGGCTCGCTCGTGGCTTATTGCATGGAGATCACCAACATCGATCCGATGCAGAATGTGCTGCTGTTTGAGCGGTTCCTCAATCCGGAGCGCGTGTCCATGCCCGATATCGACGTCGACTTCTGCATGAACCGCCGGGGTGAGGTCATTGAGTATGTCACGCGCAAGTACGGTCGCGAGCAGGTGGCGCAGATCATCACATTCAACACTATGGCTGCAAAGGGCGCCATTAAGGACTGCGGGCGCGCGCTCGACATGGCATATGGTGACGTGGACCGCATCGCTAAGCTCATCCCTGCCACCGTGGGCATGACCATCGACAAGGCGCTCGAAGACGTTCCCGACCTGCGCAAGATCTACGACAGCGAAGCCGCGGTGCGCGAGTTGATCGATACCGCCAAGAAGCTCGAGGGGCTGGTCCGCGGCTCCGGTGTACATGCCTCGGCGGTGGTGATTGCTCCGCGTCCGCTTACCGAGCTTGTGCCGATCGCCAAGACCAAGAACGACGAAATCGTGACCGCGTACGACATGGTTGCCATCGACAAGATGGGCTTGCTCAAGATGGACTTTCTTGGCCTGGCAACGCTCACGGTAATCGAAGACTGCCTCAAGCTCATCAAGCAGAGCCGCGGCATTGACGTCGATATCGAGAAGATTCCGCTCGATGACGAAGAAACGTTCAAGGAGGTGTTTCAATCGGCGCTGACGTCGGGCGTGTTCCAGTTTGAATCGAACGGAATGCGCGACATGCTGCGCCGCTACAAGCCCGAGCGGCTGGAAGAACTCACCGCGCTTACAGCGCTGTTTCGTCCAGGCCCGATCCAGGGCGGCATGACCGATGACTTCATTGAGCGCAAGTGGGGCCGGCGCAAGGTTGAGTACACGCTGCCCGAGATGGAGAGCGTGCTGAAGGAGACCCTTGGCGTCATCGTGTATCAGGAACAGGTGATGCAGATCGCCAACATTCTGGCGAGCTATTCGCTCGGAGAAGCCGATCTGCTGCGCCGCGCCATGGGCAAGAAGAAGCCTGAGGAGATGGCCAAGCAGCGCGACCGATTTGTTTCGGGCGCCGTAGCCAATGGACATCCCAAGAGCGTGGCCGGAGAAATCTTCGATTCGATGGAGAAGTTCGCCGGTTATGGCTTCAATAAGTCCCACTCAGCGGCCTACGGACTCGTCTCGTATCAAACCGCATATCTCAAGACGCACTACCCGGTCGAATTCATGGCTGGCCTGCTAACGTCGGAAACCTCCAAGCCGGAGAACGTTGTCAAGTACATCGCGGAATGCAAAGAAATGGGCATCGCGGTGGAACCGCCCGACGTCCAAATTTCCGGTTCGCAGTTCACGCCCCACGGTGAGGCCATTCGCTTTGGCCTCGCCGCCATCAAAAACGTTGGTGGTAACGCGATCGAATCCATTCTGAAAGCGCGCGAAGAGGTTGGCGGCCGGTTCACCAGTTTCTGGCAATTCTGCGAGAAGGTCGATCTGCGGGTGATGAACAAGCGCGTGATCGAATCGCTCATCAAGGCCGGCGCGCTCGATTCCCTTGGCAAGCGCAAAACGCTGGCGGACTCCATCGACAAAGCGATGGAGCGTGCCCAGAAAACGCAGCGCGATCGCGAGCAGGGCCAGCACGGACTTTTCGGACTCTTTGATGACGGCGCGCCGGCAGCCGCCCAATCCGGCGACGACCTGATGCGCGGCGCAGATTGGGAAGAGGGCGTACGTCTTGCCAATGAGAAGGAAGTGCTCGGCTTCTTTGTCTCCGGCCATCCACTCGACAAATATGCCGATAAGATCCGCAACCTCACAGGAGTGATCTCTGTTGCCGAAGCGCTGGAGCGCAAGCCGCCGGAGCGCGTGTGGGGTAAGCAGAACGATTCGGGAGACGAACTCCAGGTGGCGGGCACGTTGATGGGCATGTCGCCGCGCAAAAGCAAGCGCGATGGAAAGATCTATGCGATGGGCCAGCTTGAGGATGCGACTGGTAAGATCGACGTCATCTGCTTCTCGCGTGACTACGAGCGCTTAGGCGAGCAGTTGAAGACGGAAGCGCCGGTACTGGTGCGCGGCGTGCTGATGGGGGAAGAGGATTCAGCTCCAAAGATTTCCATCAGCGGCGTGCAGCCTCTCGATGCCGTCAAGGTGAAGCTGCCAGGCGGCGTGCGCATCCGCATCAATCTCGAGCGCGCCAGCGATGAGCTATTTGCCGCGCTCAAGACCGAGGCCGATGCCGCGCCGGGGCCTGGCAAGGTGATGTTGCAACTGGAACAAAAAGGCGAGTTCGCCGTGATTCTCGAGCCGGAGCAGATGTCTGTCGCGGCAGATCGTGGATGGGTCGAGCGCGTGGAAGTGCTGTTTGGTCGCGGCTCGGTGCAGCCCGTCGGCTAACAGCAGAAGGCCGGCGCAACGCCGGCCTTCTAAGTGAACCGCTTGGCTTTCAGCGCAGAAACGCCTCCGGCAATCCGCCATCAACGGGAATCAGGTGCCCGGTGGTGCAGCGCGCCTTCGGGCTGGCGAGGAACAGAATGGCTTCAGCGCAGTCAGACGGCTCAATCGGCTGGTGCGTGAGCGTGCGCTGCGCGTAGAAATCCGCCAGTAATCCACGCAGCTCATCGTCGCTCATCGCCTCCTCGAATGCGATTCCGTACTTCGCGAGCGAAGCCCTCACCCGGTCGCGCGGGAACATCGTCGATCCCTTAACGACGGTTGCTGGGCTCACTCCGTTCACTCGAACCTTTGGAGCCAGGCTGACGGCGAGTTCGCGCACCAGGTGCGAGACTGCCGCCTTGCTTACGTCGTATGCCTCGCTGCCGCGTTTCGCCACCACGGCATTGGCGGAACTCGTAAGCACCACCGCTCCGTCGAGTCCCTGCTCATTGAAGATTGCACTCACTTCCTCGGCAAGCAGGTAATTTGCCGTGACGTTGATCTCCAACGTCGTGCCCCACATGGCTTGATTGATAACGCCGTCGGGCGAGGCCGGAAAGAGCGCGGCTGTATTGATCATGATGTCGAGACCGCCAAACGCGCTTACGGTGGCTCGCATCGCATCGCAGATGGCTTGTCGATTGCGGATGTCGACTGGAATTGCGCGCACAAGTTCTTTGGAGGTGATCGTTCCCAGTTCTTCGGCCACGCGCTGCGCCCCGGCTTCATCGCGATCGGCGATCACCACGTGCGCGCCGCGTTGCGCAAGCTTGATGGCGACCTCGCGACCGATGCCGCTGCCTCCGCCCACAACCAGCGCGATGCGGCGGCTGAGTTCCTTCTCCGGCGGCTGTCGGCGAATCTTCGCCTCTTCCATCGCCCAGTACTCAATGCGGAATGCTTCGAGCGGGGGAAGCGCCACGTAGTTCGCGAAAGTCTTGAAGCTTTTCGGATCCATGCCTTCAGCGCACTGCGGCAGCACGTCCTTCACTTCGCCTTCGGCAAGCAGGCTGGCGCCCTCCATCACGTGAATCGCATTGGTGTAGAACTCGCCTACAATGCGCGCTTCCGTCTTGTTCTTTCCGAAGGTGAACATTCCAAGCCCCTGGACGAGCACAACGGAGGGGCTGGTGTCCCGCAGGGCCGGTGAATCGGCGGTGGCGAACTGGTGATAGTAGTCGCGATACAACTGGCGATACTCTGCCAGCCCTTCTTCGATTCGGTTCTTAAGCTTCTGCACATCTTCATCCGCGCCCCACTCTACGAACAACGGCCGGATCTTTGTGCGAATGAAATGATCGGGGCAACTCGTCCCCAGGAACGCGAGATCCTTTGCGTATCTCGAATTGACGAACTGCAGCACCTCGGGCGCATCGCTGAAGCTTGCGATCCAGCGGCTCTGCGCACTTACCCGTCCACGCAGATATGGTGCGATGGCAACGGCGAGTTCGGCGCGGTTTGCACGCGCGGGCGCCAACTCGCCGCCAAAGCGTTGCGGGCCCTTTTGCTCACCATGGCGGGCGATGAATTGGCCGATCTGGTCAATGATGGTGACCGTACTCAGGTAGCATTCGCGTTGCGTCTGTCCCCAGGTGAACAGGCCATGCCCGCCGAGCACGATGCCATCGCAATCGGGATTCTGTTCGACCGCGCGGCGCATCATCAGGCCGAGTTCGAAACCGGGCCGCTGCCAGGGCACCCACACCAGCTTGTGGCCGAACTCGCGATTGAACTCTTCCATCTTCTTCTTGCCGTTCCCCGATGCCGCCAGCGCAATGCCCCAATCGGGATGCAGGTGATCGACGTGCGGGAACGGCAGGAACCCGTGCAGAGGCGTATCGATGGACGCAGCCGTTGGATTATTGCGGAACGTGCAGAGCGGGTACATTGCCACCATCTCGTCTTCTGCATGAACGCCTGGATAGTTGCGCTCCAGAGCCAGCATCTTGTCCAGATAGAGCGTGGCGAATCCCGCTCGCTTCATGCTGCCTAGATCCCCGCCCGACCCTTTCACCCAGATCACTTGCACCGGCTCCCCGGTCAGCGGGTCGGTCTCCATGATTTTTGAGCTGGTGTTGCCGCCGGCAAAGTTGGTGAGGCGCAGGTCCGAGCCAAGCAGGTTCGATCGATAGCGCAGCAGTTCCGGTTCGTCCAGTCCAGCGGCGGCCTTGTCGTCCCAGCGGTCATCAAGGAATTTCAGCGTGGGGAAAGCGACTGTCGGGGTGCTCATGGTTCTCCTTGTGCGGGAAAAAATCTGGTGTTGATCAGGCGTAGCTTGCTACGTCCACCGTGCGGCTGCCGCGTTCGCGGGCGACGCGCTCGACATACCCGCTCTCGCGTAATGCGATAAGAGGATCGGCGGGCAGGCCGCGCATCTCTCGCCAGGCGGCCACCATCGGGCGGACGTCGCGCCAGAACGTCCCGCGGAATGCCTCCTCGGCCTGGACGAGTTCGCAGGCAGATTGCAGACGCGAGAGTTCCTCGCGGTCGATCAGCGCAGCCTTCACCCAGATCTCTTGCGCAGTGACGACGGTCTGCACCGCCGCTTCAACTTTGCCCTTCAGGTTGTGGCTCTGGTCGATCATGAAGGCGATGTCGAGGCTCAGGCCTTCACTTTCGGCGGCATGAATCTCATGGAAGATGCGGAAGACCTGGTAAGGATCAATGGAACCCAGCGTCAGGTCATCGTCGGCGTAGCGCCGGTCGTTGAAATGGAATCCGCCGAGCATTCCGGTGTGCATCAGCCATGCGACGATCTGCTCTATGTTCTGCCCCGAATAGTGATGGCCAGTGTCGACCAGCACGCGTGCCTGCGGGCCGCATGTGCGCGACAAGTGTACCGCCATGCCCCAGTCGGCAATGTCGGTGTGATAGAACGCGGGCTCGAACGGCTTGTATTCAATGAGCAGACGCTGCTCCGGCGCGAGATGCGCATGGATTTCGCAGAGAGACTCTTCCAGCCAGACGATGCGCTTTCGAATGCTCTGCGTGCCCGGGTAGTTTGACCCGTCGGCTAGCCAAAGCGAGATGTCGCGTGAGCCCACTTGCTGGGCAAGTTCGATAGAGTGCAGCACATGGTCGAGCGCGTGCCGGCGAATCTCAGCCGATGGATTGCACAGCGACCCGAACTTGTAGTCCTGGTCTTGAAACAGGTTCGGATTAATCGAACCGGCGCGAACTCCATAGCGCTTTTCCAGCGCCCGGACCTGCGCCACATCGTGGGCGCCGCCGCCGGGCAGGTCCCACAACACATGCAGAGCGAGCGTAGGGCTGGCCCCGGTGAGGCGATTTACCTGGCCGGCATCAGCGAACTTTTCTTCAAGCGTAGAGGCCGCCGCCGGCTGCAGGAACTTGCCGAAACGCGTTCCGGTGTTTGCAAAACCCCAGGAGGGTAGCTCGATGCGAAATGCGTCGAGCACCGCGACCGCACGCTCAAATGCAGCGGATTCCGAGAGAGTCATTGTGCCCCCTTCGCGCCGGAAGCGGCGCCTGGTCGGGTGGTGCCGAGATCGCGAACGATCAGCACGCTGAGAAAACGTGGCCCATGAACGCCTTTGATGCGCGTCATCTCAATATCTGCAGTGGCGCTTGGGCCGGAGATAAACGTCACCAGCGCCGGAGGAGTCCCGCAGCCGTCAAAGTACTCGGGAAGAGATTCGACCACCTGCGCGGCACGCAACACGCACAGGTGCCAGTCAGGCAGAAGCGAAAGCACGCGGCGACCCTCGGCTGGCTGTGGGCGTTCGGCGTGCCCTACCCGCTCGTCGAGGCTCTGGCCGCGATCCTTCATGTTGGCGCGGAGCGCGTCGAAGAGATCCGGCTCGTTGTTCCACGTCCACGATCCCGGCGGCGTGCGCTGCGTGGCGATGGAGAGCAG
>Ga0207661_10003958_pt1 | contig 10345 bp, 10 predicted proteins | sample KBSC713LmetaG_FD_184337 | JGI IMG/M metagenome (GOLD analysis project Ga0207661, IMG submission 184337) | Corn rhizosphere microbial communities from Kellogg Biological Station, Michigan, USA - KBS C7.1-3L metaG (SPAdes) (version 2) | ecosystem: Host-associated > Plants > Roots > Rhizosphere ... | reverse complement strand
AGAACCCGGTGCGCGGGTCGTCTATGGGCTGAATCGGGCGACGACGCAGGACGAGATACGCCAGGCCATCGCGACCAACACGCTGGAAGACGTGCTGCGCAGCGTTGAGGTGAAGCCGGGCGACGTCATCTTCGTCCCCGCGGGCACGGTCCACGCGATCTGCGCCGGGGTCGCCCTCTACGAGCTCCAGGAATACTCAGATATCACCTACCGGTTGTATGACTATGGCCGCTTGCAGGCGGACGGCCGCCCGCGCGACCTGCATATCGAGCAGGGGTTAGCGGTGATGCGCTACGCCCCGCAGACACTCGAGCGCGTGACGCCACTGGCGCGTGACGAGCGGCGGGTGCTGGTCGGCTGCCACTACTTCGTGCTGGACGAGCTTACGCTACATGGCGCGCGCGCTGGCACGGTCCGCCCGACGAGCTGCCAGATCGTGACGGCGCTCTCTGGCCGCTGCGATATTGCGTCGGATGAGGGAAGCGTGACGCTGGCGCAGGGTGAGACGGCGGTGCTCCCCGCTACGATTGGTGCACATATACTCAGTGGCGACGACGAGACGCGGCTGCTGCGCTCCTGGGTGCCGGAGCCAGACGACGCCGACCTGGCCGCGTGGCGCGCCGCTCAATCATTCCCACTGGAGGACTAACCTCTCCCGGCGACTGCCCTCTCCCCTCGTGGCAGAAGAGATTAAGAAATATGCGCAGCCAACGAGGCGTACCGGGCCTGCGGCTGTTAAGTTCCGTAGACCTGACTGCGGCGAGCGCCAGGCGGGAAGGCCTTAACTTTCACACTATTGGGCGTAGGCCGCTCGAAGCAGGGATAAAGCACACCATAACCCTTTGAGAGTGCTGCTCCTGAGCGGCATTGGGGGGACGGCTTGACAGCGGTCTCTGACCTTGCTAGTATCTGAGCATATATGCAGATAATGCAAGGAACTTTGTTCATGACTCACCTGGTATCCACAGCCATCCATCCCGAGTCGGTGGCAGCCGCCCAGGCTGCCGTCCCACCTAAAGGCATGCTGACTATTATCGCGGAGATGTTTGGTGCGCTGGCTGATCCCACGCGTGCCCGCATCCTCTATGCACTCAGCACGGGGGAGATGTGTGTGCGGGACCTTGCCCTGGTGGCCGGGGTCTCTGAGTCGGCGGTCTCGCACCAGCTCCGCCTCTTACGGGGTCGGAGGCTGGTCAGATCGCGCCGAGCGGGCACCGTCATCTATTACACGCTGGATAACCATCACCTGCCGGTTCTGTTCCGCGAGGCGGAATACCACGCTGACCACGTGCGCCAAGCGTTGGAAGACCATCCCTATCCATGACTACTCACATGGCGCATAGGCGCAACGCCTTGCTTTGTTCAAATATTTGACTATCTGAGCAGGCATGCAAGTTGTGAACCGGGCAAGACTTCCAGGAGGTGTCTCATGCATATGCCATCTGTCGCGCTACTCATGGTAGCTGCCGCCTCGGTAGCGATCCTCCACTCCATCCTGCCGGATCACTGGGTTCCGCTAGCTGTCGTGGCACGCACACAGCGGTGGGGTCTGCTTCGCGTAGCCCGTGTCAGCACACTGGCCTCCGCAGGGCATGTGCTGACCTCGGTAGTGCTGGGCGGCATAATCGCAGTAGTGGGCCTCCAGTTCCAGCGCGCGATCGATATCCAGCAAGGGCATATCGTCGGTGGTGTGCTTGTCCTGACCGGACTCGGGTTTCTGCTATGGGGGCTGACGGGTCATGGCCACGATCATGGACACAGCCACGGCCAGCCACACGAGCAGAGCGACGATCATGAGGATGGCCCGGCGGTCGTCATAGCCGGTTCGGAGCAGCCACTGGCCAGACGGCTGGCAGCCATTGCCGTCCCATTCGGTGTCGCGGCTTCGCCAGACCTGACAATCCTCCCAGTCGCCCTCGCAGCGGGTGCGGTTGGTGGTGTGACAGTTGTGGGCGTCCTGGTGGCTTTCTCGGCGGTAACTATGGCGACCTTTGTTGGCTTGACGGTGCTCGCCACCATCGCTGGCTATCGAATCAAAGGGGAGTGGCTGGAACGCAACGCCACCACCATCACGGCGCTGGTCCTCATTGCCATCGGCGTCGTGGCATACCTCGGCTTCTGATGGTAGTCACACGGCCGTTTTCTGGGCACATGCGCTGCACTTTGTACATGCGCGTCAATCCACCATAACGAGGCCGTGCAGGCGCGGATTTATCCGCCCGCCCTCCTTCCCACAATGCGCTGGTAGTCCTCCGGCGCGTCCACATCCAGCGCCTCATCGGACTGTGCCGTCGCGACGAGATGCACCGCATCAGGCGAGCGCATCAGCAGCGAGCGCCCGCCCTCGTCGCCGTGGATGTTGTGCAGCTCGCCAAAGAGCGCGCGCGGCCAATAGACCGGCGGCGTCGGCCTGCCTCGCTGATTCATCGCGGCGATCCGGTCCGGTGCCTCCCGCGCGGCGGCGAGCAGCGCCTCCACCGTCGCGGATGCGGTGAACGGCATGTCGGCCAGCAGGATGAGCGCGCCATCCACGTTCTCCGGCAGCGCATCCAGCCCCGCCCGGAGCGAGGTCGAGAGCCCATCGGCAAAGCGCGGATTATCCACCCGCTGGTAGCGTCCCGGCGGTAGCGCGGCGGCGACGCGCTCGGCCTCGTTGCCCAGCACCACCAGCACCACATCGGCGCTACTGGCACAGGCTGTCTGCACCGATGCCACACCAGCGGATGCCCGTCGAGCGGCAGCAGCAGCTTATTTGCGCCCATCCGCGACGACTTCCCCGCCGCCAGCACAATCGCGGCAATAGCCGGGCTCGCATCATTCACGGCGTCACCCCCCTGGCGGCGCTCCGCCTGGCCCGTCCACATCTGATGGGCGGTCTGGAATCCCAGCCGATGGTAGACCGCAATCGCTGGCGCATTCTCGGCAAAGACATTGAGGACCACATCGCGGCAGCCGCGCCCCAGCAGATGGGAGACAACCGCCGATGTCACGCTACGAGCGTAGCCCTTCCCGCGCGCATCTGGATGGGTGAAGACACCGCCGACGACGGCGATACCATACTTTTCCACGACGACGTGCGTTCCCGCAATCGCGACCAGCCGCCCATCCACGCGCAGACCGTGATAGCTGCCCTGCGCCAGTAGCTCCGGGCGGAAGTGGCCCTCAGGAAAGAGGCGATAGAGATCAGTAACTTCGGCGCTCTCCTCCGCCGTCAGACGTTCTACACGCGCATCGGCAGGGACTGGCACGAACGTCTGCGCATTCACCGCCATGCGCTGCATCGCGCGCCATGCGGGCACGGGACGATAGACGGCTTCGAGCAGTGGGCGGTGGGCCGCGGTTGTCTGCACCAGCGTCCTCTCCGGCAGGCGCGCATTCGCGAGGATCGCCGCAACCCCGGCAGCATCGCCAAAGGGGCTGATAACCTGTATCTCTGGATGCTGGACGATCAAAAGGAGAGCCGATGGGCTATTTCCTGGCCGACTCGCGGTGACAAAGCGCGTCGAATCGCGCATCGGTGGCAGCAGATCGGCGAGCGCAAAGCAGTTCCAGATGCGGTCCTGCTCCAGCAGCAACCGTAGCTCGTTGTCATCGTCGTTGTCGCGCACCTGCCAGGGTGCAACCTCATTCGCCATCTTGGCCCTCCTGCGCTGACCGCTCCAAAGAGTAGCATACCGCGTCGTCGTGCTATCGTGTCCTATGATGATGTCCATGAGCGAGAATGAATCTCCTATGGCGGATGGCGTAACACAGACCGGCCGCTATCATGCCGCTGTGGCGCTGCTCGACGACTGCTCCCGGCTGGCCAGGCTGGCGCGTGCCGCCGCCGGGGTGTCCGCCAGCGATAAGCCATGCGTCATGGCGCTGGCGGGCATGCGACGGTTGCGCAAGGCCCTGCGCGTCGGCGTCTTCGCCGGGTCGTTTAACCCCCTGACGCAGGCGCATGTGGCGCTGGCCAACGCCGCCCGGCGCGCGGCTGGCCTGGATGCCCTGGTCTGGGCATGCGCGGCGGCCTCGGTGGATAAAGAGCAGGTAGAACGGGCGGCGCTGGTGGACCGGCTGGCGCAGATGCGGGCGTTCGTCGCGGGTCGGCGCGGCGAGGCGCTGGTGCTGCTGAATCGCGGCCTCTACGTCGATGAGGCGCGGACAATTCGCGCATTGCTGGCTCCCTCAGCCGAGCTGACCCTGATCGTGGGCTATGATAAGATCGTGCAGATCTTCGACCCCAAATACTATGCCGACCGTGACGACGCGTTGCGTAAGCTCTTCTCGCTGGCGCGGCTGCTGGTGGCCCCGCGCGCGGGCGAGGGGCCCCAGGCGCTGGCTGCATTGCTGGCCCAGCCAGAGAATCGCCCATTTGCCAGACACGTCGGCTACTTTGATGTACCAGCGGGCTACGCGCACGACTCCTCGACCGAGGCGCGCACCCTTGCCGCGGAGACGCCCCCCGATCTCGTGGCGCTGTCGCGGCTCGTGCCACCCGCCGGGTTGGCGCTGGCCCTCTCTACGGGCGCGTATCGGCCCGCCGCGACAGCCGACGATGATCCCTACACGGTCCGCGCGCGCTGGCTAGACGCGTTGGCCACCCTACCGCCAGCAACCGCGCGCATGCTGCCACCACTCACGACGCTGGCGCAACAGACGCTGGCCACCGATGACCGGGGTAAACGCCTGCGCGCATGGCTGGCTAGCTCGCATGTCGCGGGGAAGAGCACGCGACGGGAGGCAGCGAAGGCGGCGAATGCAATAGATACGCTGGCGACGCTCCTGCGCGATCAGGCGTCGTGCTGATCGTGTGGCTGCTTTGGATTGCCTGGACTGCCGGGATTGCCAAGCTGGTCCCAGCGATTGCGCATCGAGAAGAGGATGGCCACGAAGAGTAACGAGAAGAGCGCAACCGAGCCGATGGCAAGCGCGATGACGATGCCGGTCGTGGTGGAATCCATCATGGACGGGGTCTCCAGGGGCTATCCTACTCGAAGCGCCACGCACGCCAAAAAAACAGCCCTCTATGCGGATAGTTTAACACGCCGTGATCGAGACAGTATAATTTGATGAAGGCCATCATCTGGTCGCGCTCAGACACACGCAGAAACCCTGGGCCGATGCAGCGCACCGAGCGCCCCGCACGAAACCGCAACAGCATCCAGTTGGCCGAGTGATCGAGCACTCTGATCTGATCCCAGGCCAGTTCATCCGGGCTGCGACGCCAGGGCTGAATGATGGTGAGACCCTCCGAGTTCAGGATGACCTCCTGAAGCAGCCAGATGGCGGCGGCGACGCCGCACAGCGCCACCACCACACCCAGCACGCTCAGCGCTATCGCGAGCCCCAGTGGCAGCATGAAGAGCGCGATGACCGCTCCGGAGATACCGACCAGCGCCACCACCAGTCCGCTGAACGGCCAGCGCCCACGCGGACGGGCACGAAGCATGCCCATTACGTCCGACTCTGGTGTGCCCATCTGCTCCAGCGCCTCCGAGCGGAGCGCGCCATCGAGAATGTGCGGGCGCAGATGATCGAGAATGACCATGATCAGCTGGTCGCCATCCGTCAAGAGGCGTGGCGCGAAGGCGATAGAGTCACCGCCAGACATGTAGATGCGCACGAACATCCCGCTGCGTGTGGCGCGCACGATATCTTGCCACGGAGCCTCGCGCCAGCGTTGAAACGGCCTGCCGACGGCGATGCCCACTGGCGAGAGCCGCACGCTCTTCATGAAGAGCCAGGCCACAATGAGCAGCGGAATAAAGATCAGCAGAATGACGACCAGGATGAGCAGCGGCATCCAGTTGGGCGCCTGCGGTTTCTCGTTGAGCAGCAAGACGGACGCGATGACAAACGCGAGCATCGGCATGAGAATGGCGAGGCCCTCGAGATAGGGCGCGGGACGGCAGACCGGCATCGACTTCAGCGGCGACGGCAGGGGAATCGTTCGCGATCGATCAGCGAGCGGTCTGGTGCGGCGAGGTCTCTCCGGTGGATACACCTGACTCCCCTATCTCCATTGATGAGTCCGGCCAAAATGCCAGTGTGCCGTGGGCGGCATTATAGCGCTTGCCATCTAGCAACGCAACCTTGTTGGGACTTTCCAACTGGGGCCACTGGGGGATGCGTGGGGCGTCTGCGCGTCAACTCTGCGATAATGGCAGGGCAAGATGAGCACAGTGAAACTGAATCTGTAGAAATCGGTCGAAAGAAGGCGCGCGTGCGGCAAAGTGAGGTCGTAGAAGAGCAGCGGCAGGGTTTGTCAGCGTCGCGTCGGGTTGGCAAGCTGCTGCGCGAATGGCCGCAGCTCCGACTGGCGGGCTACCTGCTGGCCGCGCTGGTCGTGCTGGTCGTCGTCCAGAATGCGCTGTTGGCGCTGACCGCCGCGCCGCTGCGTCTGGTGATTGCGCCCGCGCAGGCCACGCTCTCGGTCGATGGGCAGCGTCTCACACTGCCGCTGCTACAGCAGCCGACCGACGTCGTCCTTGCCGTGCCCGATCCGCTCACGCGCGAGTTTCAGATCGACGGGACCGATAGCACGAACAACTTTTCGCTCGATCCCGCCTACATCGCTCGCATCGCGGGCACGCCTTATTACCGCTTTCAGGCTTTGATGCGCGACAGCTCAAGCTATAGCTCGTGGCGCGATGTGCGGGCGGACGGCGCGGCGGTTGCCCCTCAGCCCGATGGCTCGACGCTGGCGACGCTGGGGAATAGCGCCAGCACGACAACGCTCGACGCGGCGCTGCTGCGGCCAGAGACGCCCGCGCATATCTATCTGCGCTGTGGCGAGACGATCTGCGGCGAGATCATCATCAACCGCAACGACCGCTACGTGTTGGCGCACGACCTCGCCTCGGATGGCTCGACCGCCAACGAGCAGAAAATCTACTTCCCCGAAAGTCCGCTGCCGTTTCTGGCGGAGGTTGGCTATCTGCTGGCGCAGGTGGCGCTCTGGTCGCTGGCGCTGCTGCTCGTAGCGCTGCTGCTCGTAGCGCTGCTCATCTTTGGAGTGCTCGTTCCGTTCGGGCCGATGCTGGCGGCTGCCGTCGCCCAATTCCCGCGCGGAGTCGGGACTGTAGCGTGTCGCGTGCCCGCCCGCGTACCCGCGCCGCTGCGCCGGATCGTGCGTGACCGGTGGGATGCGCTGGCGCTGCTCACGGTGCTTGGCTCGTTCGTCTACGTGCTCTGGGTCGCGCTGGCGGAGTACCAGGGCCAGCCGCATATCCTCGATGCCAGCGCCTATCTCTTTCAGGCGAAAATCTTCGCCACCGGCCAGCTCTCTGCGCCAGTGCCGTCCGACCTCGGCGCGTTCCAGGGGCCATTCATGATCGCCAGCGGTGGGCGCTGGTTCGCGCAGTATCCGCCGATGACCTCGCTGCTGCTGGCGGTGGGCATCGTGCTGCACGCACCGTGGCTGGTCGAGCCGCTGGTAGGGACGCTCGCGCTCTGGGGCATCTTTCGACTTGGCCGCTACTTCTACGGCGGCGGAGTCGCCTGGCTGGCGGTGCTGCTGGGCGCCCTCTCGCCCTTCTACACCTATCTGGCGGCCTCATACATGAGCCACACGATGGCGCTCTTCTTCGCCGTCTATTTTCTGTGGATGCTGGTCCGCTTTACGCGCGGCTGGCGCTGGTACGATCTGGCGCTGGCGGCGGTCTTTGCCGTTGGGCTGCTGCTCACGCGCGAGTTCAGCGCCGTGGTGATCGGCGTCGCGGCAGCGGTCTATCTGCTGGGCGGACAGTGGCGCGCCCTGCGCGAGCGCTTGACAACGCTCTGGCCGGTCTTCGTCTTCGCGGGCAGCATCATCGTCAGTGGTGTGGTGCTTTACCTGCTCTACAACACGCTACAGACCGGCAGCGCCATACTCACGCCGCGCAGCCTCTTTTCCCCCGGCGACCGCTACGGCTTCGGTCAGGGCATCGGGTTCTACGGCCAGCATACCTTCGCCGCGGGGATGGTCATCCTCGACCAGCTGCTCTCGATTCTGCTCATCGATCTCTACGGCTGGCCGTTTTATCTGACGCTGGCGCTGCTCCCGCTCACCTTTCTGCGGCGCGACGCGGGCACACGTTGGGACATCTTCTGCGCGCTGATGCTGGTATTGCTTGTCGGCGCGCAGGCGGGCTACTTCTACCATGGTATCTATCTGGGCCCGCGCTATCTCTTCGAGACGCTCCCGTTCCTGCTGCTGCTGACGGCGCGTGGCGTGACGGGGCTGGCGACGACACTGACCCGCGTCGGGCGGCTATTTGGAGCGGTCCGGCCAACGCGACCGCTGGCACTGGGCGTGGCTAGCGCGCTGCTCATTGTATTGATCGCCTGCAATCTCTTCTACTACTCGCCGCGCCAGGCGCAGATATACCAGAGCTACACTGGCCTGCCAATCTCGATGAAGGTGGACGCCGCGACGCTCTATCGGTTCCACCCCAGCCAGGCCATCGTGCTGACGAACAACTGGTATATCTACAACTACATCCTCTGGCCGCTCAACGATCCGAATCTGGCCGGTGAGACACTTTACGCTTACGCGCCTTCGCCCGAAGTGCTGGAACAGCTCCATGCGACCTACCCAGGCCGCACGTTGTATATGGCTGAAGTGGCCCCCAACGGCACGGTGACATTTGTCCGTGTCTGACGCTGTGTGACGGTAATAGTACCCATGTGTCCGCGCTTGACGGCATCTGACGACTTCTGGCATACTGGCGGCAATTTCTCTCCGGCCCTCGCCAATTCTCAGTCGCAGTAAGGGGTGGCGCCCGTGCAGACTGTGCCCAATGATAGCAATCCGCGTGGTAAGATGCCTGCCGCCGTCGCGGCTAGCACACTCGTGCTGCTCGCGCTGTCCATCCCGCTGCTATTCGCCTTCCTGTTCGGCATATTGGTGCAACCGACCGCCAGCGCATTACCGGACGTTCAGCCGTCGCCAACCGTGACCACCCCGGCGGTGCTTACCGTGATTCCTGAGACGGAGACGACGCCAACCGCCACGGTCAAGAGTGGTACAGGGGGAGGCGGTGGCGGGGGCGGCCAGGCCAACCCGACGGCGACACCGCAGGTCGCGCCGACCGCAACATCAGCCCCGCCAACGCCAGTTCCCACCGTCCCCATTGGTAGCGGTTGACGTCTCGCCCGCGGACATCAGCCCTTCTTACTTGAGCTTTGCTTGCGTATCAACGTGTAAAACACGGCGACGATGATCGCGCCAATCAGCGCCGAGATGACGGGCACACCTTCGAGAATGAAGTCGAAGGGGAGCCGGACGAACGCGGCGAAGAGATACGCGCCGATGAGGGTGATGAGCACCGCCGTGAAGAGGCCACCGGCCTTGCTCGACGTCAGCCGCTCGGTCACCGCGTTGGCGGCGAACGCAATCAGCACGATGATAATCAGCCCGATGAGCGTGATGCTAAAAGCTGGGTGGAGCAGTCCGAGTACCTGCAGGGTAAGGTTTGTCTGGTGAAACAGGAGGTCGAAGAAGCTGCCTTTGGGAATCGGGAAATTGTAACTCGGAATACTGGCCGCCAAAACGATCATCACACACTCCTTCGCGGGCAATCCCGCATCCGGCGAAGCGCACAGGCTCGCCAACACAACATCAACCCAACACATCCCAACCTGGCGGCCCTGCCATGGCATGACCAGTCCTTGCGACTGCCCGCCCATTGTATAGGAGGCAGGGGCTGCGCGCAAGCATGGGGTGTAGCAAATCGCGTGCCAATCTGCCTGCGAACCTGGTGGGAGACGGAAAAAATCGAGGAAAATCAGGCGCTAATGGTGTTTCGCGTTCGGAGCTAATCGGCTGGGGATGCTGTCGTCGTTGCCGTAGAGGTGTTTTGGCCGTCTGATCCTGCACCACGCGCCACAGGGGCGTACGAAGCCGGGCCCGCCGGTATCATCTAACGTGCAGATGACCCGGCGGGCAGAGAGTGTGCTGGTATTACTATCGCGCGAGCCTTGCTAGACGGCGGCCCAACCCCCATCGGCGGGAATGATCGCGCCGTTGATCTGGCGCGAGTCGTCCGAGGCGAGGAAGAGCGCCAGCCCGGCGATATCAGATGGCTCCAGGTAGGCCGGAGCAAGCGCGGCGAAGGTCTGCGCGCGCTGTGCGCCTGCGGGGTCCAGCCGCTCCTGTGGCATCGTTTCGCCAATGTTGGTCTTCGTCGCGCCGGGGCAAATGGCGTTGCAGCGGATGCCCCGCTGGGCGTACATCCAGGCGGTATTGCGTGTCAGGCCGACGATGGCGTGCTTGGAGGCGGTGTAGGCGGCGCCCGCGGCCCCACCGTGGATGCCAGCGGTCGAGGCGATATTGACGATTGAGCCGCCGCCGTGCGTCAGCATATACTGGACCGCCTTG
>Ga0207661_10003957_pt1 | contig 10347 bp, 10 predicted proteins | sample KBSC713LmetaG_FD_184337 | JGI IMG/M metagenome (GOLD analysis project Ga0207661, IMG submission 184337) | Corn rhizosphere microbial communities from Kellogg Biological Station, Michigan, USA - KBS C7.1-3L metaG (SPAdes) (version 2) | ecosystem: Host-associated > Plants > Roots > Rhizosphere ... | reverse complement strand
TGTCGCACTCAACATTCTCTTCTTCTAAGGAGCGGATCGGATGCATTCGGGACATATCTCCATTTGGTTTTTTAACGGCGTCCTGCTTACGATCTACGGCGCATTGATCGCCGCCTACGGCATCTTCGAGTTGATCACGCACCAGCACGCGAACGTGGTCCTGTGGAACCTGCATGCGCCGGTTTGGTGGGGCGGGATCATGCTTGCCGCCGGGCTGTTCTACTGTTTCAAGTTCTGGCCGGGACGTAACAGTTAGGAGTTCACAGTTCGTAGTTCGTTGTTCGCAGTTTCTAATTGCAATCATGAAGGAGTGACGAGCATGTCAGCGCAACAGAGAACGATGACCTTCGGGATCGTGGTGGGCAATCGCGGCTTCTTTCCCGATCATCTGGCCAAGACGGGCCGGGACGAGATACTTGCGGTATTGGAAGGCGTCGGCGCAAAGGCGATTGTGCTTTCGCCTGAAGAGTCGAAGTACGGCGCGGTGGAAACCTACGACGAGTCCGTGCGTTGCGCGGAGCTGTTCAAGAAGCACGCGGACGAAATTGACGGCATCATCGTCACGCTGCCGAATTTCGGCGAAGAGCGCGGCATCGTGGACGCGATCCGTCTCTCCGGGTTGAAGGTCCCGGTGCTGGTGCAGGCAACGCCCGACAAGTCCGACAACATGACGATTGCGGTGCGCCGTGACTCGTTCTGCGGCAAAATGAGCGCGTGTAACAACATGATGCAGTACGGCATCAAGTACTCGCTCACCACGCTGCACACTGAGACGGTACAGTCGCCGGAGTTCAAGGCCGACCTGGAATGGTTCTCGGCGGTTTGCCGCATTGTGAAGGGCCTGAAGAACCTGAAGATCGGTGCGATTGGCGCGCGCCCGGCTGCGTTCAACACGGTTCGCTACTCGGAGCGGCTTCTCGAGACCTCGGGGATTTCAGTGGATACTCTCGATCTTTCTGAGATCTTCGGGCGCATCCAGAACATGAAGGACAAGGACGACCTGGCGCAGGCGAAGCTGAAGGAGATCAAAGGCTACGTTGCGACGCATGGCATCCCGGAAGACGCTTTGCTGAAGATGGCCAAGCTGGGCGCGGTGATCGAGACATGGATGCGGCAGACGCATTGCACCATCTCCGCCGTGCAGTGCTGGACCTCGATGGAAGAGTACTTCGGCGTGGTGCCGTGCACGGTCATGAGCATGATGTCGAACAACCTTCTCCCGTCGGCCTGCGAGGTGGACGTGCCCGGCGTGCTGAGCATGTACATGCTGGCGCTGGCCAGCGGGACGCCGTCGGCACTGCTGGATTGGAACAATAACTACGGGACCGATCCAAACAAGTGCGTGTGCTTCCACTGTTCGAATCTGCCCAAGCACTTCTTCCAGGATGTGCGCATGGACTACCAGGAAATCATCGCCGGTACGGTGGGCAAGCTGAACACGTTCGGTACCTGCGTGGGCCGAGTAAAACCGGGCGTGATGAGCTACGCGCGATTCTCGACGGACGATCGCCGCGGCGTGATTCGCGGCTACACCGGCCCGGGCCGCTTCACCGACGATCCACTCGAGACCTTCGGCGGGGCCGGCGTTGCGGAAATTCCGCAACTGCAGAAATTGCTCAAGTACATTTGCCGCGAGGCATTTGAACATCACGTGGCGGCGAACTTCAGCGACGTTTCGAAGGCCGTCCACGAAGCGGCGGTCCGCTACCTTGGATGGGAAAGCTACTACCACCCGGGACTCGAGGACTGATCCAATAGGAAAACAGAAGGGCGTTGACTCCAGGTCAACGCCCTTCGCACGTAGGCGAGAAGTGTTCAGAAGGGATGCGCTTTCATGAGTAAGAGAATCGGCAAGGACCTGGTGGTGAACGGAACCACGCTCGTGGCCCACGGGGCATGGAACGACGAATTGGAGCAGAAGCACCAGCGGCTCGTGGAATGGATGAAGGCTCAGAAGGTTTCCGGAGTCCTGATTCGTCGCAATGAAAACGTGGCGTGGGTGACGGGCGGCGCGGTCGAGGTACGCGTGCTGACGCCGGGCGAGACGGGAGTCGCTTCGATCCTTGTCACGGCGGAGGGCAAGCGCTATTACTTCACCACGGAAAATGAGGCGCCCCGGCTCCGCGACGAAGAGTTTGGCGCCCTTGATTTCGAGCCAGTGATCTTTCCGTGGTTCGCGGACGAAATGCTGGATGCCGCGAAGAAGCTGGCCGGCGGACCGCTTGCATCCGACACGCCGCTGCCGGGAACCACGCCGGCAAATCTGTATCCGCTGCGCCGGGCCTTGAGTGAGACGGAAATCACGCGATACAAGTGGCTCGGTGCACAGACGGCGGCGGCGACGGTGGAATCGCTGAATGCCGTGAAGCCCGGCATGAGTGAATATGACCTGGAGGCACTGACGGCGGCGAACCTGCTGAAGCGCGGCATTCTGCCTTCGGTGTATCTCTACGCAGTGGACGATCGCATTTTCAAATACAAGCATGCGGTGGCGCGTGGCGCTCGCCTGAAGCACTACGGAATGCTGAACCTGTGCACGCGCAAGTGGGGCCTGGCGATTTCGATCACACGGTTTGTGCATTTTGGCAAACTTCCAGACGAACTCGCGGCGCGGTTCAGCTCGGCAGCGCGGGTGAACGCGGCACTGCTCGATGCCACGCGCCCGGGCGCAACCTCGGCGCAGTTATTCAAGGTGGCGCAGGACTCGTATACCGCGGAGGGCTATCCCGGAGAAGAGCGCTTCCATCACCAGGGCGGCTCCACGGGCTATGGCGAGCGCGAATGGGTGGCCACTCCGAACGGCACAGAGACTGTGGTCAACAACCAGGCGTTCGCGTGGAATCCAAGCATCCGCGGCGGCAAGGCGGAAGACACAGTCGTGCTGCGCGATGGCAACATCGAGTGGCTGACGTCGACACCGGAGCTGCCCGTGATTGATGCCAGCGCGAACGGTACGGACTATCCAGCGGCCGGGGTGCTGGTGAAGTGAGACAGGGCGTAAGGGATTAGGCATTCGGGATGAGCGCGAAACCCGCGCGCTCTAATGCCTGATCCCTGATGCCTCTTCGCCGCCCTTCACCGGTTCGAGCGTCAGGCGCGCCGCGAGCACGACAAGCGCGGACCACAGCACATCGGCGCCGAGCAGGTGGGCAATCTGCATCCAGGTGGGAGCGAGCAGCACTACATCGAGCACGCCCAGGATGTATTGAGCCGCCAGGAGCAACAAGACCATCGCGGACAGTCCGCGATTGTCCCAGTGGCCGCTGCGGCGCGAGGCGCGCACGAGCAGCCAGATGAGAAAGATGCTGGCAAAGAACGCGACCGTAGGATGAGTCCAGCGCCAGCGCACCAGCCAGCCGCTGGTAGCGGAGAAATCCTGCGACAGCGCCGCGCCGAGTGAAGTCGCGGGAAAGAGCGTGTCGCCGAGCGCTGCGAGCGACCCGGTGACTCCGACAATCAGAATGACAACGATGCAGGCGATGGCTCCCCACGGAGCCACCATGCGCACGGTTCTGCGCGTGAATCCCGACTTGCGGCTCAGCAGGTGAGCCGTGAGCGTGAGCGCCGCCAGCAGCAAAAGCGTGTTGGTGAGGTGCAGCGCGAGGTAGGGCGCGCGCAGTGGCGACTGGCTTTGCGCGGTCAATCCCAGCTTGACCAGCAAGGCGCCGAGGATGGCCTCGACGAGCGTGAAACCCACGACCCACGCGGCTGCCGCACGCGCCAGATGGCCCTTGACGGTTCCGGCGAGCGTCCACACGAGAAGCCCGACAGCGGAAAAGAATGAAATGCCGCTGGTCACGCGATGCGTGAACTCGATGATGGTGTCGAGGTGTGGGGAATGCTGAACCACGGTGCCATTGCACAACGGCCAGTGATCTCCGCATCCCGCGCCGGAACTGGTAGCGCGCACCAGTCCGCCCCACAGAATGACTGCGATGAAATATGCCAGAACGGCCCAGGCGAATCGGCGAAGAGCGGCGGATGGAAGACGATGCGCGTCCACAGACGCTGCAGTGAGTGACATGAAAGATGACTCCGGCGGCACCTTCCAGTTTAGAACACATGGCGAGTCCGCATTCAGGCAGTGCCGTCAGACGGCGTCGCGCCCCGCCTCAGACTGCGGTGGACTGTATACTGCGCTTAAAGCACTACCCTCGATGGATGCTTCTTCATTACCTTCTCCCGTGCCCATGAATCTGAAATCAGACTCCCGCGTTAGACGAATTTCGGTGATCGACTCGCACACCGCGGGAGAGCCTACACGCTGTGTCATTGCAGGCGGTCCTGATCTCGGGCCGGGCACGCTGGTCGAGCGCATGGAGCGATTGCGGAGCGAGCACGACGATCTGCGCCGGGCGATTCTGTGCGAGCCGCGCGGCTCCGACGTGATTGTCGGCGCATGGATTCTGCCGCCCGATGCTCCCGATTGCGCAGCGGCGGTCATCTTCTTTAACAACGCTGGATACCTGGGCATGTGTGGGCACGGCACAATTGGCGCGGCTGTGACGCTGGCGCACATGGGCAGGATCGGGCCGGGGATACACCGGCTGCAGACACCCGTGGGCGTGGTCAGTGTCGACCTGATGGACGAGAACACCGCCACCATCGAGAACGTCCCGGCCTACAGGCATGGCGCCGGTGTGCGCGTGGATGTTCCCGGATACGGCGAGTTCCGCGGCGACGTGGCGTGGGGCGGCAACTGGTTTTTTCTCATCAAGGATCACGGATTCGAACTCAATCTCGAGCATGTCGATGGCCTGACCGAATTTACCTGGGCTGTGCGCAAGGCGCTGACGGTTGCGGGCATTACCGGTGCGGCAGGCGCGGAGATCGACCACATCGAACTGTTTGGGCCCGCGCGGAACGCGGCGAATCACAGCAGGAATTTCGTGCTGTGCCCGGGCAAGGCATACGACCGCTCGCCCTGCGGGACCGGCACCAGCGCCAAGCTCGCGTGTCTTGCCGCCGATGGATATCTTGCGCCGGCAGAGGCGTGGCGGCAGGAAGGCATCCTCGGCACCGTATTTGAGGGGCGCTATCACAAGGATGGCGATGCCGTGATTCCGAGCATCACGGGCAGCGCGTATATTACGGCCGAGTCAACTCTCGTCTACGACAGCACTGACCCCTTTCGCGAAGGCATCGGATCAGGGCACGCGTAGCCAACTCCGAGTGCCGACGCGAACACAACTTGCCCTGATTATTGAATCACCAGTGAGGCCGCTTCGCCAGCGCCGACCCGCACGACTGTAACCGGTCCGAACCGGTCCCTGCCGGTGCTCCATTCACCTTCGGCAACCGCGGCATTCGCGTCAGCGGCCTGGCTGCGTTTCATTGGAACGTGATCCTGCTGCACTGCGTGCGCCGCGACCCCGTGAATACGGACGATGTAGGTGCGTAGCGCCCGGTGAAACAATCCGGTCGGCTTGTCGAGATCGACATCTACGCGACCCTGCGACCTCGCCGCGTGAATCGCCTGGCGATAATAGGCGCCGTGCTCGTAGCCATAGGTATTCCCATCGTCGTCGTAATAGACGAAGTCGGCACGATTCGCGGCGGGAAACACGTCGAGCGTAATCTCGTCGGCTGGGTGCTGATCGACATAGTCTTCAGCCTTCTGCGTAGCGACGATCGATCCGTCGCGCACAAAGAGCGGAATGTCCATCCACGTATTTGCGTCCACGGGATAGGCGATCGATTGTCCGCCTGTGAACCGCGTTCCTCTGAAGTAATCAAACCATTCGCCGGCAGGAAGATATACCTGGTGGCTGGTTTCGCCCGCGGCCATTACGGGTGACACGAGCAGCGCATCGCCAAACATCCATGCATCGCCGTCATTCGCCACCTGCGGGTCATCCGGGAACTGCCAGAACAGCGGACGCACGACGCCGATGCCGGTTTCAGCCGCAGTGCGTTCGCAGGAGTAAATGTAGGGCAGCAATTCGTAGCGAACGCGAATGGCGTGCGTGGCCGCCGCTTCCGCCACGGGTCCGAAAAGCCACGGCTGTCGGTGCTCCGTCACGTCGCCATGAACACGGTCGATGGGAACAAACGAAGCGAACTCGATCCAGCGTGCGTAGTTCTCATCCGTCGGATGCCCGAAAAAACCGCCGCCATCCATGCTCCAGTGCGGCTGGCCCAGATCGAGCGTGGCCAGCATGCGCATGCGCTGGTGGCGCATGGTCTGAAAGCCGGTCTGAATGTCGCCGGACCACTCGGCGTATCCGTAGCGCGGCGCGCCCACATATCCATTGCGATTGAGAGACCAGACGCGCTGGTCAGAGTGACTGCGCTGGCCGTCATAGATCGCCTTGCCCATGTTGAGGAATTGGAAGTTGTCGAAATAAAAATCCTGGCCGCGTTCGCCTGATGTGATATCCGCTTCGTCATTCCACCAGCCGATCATGCCGGCATCGAATGCGGGTTCAAGGTGCTGCCAATACCACGCGCGCGTCTCGGGCTTCGAGAAATCGAGGTCACGCGCCGGCCGCTGGGTAAAGTAGTCGATCTGCGGTGGCTCGCCGGGATACCACAGGTGATGCGCTTCGGCGTATGCTGCGGCCTCGTGCATCTCCGTGGTGCTGCCCTTCTGGTAAAGCAGAATGCGCGGCTTCAGAATTCCCGCCAGCTTGATGCCCTGCTCCCGCATCTCTTTCGCGAACACGCCGCTCGCGCCATCGGGGAATTTATCGGGACTGAAGTTCCCCGCGCCAGAGGTGCTGTTCCAGCGCCATTCGCCATAATTGTCTTCGCCCCACGCCTTCCAGTCGAAGTCGAGAATGAAGGCATCGAGAGGAATATGTTTCGCGCGGTAGGTCGCGGCAATCTGCTTCAACTCGCCTTCCGTCGAACCCCACTGGCTGTTCAGGAATCCAAGCGTCCATTTCGGTGGCAGCGGCGGCTTGCCGGTGAGCTTTCCCAGGCCGGACATGGTCTGCATGGGCGGCCCTGCGATCACGAAGTACTCCAGGTCCTCGCGCGATCCCCCGCTGAACTCCACCCATCCGTCACGCGCGTCGAAGGTGCCGCCGTCGGAGTCGATGAGCACGCCAAAATGCGTGGTGAAGAACCACGGCCCTCCAATCTCTCCTTGTGCGCCGGCGGCAACTCGCGCGCCATTGTTGCGCAGCAGTCCTTCGCCGTTTTCGCGCCGGCTCAGACCGCTCATGCCGTACAGGTTCTCACCCGCTGCATAGGAAAAGGCCGCTCGGCGTCCACGCGCTTCGCCAAGCGGGTCCTGCTGCTCGAGCACCTTTTTCCCTGAACCGTCGCGGACCACCACCGAAGGCTTCGGTGCACACGTGAATACCGCCTGAAGTTGCGGCGAAGTGAATGCGACGGAATCGCCTGCCGGGCTCACATGGATGTGTCCGCCGCCCGAAGCCTCAAGCGATGGATCGATCACGAGTGTGCGCGGACTCGTTTTGCCCTGCGGCTCCGCGTCGACACGCAGAATGTCGGGCGCGATCATCTGCAGTTCGATGACTCCGCTGCCGGTGCGAACCTGCACTGCGCCGCCGTCCTGCGAAATGGTGCAGGCGCGCGATGCGGCTTGGGCCGCAGCCATGCTGCACGCGAGCCCGGCGAACGCAACGGAGGCCGCGAAGAGCACGATCGATTTGCTGGAAGAACGGAAGGAGTCGAAAAGAGGGCGGACGGAATGATTGCTCAGGGTCGAGTTCATGGCCAAATAGGAGTAGACAGTCCCATCCTACGCCTGCGGGGCCGCTCGAAGCGGTGTGGATGGAACTCGACAGCTACCAGCAGCGGACAGACCGGAATCACGCCGGGCAAGAATCGCGATCGCGCTCCTCGCCCGGCTGGAAACTCATCGCAACCCGCGTCCAGCTAAAACGGAATATCGTCGTCAGAGATTTCCGCCGACTGCGCAACGTCGTCCTGTCCCGCCGGAGGACGCTGATCGAAGCTGGCCGAACCCGACTGCCGGCTGTAGCCACCCGCGCCTTGCCCCGCCTCGTCGCGTCCAGACAGCAGCGACAGATCGTTCACAATAATCTCAGTGCGATAGCGCTTTTGGCCCGATTCCTTGTCGTCCCAGCTGCGGGTCTGGATCTTGCCCTCGATGTAAAGCTTGGTACCCTTTTTCACATAATCCCGCACAATTTCGGCCGTCCGCTGGAATGCGACCAGGTTGTGCCACTCCGTCCGATCCTGCCAGTTTCCCTGCGCGTCTTTCTGCCTGTCTCCGGTCGCCAGCGTGAAGTTCGCTACCATCATGCCGCCGCCCGTCGAACGAATCTCCGGATCTTTGCCCACATTACCCAGCAGGATCACCTTGTTGACGCTCTTTGCCATCTCCGTACTCTCCCCTGTCCGCTGCCATCGACCGACTTCGAGGGTGTTGCCTGCCGGCCAAAGCTCTCTGCAGACTTCCGTTTCCTCGATTTCGCTGCGGTCTGAGAAAGTATAAACGTTTTAAGACACCAGCGCCGCGAAGCCGGCCGAGCCATGTTGGGGGAGATACCGGTTCGCGCGGCGGGAACGAAATGAACAGCCCGGCCTGCGCTGCGTCTACTTTCCGATCGCGAGCCGCGCGGCCAGGAATTCTGGCAGCCCGGCATGACGGATGCGCCGCTGCGCCTCGGCCACGTCGTAGGGCACGCGGTGCCAGGTGAAGATCTCCCGGGCTTCGTCATACAGGCCGAATGCCGCTCGCCAGTCGCCATCGCGTGGCTGCCCGGCCGAGCCTGGATTCAGCAGGTATTGCGCGCCGTGCCGCACCGGCATCTCGAATGCTTCCGGCTCCGATGTCGAGGAATACAGAGGCTTCAGGCGAAAATCTTCGTCACCGTTGGTGGCAAAACCGACTTGCAAATGCGTATGGCCGAAGAACGTGATCTTCGCCCCGGCAGCCATAAGCACCGCCCTCGCGTCATCGCGAAAGACAACGTATTCGTCCTCATCGAGTGGAGAACCGTGCACCAACTGCACAGGCAAATCGGGTCTCTGCACCGGTCCTCGGGGCAGACCTGCCAGCCAGCTTCGATTGCCGCCGGTGAGCATCGATTGCGTCCACCGCGCTGCATCGGCTGCGGCGTCACTGAAATCCTCCAGGTCTGCCAGGCCGGCACAGGCGCGGTCATGGTTTCCCCGCACAATGGCGCCGCCAAGCGACTGCGCTTTCTGTGCGACTTCATTCGGGTTGGCGCCATATCCCACGATGTCGCCGAGGTTCCAGACTTCGTCCCACGGGGGCGCTGCCTGCAAAACAGCTTCAAGCGCCTGCAGGTTCGCGTGAATGTCGGAGATTACAAGCGCTCGCATGAAACCCGGTCGTCACCCCTGGAAAGAACATCGGCAGTCGAGCGAAGGATGAGAGGAGTGCGTGAGTTTTCGGCTACTGCCGGTGCGCCAAACGGCGGTTACGCAGCCACTTTGCCACGCCCAGCAGCAGCAGCAACGCGCCAAACGGGAGGCACATCAGCGCCACCACCAGCGCCAGCCATCCAGCGTTACTGTGGGCGCCGGTGCGCGTCACTCCGCCAAACACCGTAAGGAGCAGCACAACCGCAACAATCCCCGTTCCCACAATCGAGCCGCCGCCGCGCAGCAGTTGGGTCGTGCCGTCCGTCATGCGGAGCGGGGCGCGGGTGGATGATGGTTGGCGTTCGGTCACAGGCATCCTCGGCTTACCCTCGGCTCATGGCCAGGCGCAGCATCATGTACGTGACAACGCCAGTGATGGAAACATACAGCCATAGCGGAAACGTCCAGCGCGCAATCTTCTTGTGCTGCGGAAAACGACCGGTGAGCGAAAAGAAAAACGTAATCAGAATCATGGGCAGCGCCACCGACGACAGCACGATGTGGCTCACAAGAATGGGAATATAGACCGCGCGATACGGCGCGTCTACCGGGTAACGAATATCCCCATGCAGCGCGTGATGCAGGACATACCCGACCAGGAACAGCGTCGAAAATGCAAACGCTGTGATCATCGAGCGCCGATGCGCGTCGATGTTGCGGGCCCGGATGAAAAGAAACCCGATCAGCAGGGCAGTGGCGCTGGCGCCGTTCAGGATGGCGTTCATCGCCGGCAAGAAGGCCATGCGCACACCGGACTGGTCTGAAGCCGGGTGCAGGTAGATCAGCCAGAAAAGAAACAGCGTGGCCGCCAGGCTGATCGCGATGATCGCCAGCACTCCGGATCTTGCCGCTGTCGAACGCTTCGAGGACGAGGGCGCGATGGTGGTCATCCTCACCTCTGTCGCGCGATGGCGCACAACATGAGCGTGGTCATCAGCAAGGGGAGATAAATAACGCTGACCTTGAGCAGGTCGCGCGCCAGCATGCGGCTCTCGGTCGCGGACTTGGTGCGCAGGATGC
>Ga0207661_10003956_pt1 | contig 10347 bp, 13 predicted proteins | sample KBSC713LmetaG_FD_184337 | JGI IMG/M metagenome (GOLD analysis project Ga0207661, IMG submission 184337) | Corn rhizosphere microbial communities from Kellogg Biological Station, Michigan, USA - KBS C7.1-3L metaG (SPAdes) (version 2) | ecosystem: Host-associated > Plants > Roots > Rhizosphere ... | reverse complement strand
AAGGAGGGGACATGGTACAAGCAAGTAGATTTCCGGTAAGTGAAGCGGTTCGGGTGGCAATGCCGACGTTGGATGCAATTGTCGACATCACCAAACATGCGGGGATTGGCGAGTTTTTTATCGGGCCGGAAGTGGGGTTACGGGAACCGCTAACGCTCGATGGCCAGACGTATACCGCTCTGACCACACGGACGCGTATGGCCGCTGACGACTATATGGGTGCCGTGCTGGGTGTACAATTTGCCCCGCAGCTGGACATTCGGCTGCACCCGAACGATGTTGCAGAACGCGAGGAGCCGGAGGAGGGCTTGGTGACAACGCTGAAATACGCTCCGTTTGAGCTGTCTCCGGCGGCTTTTGAGCACGATGACATGCCACTTCCGCAGCTGGTGCCGGAAAAATTCGGTGTATGGTATGGCAGTCTCAGCAGTGAAGAAGGCCGCCAGGCGATTATGAATGGAATGTTGGGCCGCAGGAGCGAGGAACAGAGTGCTGCAGGGCTTGCTGCCGAAACACTGTTGGCTATGCATGGGACCTTTCAGGCGTTGGGCTACGAGGCGATCGGTGCCATGTATGCGCGCCATCAATCACCGCAGATCAGCTCTTGACGTAGTTGCCGGATAAACGTCAAACTGCTATAATTACCTCTATAAACGTAGGTTTTGGATTTAGTATGTCTGGACATTCAAAGTGGTCAACCATCAAACGCCAAAAGGCCGTTACCGACGCAAAGCGCGGCGCGGTGTTTACTAAGATTGGCAATCAAATCGCTATTGCGGCGCGCGCCGGCACTGACCCAGCGAGTAATTCCACGCTCGCCATGGTGATCGAAAAGGCCAAAGCAGCCAACATGCCGCTGGCCAACATCGAGCGCGCCATCCAGCGCGTGGCCGACAAAAACGCCGCTGTGTTGCAGGAGGTTTTATACGAAGGCTATGGCCCGGGCGGCGTGGCGATTTTGGTAGAAGTCGCCAGCGATAACCTGAACCGCACCTACCCGGAAGTCAAACTGGCGTTTTCCAAACACGGCGGCAATATTGCCGAAAAAGGCGCGGTGGCGTTCCAGTTTGAACGGCGGGGCATGATTCGCGTCAAAGGCACCGGCGACGAGCTGCTGATGCAAGCCCTGGAAGCCGGCGCCGACGATATGCAGGAAGAAGGCGACGAGTCAGTCATCTACACTGACCCCAAGGCGTTGGCGCAAGTCCGCGACAACCTCAAAGCCGCCGGCGTGCAGCTGACCGAAGCCGAGCTGACGTACGTGCCAGGCAACACCATCGAAGTGACCGACAAAGAAACCGCGGGCAAAATCATGCGCCTCATGGACGCCCTGGACGACATCGACGACGTCACCGCCACACACGTCAACTTCGACATCCCCGAAGATTTGCTATAGGTATGAGTGCTACGGAAGCTGGTTGGTTACTTGATTTAATCGACCAGCTCGTGCCTGAATTGGTGCCCCGCGCCGACCCGGCGTACAAGGGGCGAAACGTTACCATCCACGGCAGTTTTAAAGGTTGGGAATGCATAAAATCTTACCGCGAACGATTCCGCCCCTCGGCTATAACGTATTGGCGCCTCTGGGCAACCACATTACGCACTACGCCGGTACGTTTGAGGTACTCGATACTGATGCAACTAAACTGTCCCTATTGGAAAATCGGCTCGGTCGGCCGCTATCTGGCGCAGAAGCCGCCCATTTTCTGGAAGCGCTTTTCTTGCGAGCGGTTGTGGCGAGCGACCTATGCTACGTCGTGGGCCAGGAACGAGAAGGCATACCTGACGGTGGCTACATCGGTTCCGCAGTCGCTATAGAGATGGGTGTGGCGCTGGCGCATAACGTTCCCTTGTACGGCACGACAGTCAGCCCTACACTTGATGCACGCGAAGGTTATGATTCTAACTTTGCCTATTTTGTTTCTATGATTACCGTTGCCGAACCCGAGGCAATCCAGGCGCCTGCGACGGGCGCATGAATTACGTGGTACAATGCGGCCATGAGGATTATTGGGATCGATCCGGGAACGGGGATTTTGGGATTTGGCGTGATCGACGTCGGGCGCAAAGGCACGCAGCTGGTCGACGCCGGCGTCATCCGCACTCCTGTTAAAGAGGACGATGCGGTGCGATTGGAGACGATTTATGACGAGCTAACTGACATCATCGCGGCAACCAAGCCGACGCTGATGTCGGTGGAGAAACTGTTTTTTGCCCGCAACGTGACCACCGCCATGACCGTGGCGCAGGCGCGCGGCGTGGTGCTGCTGTGCGGCCGCCAGGCGGGGTTACAGATTTTTGAATACACGCCGTTACAGATCAAACAATCGGTCACCGGCTACGGCAAAGCAGACAAAAAACAGATACAGGAAATGGTGCGTGTGCTGCTCAAGCTGGACACCGTGCCTAAACCCGACGACTGCGCCGACGCGTTAGCCGCAGCGCTGACGCACGCCAGCACGGCGCGGTTCGCGTAGTTCCTGACTTCCAGAGTTCGGATGTTCCCTGTATAATCGGGAATTATGAAAACTTCTTTTGAGCGTCTCCTAGAAAAATATCCTGGCATTGAAGTGAGATCAGTGCGCCAAGAGCTTGATGCACAGAATTTTGAGATGCAGCGACGCAAAAACAAACAGAAGCAGCCGGAAGGCGGTGCGATTGGTGTGGTTTGGTTCGGCCTTGATAGAGTGGTGCTCGCCAAAAGAACGCAGGCCTTGCATCCAGGCTATTCGTTGCTGGGCGGAACCGTTGAACGCGGCCAGGATTTTGATGATGCTTTTGTGCGTGAGGCCCTTGAGGAGGCGGGCATGAGGGTTCGGATCGGCCGCCTGGTCGTTGTGGAGCAAAAGATTTTTGTGTCTCCAACCGGCCAAGAGCTACCGATGAACCTAGCCGTCTTTGAGGCATCCGCGCTACCGGGCGAAAAGATTGTGGCCACTCCCGACGCAGAAGCTGAAGGTTTGGAGGTTGAGGCATTCGCACTCAACGAGCTTCCATCAGAAATGATCCTTGCAGATAAGGAAAAGCTAGAGATGGTAATTGCACAACACCTCGAGTAGCCCACGCACGTATATGGGCGCGAGCAAAAGCGCAATCTACAACGCCTACCATAAGCAGAGTGTGCGATAATAAAAAGATGATAGCGACATTGACTGGCAACGTTGCCGAAAAGATTTCGGACGTAGTAGTGGTTGATACGGGCGGCGTCGGTTACGGCGTGCTGGTGACAAGCGAAGATTACGGCGCATTGACCACTGGTACGCGGGCCAAACTATACATTCACGAACATATCCGCGAAACGGCGCACGATCTGTTCGGCTTTGTCCGGCTGGATACCAAGCAGTTATTTGAGCAGTTATTAGATGTGAACGGCGTTGGGCCTAAAATGGCGCTGAGCGTGTTAAGTATTGGCTCGGCCGGCGACGTGCGGCGGGCGATTGCAGGTGGCGACCTCAAATTTATCCAGCAGGCGAATGGGGTGGGGAAGCGTGTGGCTGAACGAATTGTGGTTGACCTCAAGGACAAAGTTGGGCTGGCGGGCGTAGACCTGGCGACGACGGGTATGTTGCAGTCGGACGCGTTACTCAAGCAGGACGAGGCCGTTGAGGCGCTGGTGGCGCTGGGCTATTCGCCGCAAGATGCGGCTGCGGCGTTAGCAAACGTGCCTGCTGATGCGTCAACCGCAGACCGTATCAAATTAGCTTTGCGGGCAAAATAACAGAGGTACTATGGCAGTTGAACGAATCGTAACCACCACCCTCCCGGCCGATGATGACCAGCAAGAAGCCGAGCTGGAAAACACGCTGCGCCCGCGCGATTTTGCCAATTACATCGGCCAGGAACGACTCAAAAAAAACTTGCGGCTGGCAATTGATGCCGCCAAAAAGCGCGGCGAAGCGCTCGACCATGTGCTACTGTACGGCCCGCCGGGCCTGGGCAAAACCACTATGGCCAGCGTTATCGCCAATGAAATGGGCGCAACCATTCGCGTGACCTCCGGCCCGGCCATCGAACGGGCTGGCGACCTGGCCAGCTTGCTCACCAATCTGCAGGACGGCGACATGCTGTTCATCGACGAAATTCACCGGCTAAATCGCACGGTCGAAGAAGTGCTGTACTCCGCCATGGAAGATTACAAGCTGGATATTATGCTGGGCAAAGGGCCAAGCGCGCGCAGCCTGCGCCTGGATTTGCCGCACTTTACGCTGATCGGCGCCACCACGCGTACGGGCGCGCTGGCTGCACCGCTGCGCGACCGGTTCGGCATTATTCACCGTCTGGAATTTTACAAACCAGAGGAGATTCAGCAGATTATCGCGCGCGCTGCCGACATTTTGCAGGTGCGCATTAACGGCGAAGCCGCCCAGGAGCTGGCCCATCGCTCACGCTTGACGCCGCGCATCGCCAATCGCTTACTCAAGCGCGTGCGCGACTACGCCGATGTCAACGGCGACGGCATCATCGACACGGTCATTAGCAAAAAGGCGTTGCAATTGCTGGAAGTCGACGACCTCGGCCTGGACCCGGCTGACCGCATGCTGCTAAATGCCATTATCGAAAACTACAAAGGTGGCCCGGTCGGTGTAGAAACCCTTGCCGCATTGACCGCCGAAGAGCGCAGTACCATCGAGGATTTTTATGAACCGTACCTCATGCAAATTGGCCTGCTAGAGCGCACGCCGCGCGGCCGTAAAGTCACGTACAAAGCTTACCAACACCTCGGCCGCACGCCACCAACCGCCGCCGGCGAAACCGGGCAGCAAGGACTCTTGTAACCTGTTATAATAGGGCATTATGGATTCCACCCCGCAACCACCCGAGCCCACGTCGAATGGGCAGCAAGCAGCTATCGACTATTCACAACCAGTTGCCTATGATCGCCAGGGCCGCCCGCTGTACGCCCGCCCACCGGAAAACCCGCAGGCTATGTATTTTTCGCGCCCCATTACACCGGCTGAACCAGCCGTCACCGACGAGGACATGCAGCGGCACGAGGATTCATGCAAAAAATATCCCGACCTCAACCTGAGCAACGGCGAATATATCATCAGCGCCCTCAAGCGCCACCCGATCGGCCTGCTGCAAATTTGGCTGGTCATCGGTGTGCTGATGCTGCTGTTCGCAGGTCTGTTCGCGTTTTTGTTCATGAATGATGGCCTGAGCGGCCTGCTGCAAAGTATGGGCGGAGGCGACACGAACCAGCTGGCGACCGGTTCACTGCTGCTGATGGCGGTGCTGTTTGTTCTGTTTGTGCTTGGCGGCATGGTCGCGACATATGTGTACAACAGCAACCGTTTTTACCTGACCAACGAAAGTGTCATCCAGGAAATTCAGACCACCCTATTCGCCAAACACGAACAAACCGTTAGCCTAGGCAGTATCGAAGACGCCAGCTACATGCAGAACGGTGTTTTTCAGATGATGTTCAACTATGGCACGATTCGTTTGTCCACGCCGGGTGACGAAACGACCTATACATTTACCTATGTTTCGAATCCCAAAAAGCACATCGCCACGCTCAACAACGCTGTCGAAGCATTCAAAAACGGCCGCCCTATTGGCGATGGGTTGCATCACTATTTCTAGAAACTGCACCGTCGGCGGCAATTGACTACGCCACCACTGGATATTTGGTACGCCTAAATTATTATTAGTTCAAGCTAGTTTTAACGTATTTTTCGCCACCTTCAAGCATGGTGGTCAAACTGTACTGAGTACACGGCGCTTTGTCGTTGCAGGCTGAGCCATCAGCGGTCGTGGCTTGATAGGTGTAACATTTGGCAGTGGGCGCGGTTGCGAAAGTGGCGCCGCCAACGTTGTTGGTGCAAGCGCCGATTTTGTCGTTCCACTGCGGGTCCTGAACGGCACTATCGGATAGATCCTTCAGGTTGGCTTTGCGCCATGTAGCGTCATTGAGCTGGCCGAGCGTGGGATATTTGCTGTTTTCTACGTAGTACGTTTCCAACTTACTCTGGATGGTGTTGATGTTGGCCTCGCGCCGCGCATTGCGGTTTTTGGCCTGCACGCCGCTGTACGTCATGGCCACCAAGGTGATCAAAATGCCAACGATCACTGCTACCACCAGCAGTTCGATGAGGGTAAAACCTTGCTCGCGTTTCATGCTCATATACTTTCGTAACTTTCTTCGGATTTTGTTTGCTGTAACAAATTATACCAGCTTGTCAGCAGATGTGAAATCGTTGCGCTATGAATGAGCATAGGCATGGGTTGTGCAAGCACACATCTCGAGCAAATTGCACGAACCTAGTATAGATGGTATGGTATGCGGGTCGGAGCATGTATGCCTAGAAGAGATGGATTTCCAACGAATCCCGAGATGATTGCGGACCTTACCGAAACAAGCCGTCAGCTATTTATCGAAGCTTTTAATAGAGAGACCGAAGACGGCCTAGACCCATCGATGATGGGCAAACCGTTGTCCATGATCACTTACCGCACCTCAACGTACTATTCGCCAGAGAGTGGGACCGATCTGACATCTGAACACTTATACGTGAACCCCTTGCACGAGGAGCATATCGACGCCCTGAAATATGGCGATCGCCGTCGCGACAAGGACATCGCTGAGCTGCGTTGTCAGCAAGCTGCTCGGGTGGCTGCGACCATTCTGACCCCAGATGTCGTAATCGGCGACGTCCTGCTTCCTGGATGTGCGGCAGCTGATTATCGGGCTCGATTCAGCGATGGGCGCACTAAGCAAGTCGATACATTTGCTGCGCGACCGGCGAAGATCGTCATTGCTGGCGGCCTCACTTACGCGTCCAATCACTTGGAGCGGCTCAGAGCGGCAGACAGAGACGCTAGTCCCCGGGACGACATGCTCACGGCCATTCTACACCTAGTAAACTGCAGTGCAGGGTATAATAAGCGTATAGTTCCCGAGGATACTTTGGCGGGATTCAGCCTTCGCATGGTTCCGGAGCTGCCCTTAAATGGACAAGAATCAATCGATTTTCTGCGCAGATACCACGGTCGAATGCGTGAAGAGCTAATGCATAAGGTAGCTTACCTCGAGCATATCAAAAGTCGGGACGCCATTTCAATATTTGTGCAGTCGATCGAAGAGGACATAGCACGTTTTTCGGATGCGAAAGCACGGGCCAAGCAGCTACTTGAAGAAAAGGGCGAGGAGGCGTAGCGGCCATTCTGCTCAGGTCACTCGAGCGATCGCTTGTTATACCGCAAGGGCCCGGAGCAGTTCGGTGATAGTGGTTTCGCCCCGCAGGGTTTTGATTAATCCGTCGAACTCCAGCGGAATGAAGTTGTCCTTGAGCGCTGCGGTGCGCAAACCGGCTGCGGTGTCGTGTCCCAACATGGCTGCTTGCAGGGCATCGGAACTGGCGTCGAGTACTTCGACCAAGCCAACCGAACCGCGATAGCCGCTGTTATTGCAGTGCTCGCAGCCTTCTTCGCTGGCCCGCCACAGGGCGACGATGCCGCCACGCGAAGTGTGTAAATCGCCAGCGCCGATGCCGTCGCGAGCGGCTTCTTGCTCCAAAATATGTAGTTTCTGGCGGGCAGCAGCAGTGGTCAGCCCAAACGTTTTAACAATACCCGCGAGTTCTTCGGCGCTAGGCGCGTAGGTTTCGCGGCAGGAAGGGCACAATTTGCGTACCAACCGCTGGCTTATGACGACGCGCATGGCTTGCGCGAACAAAAACGGCTCTTCGCTGATGGATTTAAGATGAGCGAGCGCTGCAAACGCGCTATCGGCGTGCATGCCAGCCAGCACTAAATGACCGCCGGTCGCTGCTTGCAGCGCCAACGCCGCCGTGCGTTTGTCTGGCAAGCTGCTGATCATAACGATGTTCGGGTCCTGGTTGAGTGCGGCTTGCAAACCGCCTGCAAACGTAATGCCGTGCTGGGGCCGTACCAGTGTTTGACTAGCGTCGGGCACCCGATATTCGATGGAATCTTCGACCGTGGCAATGCTAACTGCGGGCACATTTACCAGATGGAGCAAGCTGTGCAGCGTGGTGGTTTTACCGTTGCGCCGCGGCGTGGCAACGGCGATCATGCCATGCGTGCGCGACAGTGCAGTGTGGATGGCGCGCAGGCCCGGTCCCCAGAATCCTAGGCCTTCCAGCGGCAACGGTTTGCCCAGTCTTCTGGAAATATGCAGTACTACTTTTTCGCCGCCAACTACCGGCATGGTGTGTACCTGGATTTCAAACTGGTGCTCGCCGACCAGCGTAGAATACTGCCCTTCCTGCGGCAAATGAGTCTCGTCCGCATGTAGATGTGCCAGCGTTTTAATCTGTTCCACTACAGCCGGTAACGCGGCGAGTGGTAATTTGTGCACCCCGCGTAGCACGTTATCCACACGGTAGCGCACGCGCACAAACCGTTCGTGCGGTTCAATATGAATGTCGCTGGCCTCGTGCTTGACCCCGTGTTCCACCAGCAAACTAATGGTTTGCGCCACCTGTTCATCGCTGAATTTGTCGGCATTGCCGAGCAGCCTACCCAAAAATGAATCTTTCACACCCATTTGCACCAATTATACCAAAGCACAAGCAGAATGTGACGCAATTTTTGGTTTTCGCCGGCGTTCAGCCACCCATTTTTTGCCTCAAAACAAAAACATTTGCATTTTGTGGCAACCTTGGGTAGGATACGGCGTGACTTTCTTGGTATAATAGGAGTAAAGCGGTGGGGAAATAACTGGAGGGTACAGACATGGCTGATGCAAAAGCTAAAGATTCAAAGGTGACAGCCGAAAAATTAGCGGTAAGTGAAGGCAAGACTAAGGCGCTCGGCCTGGCCTTGGAACAGATTGAAAAGCAGTTCGGCAAGGGCTCGATCATGCGCCTGGGCGTGGACCACGCACAAAAGGTTGAGTGCATTCCGACGGGCAGTATTTCGCTGGACCTGGCGCTCGGCGGGGGTTTGCCAAAGGGCCGTGTGATCGAAATTTATGGGCCGGAAAGCTCGGGTAAAACCACGCTCATGCTGCACGCCATTGCCGAAGTCCAAAAAGCCGGCGGCACCGCGGCGTTCATTGACGCCGAGCACGCGCTTGATCCATCGTACGCCAAACGGATTGGTGTGGACGTGGAAAACCTGCTGCTTAGCCAGCCAGATAATGGTGAGCAGGCGCTAGAAATCACCGAAACACTGGTGCGCTCCAACGCGGTGGACATCATTGTGGTCGACTCTGTGGCTGCGCTGGTGCCGCGCGCCGAAATCGAAGGCGACATGGGCGATTCACTGCCAGGTTTGCAGGCACGGCTGATGAGTCAGGCACTGCGCAAACTCACTGGTGTCATCAACCGCTCCAAAGCGACGGTAGTGTTCATTAACCAGATCCGTATGAAGATCGGCGTAATGTTCGGCAACCCCGAAACAACCACCGGTGGTAACGCGCTCAAGTTCTACGCGAGCGTGCGCATGGACATTCGTCGCATTGGCCAGATCAAGCAAGCTGAAGCGATTATTGGAAACCGCACTCGCGTTAAGGTAGTCAAAAACAAGATTGCACCGCCGTTCCGCGAAGCCGAATTCGACATCATGTACAACGAGGGTATTAGTCGTAGCGGCGACGTGCTGGACCAGGCGGTAACGCGGGGTATTGTGGACAAAAGCGGTGCATGGTTTGCCTACAATGATCAAAAAATCGGTCAAGGGCGCGAAGCGGCTAAAACCTATCTTAACGAAAATCCCAAAGTCATGGCCGAGATTGACAAAAAGGTGCGTGACGCAGCAGCTCAAGATTAACTTGAGGAGTTTAGAGTTCCCAGTTCGTTAACTGGCGATGCTGTACGGGTACGGTGTACAATAAAAGTACTATGACGGCGACAAATCACATGATGGCAGGGGCGGTTGTGGCAACGGGAGTACACCAACCGTTGCTGGTAGTGCCGCTCGCGATATTGTCGCACTTTTTGCTGGATATGTTGCCGCACTTTGGTATTCATGAAGATGATGTCAAACGGCGCAACGGCCATCCGCTGTTCCGCTACATCTTGGTGGTAGACGTTGTATTGACGCTGGTGCTGCTGGCTGCGCTGCCGTTTTTCCTGAAGCAAATTGTGAATGGATGGGTCGTGGCTGCAGGCATGCTTCTGGCATGGATTCCGGATTCGGTCTGGATTCACCGGTTTGTGCGCGAACGCCGCGGGACTATTCTGCCGCAAAGCCTGATTACGCGGTTTCACCAGCGGATTCAATGGTTTGAACGGCCGGTTGGCATTGTGGTTGAGCTCCTATGGTTCGGAGCGATGGGTACACTCCTGAGCATGTTCGCTGCACGAAGTTTATGAAGATCACACAGATCAAACAACAGGTCAAACGGGCTGACCGCTACTCGATGTTTGTAGACGGCAC
>Ga0207661_10003950_pt1 | contig 10356 bp, 7 predicted proteins | sample KBSC713LmetaG_FD_184337 | JGI IMG/M metagenome (GOLD analysis project Ga0207661, IMG submission 184337) | Corn rhizosphere microbial communities from Kellogg Biological Station, Michigan, USA - KBS C7.1-3L metaG (SPAdes) (version 2) | ecosystem: Host-associated > Plants > Roots > Rhizosphere ... | reverse complement strand
CGCGATGTCTTTCTGCGCCGCAGGAATCAGCGGCGAGTCCGGATACAGGCCGATCAGCGTGTTGTAGGACGCGATCGCTGTTTCCCCATATGCCGCGTCGAGCCCCGGCTTTCTCCAGAGACTCTTATAAGATCTCGCAGCGGCGAGCGCGGCGTCGTCAGCCAAGGAGTCTTCGGGGAACGACTCGACCAAGCGGCTATAGCTCTGCGCGGCGAGCAGGTGCTCGCCCTGGCGGTCGTGTGCCGACGCGAGGTACCAGTACGCCTTCGGCAACAAGGAATCACGCGCCGGGAGATCGGTCGTCAGCTTCTCGAACCCCGTTATGGCGTTGTCCCAATGGTGACGCTGATACTCGGCCATCGACGCCTTCCAGAGGGCATCGTTGGTCGTGAGGTTCTTGAGCTTGAATTCAGGACGGCACGCCGCGACGGCGACAACGGACATCGCCGCGGCAAGTCTCCAGTGGGTTCGAGCCATAGTGTGGGTGTTACCCGGTCCAAGGGGATCGGTTCGACTTCCGCGGCGCGAAAGATAACCCATCCACGCGGCTAGGGCGGCCTCGGCCGGAAGATTTGCGAGGTCGCCCTTGCTAGAGTGAGGATCGGCAGTGAGGATGGTGCAGTTTGGAACCGGTGCCGTATTCAATGATGGACGAGCTTCATCGCCCCGCTCCCCAGCGGCCCGCGCCGCCCCAGCCGCTGCTTCGTCCGACCGCTGCCGCGGTCGACCTCTACGCATTCGTTCGATCGCTACCGGCGAACGGCCGGCTGTCGTTTGAGGATTCTCAGATCCTCGCCGACTGGGCTGAGCGGTATCGGGATGCTCCGCTTCCGTCACGCGACAATCTTCGGGACATCATCACGAAGACGCTCTCCGCCGGCGGCATCGAAAACGGCGACCGTACGTGGTTGTATTTCGCCGTCGATCCCGCGCTCCCGCGCCAGCTGCGTCGCGTCGTACAGCGACAGCGGCTACTCGCCGAAGTGCGTGAGGCGAGGCTCAACGGAGTTCCATGCGAGGTCGTCTCATTCGACTTCCTCCTCGCCGGAGGGCACCTGAGCGGATATCGCGAGAGAATCCAGTCGAGGCTTTCCGTTCGAACGCCCGTCCGCTTCGCTCGCGATGAACAGCCGGTGGACGTGAACGATCGAATTCGTATCGAGCTCGAAAGCGGCGAATGCGTCGGCTTCGTTCCCGTCGACGACGCGCCGTCGATCGAGAACGCGCTCGGCGCCAACGGAGCCGCTCACGGAATCGTGAAGAAGATCATCTTCGACGGACTGTTTCCGATTCCGGTGATCGGCACCCGCGTTCCCTACACCGTCGTGGAAACCGAAGTGCCGGTCGCCATCGAGGCATATCGTGAGGTTGCCACCTCGGCGCCGACTCCGGCGTCACCGCAGCAACACGAGGGCTCAAAATCACCGTTGAGCGCTCTCACACGAGCGCTCGGGGACAAGCTCAAACCGGTGACCAATCTCTTCAGATAGGTTCGTCTGAAGAGCCTCGACCGCTACGCAGTCGAGGATTGCATCAGGGCGCGGAAATATTCGACGGTCTTTGCGACGCCTTCGCGCACCGGCACATTCGGCTCCCAGCCGAGCATCGCTTTCGCGCGCGTGATATCGGGACGCCGGACCTTCGGGTCGTCCGTTGGAAGCGGCTCATAGACGATCGGCGATGATGACCCTGTCGCCGCGATGACGATCTCCGCGAGCTCCTTTACAGTATACTCATCGGGATTCCCGATGTTCATCGGCTGCGCGTCCCCGCGCATGAACAGACGATATAGCCCTTCGACTTCATCCGCGACGTAGCAGAAGCTGCGCGTCTGGCTCCCGTCGCCGTAAATCGTCAGCGGCTGCCCGCTCAACGCCTGCACGATGAAGTTCGAAACGACGCGTCCGTCTTGCGGCCGCATCCGCGGTCCATAGGTGTTGAAAATTCGGACGATGCGAGTATCGACGCCAAACGTGCGGTTGTACGCCATCGTCGTCGCTTCGCTGAACCGCTTCGCCTCGTCGTACACGGCGCGTGGACCGATTGGGTTCACGTTGCCCCAATAGCCCTCTTGCTGAGGATGCATCAGCGGATCGCCGTAGATCTCCGACGTCGACGCGATGAAGAACCGCGCCTTCTTGTCTCGCGCGAGATCGAGCGCGTTCATCGTTCCGATCGAACCCACCTTCAACGTCTCGATGGGAAGCTTCAAGTAGTCGATCGGACTCGCCGGCGATGCGAAGTGCAAAACGCCGTCGAGCGTTCCATCGATCTTCGTCGGCTCACAGATGTCATGCTTCACGAAGCTGAACGCCTTGTTTCCGCTCAGATGGTCGACGTTGTCGGGACGCCCGGTGAGGAAGTTGTCGAGACCGATGACCTCGTGCCCCTGCGCGAGGAACTTGTCGCAGAGGTGAGAGCCGAGGAATCCCGCGGCGCCGGTTATGAGAACTCTCATGCGACCGCCGGACGGCCGATCGAGTGATAGACGAAGCCCAGCGCGGCCATGCGGTGGAGAGCGTAAAGGTTTCTGCCGTCGACGATGATCGGGCGGCGAAGGGACTGCTTGATCCGGGCGAAATCGGGATGCCGGTATTCGTTCCAATCGGTCACGACCGCGAGCGCGTCCGCATTCTCGAGCGCCTCGTACCCTGTGGTCGCGAACGTGATTCCCTGTTTTCCCTTGAACCGATGCTTCGCCTCGTCCATCGCAACCGGATCGTGCGCGACGACGCGAGCGCCGGCGCTCAACAGCTCGTCGATCAACGACAGCGACGGGCTGTCGCGCATGTCGTCCGTGTTCGGCTTGAACGCGAGGCCCCAAACGGCGATCTGCACGCCGCTGAGGTCTTCGCCGAGCGCCTGGCGAAGCTTCGCGACGAGACGCTGCTTCTGGTCGTCATTCACTGCCTCGACCGCCTCGAGAATGCGCAGGCACGTCGACTGGTCGCGCGCCGTCTTCACGAGCGCTTTGACGTCCTTCGGAAAGCACGATCCACCGTAGCCCGGCCCTGGGAACAAGAAGGCGGGACCGATCCGGTCGTCCGTGCCGATGCCCTTGCGAACGAAATCGACGTTGGCGCCGACACGCTCGCACAAGTTCGCGATGTCGTTCATGAAGCTGATGCGCGTCGCCAGCATCGCATTCGCGGCATACTTCGTCATCTCGGCGGATGGGATGTCCATGAAGATGACTGGTTTGCCCGTGCGCACGAATGGCGCGTACAGCTCGGCCATCACACTTCTCGCATGATCCGTCTCCGCGCCAAGGACGACGCGGTCCGGTTTCATGAAGTCGTCGATCGCGGCTCCCTCTTTCAGAAACTCGGGATTGCTGACGACGTGGAATGGAAAACGGGCGTTGCGCGTCACCGCTTCCGCGACTTTCGCCGCCGTGCCGACAGGCACCGTCGACTTCGTGACGATGACCATCTCGCGCGCCATGCTCTTTCCGATCGTCTCAGCGACCGCAAGCACGTGGCGGAGATCCGCGGAGCCATCCTCGTCGGGCGGCGTGCCGACCGCGATGAAAACGACTTCGCTGCCGGCGATTGCGGCGTTGACGTCCGTCGTGAACGAAAGACGCCCCGCCTGCTGATTTCGCGCGACGTACTGATCGAGACCGGGCTCGTAGATCGGAAGAACGTTTTCTTTCAATCCATCGATCTTCTTCTGATCGATATCGGCACCGACGACCTGATTTCCGGTTTCAGCGAGACACGCACCGACGACCAGGCCGACGTATCCCGTCCCGATGACGCTGATCTTCATACCGTCTCGAGCGACTCCGATTCTTCTCGCGTGGACGCGAGCGACACGACGCGCGCCTTCGTGCGCACGAGCTTGCGCGTCACGTTGCGGCTGTCGACGATCAAGGTCGCGTTGTCCATCACGAGCTGGTAGTTCACTTTCTTGTGGTCCGTCACGACGACGACGGCGTCGGTCGCGGCGATGATCTCAGGCGTCAGGTCGACGCCGTGGCGCATGTGTCCATCTTCACGAACTGTCGAGATGAACGGATCGTGGAATGACACAGTCGCGCCGCGCTCCTCGAGAAGACGGATGACGTCGAGCGCCGGGCTCTCACGCACGTCGTCGATGTCCGGCTTGTATGCGACGCCAAGCACGAGAATCTTGCTGCCGTTGACGGGCTTGCGATCGACGTTCAACGCGTTCGACACCTTCTCGACGACGTAGTCCGGCATCTGGCTGTTGATCTCACTCGCGAGATCGATGAAACGCGTCTTGTAGTTCAGCGTTCGCATCTTCCACGCGAGGTAGTGCGGATCGAGCGGAATGCAGTGACCGCCGATGCCAGGGCCAGGCGTGAACTTCATGAAGCCGAACGGCTTCGTCGCAGCCGCATCGATGACGTCCCAGACGTCGACGCCAAGCTTGTCGCACACGATCGCCATCTCGTTCACGAGACCGATGTTGACCGAGCGGAACGTGTTCTCGAGGAGCTTTACGAGCTCCGCGGCTTCCGTGCTCTCGACCGGCACGATCGTATCGATGCACGACGCATAGAGCGCCGTCGCGATCTCGGTGCACGCCGGCGTAATGCCACCGACGACCTTCGGCGTGTTCTTCGTGTGGTACTTTGGATTTCCCGGATCGACGCGCTCAGGGCTGAACGCGAGGAAAATGTCCTCGCCAACGGTAAGTCCCTTCTCCATGAACGCCGGCAGCATCACTTCGCGCGTCGTCCCCGGATACGTCGTGCTCTCGAGAACGACCAGCATCCCCGGATGCGCCTGGCGAACCGCCGCTTCCGTCGCGGCGATAACGTAGCTCATGTCCGGATCGCGCGTCTTCGAGAGCGGTGTCGGAACGGCGATCGAGATTGCGTCCGCCTCGTGCAGCCGGGATTCGTCGGTTGTCGCTTCGAGGTGCCCGCTCTTCACGAGCGCCGCAACGTCCGACTTCGGCACGTCCTGGATGTGCGATTCGCCGCGCATCAGCAGATCGGCGACGCGCTGGCTGACGTCATAGCCGATCACGTGGAAGCCCGCCTTCGCGAATTCGACGGCGAGCGGCAAACCAACGTAGCCGAGCCCAATCACACCAACGACCGCTTTGCGGTCGTTGATGCGCTGCATGAGTTGTTGTTTCATCGACTGATCAATGGCCATAGAACGCGCGGACTCCTTCGATGACTTCGTCGAGCTGCGCTGTGGTCAGCTCGGGATAAATCGGCAACGACAGCACTTCCTTCGCGGCTTTTTCCGCCTCAGGACAGCTTCCTTCCTTATAGCCGAGGTACGCGAAGCAGGGTTGCAGATGTAGTGGCAGCGGATAGTAGATCGCCGTCCCGATGCCGCGACCCTTCAGAAACGTCTGGAGGTCATCGCGGCGGTCGACACGAATGGTGTATTGGTTGAATATCGACTCGTTTTCGGGCGCCACGACCGGCGTGCGAATTTCTGTTACATCAGCCAGCGCCTTGTCATAGTACGCCGCGTTCGAGCGGCGCTTGGCACTCCAGGCCTGCAGATGCGGCAACTTCGCCTGGAGGATCGCCGCCTGGAGCGCGTCCAGCCGGCTGTTGTAGCCCACTTCGTCGTGGAAATACATCTTCGCGCCGCCATGCATGCGAAGACGCTTGAGTCGCGCGGCCAACGCTTCGTCTTGCGTGACCATCATGCCGCCGTCGCCGTACCCGCCGAGGTTCTTCGATGGAAAGAAACTGAACGTTCCGATCGTCGCGACCTCGCCCGCCATACGCCACTCGCCGTCGATCGATCGACGGGCGCCAATCGTCTGCGCCGCGTCTTCGATAATCGGGATCCCGGGCAATTCCTTCGCGACATCCTCGATCGCGGCCATCTGGCCGAACAGGTCGACCGGAACCACGGCTTTCGTCTTTGACGTCCGCGCGGCGGCTGCCGCTTTCGGATTGATGTTGAACGTGTCGGGCTCGATGTCGACGAATACCGGCGTTGCTCCAACGTTGTGAATCGTTCCGCCCGTCGCGAAGAACGTGAACGGCGCCGTGATGACCTCGTCCCCTCGACCGCAGTCGAGAGCGCGGAGCGCGAGCAGAATCGCGTCCGTGCCATTTGCGCAGCCGACCGCGTATTTGGTATGCGACAACTGGGCCACTGCCGTTTCGAGCGCTTCGACGCGCGCACCGAGAATGAACAGCTGAGAATCAACAACGTCCATCATCTGCGCGACGACTTCGTCACGAATAGTGGCGTGTTGGGCTTTGAGATCGAGAAGGGGAACTGGCATTTCAGTTAGCAGTGAAAGTCATCCTGAGCGGCGAAGCCGCGAAAGGATCGCTATCCCGACCGCGATCCACCTGGTGTTGACTGCCTCGCCGGGAGAGCGATCCTATCGGCGCTCCGCGCCTCAGGATGACTCCCGCTTTCCCTACACCTTCAACGGAATCGGAACTTCGCGTCCAATCTTCGCCGACTCGTAGATCCCGAGAATGAGCTCGAGCGACTTTCGTCCGGCGCGACCGTCCGTCTCCGCTTTTGCCTGCCCTCGCAGCACCGCGAGGACGTTGCGGTAATACCCTTCGTGGCCGAATCCATACACGTTCGGAGGATTCGTGTTCGCGGACTCGACGAGCTTGTCGTCGTCGTCATAGGAGGCGAAGGTCCAGTGCTCGACGCGATTGACCGCCGTTCCGCCGATCTTCACCGAGCCCGTTTCGCCGAGAATGGTGATCGACCCCTCGAGGTTCTTCGGATATGTCAGGACATTTACCTCGATGACGCCGAGCGCTCCGGAGCGGAATTTGAGAATTCCAATACCAGAATCCTCAGCTTCGATCTTCCGAGCTTGCGTCGCCGTCTTCGCGAGGACGCTTTCCACCGGCCCGACGAGCCACTGCATCAAATCGACATAGTGCGACGCCTGGTTCATGATCGCGCCGCCGTCGAACTCCCACGTCCCGCGCCACGGCTCCGCGTCGTAATACTCCTGCGGACGCGTCCATCGGACCGTGACGTTTGCCATGTAAATGCGACCGAAACGTCCCTTATCGATCGCGCGTTTGAGCAGCTGGATCGGTGGATTCAGACGATTCTGTTTCACGACGAACAGGTGCACGCCGGCGTCGTCGCACGCCTTGACCAATTCGTCGGCCTGCGCGAGCGAGATCGCCATCGGCTTCTCGGTCACGACGTGCTTCCCTGCCTTCGCCGCCGCGATGCCGTTCGCCGAATGAACGCCCGACGGTGTACAGATCGCGACGACGTCGCACTTCCCGTCGCGAAGCATGTCATCCAGCGACTTGAACCACGGAACCCCGTGCTCAGCGCCGGCCTTCTCGGCGCGTTCAGCGTCGATGTCACATACGGCGACAAGCGTCAATCCATCGACGCGCTTCAACGCGTCGAAGTGATTCTTGCTGATGCGCCCGCACCCTACGAGACCAACGCGAAAACTGTTTTCGCTCATGTGCGCCGAATCCCGTCGCCGCTGGCGACATAGCTCGTTCCGCACGCCTTGCACGTGCCCGTTCCGGAGTCAGGCAGCCGCTCGCCGCACTGACACATCCAGCCAATTCGTTTCGCGGGAACGCCGGCCATCAGAGCGTACGGCAAGACGTCCTTCGTAATGACCGCCCCGGCTCCAATAAATGCAAACTCACCAAGAGTTACCCCGCACACGATCGTCGCGTTCGCCCCAATCGAGGAGCCGCGCTTCACCAGGGTCTGCTTGTACTCCGTCTTCCGCGAAACGTGGCTGCGCGGATTGATGACGTTCGTGAACACCATGGAGGGACCGCAGAACACGTCGTCCTCGAGCTCGACGCCCTCATAGATCGAGACGTTGTTCTGGATTTTGCAGTTCGTGCCGATCTTCGTACCGTTCATGACGACGACGTTCTGCCCGAGACTGCAACGCTCGCCAATCTGCGCGCCGGGCATCACGTGGCAAAAATGCCAGACCTTGGTGCCGCTCCCGATGGTCGCGCCGGCGTCGACGTACGCCGACTCGTGCACGAAGACGTCGTCGCTCATACCGTCGCTTCCTCGGTGAGCGCTGCCTGCCACTCCTGAAGCGAGCGAACGGCCGGCTTGCGTGACTTGAGCGACAAAATCGCGTCGCACGCCGCATTCGCCGCTGACATCGTCGTCGTGTACGAAACACGATTCACGATCGCCGCCTGACGCAAGAGGTAGTCGTCGAGCTGCGCATGCTTGCCCATCGGCGTATTGATCAGCAGCTGCGTGTCGTGGTTCACGATCATGTCGAGACAGTTCGGACGACCCTCATGCACCTTGAACACGCGCTGCGCCGGAATTCCCCGCGCGCGGAGATACGCCGCCGTCCCCGACGTCGCCATGATCTTGAAGCCCATCTCATGGAACCGGCGCGCGATCGGCGTCACCGTCGGCTTATCAGAATCGATGACCGTGATGAGCACGACGCCTTCGAGCGGCAAGCCGTTCGAGGCCGCGAGTTGCGACTTCGCGAACGCCGAGCCGAACGAGTCCGAGATTCCCATGCACTCGCCCGTCGAACGCATCTCGGGCCCAAGCACCGGATCCGTTCCCGGGAATTTGTTGAACGGAAACACCGCTTCCTTCACCGAGACGTACGGAGGCACGATCTCCTCGGTGAATCCGATCTCGTCGAGCGTCTCGCCCATCATGACGCGCGCCGCGAGCGACGCAAGCGGAACACCGATCGCCTTCGAGACGAACGGAATCGTCCGGCTTGCGCGGGGATTCACCTCGAGCACGTAGACGACGTGATCCTTGATCGCGTACTGGACGTTGATCAATCCGACGACGCCAAGCGCAAGCGCGAGGGCAACCGTCTGCTCGCGCATCGCCTGCAGATCACTTTCGCCGATGAGATACGGAGGAAGAACGCACGCCGAGTCACCCGAGTGAATACCGGCATCCTCGATGTGCTGCATGATGCCGCCGATCACGACTTTCTTTCCGTCCGAGATCGCGTCGACGTCACACTCGAACGCATCCTCGAGGAAGCGGTCGACGAGCACCGGACGCTCGTCGGATACACGGACCGCGGTCGCGAAGTAGCGCTCGAGCGACTCTGAGTCGTACACGATCTGCATCGCGCGACCACCGAGCACATACGACGGACGGACCAAAACGGGATATCCAATTCGCTCGGCGATCTTCAGCGCTTCGTCCATGCTCGTCGCCGTTCCATTTGGCGGCTGCTGAAGCCCGAGCTCGCGCGCGATCTTATCGAAGCGACGACGATCCTCCGCGATGTCGATCGAGTCCGGCGACGTTCCAAGAATCTTCACGCCGGCCGCCTCGAGATCGCGCGTCAGCTTGAGCGGCGTCTGGCCGCCGAGCTGCACCACGACGCCTTCCGGCTTCTCGCGATCAACAATCTCTAACACGTCCTCGAGCGTCAGCGGCTCGAAGTACAGCTTGTCCGACGTATCGAAGTCCGTTGACACCGTCTCGGGATTCGAGTTGATCATGATCGTCTCGTATCCCTGCTGCCGCAGCGCCATGACGGCGCGCACGCAGCAGTAGTCGAACTCGACGCCCTGCCCAATGCGATTCGGGCCGCTGCCGAGGATCACGACGGACTTCTTGCCGGACTTCGGCGCCTCGCTCTCTTCGTCGTAGTTGCCGTAGAGATACGGCGTCGCCGACGGAAACTCGCCGGCGCATGTGTCGACCATCTTGTAGGACGGCCGCACCCCGTACGACCATCTGCGCTCGCGAACGGCGCTCTCCAGCTCACTGCGCAGTGCACCGAGCTGTCGGTCTGAGAAGCCGAGTCGCTTCATGCGGCGAAGATCGTCTTCACCCACCGATTCCAACGCCTTGTAGTCTCGCTCTGCCTCGACCAACTCCGCCATCTGCGACACGAACCACGGGTCGATCGCGCTGAGCTCATAGATCTCGGCGACGGAGAGCCCGCGCTCGAGCGCGCGCTTCACCTGGAAGATTCGCTCGGGCGTCGGCTGTCGAAGCGCACCCTTGAGCGTCTCGAGGCTGTCGTCGGCGAGACGATCATCACTCGTGCGTGCGGCCGTTGCCCACCCCGGACGTCCCGTCTCGAGTGCGCGCAGCCCTTTTTGAAACGCTTCCTTGAATGTCCGTCCGATCGCCATCGATTCACCGACGGACTTCATCTGCGTCGTGAGGTACGGATTGGCATTCGGGAACTTCTCGAACGCGAAACGCGGCACTTTGACGACGACGTAGTCGAGCACCGGCTCGAACGACGCTGGCGTCGTCTTCGTGATGTCGTTCGGGATCTCGTCGAGCCGATACCCGACGGCGAGCTTCGCGCCGATTCGCGCGATCGGAAATCCCGTCGCCTTCGACGCGAGTGCGGAGGAGCGCGACACGCGCGGATTCATCTCGATGACGAGCATCTCGCCATCGGGGATTGACC
>Ga0207661_10003948_pt1 | contig 10358 bp, 7 predicted proteins | sample KBSC713LmetaG_FD_184337 | JGI IMG/M metagenome (GOLD analysis project Ga0207661, IMG submission 184337) | Corn rhizosphere microbial communities from Kellogg Biological Station, Michigan, USA - KBS C7.1-3L metaG (SPAdes) (version 2) | ecosystem: Host-associated > Plants > Roots > Rhizosphere ... | reverse complement strand
TTGCCGCCGGGACGGGGAGTCGGAGGCGCTCGCGGCCGGCGTACACGTTGCAGCGGCGGCCGCGCAGGAATCCGACCAGCGTGACGCCGAAGTCCTCGGCGACCGCGACGGCCAGTGACGACGGCGCCGACACCGACGCGACGACCGGGATCCCGGCGGCGACGGCCTTCTGCACGATCTCGTACCCGCACCGCCCGCTGACCATGAGCACCGTCCCGGACAGCGGCAGCCGGTCGCCGAGCACGCCCCAGCCGACCAGCTTGTCGACCGCGTTGTGCCGCCCGACGTCCTCCCGGGTGGCCACCAGCGACCCGTCCGCGGTGAACAGCCCCGCCGCGTGCAGCCCACCGGTCACCTCGAACAGGCCCTGGGCCGACCGCAACGCGTCCGGCAGCCCGTACAGCACGTCGACCGGGACCGTCACGTCGTCGGCGACCCGGTGCAGCCCGCGCTCGTGCAGCGCGTCCAGCGACGCCGATCCGCACACGCCACAGGCACTGGATACGATCCCCGAACGCACCGGCGCCTCCAGCGCCGGCCCGTCGGTCTCGACCGTCACCACGTTGAACTTCTGGTCCGCCCGCTCGACGTCCGCACAGTACGAGACCTGGTGCGGCACCCCGGGCAGGAGGCCCTCGGCGTGCAGGAACCCGGTCGCCAGTTCGAAGTCGTGGCCCGGCGTCCGCATCGTCACCGCGACGGTCTGCGTGCGGCCGCCGGCGGAGAGCCGGATCTCCAGCGGTTCCTCGGTCACCACACTGTCGCGGCGACGGACCTCGGTCTCGCCGTCCAGCGTCCAGACTTTGGCGCGGGTGGCCGCTCCCGGCCGATCGGCTCTCACGGTTCCAGTCTCGCACCGAATAAGCTGCAACCATGATCAATGGGACGCACGCCCTGATCTACAGCCCCGACCCCGACGCGGACCGCGCCTTCCTGCGCGACACGCTCGGCTGGTCGTTCGTCGAGGACCACCCGGGCTGGCTGATCTTCCGGCTGCCACCCGGTGAGGTCGGCGTCCACCCGCTGGACCCGGGCGACGAGCCGCGGCATGAGCTGTACTTCATGTGCGACGACGTGCACGCGACGGTGCGCGAGCTGTCGGCCAAGGGCGCGAGCTTCGCCGGCGAGGTGCAGGACGCCGGGTTCGGCCTGCTCACCCAGCTCGTGCTGCCCAGCGGCGCGCGCATCGGCCTGTACGAGCCGCGGCACCAGGTGGCGGCCGACATCAGGTCGTAACAACTTGTAACCGAATCGGCGTGACTCGGCACACGCTGGGTTTCGGGAACGATTCAGATGACCTCGCGTTGTACCCGGTGGACGACGCGAGAGGAGGACGTGCGATGAGGAAGTTCAGCGAGCTCCTCGACAGGTTCGACCGCTGGACCATCGAGGTGTTCAACCCGCCGTACCCGCTCGGCCGCCGGTAAGGCGAGCCGGGCCGGACATCCCCGAGAGCGCGACACACACCAGGTGTGTCGCGCTCAGTCGTCTCCGGCCGCCGGGCGGGGGGCCAGGGTGCGGCGGTCGTCGTGGGCGCGACGGGTCAGACCGCGGGCGTCGAGCAGTTCGAGCAGCGGGACGGCGACGCGGCGGGTGGTGCCGAGCGCGCGGCGGGCCTCGGACAACGTGAACGGCTGGGGCAGGCCGGCGAGCGCCGCGGCCGCCGCGCTGTCGGCGCCCGGGAGGAGGTAGATCCCGTCCGCGACCCGGAGCAGCGCGCCGGCCCGGACGGCAGCCGCCAGCTCCCGCCGTCCCAGCCCCAGCTCGGCCAGCCGGTACGCCTCCGGCGCCACGAACGGAGCCTCGGCCAGATCGGCCCGCACCGCCTCGACGCCGGCCCGGATCTCGGCCGGCAGCCCCACCCCCGCCGCCCCGACGATCCGCCCGTCCCGCAACACAAGCTCGTCCCCCACTCCCACATCGCCAGCCGACCCCAACCGGGCCGAGCCGGCGCGGCCGCCCGGACCAGGCCGAGCGCCCGGATTCGCACCCGACCGCCGGCCGGGCCCGGGCTGGGAGCCGGGCCCGGGCTGGGAGCCGGACCCGGGCTGGGAGCCGGACCCGGGCTGGGAGCCGGACCCGGGCTGGGAGCCGGACCCGGGCTGGGAGCCGGGCCCGGGCTGGGAGCCGGACCCGGGCTGGGAGCCGGGGAGGGACAGCAGGGCGGTGAGGATGCGGGGGTCGGGGAGGCCGAGGCGTTGGCGGGCGGCCTCGAGCGGCAGGCCGTGCTCCAACGGGTGCGCGGCCGCGTGCTCGGCGACGGCGCGGCCCAGCGCCGCCCGCCAGCGCACCGCCTGATCGGGGTCGACCAGCCAGTCCCCGGCCTGGACCGCGGTCGGCGGCGCGGGCACGCCCATGGCCCGCAGTCGGGACGCCTGCACCGCCCCGCGCCGGGCCAGCTCGCCCGCCCCGTCCGGCGTCCCGTCGAGACCGGCCAGCGCCTTCGCCCGGTCGGCGGCGGCCCCGCGCCGGCGCAGCGCCGGCGGGTCGACGTCGAGCACCCGCACGCCGGCGACCACGGCGTGCCGGCCGGGATCGCGCAGCAGCATCCGGTCCCCGACGTGCAGCGGCAACGGCCGCCGCAGGGTCAGCCGGGCCGCGGCGTCACCCAGCTGCCGGACCCGCACCGGCACCGCGGCCGACCCCGCGTGCAGGGTCAGCTCGGTCGCCAGGTCGCCCGCGCTGACCGCCACGTCCAGCACCGACGCCGACGTCCAGGCGCCCGGCGTGACCAGTGCCGCACCCCGACCGACGGCCGAGACCGCGATCCCGCGCAGGTTCACCGCGACCCGGGCGGTGCCGACGACCGAGGACACCGGGCGCTCCAGCGACTGCAGGCCCCGTACCGACACCGGCGTCCCGTCCAGCGACAGCTCGTCGCCGACCCGCAGCGTCCCGGCGGCCAGCGTGCCGGTCACCACGGTCCCGCTGCCGCGGATCGTGAACGCCCGGTCCACCCACAGCCGCACCGGCTCGTCCGCCGCCGGCACCGGCAGCGCCGCGAGCATCGCGTCCAGCGCCGCCCGCAGCTCGTCGAGGCCGGCGCCGGTCGCGGCGCTGACCGCGACCGCCCGCACCCCGCCGCCGAGCGAGGTCCGGGCCAGCCGCTCGCGCGCCGCCGCCAGCGCCGGACCGGGGTCGGCCAGATCGGACCGGGTCACCGCGAGCACCCCGAGCCGGACGCCGAGCGCGTCCAGCGCGTCGAGGTGCTCGGTCGACTGCGGCATCCAGCCGCCGTCGGCGGCGACCACGAACAGCACCGCCGGCACCGGCCCGATCCCGGCCAGCATCGTCGGCACGAACCGCTCGTGCCCCGGCACGTCGACGAACGCGACCTCGCCGACCGGCAGCCGGGTCCAGGCGAAGCCGAGGTCGAGGGTCATCCCGCGCCGCTTCTCCTCGGTCCACCGGTCCGGCTCCATCCCGGTCAGCGCCCGGACGAGGCTGGACTTGCCGTGGTCGACGTGCCCGGCCGTCGCGATCACGTACACCGGCTCAGACCCGTACGGACAGGATCGCGCGCTGCAGCGCCCGGTCGTCGGTCTCGTCCACCGCCCGCAGGTCCAGCAGGCAGCGCCCGCCCGCGACCCGGCCCAGCACGGCGGGATCGGCGGCCCGCAGCGCCGCCGCGTACGGCTCGGGCAGGCTCACCGCCGCACTCGGCAGCGCCACCCCCGGCGCGCCGCCGCCACCGACCGCGGCCTCGCTGTCCACCGCCGTCGCGTCGACCCGGTTCGCCCGCAGCAGCGCGGCCAGCCGCTCCGCCCTGGCCCGCAGCGCCACCGGGTCGGCCGCGAGGAACCGGGCCACCGGCACCGCGGGCCCGCGCAGCGTCGCCTCCAGCGCGGCCAGCGTCAGCTTGTCCACCCGCATCGCCCGGGCCAGCGGGTGCCGCCGCAGCCGCTCGACCACGTCGGCCCGGCCGAGCAGCAGCCCGGCCTGCGGTCCGCCGAGCAGCTTGTCGCCGCTCGCGGTGACCAGCGCGGCGCCGGCCCGCAGCGCGGTGGCCGCGTCCGGCTCGTCCGGCAGCACCGCCGACGGCGCCAGCAGCCCGGATCCGATGTCCACCACCAGCGGCGCGTCCAGGGTCGCCAGCCGCTCGGCCGGGACGGCCGCCGTGAACCCGCTGACCACGAAGTTCGACGGGTGCAGCTTGAGCACGAACCCGGTGTCCGGGCCGACCGCCGCCGCGTAGTCGGCCAGCGTGACCCGGTTGGTGGTGCCGACCTCCCGCAGCCGCGCTCCGGTGGACGCGACCAGGTCGGGGATCCGGAACCCGTCGCCGATCTCCACCATCTCGCCGCGGGACAGCACGATCTCCCGGCCGGCGGCCAGCGCGGTCGCGGCGAGCACGAGCGCGGCGGCGCCGTTGTTGACCACGTGCACGCCACCGGCATCGGGGACGGCGGCGGCCAGCGCGGTCAGCGCACCGGCCCCGCGCGGCCCGCGGCGACCGGAGGCGAGGTCGAGCTCGACGTCGGTGGTGCCGGCCGCGGCCAGCACCGCGGCCCGCGCGGCGACCGACAGCGGCGCCCGGCCCAGGTTGGTGTGCACCAGCACGCCGGTCGCGTTGAGCACCGGCCGCAGCGACGCCGCAACCGCCGGCAACCGGTTCAGCACCGCCGGCACCAGCTCGTCCGGCGTCAGCAGCCCGGACCGTACGTCCTGCTGGGCGGCGACGACCGCCTCCTTGACCAGGGCCCGGCCCAGCCGGCCGAGTGCACCGTCCAGCCGCGGGTCGGCGAGCACCGCATCGGTGCGCGGGACGAGCCGGCGCGGGTCGGTCAACTCGGCCACTGCGCCACGGTACGGCGGCAAGCCCTGGGCCTGCCGCCGGCCCCGGAATTAGCGATCAAGAACCCCCGTATAGCACTTCGGCGGCGAAAGCTCAGCAACGGTCAGTATGGTGTCCGACACCCGGGGGAAGCTGTGACATCCGGTAGCCGGCAGTTGCGGCCTGCCCGGGACCGGTTGGGAGACGCAGTGTGGGGGTTCTTGCAGTGAGCGAATCTGGCCGGACTCGCAGCGGGCTGTCCCGGCTGCTCCTGCTCGGCGCGTCCGTGGTCGCCATCGCCCTGGTTGCCGGCTGTGTCGCGGGGTCGAAAGGCACGCCGGCCGCCGCCCCGACCAGCCGCGCGGCGATCGAGGCCGCCCCCCTCCCGTCGGGCTCCAGCGACACCGACGGCAGCACCGACGGCGGCCTGGCCGGGGCCGAGCCGGCGGGCGGTCCGGTCACCCCGGGCCAGTTCACGCTGCAGTTCCAGGCCCTGCTCGGTCAGCACACCATGCTCGCCGCGGACATGATGCGCGGCCGGATCCGCAACGACCCGGACGTGGCGCAGGCCGCGAACGCCGCGATCGGCAAGAACACCGACGCGCTCGGCAAGCTGTTCGCGGCCGAGCTCGGCGCCGACGCCGCCCAGACGTTCACGCCGCTGTGGTCCGGGCACGTGACCGGGCTGTTCAACTACGCCCGCGGGCTCGGCGCCGGCGACGAGACCGCGATGGCAGAGGCCAAGCTGCAGGTGACCCAGATCGAGGACAAGCTGGCCGACTTCTTCGCCGACCACTCGCACGGCCAGCTCGGCAAGCAGCAGGCGCTCGAGGGCGTCGCCGACCACATCAACCACCTCCTCGACCAGGCCGACCAGTACGCCGCGAAGGACTACGAGAAGTCCGACGCCACCTACCGCGAGGGGTACGCGCACGCGTTCAGCGGCGGCCAGGCGCTCGGGACGGCGCTGCTCACGCCCACCCAGGCGAAGGTGACCGAGACCCCGAGCTGGCGGCTGCGCTCCGCGCTGACCCAGCTGCTCGGCGAGCACGTCGAGCTGGTCGTCGGCGCGCTGCGGTCCGGCGCCACCGACGCCCCCGACTTCAAGGCCGCCGCGGACGCGGTCAACGCCAACACCACCGCCCTGGCCGGCGCGGTCGGCACGCTGTTCTCTCCGGCCGCCGGGCACAGCTTCGAGCAGCTGTGGGCCGACCACATCGACCTGCTGGTCGCGTACTCCGCCGCGCTCGCGAAGGGCGACGACGCCGCCAAGGCGCAGATCATCCAGGGGCTGAACGGGTTCGAGTCCAGGCTGTCGGCGTTCCTGTCCACGGCGACCGGCAAGAAGCTGGCCTCGCAGCAGCTGGCCAAGGCGCTGAACTCCCACGACGCGATGCTCCGCCAGCAGGTCGATGCGTTCGTCGCCAAGGATTACGTGACGGCGCACGATGTCGCATACTCCACCTACCAGGAGATGTTCGGGTTGAGCGGCCAGCTCGCGCAGGCTTTTGGGGCGACCGTGGCCAAGCGGTTGCCCGTCGGAGCTGCCCAGACCGGTCTCGGCGGTGAAGCCGCGATCATCGGAGGACGCTGATGCGGGTGGTGCGCGGCCTGGTGTCGCTGGCTGCCGGGTCGTTGCTGGCCGTGACGCTCACCGCGTGCGGTGCCAGCGCCGCCGGCTCGACCGCTACGCCGCAGCACGCCTCGGACCCGACCGCGACCCCGAAGGGGGAGTCCGACCCGGCGGCGGACCAGTTCAAGTCGGTCCGCACCTACCCGACCGTCGCGCCGCCGACCCGGGTCCGCATCCCGGCGATCGACCTGGTCACGCCGCCGCTGGAGCAGCTTGGCCGGATGCCGAAGGACAAGAGCATCGCGCTGCCGCGCGACCCGCTGCGGGCCGGCTGGTTCAAGGACGGGCCGCGGCCGGGCCAGCCCGGTCCGGCGGTGATCATCGGCCACGTCGACATGGCACACGCGCCCGCGGTGTTCTTCCGGCTGCGGGAGATGAAGCCCGGTCAGGCCGTGTACGTCGACCGCGCCGACGGCAGCACCGAGAAGTTCACGGTGACCGCGGTCCGGCAGGTGGCCAAGACCGACTTCCCGACCCAGGACGTCTACGCGCCGGACCTGCAGGCGTCGCTGCGGCTGATCACCTGCGGCGGCCAGTTCGACTACGACGCCCACAACTACCTCGACAATGTCATCGTCTTCGCCTCGCCGGCGTAGCTGGCTCGCCGCGAGCGCGCTGGCCCTGGTGGCCGGCGCGCTGGTCTGGGCCGGCCCGGCCGGGGCCGCGACCACGCTGACCGTCGTCTCGGTGGCGCCGGGCGACGACCAGGTCACGATGGTCGTCGGGGTCGACCCGCCGCCGTCGCTGGCCCAGCCGGGCACGTTCACGGTGGCGAGCGGCGACGCCGGCAAGCTGCCGACCGACGCCCGGCCGGTGCTCGGGCCGCAGCTCGCGGCCGCGACGGTGCTGGACACCTCCGCGGCCGGTGCCGGCGAGCTGCAGAACGGCATCAACGGCACCACCAACCTGCTGCTGCAGCTGCCGGACGGGGTACGCAACCTCGTCGTCGCCGACGGCGGGGACGCGCCGCGGATGGTGTCCCCGCTCACCCAGGGCGCGACCGAGGCGATCGCGGCGCTGAACTCGGCCAGGGCCGCCGGCACCCGGCACACCGGCGCGGCGCTGGACGCCGCCGCGGACGGGCTGCCCCCGCAGGCCGGTCGGTCCCGGCTGGTGCTGCTCTACACCGGCGCGCCGGACGCGGGTGGCGAGCCGGCCGAGCAGCTTGGCCGGCGGCTGGCCCAGGCCGGCGTGGTGCTCGCGGTGGTGACCACCGGACCGGGGCAGCAGTACTGGTCGGACGCGGCCGGGGTCACCGGCGGCGTCGCGGTCGCCGCCACCGGCGCGGCCTCGCTGCAGCCGTTCGACCAGGTCGCCTCGACGCTGCGGAGCCGGTTCGTGCTGACGTTCCCGCGGCCGTCGACGCTGCCGGCGACCGTACGGGTGTCGATGAGCGTCGCCGGGCAGACCGTCTCGCAGTCCGCGATGGTGCCGGAGGCTACGCCGGAGACCGCGGCGCCGGCGGGCGCGGCATCGGGGAGCTCGCCGCGGTGGTGGGCGTTCGGCGCGCTGGTGCTCGTCGCGCTGGTCGCCGCCGCACTGCTGCTTGGCCGCCGGCGCGGCCGTGCGCCGGCCGGGGTGCCGGGGCAGCGCGGGGCGGAGCCGGCGGGGCGCGGACCGGGGCCGGCCGGCTCCGCGGACAGACCCCAGGACCTGCCACGCCGCCGCCCCGCCGCCGGCACGTCGACGATCCCGGTCCACGGCGCCGCCCTCCCGCCGGTGCTGGCCTGGGACGAGCCAGCCGGAGCCGCCGCCGACCGCGCCGCCGCCGACCGCGCCGCCGCCGACCGCACCGCCGCCGACCGCACCGCCGCCGACCGCACCGCCGCCGACCGCACCGCGGCCGGTCAGCCTGCCCCCGCCGAGGGAGCCGCCGGCGGTCAGCGGCCCGGCGCGGAGCAGGCGGGGACGGCCGCGGCGTCCGACCCGGCCGGTCGGGCCGCCGCCGAAGCGGCCGAGCGGGCCGGGGTCGGCCGCAGGGTCGGCGACCCGGCGGGTGGCCAGCCGGCCGGGAGCCCGACGCTGCCCAGGCGTCGCCCGGGAGAGGCCGCGGCGCAGCGGCGGAACGGCGCGGCCGGCGTCGACGACGCGACCGTGGAGATGGCCCGTCCGGGACGGCCGGACGCCCGGCAGCACCCGGCCGCCGACGCGCGGGCGTACACCCGGCTCTACGACGAGACCGACCGGGTCGCGGGCGCCGTCGCCCAGGGCCGGATGGAGTTCCGGCACGCGGTCGCCAAGATCGCGCTCGCGGCGCCGGGCCGGCTTGACCTGCTGGACCGGGTGATCGAGACCGAGCGCCGGCTGGCCGGCGTGCAGATGGGCGCCAGCGCGCCGTCCGAGGTGACGCTGAAGCTGCTCACCACCGCTCGCCGGGTCGTCTCCGGCGAGGTCGCGCTGGTGGGGCCGACCGGCGAGCGGGTCGAGCAGGCCTCATCGATGCTGCGGCTGATCCACCCGGACCGGACCACCCGGGAGTATCGCAGCGCCACCGAGCTGGCCCGGCACCTCGACCTCGACACCCTCTCGTTCGACGCGCCGGGCTCCTGACGCTCAGACCCCGAACTCGTGCCGCAGCGGATACTGCGCGTCCCCGTCCCGCGTGGTCTTGGTAGCCAGGATCTGGTGCAGCTGGATGTTGTTGCGTTCGAACCCCAGCCGCGAGCCGGCCATGTACAGCCCCCACACCTTGGCGACCGGCAGGCCGGCGTCGGCGACCGCCTCGTCCCAGTGCGCGGCGAGGTTCGCGCACCACTGGGTGAGCGTCTTCGCGTAGTGCACGCGCAGGTTCTCCTGGTGCTGCACCTCGAGGCCGGCGTTCTCGACGGCGCGCACGATGTCGCCCGAGCCGGTCAGCTCGCCGTCCGGGAACACGTACCGGCCGATGAAGCCGCGCCGGTGCAGCCCCGGATGCAGGTTGTCGGCCCGGGTGATGCCGTGGTTGAGCAGCCGGCCGCCGGGGCGCAGCTTTCCCTTCAGGAACCGGAAGTACGAGTCGTAGTTCTTCACGCCGACGTGCTCGATCAGCCCGATCGAGCTGATCGCGTCGAACCCGGTCTCGGTGACCGCCCGGTAGTCGAGGTGGCGCACCTCGGCCTTGCCGGTCAGGCCGTCGGTCTCGATCCGCCGGCTGGCCCAGGACGCCTGCGCGCGGGAGAGCGTGACCCCGAGCGCGGAGACGCCGTAGTTGCGCACGGCGTGCCGGACCATCCCGCCCCAGCCGCAGCCGACGTCGAGCAACCGCATCCCCGCGGTCAGCCCCAGCTTGCGGGCGACCAGGTCGTACTTGTGCTCCTGGGCCTGCTCCAGCGTCGAGTCCTCGGTCGGGTAGCAGGCGCAGGTGTAGGTCATCGAGGGACCGAGGACCAGCTCGTAGAAGTCGTTGGAGACGTCGTAGTGGTAGCTGATCGCGGTCGCGTCGCGCTTGCGACTGTGCCGCAGGCCGATGCCGAGCCGGCGGGCCGGCACCTGCTCCAGGTCGGGCAGCGGCGGCGGCTTGAGCGTTGCGAGCCCGAGCCCGCGAAGCCACTGCAGCGCGATCGCCGGCGACGGCCGGCGCAGCGTCAGCCCGTCGATGATGCGCAGCAGCTCGTACGGGTCGCCCGGGTGCACGCCGTCGATCTCCAGGTCACCCTGCAGGTAGGCGCGGGCCAGCCCGAGCGAGCCCGGTGCGGTGATCAGGTAGGACACCGCCCGCGGGCTGACCATCCGGACGGTGATCGTCGCCTCGGGGTCGCCGGCCCGGCTGCCGTCGTACGCCTCGAACCGGATCGGGACGTCCGGTCCGTACAGGTGCTCGAAGATCTGGCCGAGCGTCACCGCGGGCGCGTCCAGCGCCGGCGGGGCCGGGGGCCTCGTCCTGGGCTCGACGGTCATCGCCGCATCACCGCCTTCGCGTAGAGGTCCAACAACCTGCCGTCGGGGTCGTAGCGCTGCTTGACCGCCGCGTAC
>Ga0207661_10003946_pt1 | contig 10363 bp, 9 predicted proteins | sample KBSC713LmetaG_FD_184337 | JGI IMG/M metagenome (GOLD analysis project Ga0207661, IMG submission 184337) | Corn rhizosphere microbial communities from Kellogg Biological Station, Michigan, USA - KBS C7.1-3L metaG (SPAdes) (version 2) | ecosystem: Host-associated > Plants > Roots > Rhizosphere ... | reverse complement strand
AAGGCCGATCTCCTGAAGCTCGTCGGCGAGGATCTCTCCGGGATGAATGGGTGTGCGGGCCATGGTCTTCTCCTTTCGTCTAGTGATGGTCGACAATCTCAACATTCGTTGGGCCGGGTTCATCTTTAGGCCAGTTAAAACAGATGCGCCACTGGTTATTGACCCGAACGGAATACTGCCCCTTCCGCGTTCCCTTCAGGGCTTCCAGCCGGTTGGAGTTGAGCGCGGCAAGATCGCCCAGGGAGCCAGCAGCGTCGAGAATACGTAAACGCTTCTCAGCTTGCTGCCGAAACGGCTCCCACTGGCGGACCTTTTCGCCCTCCGCGAGACGTTCCGTGTCCCTGTCGCCATAACTCCTTATCAATGCAACCTTAGGACAATCATGCAGCCCTGAACACCATGGTAGACGAGTGACGTCAGGCGTACAACCGTCCACCCCTTGAGTTGTAAATGTTCAGCCCAAATAGCGAATCGCGTTAGGATTAAAGTGGATGGCCCATTTCCACGCACATCCGCACGGAAAGGCGACCGGCAAGATCCTGCTGGCCTCGCTGGTGGTCACCCTGGTATTCGTCGCCGTGGAAGCTGTGGCGGGCCTGCGCTCCGGCAGTCTCTCGCTGCTCTCCGACGCGGGCCATAACTTTACCGACGCCTTCGGGCTGGCGCTGGCTGCCGCCGGATTCTACTTCGCGGCCAAGCCCGGCGATCAGCTCCGCACCTTCGGTTACCAGCGGATGGGCGTGCTGGCGGCCTTCCTCAACGCACTGCTGCTGGTGATCCTCTCGGGAGCTCTGCTGTGGGAGAGCTACCAGCGACTGATGAACCCCGAGCCTGTGTCGGAAGGAATCATGCTGTGGGTCGCCGCGCTCGGCATTCTGGTGAACCTTGCCATCGCGTGGAGCATCGGCGGCCACGGTCACGACCTCAACCTCCGGGCGGCCTGGATTCACCAGATGGGCGACGCCGCCAGCTGCGTCGCCATCATCGCCGGCGCCCTGATCATCCACTACAGCGGCTGGCTGCAGATCGATCCCATTCTGTCGATCCTGATTTCGCTGGTCATCGTGTGGACTGCCTGGGATATCTTCAAGGACTCGCTCAACATCCTGCTCGAAGGGCTGCCCAAAGGCTTGCGGCTGGCCGAAGTCATTACCGGCATTCGGAACGTCTCCGGTGTGATCGACGTCCACGATCTGCACATCTGGAATCTGGGCGCCGAGGAGCGCGCGTTGAGCTGCCACGTCCTGATTGAGGACGTGCCTCCCTCGGCCAGCGAATCCATCCTGAAGGACGTCAACTGCGTGTTGCAGGAACGATTCGGCATTCATCACACCACCATCCAGTTCGAGCATACCCGCTGCGCTTTGGCGGACATCTCCTGCGCCCCCGGCCGTAAGGCGTCCTAATCCGCGTGCTTTTTCGAGATCGTGCATTTGGCCCGAAACGTGCTTTCGTGGGCAAACGTCCATTGGATTGTTATACTGATTAAACGCCCGCAGTCCTGCATCTAGCATGTTCAAAACCTGTGCTCTTCTTTCACTGTGTGCCTGTGTGGGCCTGGCCGCCGATTTTGTCACCGGCCAGGGCGCGCGCCTGGTTGTCGGGCAGCGCACTTTCACGGACCAACAACCCGGCGTCTCAGATACGCTGCTGGGCGGCGTGGGCGGAGTCGCCTATGCGAACGGCATCCTGTTCGTCGCCGATTCCAATCGCATCGGCCTGACACCGATAAACAACCGCGTCCTGGAGTTCCCCACCCAGAACTTTCCCGGACCGCTCGATGTCATTCGGCCCTTCCTGGCGCGTTGCGCTGTTTGCGTCGGACAAGCCAATGTCGTGCTCGGCCAGCCGGATTTCGTCAGCAGCACTTACTCCATTTCGCAGAGCGGCCTTCGTCTTCCGACCGCCGTGGCTACCGATGGAACAGTCCTGGCGGTGGCGGATACCGCCAACAATCGCATCATGATCTGGAAGTCGATACCCACCACGATCAATCAGCCGGCCGATATCGAACTCGGGCAGCCGGATTTCAAGACCGTCCTGCAGGGTTCCCAACAAGTGGTGGACAGCCGGAGCCTGCGCAGCCCGCAAGGGGTGTGGATCCAGGACGGCAAGCTGTTTGTGGCCGACACCCAGAATCACCGAGTCTTGATCTGGAATTCGATGCCCACGCAGAATCGCCAGCCCGCTGACATCGTGCTGGGGCAAGCTAACTTTAACGTCGCCGTGCAACCGGATCTTACCAAGGCGACGACCGATGCGCACGCGAATACCCTGTTGAATCCGGTTTCGGTGTCAAGTGATGGCAGGCATCTTTTTGTCTCCGATCTTGGTAACAGCCGCGTCCTGATCTGGAACTCGATCCCGGCGACCAATCAGGCGCCCGCGGACGTTGTGGTCGGGCAAAAAGACTTGGATACGGGAATCGAGAACGATTCCCCCGATCTTTGCCCTTCGAGCGGCACGGATGCCACCACCGGCAACCCCACCTATCCGTCCCGCTGCGGTAAGACCCTGGATTTCCCGCGCTTCGCACTCTCCGACGGTACGCGGCTGTTTATCGCCGACGGAGGCAATGATCGTGTCTTGATCTACAACACGATTCCCACTCAAAACGGCGCGGCCGCCGATGTGATTCTGGGGCAGCCCGACGAAAACGCCAGCGTAGTATCGAGCTTCACCGATCTGTTTCATCCGCTGTTGCGGCAATCCGCGGCCGATATCACGCCCACGCCGACCGGCTTGGCGTGGGATGGCGTCAATCTATACGTCACCGACGCCTCTAACCGTCGCATTCTGGTATTCACGCCCGAACCGCCGCTGGTGCCGAACAACGGCGTCCGCAATGCCGCCAGCCTGCAGATTTTCGCGCTCGGTTCGCTTACCCTGGGCGGCACCATCACCGTGGGCGATGTCGTCAAGGTGACCATCACGGGAAGTTCCGGCACGGCCGTCGAACACGACTACACCACGGTCAAGGACGACACGCTGGCCACCGCTATGACCGGTCTGGCGGCCTCCATCAACTCCGGCAGCGGCGACCCCGCGGTATTCGCAAAATTCGAGCCGCGGTTACAGACGGTAAAGCTGGTCGCCCGCGTGCCGGGGACGGATGGCAACAATATCGCGCTCGCGGTAAGCGGGTCGGATAATGCCACTTTCACCATTACTGCGAGCGGATCCACGCTCCAGGGCGGCCAGAACGCGAGTATTCTCGCGCCCGGCACTCTGGTGACTTTCCTCGGGCAGAATATCGCCGATGCCCCTGTGGCCGCCGATCTGAGCCAGGACCGCTTGCCCTTGGAGCTGGGAGGCGTGCGACTATACTGCGACGGCAACCCTTCTCCGTTGCTGTACGTCTCGCCGACCCAGGTCAATGGACAGATACCCTTCGAGTTTCTGGATGCCAACAGTATCAGCTGCTATCTGCGTGTCGAGCATGCCGACGGGACGATCGTGGCCAGCACGGCGATCGCGGTCCCGCTCGATCAGCAGAATCCTGGAATTTTCGCCTTTGATGGCGAAGAGCCCCGTGCGGCCATTGCATTTCACGCTTCCAGCTACGCCACCGGCACTATCACGGTGGATGGCAGCATCGAAGCGGGCGATACCGGCACCATCACCATCGGCGACCGCTCGTATACCTACACGGTGCAAGCCGGCGACACTCTGACGTCGGTTCGCGACGCCTTCGTGGCGCTGATCAACGCTAATACCGACGAAGAAGTGGTGGCCGTGCCCGAGCCGGCGTTTCACCGCATTCAGTTGCGCGCCAAAGTTGCGGGACCGGCGGGCGACGGAATCACATTTGGGGCGACCACCGACATGGGCGACAACGGCAATCTGTTCCTGATCCTCACCAACCTGAGCAATACGCTGTGCTGCGCCAACCGGGCAGGCACTCCCGTCACCCAGGCCAATCCGGCTGTGCCGGGAGAAACCATCCTGGTCTACGCAACCGGTTTGGGAACCATCGAACCGGCCGACGCTACCCAGGCCGAGGACACCGGCGGCAAGTATAAGGGGCCGGCACTGAACGACCCGCGCGCTTTCGTTTCATCCCTGGCCGGCGGATCCACCGCCAACGTGATCTCGGCCAACCTGGCTCCGGGAATGGTGGGAGTCTACGAGGTCCGTTTGGAGCTCGGATTGGGAACTCCTCCCAGCCCGTTGACGCAGCTCACCATCTCGCAGGACATTTATACGAGTAATATCGTGACCATCCCGGTGGTTGATCCTAACGTTCAGAGGCCTCCACCACCCGCGCCGTAGCGCCCTCGGCGTTCAGTCTATTTTGTACGGGTGGAACCCACCCCGGCTCAGCGCATCCTTGGCTGCGCCCTCATCGCCCGGCACGACATAGAAAAACGCGCCCACACGCTCCGTTTGGAAAATGAGTCCTCCCGAGTATTTGTCGGGCTCGACCAGATAGTCGAGCCCGGCCTCGGTCAGCACCTCTTCCAAACGCAAAGCGTCTTTGAGCCGTTTAGCGATATAGATCAGCGCCAGTTCCTGATCGCCGAAGTGCTCCGGTCCACGCTGCATATCTCCGCGGTAGCCTATTCGGGGCTCAGCCCACGCGAGCCGTGAAAGCCTTGTAGGCCTCTTCGCCGCTGGTTTTGGAAATCCATTCCGCGCAAGCTTTCCCGGCTTTTTCGAGATTGCCGAGATAATTCGGATCCTTGAAAGCGGCCCTTACTTCCCCGATAATCGGCTTCACCCGCTCCCAGACGAAAAGAATCTCCCGGGCGTTGGCGAAGAACAGGTCGGGGTTCATAACGCCGGCGTTGACAAAGGAACCGGCCATTTCCCAGTAGCTGGTGCACTGGCGGAAGTACGCGTTCGGCTCGGATCCGGGAGGGCAGAGCTGGCCAAACTCGGCCATCGTCTTACATTTGAAGTTTCCGAAGAACCAGTTGCGGGCGTCGCGCATTTTGGGCTCCCTGCGCAGCTCGTAGAGCTTTAGCAGCAGGTTTGCATCGTCATAAGTTGGCTGAGACATAGCTTTCAGCGTACCTGATCCGCAGGCGTCCATGAGAATTCAGGGCGGGTCAAGCCACAAATCTAGGAACCACACTTAAATGACGGCGCCTATGCCCTTTCCCCTAACCCGTGAGACTGAATTGCACTGGCTGGCGCTGCGAATGACTCCTGGCCTAGGGACGCGCACGGCGGTTCAGTTGATTGAGACCTTCAAGACTCCCGAGGCCGTGTTCCGCTCTTCGCGCTCGGAGCTGGAGGCGGCGGGCGTATCGTCCGGATTAGCCCAAAGCGTCGCCAGCGGCTGTGCCTTCGATGATGCGGTGACCCAACAGCAGAAGCTCGCCGAGGTCGGCGCATGTGTGATCCCCCTGACGGATCCCCGCTATCCCGTCCGGCTCAAGGAGATCTTCGATCCACCGCCGCTGCTGTTCGCGCGCGGCCGTGTGGAGTTAATGAAAGAGCTTTCGCTGGGGATCGTAGGCACGCGGCGGCCTACGGCCTACGGAATTGCAGCCGCCACCCGTCTGGCCAGGGATCTGGCCGGCGCGGGCCTGACCATAACCAGTGGTATGGCTCGCGGCATCGATACTGCCGCTCACCGGGCTGTGCTTGAAGCCGGGCCGCTGGCCGCAGGCAGCACCATAGCCGTGTTCGGATGCGGCGTCAACGAGGTTTATCCGGCCGAAAACCGCAAGCTGGCGGAGCACATCGCTCGGGACGGATTGGTTGTGTCCGAGTTCCCCATGGGCACGCCGCCCTATCCCCAGAACTTCCCGGTTCGGAACCGGATTATCGCCGGGATGAGTGCCGGCGTCCTGGTGGTCGAAGGCGGGGAATATTCCGGCTCCGCCATCACCGCCAAGCTCGCTGCCGAGCAGAATCGCGAGGTTTTCGCTGTCCCCGGAAACATCACTTCGAAGATGAGCTGGGGACCGAACCTGCTGATCAAGCAAGGCGCCAAGCTGGTCCAGGAATGGAATGACGTGGTGGTGGAACTGAAGGCCGAAGATCGGCGCTGGCTGGTGGAGCGCTGCCGTAACAGGCTGAATCTGAAGGAGAATAATGCGCCTGAATCAAACGACCCGATACAATCATCTCTAAGCTTCGGGAACCAGGGGATCGGTCGTTCGGTTCTGGAGAGCTTAAAATTGGACGCCCCCGTAGCCCTGGACTATCTGGTGGAGACCCTGCCTGGAACCTCGCCGTCTGAGGTTATCGCCGCCCTATTCGAGCTGGAATTGGCCGGCATGGTCCGGCAGCTGCCGGGGAAGAGCTTCATAAAGGTCTGGGCTGACTAGAGTTACCGCTTCGGCCATGCTCTTTGGCCGCGTCATGGTAAGATTTCGGTGTTTGCGGGCGAACTCGTATATATAAGAAGAGGGGCCTGCGTTTCGTATAGAAAGCTGACGTATCCATCTATGGCAAAGAACCTCGTCATCGTCGAATCACCGGCGAAGGCGAAAACCATCGGCAAGTATCTGGGCAAGGACTTCGTGGTCAAGGCGTCCCTTGGCCACGTTAAGGATCTGCCCAAGAAGAACCTGTCAGTGGACGTGGACAACGACTTCACCCCGGTCTACGAAGTCATCGAAGGCAAGAAGAAGCTGATCGCCGAGCTGAAGGCGGCCGCCAAAGGCACCGAGAACATCTATCTGGCAGCTGACCCGGACCGCGAGGGGGAAGCGATTTGCTATCACCTCCAGGAGGAGCTCAAGGACGTCAAGCAGACCAAGAACAGTCCCAAGATCTTCCGGGTGATGTTTAACGAGATCACCAAGAACGCCATCCAGAAAGCGTTCGAGAAGCCCACCGTAGTCAATCTGCATCTGGTGGACGCGCAGCAAGCCCGGCGCGTGCTCGACCGGCTGGTGGGCTACAAGATTTCGCCGCTATTGTGGGATAAAGTCCGCCGTGGGCTTTCCGCCGGACGCGTGCAGACCGTGGCGTTGCGCCTGATTGTCGACCGGGAGCGCGAGATCAAGGCGTTCCAGACCCGGGAATACTGGACCATCGACGTCAACCTGGCGGCCAAGAAGCCTCCGCAGCTCACGGCGCATCTGGCCAAGAAAAACAACGACAACGTCGAGATCGCGAATGAAGGCGCGGCCCAGGCGATTGTCGCGGCGGTGGACGGAGTTGATTACATCGTTCGCTCCGTTACCAACAAGGAAAAGCGCCGGAATCCGGTACCTCCGTTTATTACATCGACGATCCAGCAGGAAGCGGCCAGGAAACTTCGTTTTAGCGTGAAGCGCACCATGATGCTGGCGCAGAAGCTGTATGAAGGAGTCGAACTGGGCAAGGAAGAAGGCGCCACGGGCTTGATCAGCTACATGCGTACCGATTCCGTCCGTGTGTCGAACGACGCTCTGGACGAAGTCCGGGCCATGATTACCGACCGCTGGGGAGCCGAATATCGTCCCGCGCAGGCCAACATCTACAAGGGCAAGAAAGATGCGCAGGATGCCCACGAAGCCATCCGTCCGACATCGGCGATGCGCACGCCCGAGAGCGTCGAGAAGTTTCTGGCTGAAGACGAGCTGAAGCTGTACCGGCTGATCTGGATGCGCTTCGTCGCGTCGCAGATGACGCCCGCGGTGTTCGATCAGACCACCATCGACGTGGACGCCAAGGGCAAGGATGGCGCCGCTTACCTGTTCCGCGCCACCGGCAGTGTTCCCAAGTTCGACGGCTTCCTCAAGGTGTATCAGGAAGGCAAGGACGAAAAGGACGAGGAAGATGACGAGCTGAAGAACAAGCTGCCGGCCGTTGTCGCTGGCGAGGTCCTGAAGTTCCGGGCTATCGTACCCGAGCAGCATTTCACCGAGCCGCCGCCGCGTTTCACCGAAGCGACTCTGGTGAAGGAACTGGAAGCCAAGGGTGTTGGCCGTCCGTCCACCTACGCGTCCATTCTTTCCACGATTCAAGAACGGGAGTATGTCCGGAAAGATGGCGGCAAGTTCACGCCCACCGAGCTCGGCATGGTGGTCACGGATCTGCTGCTTGAAAGCTTCGATGACTTGTTCGACGTGACTTACACGGCTCGCATGGAGGGCGAGCTGGACGACATCGAAGAAGGGAAGCTCGATTGGCGCGTGGCCATGAGCGAGTTCTACGAGCGGTTTCAGAAAGACTTGAAACACGCCGAACGCCACATGACCGACATCAAGCGCATGGAGGAGCCCACCGACCAGATTTGCGAGAAGTGCGGCAAGCCCATGGTCATCAAGTGGGGCCGCCATGGCAAGTTTATCGCTTGTACCGGATATCCGGAATGCACCAACACTCGCGAGATCGCGCAGGAGGGCGTGACGGAGCAGGACGAGGCGGAATACTGCGACAACTGCGGACGTCCGCTGGTGCTCAAGAAGGGACGCTTCGGGCAGTTTCTGGCGTGCTCAGGCTATCCCGATTGCAAGACCACTAAGCAATTGGGCGCGGGCCAGAAGCCGCAGGATGTTCCGCTCGACGAGCCGTGCCCGCAATGCAGCAACAAGCTGGTCAAGAAGTTTGGACGCTTCGGCGAGTTCGTCGCCTGCAGCAATTACCCCACCTGCAAGTACGTCAAGCAGAAAACCATTGGAGTGAAGTGCCCCAACTGCTCGGAAGGCGAGATCATCGAGCGGCGCTCCAAGCGCGGCAAGACCTTCTACGGCTGCAACCGCTATCCCGAATGCGATTTCGTGGCCTGGGGCAAGCCGCTGCCGGAGAAATGCCCTGAGTGCGGCGGCAGCTACCTGATCGAGAAATTCCTGAAGGCCGGCGCGTTCGCGCAGTGCCCCAACGCCGAGTGCAAGTTCAAGAAGGCGCTGCCTCCTCAGGCTCCGGCCGAGGTTCCCGAAGAGGTCCAGGCGTAATGGAGTCTAACCTCTAATGGCAACCGCAGTCGCAGTCACCGCGAGCGGACCTCCCGATTACGGTCTCGACGCGCCGCGCATCGTCCGAGGCATGTTCAGCCGGGCCGCTTGGATCATCGCGATCGCGCTGGTGCTCTACGTGGTAAATCATTCCGAATATCCGGGACCCGCCGCGCGCATGTGCGGTGTTCTGGCGCTAATCGGGCTGATCTTCCTGGTCATAGGTTCCGTGATGGTCTGGTCGAGCCGGGTCGCAAAACTGCGGCTACGTGACCAGTTGCTCGATTCGCTGGCGCTGCGCGGCGATGAGCGCGTGCTCGATGTGGGCTGCGGGCGAGGACTGCTGGCGATCGGCGCGGCCAAGCGTCTGAAGAACGGGAAAGTGGTCGGCATCGACGTGTGGAACCCGTTCGATCTTTCCGGTAACACGCCCGAAGCCGCCAAGGCCAATGCCAAGACCGAAGGCGTCGCCGACAAGGTCCGCATCGAGAATGGCGACGCGCAAAAGCTGGTTTATCCCGACAATCATTACGACGTGGTGATGTCGAGCCTGGCGTTGCACAACATACCGGAGCAAGACGCGCGGGCCAAGGCGGTCCGCGAAATGGTGCGCGTGTTGAAGCCCGGGGGCAAGCTTGCAATCTTCGATCTCTTCCGCACTGGCGAGTACGCCAAAGTGCTGCGAGCCGTGGGCGCCAAGGACGTGGAACTTTCAAAGACCGCGTTTTTATGGTGCGTACCGGGGCGGAGTCTCACCGCGCGGAAGTGATTTTTCGTTGTGGACGTTGTCCGCACTACTAGAGTCCTGACGCCGGCTGACGTGGAATCCGCCTACTGCGCCGGAATCTTCCCCATGGCCGACGCCGCGCGCGGGACCATCACCTGGCACCGGCCTAAGACGCGGGCCATTCTTCCTCTCGATGCATTCCATACCTCGCATTCGCTGCGCGCTTTGCTGAGACGGCGTCCCTTCGAGATTACATTTGATCGCGCCTTCGCCGCCGTCATGGATGCCTGCGCGGATCGGCCAAGCACGTGGATCAACAGCGAAATTAAGACGGTCTACGGCGAGCTGCACGCGCAAGGCAAAGCTCATTCAGTCGAGGTCTGGGTGGAGGGCGAACTGGCTGGCGGACTTTACGGGGTTCACCTAGGGGGCGCATTCTTCGCGGAATCCATGTTTCATCGGCGCACGAACATGTCCAAAGTGGCGCTGGCGGAACTGGTTTCCCGGCTGCGGGAGAGATGCTTCGCACTCCTGGAAGTCCAGTATCTGACCGAGCATCTGGCGCAGTTCGGCGTGATCGAGATCCCGGATAGGAAGTATCAGACTCGCCTGAAAGAGGCGCTGGAATGCTCGTGTAGTTTTGGATGATCGCGTCGGGCGAGGCGTGCCTCGCCCCTACGAGGCCAACAGATTTTGTAGGGGGCGGGCATGTTTACCCGCAAGCGGGCCGACCCGCCAACGATTCGCCGTGCTGCCTTCCAGCAGGCACCGCCGTAGCCCTTCGCGCCCCTCGACC
>Ga0207661_10003939_pt1 | contig 10368 bp, 6 predicted proteins | sample KBSC713LmetaG_FD_184337 | JGI IMG/M metagenome (GOLD analysis project Ga0207661, IMG submission 184337) | Corn rhizosphere microbial communities from Kellogg Biological Station, Michigan, USA - KBS C7.1-3L metaG (SPAdes) (version 2) | ecosystem: Host-associated > Plants > Roots > Rhizosphere ... | reverse complement strand
GACGAAGTCCGGGATCTGGCGGCCGACCGGAGTCTGCCGCTTGAACTGGCCGGCAAATCGGCGGTCGCGGGTCAGTACCTGCCACAGGATGCGCTCGGCATCGGTCGGATTTCGCCGCAAGAGCCGAGCGAGCCCGCGCACCGTGCCGCTGGCCTCGCTCGGTTGCGTACCCTGCCCGTGCTCGGCGAGCAGCGCGCGCAGGCGTGTGGCCTGCTCGCCGTCGAGCACACCGCCCTTGGCGGGACCTTTCCGGCCCTCCGCGATCGCCATGATCACGCCGTGCAGCGTGTGCATGTCCTGCTTGGTCGGCTCCATCCGGAAGAAGATGTTGCGCAAATTGACCAGCATGGTGTCGCGCTTCTCGGCGGGCCGCAGGAATTCGACCCGGTCGAGCTCGCGCACGAGATTCTCGAAGAAGGCGTCCAGCTGGTGCTGGGAGGCGCGCTCCGAGCGCTCCGGCATCGCAAACGGCAGCGCACCTTCGGTCGCGAGCTTGAACCACTCATAGCCCATCAGCAGCACAGCCTGCGCGAGATTGAGCGAGGCAAAGCCCGGATTGACCGGAAAGGTGACGATGCGGTTGGCGCGAGCGACCTCCTCATTGGTGAGCCCCCAGCGCTCGCGGCCGAACAGGATACCGGCCCGTCCCCCGCCCGCCACGTGGCCCGCGATCTCGCGCGCCGCGGCTTCGGGCGCCATCACGGTCTTGGCCTGGTCATGGGCGCGGGCGGTGGTGGCAAACAACAGATCGAGGTCGGCGACCGCCTGCTCGACCGTGTCGAACAGCTGTGCGTGCTGCAGGATGTGGTCGGCGCCGGCAGCAGCGCGCTGGGCGGCGATGTTCGGCCAGCCGTCGCGCGGGTTGACGATCCGAAGCCGCGCGAGCGCGAAATTGCCCATGGCGCGCGCAGCCATGCCGATGTTCTCGCCGAGCTGCGGCTCGACCAGAATGATCGCGGGGCCTTCGAGGTCGAAGCCGGTCTTGGTCTTGTCGGTGCCCGACATGGCTTTGGTTCTTTGCTTCCGATTCAAGATCAGGGCGTTGCACCCCGGCTTCCTGAGAAGCGGATACAAGCATCCTCCGATTGCCCGCATGGGACGGATTTCTCAAGCAAAATAATGAGCTTGGATTCGGGCTTTTGAATCGCCGCCAGAACGCGTTCCCCGCCCCTCGGCGCTCCCTGCGTCCCCGGGCCAAAAGACCAGCCGAAACTGCATACCCGCTTGGCTTCCGCCAGCCGTTGCGCGGTGCTATGACCCGGTTTTCCCGCCCAACCCGCTCAAAGAAGCATTCCCGAGAGGCCTTCCCGATCATGGCAAAAATCAAGGTGACCAACCCCGTCGTCGAGCTCGATGGCGACGAGATGACCCGGATCATCTGGAAATACATCAAGGACAAGCTGATCCACCCATTCCTTGATATCGACCTGCAATATTTCGACCTCGGGATGGAATACCGCGACAAGACCAACGACCAGGTCACGATCGACGCCGCCAACGCCATCAAGAAAGTCGGCGTCGGCGTCAAATGCGCCACCATCACGCCCGACGAGGCCCGGGTGAAGGAATTTGGCCTGAAGGAGATGTGGAAGTCGCCGAACGGCACCATCCGCAACATCCTGGGCGGCTGTATCTTCCGCGAGCCGATCATCTGCAAGAACGTGCCGCGTCTCGTCCCCGGCTGGACCAAGCCGATCATCATCGGCCGCCACGCCTATGGCGACCAGTACCGCGCCACCGACATCAAGTTCCCCGGCAAGGGCACGCTGTCGATGAAATTCGTCGGCGAGGACGGCAAGGTGATCGAGCGCGAAGTGTTCAAGACACCGGGCGCCGGCGTCGCGATGCAGATGTACAATCTCGACGACTCCATCGTCGATTTCGCGCGCGCCTCGCTGAACTACGGCCTGATGCGCAACTATCCGGTCTATCTCTCGACCAAGAACACGATTCTCAAGGTCTATGACGGCCGCTTCAAGGACATCTTCCAGGACGTCTACGACCGCGAGTTCAAGAAGGAATTCGAGGCCAAGCGGCTGACCTACGAGCACCGACTGATCGACGACATGGTGGCCTCCGCACTGAAATGGTCGGGCGGCTACGTCTGGGCCTGCAAGAACTACGACGGTGACGTGCAGTCCGACACGGTGGCGCAGGGCTATGGCTCGCTCGGCCTGATGACCTCGGTGCTGCTCACGCCCGACGGCAAGACGGTGGAAGCCGAAGCCGCGCACGGCACGGTGACGCGCCACTACCGCGAGCACCAGAAGGGCAAGGAGACCTCGACCAATTCGATCGCGTCGATCTTTGCCTGGACGCGGGGCCTCGCCCATCGCGCCAAGCTCGACAACAACCCGCAACTGGCGAAGTTCGCCGACACGCTGGAGAAGGTCTGCGTCGGCACCGTCGAGGACGGCTACATGACCAAGGACCTCGCGCTCCTGGTCGGCGCCGACCAGCGCTGGCTCTCCACGACCGGCTTCCTCGACAAGGTCGCGGAAAACCTCGCCAAGGCGATGGCGACGGCGTAAACCAAGCAGGTATCAACCCAATCGTCATTGCGAGCGAAGCGAAGCAATCCAGAATCTCACCGAGGAAACCAGTATGGATTGCTTCGTCGCTTCGCTCCTCGCAATGACGGAGCAAACGAATATGCCTCAGCGAGCTTTCAAGACGGCTGCCATCGCGTTTCTGTTCGCGTACCCACTCGCCGATGCCACGGCGGCGGACACGCCCCTGCCCGACGCCATCGCGGCGCCGGGCGAGACCGTCGTGCTGAAGACGCATGCCGTGGGCCAGCAATACTACCAATGCAAGCCGGGCGCGGACGGCAAGCTCGCCTGGACGTTCGTCGAACCCGGCGCGACGCTGACCGCCGACAGCAAGGTCGTCGGCCGGCATGGCGGCGGGCCGTCCTGGCAGCTGACCGACGGCAGCGGCGTCACCGCCCAGGCCGTCGCCAGTGCGCCGGGCGCGAAGGCGAACGACGTCGCCTGGCTGAAGCTCGAGGTCACTTCCCACAAGGGAAGCGGCCAGCTCGACAAGGTCACCACCGTGCAGCGGATCAACACCGTCGGCGGCGTGCTGAAGGGCGCCTGCGACCGCGAAAACGCCGGCGAGGGCATGCCCTACGCCGCGGATTATGTGTTCCTGCGCAAGCCGTGAGAGAAGAACAAGAGGAAAAAGCATGCCGACTTATCGCTCCCGCACCACCACCCATGGCCGCAACATGGCAGGCGCTCGCGGCCTGTGGCGCGCCACCGGCATGAAGGACGAGGATTTCGGCAAGCCGATCATCGCCGTGGTCAATTCCTTCACCCAATTCGTGCCCGGCCACGTGCATCTGAAGGACCTCGGCCAGCTGGTCGCCCGCGAGATCGAGAAGGCCGGCGGCGTCGCCAAGGAGTTCAACACCATCGCCGTGGACGACGGCATCGCGATGGGCCATGACGGCATGCTCTACAGCCTGCCCTCGCGCGAACTGATCGCCGACAGCGTCGAATACATGGTCAACGCCCATTGTGCCGACGCCATGGTCTGCATCTCCAATTGCGACAAGATCACGCCCGGCATGCTGATGGCGGCGATGCGGCTGAACATCCCTGCGGTTTTCGTCTCGGGCGGCCCGATGGAGTCCGGCAAGGTCGATCTGAAGGGCAAGCTCAAGGCGGTCGACCTGATCGATGCGATGGTGGCCGCCGCCGACGACAAGGTCTCTGACGGCGAGGTCGAGGTGATCGAGCGCTCGGCCTGCCCGACCTGCGGGTCATGCTCGGGCATGTTCACGGCCAATTCGATGAACTGCCTCGCCGAGGCGCTGGGCCTGGCGCTGCCGGGCAACGGCTCGGTGCTCGCCACCCATGCCGACCGCAAGGGGCTGTTCGTCGAGGCGGGGCATCTGATCGTCGACTTGGCGCGGCGCTGTTACGAACAGGACGACGCCAGCGTGCTGCCGCGCAACATCGCGAATTTCAAGGCGTTCGAGAACGCGATGAGCCTCGATATCTCCATGGGCGGCTCGACCAACACGGTGCTGCATCTGCTCGCCGCTGCGCATGAGGGCGAGATCCCCTTCACCATGAAGGACATCGACCGCCTGTCGCGAAAGGTGCCGGTGCTCTGCAAGGTCGCGCCCTCGGTCGCCGACGTGCACCTGGAGGACGTGCACCGCGCCGGCGGCGTGATGGCGATCCTGGGCGAGCTCGATCGCGCCGGCCTCATTCATGCCGAGCTGCCGAGCGTACATGCGTCCTCGCTCGCGGCAGCGCTGGAGCGCTGGGACATCCGCCGCACCCAGAGCGAAAGCGTGCGCAATTTCTACAAGGCCGCCCCCGGCGGCGTGCCGTCGCAGACCGCCTTCAGCCAGGCGCGCCGGTTCGAGGAACTCGATCTCGATCGCACGGCCGGCTGCATCCGCGACGCCGAGCACGCGTTTTCCAAAGACGGCGGTCTCGCCGTGCTCCACGGCAACCTCGCCGTCGACGGCTGCATCGTGAAGACTGCGGGCGTCGATGCCAGCATCCTGAAGTTCGCGGGCACAGCGCGGGTGTGCGAAAGCCAGGACGCGGCCGTCGAGACCATCCTGACCAACAAGATCAAGCCCGGTGACGTGGTCGTCATCATCTATGAGGGACCGCGTGGCGGCCCGGGCATGCAGGAGATGCTCTATCCGACCAGCTATCTGAAATCGAAAGGACTCGGCAAGGTCTGCGCCCTGGTCACGGACGGCCGCTTCTCGGGCGGCACGTCCGGACTGTCGATCGGCCACGTCTCGCCCGAGGCGGCCGAGGGCGGCTTGATCGGCCTGGTGCAGGATGGCGACCGCATCGAGATCGACATCCCCGCGCGGTCAATCCACTTGGCGGTCGAGGAGGCCGAGTTGAAGCGGCGCCGCGAGGCGATGCTGGCGAAGGGCGCGCAGGCCTGGAAGCCGGCCAAGCGCACCCGCAAAGTCTCGACCGCATTGAAGGCCTATGCCGCACTCGCCACCAGCGCCGCGAGGGGCGCGGTCCGCGTGGTGAAGGATTAGTTTAGGATCAGAGCGGTGCTGATTGTTGTGCCCTCGCCCCTTGAGGGAGAGGGCAGCTCCGCCGGCAGACACAGGCATACTCGGGTGAGGGGTTGCCTCCGCGAGTGACACTCTCTCGTTCGAATTCTCGGAGAGAAACCCATCCGGCGCGGACTTCGTCCGCGCCACCTTCTCCCACAAGGGGAGAAGGAAGGAAGATCAAGCCTCCGCCATCGCCTTTTCGATCGCCGACAGCGCGGCGTTGGCCTTGGCGCCGTCGGGGCCGCCGGCCTGAGCCATGTCGGGGCGGCCGCCGCCGCCCTTGCCGCCGAGCGCCTCGGAGGCGACGCGGACCAGGTTGACCGCGTTGAAGCGCGAGGTGAGGTCCGGCGTGACGCCGACGACCACGCCGGCCTTGCCGTCCTCGGTGACGCCGACGATGGCGACGACGCCGCTTCCGAGCTGCTTCTTGCCGTCATCGGCGAGGCTCTTGAGATCCCTCATCTCGATGCCCTCGACCGCGCGCGCCATCAGCTTCACGTTGCCGACCTCGCGCACGCCCGCGGCAGATGCGCCATTGCCGGCGGAAGCGCCACCGCCCATCGCGAGCTTCCTGCGGGCATCCGACAGCTCGCGCTCGAGCTTCTTGCGCTCCTCCATCAGCGCCGTGATGCGCGCCGGCACGTCCTCCGGCGTGGTGCGCAGCTCCGCGGCCGCGGTTTTCGCCAGCGCCATCACCTCGTTGGCATGCTTGCGCGCATGCCGCCCGGTCAGCGCCTCGATGCGGCGGACGCCGGAGGAGACGGCGCTCTCTGATGTCACCGAGATCAGGCCGATATCGCCGGTGCGCTTGACATGGGTGCCGCCGCAAAGCTCGACCGACCAGCCCATTGCGTTCTGGCCATGCTCACGGGCCTGCTTGCCCATCGAGACGACGCGGACCTCGTCGCCATATTTCTCGCCGAACAGCGCTCGCGCGCCGGCCTCGCGTGCGTCGTCCAGCGCCATCAGGCGGGTGGTCACCTCGTCGTTCTCCAGCACCACGTCGTTAGCGATGTCCTCGACGCGGGCTAGCTCTTCCGCCGTGATCGGCTTCGGATGGGCGAAGTCGAAGCGCAGGCGGTCGGGCGCCACCAGCGAGCCGCGCTGGGCGATGTGGTCGCCGAGCACCTGGCGCAGCGCTTCGTGCAGGAGGTGCGTCGCCGAGTGATGGGCGCGGATCGAGGTGCGACGGCCGTGATCGACCTCGAGCTGCAGCGCGGCGCCGAGCTTGAGCGTGCCCTGCTCCATCGTGCCGAGGTGTACCCAGAGATCGCCGGCCTTCTTCTGCGTGTCGGTGACGCGGAATTTCACGCCGTCGCCGGTGAGCACGCCGGTGTCGCCGACCTGGCCGCCGGACTCCGCATAGAACGGTGTCTGGTTCAGCACGATCGCACCGGCCTCACCGGCCTTGAGGCTGTCGACCTCCTTGCCGTCCCTCAGCAGCGCCGTGACCACGCCCTCCGCGGTCTCGGTCTCGTAGCCCAGAAATTCGGTCGCGCCGAGCTTCTCGCGGAGCGGAAACCAGGCGCTCTCGGTCGCGGTATCGCCGCTGCCCGCCCAGGCCGCGCGCGCTTTCTCGCGCTGGCGGTCCATGGCATCGGTGAAGGCCGACACATCGACGCCGATGCCGCGCGATTTCAGCGCATCCTGGGTCAGGTCCAGCGGGAAGCCATAGGTGTCGTAGAGCGTAAAGGCGGTGTCGCCGTCGAACATGTCGCCCTTCTTCAAGGCGGCGCTCTTCTCATCGAGGATCGCAAGCCCGCGCGCCAGCGTCCTGCGGAAACGGCCCTCTTCCAGCCTCAGCGTTTCCTCGATCAGCGTCTCGGCGCGTATCAATTCCGGAAAGGCCTGGCCCATCTCGCGCACCAACGCCCACACCAGGCGGTGCATCAACGGCTCGCGCGCGCCAAGCAGCTCCGCATGGCGCATGGCGCGGCGCATGATCCGGCGCAGCACATAGCCGCGGCCTTCGTTCGACGGCAGCACGCCGTCGGCGACGAGGAAGGCCGACGAGCGCAGATGGTCCGCGATGACCCGGTACGAGGCGACATTCTGCTCATTGGGCGCATGCCCGAGAGCGGAAGAAGTAGCTTCGATCAGATGGCGGAACAGATCGGTCTCGAAGACGCTGTCGACGCCCTGGAGGATGGCGGCCATGCGCTCCAGGCCCATGCCGGTGTCGATCGAGGGGCGCGGCAGCGGCAGGCGCTCCTCCTTCGTCACCTGATCGAACTGCATGAACACGAGATTCCAGAACTCGAGGAAGCGATCACCGTCCTCCTCCGGGGTGCCCGGAGGGCCACCCCAGATGTGCTCGCCGCGGTCGATGAAGATCTCGGAGCACGGGCCGCACGGGCCCGTATCGCCCATCGCCCAGAAATTGTCAGAAGTGGCGATGCGGATGATGCGGTCGTCCGAGAAGCCGGCGATCTTCTTCCAGTGGCGCGCCGCCTCATCGTCATCGTGGTAGATGGTGACGAGCAGCTTGTCCTTCTTCAGACCGAAATCCTTCGTGATCAGCTTCCAGGCAAGCTCGATCGCGCGCTCCTTGAAGTAATCGCCGAACGAGAAGTTGCCGAGCATCTCGAAAAAGGTGAGATGCCGCGCGGTGTAGCCGACATTGTCGAGGTCGTTGTGCTTGCCGCCGGCACGCACGCATTTCTGCGAGGTGGTGGCGCGCTGATACGGGCGCTTTTCGACGCCGGTGAAGACGTTCTTGAACTGCACCATGCCGGCATTGGTGAACATCAGGGTCGGGTCGTTGCGCGGCACGAGCGGCGAGGACGGCACGATCTCGTGGCCGTTCTCGGCGAAAAAATTCAGAAAAGTCGACCTGATCTCGTTGACGCCGCTCATGTTCATCCACTCGGAAGGCTTTCCCGGACGGCCACATATGGCGCCGTTCCGGCGGGACGCTTTTAGAGGAGGCCCGCCGCACTGTCCAGAAACCGTGCGGCGGATCATGCACTTGCTGCAGCACGCTAAAGCCCCGTTGATAGAGGCTTGGGCCGCGTTGACAGTATTGGTAACGTCGTGTTCTTCTCCTATCTGTTCAAGACAGCCACGTCGGGAGAGATCGGCTTTGGTGCCGGCGCCGAAGGAGCAACCGCCCCGGAAACTCTCAGGCAAAAAGGACCGCGTGGTGAGGACAGCATCTGGAAAGAGGCGCCGAGGTCCCTGAGGGGTCGAGGGCGTCCGCCGACGGGATAATACTCTCAGGCAAAGCGACAGATGGGGCTTCGATGGGTTTTCGGGAATGGTCCCGGGAACCCAAAGAGGGCCCCGTGATGCTTGCGCGTGATGACCAGTCCCCGCTGAAACGCACTCCCCTCCACGACCTGCATGTGTCGCTCGGCGCCAGGATGGTGCCGTTCGCCGGCTATCAAATGCCCGTGCAATATCCCGCCGGCGTGCTGAAGGAGCATCTTCATGTCCGCCAGAAAGCCGGCCTGTTCGATGTCTCCCATATGGGCCAGATCGCGCTGCGCGCGCGGTCCGGCGCGCCGGAGGATGCCGCGCTGGCGCTGGAGCGGACGGTGCCGCAGGACATTCTGGCCCTGTCCGAAGGCCGCCAGCGCTACGCGCAATTCACCAACTGCGACGGCGGCATTCTCGATGACCTGATGGTCGCAAATTTCGGCGACCACCTGTTCCTGGTGGTCAACGCCGCCTGCAAAGAGGCCGATGAGGCGCATCTGCGCGATGAGCTGTCGGATGTTTGCGAAATCGAGCCGCTGCCGAATCGCGCGTTGCTCGCGCTGCAGGGGCCGAAGGCCGAAGCCGTGTTGTCCAAATTCTGCGCGGGCGCGACCGCGATGCGGTTCATGGATGCCGGCCCGCGCCAGGTCGCAGGCTTCGACTGCTTCATCTCGCGTTCTGGATATACCGGCGAGGACGGCTTTGAGATCTCGGTGCCGGCCGAGCATGCCGAGCGGCTGGCGAAGCTGCTGCTGGAAGATGCCGACGTGCTGCCGATCGGGTTGGGCGCGCGCGACAGCCTCCGCCTCGAAGCCGGGCTCTGTCTTTATGGTCACGACATCGACACCACGACGACGCCGGTCGAAGCCGCGCTCGAATGGTCGATGCAGAAGAGCCGCCGCGCCGGCGGCGCTCGCGTTGGCGGCTTCCTCGGTGCGGAAAAGGTGCTGGCTCAATTCGCAGACGGCGCGCCGCGCCGCCGGATTGGGCTGAGGCCGGAAGGCCGCGCGCCGGTGCGCGAGGGCGCGGCGCTGTTTGCCGACGCCACATCCAGCGAGCCCATCGGCAAGGTCACCTCAGGCGGCTTTGGTCCTACGCTGAATGCGCCGGTTGCGATGGGCTACGTGCCCTCCTCGCTCACGCCCGTCGGCACCCAGCTCTTTGCAGAAGTGCGCGGCCAGCGCCTGCCGCTCACGGTCGCTCCCACCCCGTTCGTCCCCAATACCTACAAGCGCTGAGGCATCACATGACCGTCCTGTACACGACCGACCACGAATGGCTTCGCATCGAGGGCGACGTCGCCACCATCGGGATCACCGACCACGCGCAGGAGCAGCTTGGCGATGTCGTATTCGTCGAGCTGCCAAAGGTCGGCCGCACGCTGAAGAAAGCGGAAGCCGCCGCCGTGGTCGAATCCGTAAAGGCTGCCTCCGACGTCTACGCGCCGATCTCGGGCGAGATCGTGGAAGTGAACGAGGCGATCACGGCGGAGCCCGCTTTGGTCAATTCCGACGCCGCGGGCAAAGCCTGGTTCTTCAGGATGAAAATTGCCGACAAGAGCGAGCTCGGCGGGCTGATGGATGAAGCCGCCTACAAGGCGCATACGGCCTGAGATCTTGAGATGAAGAGGTTTGGGCATCCACTCCGCTGTCATCGCCCGGCTTGACCGGGCGATCCAGTACGCCGCGCCAGTTCGGTCCCGTTTCAATGCCCGTGTTTACTGGATGCCCCGCTTTCGCGGGGCATGACGATCAATAAAGAGGAAAGCCCTCATGAACGCGCCCTTCAAACCCCTCGACGATGCCGCCACCGATTTCGTTCGCCGGCACATCGGCCCGTCGCCCCGTGATGTCGCCGCAATGCTGGAGACCATCGGCGCCAAGAGCCTCGGCGACCTCATGAACGAGACGTTGCCGGCCTCGATCCGGCAGCAGGCGCCGCTCGATCTGGGCAGCGCCTTGAACGAGACCGAGGCACTTGCACATATGGACGAGCTCGCCGCGCAGAACCAGATGTTCACCTCGCTGATCGGCCAAGGCTATTCCGGCACGATCCTGCCGGCGGTGATCCAGCGCAACATCCTGGAAAATCCGGCGTGGTACACGGCCTATACGCCCTAT
>Ga0207661_10003935_pt1 | contig 10371 bp, 7 predicted proteins | sample KBSC713LmetaG_FD_184337 | JGI IMG/M metagenome (GOLD analysis project Ga0207661, IMG submission 184337) | Corn rhizosphere microbial communities from Kellogg Biological Station, Michigan, USA - KBS C7.1-3L metaG (SPAdes) (version 2) | ecosystem: Host-associated > Plants > Roots > Rhizosphere ... | reverse complement strand
TTCGCCCGTGCCGTCGGCGGCTTCGTGAGCGCAAAGTCCGGCACGTCGTAACCGACCCATCTTCCCTGCGGCTGTGCCTTGCTCGTCGTCGGATCGGGCGGGTTCTGCACGGCGGGATCCCACCACACCCAGCGTTTGCGCTCGCTCCACGGCTTGCCCGCGGGATCGGCCGAAGCGCGATTGTACAGGACGCGCCGGTTGGCCGGCCACGCCCATCCCCAATTGAGTTCGGCGCCCGGCGTACCCGGCGGATCCGGCTCGCGCCGCGCGGACAGGTTGCGGCTCCACGCGGGAAAGACGCCGCAGTAGATCCAGCTCGCGCACGTGGTCGAGCCATCATCCTTCAACTCGCCAAATCCGCTGAGCTGCTGCGTGGGATCAGCGGTCTGGAAGCCGTTGATCTCGCGCAGGAGCTTGCGCGCGTCCGCCTCGCCCGTCGCGTTCGGTGCTTCGCCTGACGTGAAGTCCGGCTCGTAATCCCAGACGAGATTCTTCCACCCTTCATCGCGCGGCAGCGTGCTGTTCGCGTACTTCGCCTTGATTCGCCTGCCGAGCTGGTAGTAGAACCACGTATCGGTGCGACAGTCACCCGGCGGGTCGACGGCCTTGAAGTGCCATTGCAGCATCCGCTGCGTGTTCGTGTAACTCCCCTCGTACTCACCGATCTGAGTTGCCGGGAAAAAGAAGACCTCGGTCTTGATGTCTTCGACCTTCACGGTGCCGTCCTCGATTTCCGGTGCGTTCTTCCACTGCATGGCTGTTTCGGTGAGCCAGTTGTCCTTCACCACCAACCAATCGAGCTTGCGCATGGCGGCCCGCTGCGCCGAGCCGTTGAGTGACGTCGCCGGGTTCTGCCCCACACAGAGCATCCCTTTGACCTTCCCCTCGGCCATTGCTGCCATCACCGCCATGTGGGAGAAGTCGCCGAAGATCTTTGGATGCCAGGCGTAGCCCCAGTCGTTCTCCGGCCGCGCCGCATCGCCGTACATCGACTTGAGGTACGACACCATGAACTTCGGCAAATTGGCCCAGTAGCCGGTGGGGACTGTCTCCGTGGCGATGTAGTCGTGCAGCGTATCGTGCTTCTTGAGCGCCGACGGCGCGCTCATGTAGCCGTGTATCGAGTGGTACAGCGTCGGCACATCGGTCGAACCCTGGATTGCCGCATGACCGCGGAGCGCCATGATGCCACCGCCGGGGCGGCCCATGTTGCCGAGCAGGAGTTGCAGCAGCGCGCAGCAGCTTATCATCTGCACGCCGTCGGTATGCTGCGTCCAGGCCACCGCGTAGGCGAAGCTCGTCGTGCGATCGGCGCCGGAATTCTGCAGGATCGTTTCTGCGACGTGCAGGAACTTGGTGCGCGGGCATCCTGTCACCTGCTCCACGAGCTCCGGCGTGTAGCGCGCGAAGTGGCGCTTGAGGATCTGAAGCACACAGTGCGGATCCTGCATGGACGGATCCGTCCGCGGCGTGGGCTTGAGGAGCGCATGAACGAGAAGGTCCCACTTGGCGGGACTGGCCGTCGTTCCGGCGTCCATGGGGATGCCCGGTGCGGTGCCCCTCTTCGGCGTCGCCGCCTGCGGCCCCTGGTGCTGCTTCGTCTCGCCGGCGCGCGCCGTGTACGCGGTCTGCTCTCCTGCCGTCTGCACGGCGGTGCCCGCGTATTGCCAGGATGCCGGATCGTAGTCCCCGACGAGGCCGCTGTAGGGCCAGTCTGTGTCCTCCGCGTGCGTCATGAGCCCCGAGAAGACGCCGTCGAGATCCTCGGTGTCCCGGTATTCGGGCGAGACGATGGTCGACGCGTTCGTGTACGTCGACACGAAGCTCTGGAAGAACGGATCCCTGCCCCATCGATCGCTGGCCAGCACGTAGTTGATGAGCCCGCCGAGGAACGCGATGTCGCTGCCTGCGCGGATGGGCGCATGGACGTCGCAGTTGGCGCTCGTGCGCGTGAAGCGCGGATCAACGTGGATGAGCTTCGCGCCGTTCAGCCGCGCGCGCAGCGGCCACCGAAAGGCGACCGGATGGCACTCCGCCATGTTGGAGCCCATGATGACCACGCAGTCCGACTGCAACATGTCGCGCGGATACATGGTGGCCGCGCCGCGACCGAGCCGTGCCCCCAGACCGGGGACGCTGGAGCTATGTCATATCCTGGCCTGGTTTTCGATCGCGATGATGCCGAAGCCGCGGCAGAATTTCTGCGTGATGTGGTTGAACTCGTTGTCGAGCGTTGCACCGCCCAGATGGAAGATCGCGGGCGTCGCATTGACGAGCTTGCCATTCGGCAGCCGCTCAATGAACGTCTCGTCACGCGTCGTGCTCACCAGTTCGGCCACGCGGTTCATCGCCCACTCGAGGTCGACCACGTCCCAATCGCGCGCACCCGGCTTGCGATGCAGCACGCTGGTGGGGCGATTGACATTCTTGTGCAGTTGATAGGTCGCCGCGCCCTTGGGGCAGAGCGTCCCCTCGTTGTGAGGGCTGCGCGGATCACCCTCGATATTGATGATCTCGCCCTCTTTCACGTGGATCAGGGTACCGCATCCGACCGAGCAGAAGGGGCAGATGCTTGGCACCGCCTTGCTGCCCTTGATCCGCAGCGCTTGTGCCTGGGCGCGCGCCGGCGCGAGGGCGAGGCCGAGGCCGGCGATGCCGCCGAGCGCTGTGCCCGCGCCGGCCCCAGCGGCGTAGCGAAGGAAGTTGCGACGGGATATCTCCATGGTCAGAACCGATTCCTGGGTAGCCCGAAGACGAAGAACGCGTCCCCAAGCCGATAGCCGAGGGAGAGGTGACTGGGACGGGAACGGCAAATGGCTGGTTGATCCGCCATGGATGGAATCGGCGCAGAAACTCGTGCCGTTGCGAGCACGGTGCGACTGACCGCCGCGATGGCGACCGCGAGCCGGACCACCTGGCGCAGGCGGACATCGTCGTTCAGCAACGCTGTCGAGCGGCGTAGACGCCCTTCCGAGACGCTCGCACTGCCAGGCGATCGCATCGAGATCCCTCGGCGAGAGACGACCGGACACTATAGGTGTCAGTTACTGGAGTAGTCAATAATGCGTTTCGGGAAACCTCTTCCCCACGATGCGCGACGCTGGCAGGTGCGGTGCATCCGCCACCGCTCCAATCCTGCTGATCAACCGGCATCCCGATCGAGGATGGCGGACCGGGAGCAGAGTATGGATAGGCGTTTATGGCTTGCGTGCTCGCGGTGCGGTTCGCGAGAGTACGAGCAGACACTTGACGCGTGAGGACACATGCCGACCGTCGATGCGAAGCAGAGCCCGTTCTATGCCTGGCTCGATCGGCCCACGATTCGGAATCTGGTGCGTGGAGCGCGATCGCTGACGCCAGGCGAGCGACTGGTCCTGATCAAGGGGCTCATCCCGGGTCTGGTCGAAGACATGGGTGACGAGGCGGTCCACACCTTTCTCGAAGAGCTCGGCACCAAGGTCCAGCGATACGCGGAAGCTGTGGCGAACCCGGGGCATGGGGGCGCCACCCGGCGCACACCGAGCGAACGATTGGGCGGGCCGGTGCCGGGACGGGAAGCGCACCAACACTTGCCGGGCACGCGCAACCCGCGCCGCGCGGGAGGCCGTATGCTCGAGCGACAGTGGGAAGCCGCCGCGTGGGAGGAGATGCGGGATCGCTGGCACGCGTAGCCGAGCGCATTCGTTAGCCGACTGATTCTCCTCGCTCAACGATGGGCCGCGACCGGCACCGGATGCAGTTGCAGGAACGCAGTCGTGGCGCGGCGAGCGCGTGCGGTACTGTCGCGCAGACTCGGCCGGTCGGCGACGCCGAGCAGCAGCCCGATCATCAGGTCACCCCACAGTAATGCGCCGAACTGCTCGGCAAGTTCGTTCGCACGGCCGGCCAGGAGTCCGGAGGACCGGGCTCGAGTCATGATCTGACGCAGCGCGGCACGCGTCGCCTCGCGCCCAATGGAATCGAGGGCCCGCGCGACCTCCGGCGCACCGACCGCTTCGGCAATCGCCAGTCGGAAGACCGCGAGTACCGCGGGATCGGTTACCTCATGGACCAGCTGCGTCCCGAACGACACCAGAACCTCCGCAAGCATCTCGCGATCCTGCGGCGCCGGCAGATCGGCAGGGAGCTGCAATCGACTGGCGCGCGTGCTCACGCAGGCCGCCAGCATCTCCTGCTTGTTCCCCACCACGGCGTAAAGGTCGCGCTTGGACACGCGCGCGCGGCTCGCGATCTCCAGCATGCTGGTCGCCGCATAGCCGTGCTTCATGAACGATGCGAACGCCGCATCCAGAATGCGCGCCCGTACGCCTGGCATGTCGTGCTCGTCGTGTGATTCAGTCGATCCAGTGGCTGTCGTCATGATCTGATCCCCCCTTGACAAATGGTACCATACGGTACCATGTTGCGCAACAGTTGGTACGACTTGGTACCACGCACCGGAGCTGAACTCTCAACCCGTGGATATGCACATGTCGTCGAAACTCTTTTTCTTCGCCAGTATCGCATTCAGCCTCATCGCCTGGGCGATCGTCACGTCGCGATACATCTGGCCGCGGCTTCGGCTGCTGCAAGGACGTCTGGCGTTGCGCCCGATTCTCATCCTTCACAGTTTCCGCTTCCTGGGCCTGGCCTTCCTCATTCCCGGCGTCGTATCGCCGGATCTGCCGCCGGCCTTTGCGCATGCCGCCGCCTATGGCGATATCGTCACGGCCACGCTCGCATTGCTGTCGCTGGTGGCGCCCGCAGGAGAGCTGGGCACGGGCATCGTCTGGATCTTCAATCTCTGGGGCTCGGCAGACCTGCTCAACGCGTTCTACCAGGCCGGTCGGGCCGGGCTCCTGCCGGGGCAGTTGGGAGCCACATACTTCATTCCGACGCTCTTCGTACCGCTGCTGCTGATCACCCACGGAGTCGCCTTTCGTCTCCTTTGGCGGAAAGAGAGCGCGCTCCGTCGTTAGCCGAGACCAAAGGCTCCCGTCGTTCGAAGCTCAATTCGCGCGCAGCGCGACGGCCGGTTCAATGCGCGCCGCCCGGATCGCCGGGATCAGGCACGCGCTGATTCCGACAACGGCCATGATGAGCGCCACGATGCTGAGCGTGACCGGATCGTGCGGCGGCACGCCGAACAACAGGCCCTGCATGAGCCGCGTCAGCGACAATGCGCCGGCGACGCCAACCGCGAGCCCAATGATTACGAGTCGCCCGCCTTCCGAGAGCACCATGCGCTGAATCCTGCCGCTGTCCGCACCGAGGCTCATCCGGACACCGATCTCGTTGGTGCGGGCGCTCACCGAGAACGCCAGCACACCCGCGATCCCCACCGCCGCGACGATCATGGCAAGAATGCCGAACGATGACACGAGCATCGCGTTCAGGCGCCTCGGCGCCACACTTTCATCACGGATCTGGTTCACGGTCAGCACCTTCTCGATGGGTTGCTCCGGGGCCGCCTGTCGCACGACGCGAGTCGCTGCCGCGGCGAGCGATGACGGATTCAACCTGGTGCGTATCACGAAGCCGCCCGAGGGAAAATCGCCCTGCGCGAAGGGAATGAAGGTGGCCGGAATCGGCGTTGCATCGAGCCCGCCGTCCTTCGTGTCCCCCACCACGCCCACCACGGTGCGCCAGTCGCCCGACACGCCGATGAACTTCAGCACTGCGCCGGTCCACGCCACGCGCTGGCCAATGGGATCCTGATTCGGAAAGAGTTGATCGGCGAGCGTCTTGTTCAGGATCACGACACGCGAGCTCCCCGCGCGATCGGTGGACGTGAATGCGCGTCCCTGCAGCAGCGGAATTCCCGCGGCGCTGAAGTAGTCGGGACTCGCCGTGCGATATTCGGAGTGCGGCTGCGCCTGTCCCGGCGCGACCGGGTGGCCATCGGCCGTGATGTCGAGCGTGATGCCCGATGCGCGGAGGGGCATGGTGGATCCGATGCCCACCGCTGAAACGCCGGGCAGCGCCGCGAGCTGGCTTTGCATCTGCTCGTACTGCGCGATTGCCGCCGCGGGACTCGCACTGTTGAAGTCCTTCGGCACTTCCATTGTCAGCACGTTCTCCGTGTCGATGCCGGAGTCCACGTGCGAGAGGCGCTGCATCGTTCTCGTCAGCAGTCCGGCGCCCGTAAGCAGCATCACCGACACGGCGATCTGCGCAATGACGAGCGTCTGCTGCAGCCGCTGCCGGCGGACGGTGCCGGTCGTGCGCCGGCCGCCGGCGGCCAGCGAGGCACCGAGCGTTCGCTCGCTCGCGAGCCCGGGTGCGAACGAGAGCAGCACCGCGACGACGACGGCGAGCAGGAGGCTGAATCCAAGCACGACGCCATCGATGTGTATCTCGCTCGCGCGCGGGCTGTAGCGCGCCGCAAAGGTGGTGAGCATGCGCAGACCGCCGAACGCGATCAGCAGGCCGAGGACGCTGCCGGCGACAGCCAGCACGAGGTTCTCCGCCAGCAGGAGCCGGCGCAATCGCGAGGCGCCTGCTCCAAGCGCGGCGCGAACGACCAGCTCCTGCTCCCGGCGCACCCCCCGCATGAGCGTCAGGTTGGCGACATTCGCGCACGCGATGATCAACACGAACGCGGCGGCGCCCATCAGGAGCAGCATCGTGAGGCGCGCCCGCTGGCCGAGTATCTCGTGGAACGGCGTCAGCGTCACCTGAAAGCCCGAGCCGGCATCGTAGGCTTCGGGATGGTCGGCGTGCGCGCGCGCCGTGATCGCCGCGACTTCCGCGCGCGCCTGGGCGACGCTCGCGCCTGGCGCGAGGCGAGCGATCATCGCGGTCATGCGATGCGTGCGTCCCGTCACCATCATCGCGCTCAGGTGGTGCTCGCTGTTCACCATGTTCATGAGGGCGTCGATGTGTGCCGGGTAGAAGGGTGCCGGCTGCAGCACGCCCACCACGGTGACGGCGTGGCCACCCGCGTGCACCGTCCGACCGACGACCGCGGGATCGCCGCCAAACCGTTTCTGCCAGTAGTCGTACGTCAGCATCATGACCGGCGCCGCGGACCTGCCGTCGTCGCCCTCCGTGAAGCTCCGGCCCAGCACGGGCGAGAGCCCCATCACGGAGAAGTAATTGCCCGTCACGAGCCCCACGTCCATGCGCACCGCGTCGTTCTCGCCCACGAGCGTGAACGTGATGGGCGAATACTCGGCGATGCCCGCGAGCGTGTGTGATCCGGACCGGAAGTCCTCGATCTCGGGGACGGAGAAGCCGATGTCATCGCCGCCGGGGCCGCGGATGGACTGCCTCAGGTACATCAGGCGGTCGCCGTCGCGGTTCGGCAGTGGCTTGAGCATGACACCGCGCACCACGCTGAAGATCGCGGTGGTGGCGCCTATGCCGAGTCCGAGCGTGACCACCACGGCGAGCGCGAAGCCGCGGGCGCGCAACACACTTCGGACGGCGTATCGCAGGTTGGCGATGAGCATGGAGAGTCCCTGGACGATGGGCTGTCGAGCGGCCCGCAGTCCGGGCCGGCAGCAAATCTATGCTGTACCCACACGACGAGCGACAGGCGTCAGAATCGACAGGACCGCAGCTCTTGGCCGAGACCGGGCGGGTGTGCCATGCCCATCGTCAAGCTCGCGAGGCGCCGCTCCTCACGATTGCCGGACTGGAAATCACGGCTGAACGCGGATGATCGTCTTCCCCGTCCGTCGCCCGGTCGGGTTGAAGGCGGCAACGGCATCATCGAGGCTCGAAACGGTGCCGATGTTCGTCCGCAGTCGCCCATCCCGTACCCGCTGGACGATCTCGGCCAATTGAGCACGATCCGCCTCGACGACGAAGTCCACCGCCAGCCCGTCGGCCGGCCGCGCCTCGGGAGGCCCGACGATGGACACCAGCGTTCCCCCCGCTCGGATCAGGGCCGCGGACTGCTTCCCGATGTCGCCGCCTATCACGTCGAACACCAGGTCGACGCCACCGACATCTTCCAGGGCGTCGTTCCCCAGGTCGACGAACTCCTTCGCGCCGAAGTCGAGAGCCGCCTGATGGTCGGCGGCGCGTCCGGTGCCGATGACGTAGGCGCCGGCCTCTCGCGCGAGCTGGGCCACCATCGATCCTACTGCGCCGGCCGCGCCGTGCACGAGGACGCTCTGCCCCGCCCTGAGCCGGCCGTGATCGAACAGGCCCTGCCACGCAGTCAGCCCCGAGATCGGCAGGCTCGCCCCCACCGTGAAGTCCACGTCGCCAGGTAACGGCGCGAGGTTGCGTGCTTCGATGGCCACCCGCTCCGCCAGCGTGCCGTCGCGATACCAGTCCGCGAGACCGAACACCCGCTGTCCCACCGACAGCCCCGTCGTGCCGTACCCGATGGCGGTGACCACTCCCGCCAGTTCGTGCCCGGGGATCGACGGCGTCCGCTCACGGTCGATGCGATCGGTCCAGGTCGACGGCCACGTCAGTTCGGTGGGGACGAATCCCGACGCATGGACCTGCACGACGACATCGTTTATCGCCGCCTGCGGATCGGGACGCTCCACGAGCTTCATCCCGGCGGTTCCCGCCGCCTGCTCCGTCACCACGATCGCCCTCATTGCCAACCTCCTCTGTTCGATTCCTCACCTGCACGGCGGCCTGTCCGCGACACGTCCGGTGGCCGACGTAGCCAGACGGGCCTACGCCACCATGCCGATCGTCATCGCGCATATCGCGCTGACGCCAGCTCGATCAGCCTGGCGATAAGCGCGTCGTATGACATGCCGTCAGCGGCGGCGGCACGAGCGAACTCGCCCGCCTCCTCGAGGTAGCAATTGGGATTGACCTCGATCACGTACACTTCGCCTGACGCAGTCACGCGCATGTCGACGCGTGCATAGTCGCGGAGGCGGAGCGCGCGGAAGGCGTCGAGCGCCGTCTTCCGCAATTGCTCATCGAGCTCGGGAGCCAGATCCTTCGACACGAAAGTGCGCGTGCCCGCGTACTCGGCACCCTCTCCGCCACCTTGTTCGCCCCACTTGGCGGCCCAACTCGCGATCCTCGGCCGGTCCGTCGGGAAGTCTGTGAAGTCCATCTCCAGCGGTGGCAGTGCGCGCGCGTCGGCATTGCCGATCACGCCGACGTAAAACTCACGTCCGTCGATGAACTGCTCGACGAGAGGCGGTTGATGAAAGCGGCCCTGCACCTCTCCCATCTGCTCGAGCAGCTCCTGCACGTTGTTGACGACGGAGGCGTGGGTGATCCCGATCGACGCATCCTCCTGCGGCGGCTTGACGATCAACGGAAACGTGAGATCGCCCGCCCACTCGACGTCGCCGCGATGTACGGTCGCGAATTGCGGGGATCGTACGCCATGAAACGACAGCACCTTTTTGCTCAGCGCCTTGTCGCCGGCGAGCATGAGTCCCGCCGGACTCGACCCAGTGTAGCGGAGATCCAGAAGGTTGAGAAGCGCGGCGACGTTCGACTCGAGAGCGCTCTTGCCGTCGAACGCCTCGGCCAGGTTCACGACGAGCTCCGGCTCCGCTCCCCGCAGCGCCGTGGCCAGCGCGACGACATCGGGGAGCACCACCTGAAACGCGGCTTCGTGGCCCGCACGCTCCAGTGCACCCGCGATCTGCGCCAGCACGGGATCAGCCGGCGGTCCGAGCGCATCCTCCGAGTGCAGGATTACGATCGTCATCGCTCGATCCGCCAGTGCATGATGACACCCATGATGAATGCCGTCACGGCGATCAACGCGGCTGCGGCGTCGTCCGGCGCGGCGAGGCGCAACTCGTCGGCGCGATCGGCGAGTCGGCTCAGGAGCGCGCGCACGGTCGCCGTGCTCTCGCCGCTCCAGTGCGCGACGCGGCCGACCAACTGGCGCTGGTGCGCGCGCAGGAACGCCGCTCCTCCCGCAGGTGCGTCGGGTGCCGAAACCACCGGTAAGATGCGAAGGAGATCGACGTCGAACTGCCCGGTGTGCGGCATCGGCAGTGCGTCGCCGAGCGGGTGATAGTGTTCGGCGAGCGTATGGTGCAGATCACCCACCGCGGCGTCATCCTCGCTGGCATCGGGGACGTCAGGAATGGACGAGCCGACTTCCGCCATGACGTGGTCGACGTGCTCGAGCTTGGCCAGTGCGCCCCATCCCTGGTACGCCGAGCGCCAATCCACGTCCGGCGTCAACCAGACAGCGAACGTTTCGGCGAAATCCTCGTCCGGATGCTTCTGGGCATACCAGCCCAGCACGTGACGGACGTAGGACGTGGAAAAGGGGTCGGGGAAGTAGTGGTCTCGATACGGCTCGGCGAACGAGCCGAACGTGGTATGCCAGTCGCTCCGTTCGTAGAGCCGGTAAGCGTAATTGAAGGCATGGCCGGCCTCGTGCCGCAGGTAGCGCATTGATTCCGTCTCGTCTTCCACCTCGCCCGCAAGATCCTC
>Ga0207661_10003931_pt1 | contig 10376 bp, 11 predicted proteins | sample KBSC713LmetaG_FD_184337 | JGI IMG/M metagenome (GOLD analysis project Ga0207661, IMG submission 184337) | Corn rhizosphere microbial communities from Kellogg Biological Station, Michigan, USA - KBS C7.1-3L metaG (SPAdes) (version 2) | ecosystem: Host-associated > Plants > Roots > Rhizosphere ... | reverse complement strand
CGCGCTGGCGGCCTGCGTCTGGGCCTGCGCGTTCGATACCTGCGACTTGTAATCCGTGAAGAGCGTCGTAGCCTGGCTCTGCACGCCCGCTGGCGCCCCATTGATGGCGTCCTGGATGACTGGCTCGGCCCCCGACAGTCGCGCATCCGCGTGGTTCAGCATGTCGAGCCACAGCTCGTGGTAGTCGCGCGGCAGCACGACGGCGAAGATGCGGAACTGCGTGTAGATCAGCTTGACATCGGCGCGCGCGGTCTTGGCGTCGCCTGCGCTGTCGAGCTGCCCCTTGAGCGTCGTCAGACCGCTCTCATTGGTCGAGATGTCGCCCACCAGCGAGGAGTTGTCCGCGCTGGAGATGCGCTTATCGGAGTAGACCTCCGTCACGCGGCCATTCAGCTTCGAGAGCGCCGTCTGACGCTCCGCGATGCGCGCATTGCCGAAGGCGATCACGCACGCCGTATCGGTCGCGCCGCACGCCGACGATGACGTCATGGTAAAGCCGGAGAGCGGCATGATGACGCCCGCCGCCAGCACGCCAAGCGCTCCGATAAACGCCACCTGGCGCGCGCTGCGCCGCACGCTCTGCCCGATGCGCTGCTGTATCTGATGAAGCATAGATTTCATTCTCCTCGTTCCCGCTCACATCAGGGGAGCGTGTTATTTTCCTGGCTGGAGTAGTTCACGCCAGCGTCGTTCTGCGCCGAATTCAGTTGCGATGAGTCCCCCTGATCCTGGCTATCGATGTTCTCCAACTGCTGGAGCGATGATGAATTGTTCGAGCCGGAGGATGGGCCGCTGGTTGCCCCAGCGGGCGCTTGCTGAGTCTGCTGGGTCTGCGGCGGCGTCTGGCTGCCAGTATTGTGCGCGCCCGCCCGGCAGCCACCCAGTGCCAGGGCGAGCATCAGGGCCGACGCCGCGAAGAACCATGCGGCTCGCTGCGAGAGCGAGCGAGGACGCGCTGCCGTATGACGCATGCGATGCACCTCCTGTGTTGAAGGAATGCTCGAACCCGCCTGGTCGTGGCGGATGGAGCCTGCTCCCTCGAATCTGTGTCCTAGCATAGCGACAGCGCCTGAGCGCGCTCTGAGGGATGGGTTAGAGCACGCTGAGAGGTCGATTGGTGTGCAGCAGGCGTCGCGCTGGCCACAGCTCGGGGTCACGCGGTACACTTTCAGGGCAGAGCGCAGGGCGCGCTCGGAACGGAGGGAGCGAGGCATGGCGGGCGACACGGCGGATCAACCACGCCAGCCGCCGATCATCGTCGGCATCAGCGGGTCGAGCGGGGCGGCGCTGGCCATTCGCGCCATCGCGATCCTGGGCGAACTGGGCATGCCGATGTACATCACCTACACGCAGGCATGCCGCCAGGTCTGGCCCGATGAGGTCGGACGGACGCTGGCCGACGACCTCGCCGACTGGAAAACTCGCCTGCGCGCCCGCATCTTCAATCCAGACGACTTCCGCGCGCCGATGTCCAGCGGCAGCTTCCGCACGGCTGGCATGCTGGTCATCCCCTGCTCCATGCGCACCGTCTCAGCCATCGCGCATGGCGGCTCCAGCAATCTTCTGGAGCGCGCGGCGGATGTCGTCATCAAAGAGGGGCGCAGGCTCACGCTCGTCCCGCGCGAGTCGCCGCTCTCCGCCATTCATCTGGAGAACCTGCTGGCGCTGGCGCGGCTCGGCGTGCGCATCGTCCCACCGATGCCGCAGTTCTACCTGCGCCCGCAGTCCGCTGACGAGATGATCGACCTGATGGCGCGCCGCGCGCTGGCCGCGCATGGCATCGAGCAGGCGCTGCCCGACGCAAGCCGCTGGCGGGGCGACGAAGCCTGACGCGCCAGCGGCGCCACGATTCCCACACGAGGTACTATCCGTGAGCACCGATCCCGATACCTACGAAGGCCAGATAGGCGCGCTCGCCTCGACGGCCGCCACCGATCTGCGCAGCGATACCGTCACGCGCCCCACGCCTGCCATGCGCGAGGCCATGTACCGCGCCGAGGTGGGCGACGACGTTTACGGCGAGGATCCGACGGTCAACCGCCTGGAGGAGCTGGCCGCCGAGGCGGTCGGTAAAGAGGCCGCGCTGTTCGTCCCCACCGGCACGATGGGCAACGCCATCGCCATCCTCACGCATTGCCGACGGGGCGACGAGGTCATCGTCGGCGACCGCGCGCACATCTATCTGTACGAGGTCGGTGGCGCCGCCCGCCTGAATGGCTCACCCGCCCGCGCCATCCCCAACCTGCCAGATGGCGGCCTCGACCCGCAGCGGCTGCTGGCCTCCTTCCTGGGAGATGACGTACATGAGGCGCGTACCGGGCTGCTCTGCGTGGAGAATACGCACAACATGTGCGGCGGTCGTGCGCTCAGCCCGGCGACGCTGCGTGCGCTCGTGGCGCCCGCCCGCCAGCGGGGCGTCCCTGTGCATATGGATGGCGCGCGGCTCTTCAACGCTGCTGTCAGCCTCGGGGCGCCTGCGCGCGAGCTGGCGGCGGAGGTAGACTCTGTGATGTTCTGCCTCTCCAAGGGGCTGTCGGCGCCAGTCGGCTCGATGCTGGCTGGCTCGCGCGACTTCATCGCGCAGGCGCGTCGCGGGCGCAAGCTGCTCGGCGGCGGCATGCGCCAGGCGGGCGTGCTGGCCGCCGCTGGCATCGTCGGCCTGACAGAGATGGTCGAGCGCCTGGCCGACGACCACGCCAACGCGCAACGGCTGGCGCAGGGGCTGGCCGAGATTCCGGGCATCCGCATCGCGCCAGAGACGGTGCAGACCAATATTCTGTTCTTCGACGCGCTCGACGCCGATGGTCAGCCGCAGAACGAAGCGTTCACCAGCGCTGCCGCTTCGCAGGGCGTCCTCTTGTCTGGCGGCGATCTGGGCGGCATTCGCGCTGTCACGCACAGTGGCATCAGCGTCGCCGACATCGACCGCGCGCTCCAGGTCGCGCGCAGCGTGGCACAACAGACCGCTCCCGCCGTGCGGCGCTGAGCCGCACGACTGGCACTGCAACGACGCGATATTGAAGCATAGTCAATTCTACTGGCTCTCAGCGCCTGCCCAGTGCAAATGCCGCCAGGCCGCTTGACGGCGAAACGCCCACTCGCTATGATGATGCGGATGCGCGATCAAGACAGAACGTCAGCCAGACAAGCGAACACAGACTCCGGACGCCAGGAGGCGCCGCGCGATGATCATCTGCCAGCACTGCCAGGCGCACACCGAAGATGGAGCGGTGTTCTGTGACCAATGTGGCCACGAGCTAGCGACGCCAGCGCGCCCGGAGCGTGGCCCATCGCTCACGCCGCCCGTCTTCACCGGATCAGCGCCACAGCGCGCGGCGATGTCCCAGCGTAGCGCGCCCGCCGCGATCCAGTCTGGCGCGCGTCTGACGCCGCCTGGAACGCCGCCGCTGGTAGTCTTGCAACTCTCCATCGGGCAGCGCATCGTCCTGTCGGGCAAGACGGTCTATACCATCGGGCGCATGAGCGCCGAATATCCGGCGCCAGACGTCGACCTTGAACAGTACTATGGCGCACAGGCAGGCATTTCGCGGCAGCATGTGCATATCTATATCGAAGACGATGGGGCTTTCGTGGAAGACCTCGACAGCACCAATGAAACCATCCAGAACGGCTACCGCCTGATGGCAGGCCAGCGCTATCCCCTGCACAACGGCGACGAGCTTCGCCTGGGCGGAACTGTTCTGCGCGTGACCTTCGAGCGGCCGCCGAGTCGTTGATCTGGCGAGAGGAGTGCGAGCAGCATGGCGATACAGGTCATCGTCCACGTCATCAACGAAGAGGCGTTCGTCGCCGAGATGGAAGATATGCCGCCCACCGGGGCAAGCTTCATCGTCGTCTCGAATCCGCGCAGCCGCGAGAACAAGAGCCTGCAGTGGGCCTTGAGCGGCGCCGTCCGCTTCATCTTTCCCCTGAATCGCATCGCCTTCATCGAGCTGATGATGAGCGAGCAAGACCGCGAGGGCATCGAGCCGTTCTACCGCGACCGCGGTCGCTAGCGTAGCGGATAATCGACAACGACTCGCTACAGCTGCCTCCCAGTCCGCGCAGGCGGCAGGCGGAGCCGAGCTTTGCGGCCCGCAGGGCCATCCAGGCACGGTTTCAACCGCCAGCCGACCACCGACCGCGCGATGCGCTCCTGGATGGCCGACCCGCCGGCCTCAGATGCCCTTCTCCAGCCGCGCTGCCATGCGCGGTGAGAGGCCCTGCTCACTCATCTTGCGCTGCGTCGTCACCACATCGTATTCGACGCGCCGAAACTCGAAGCCCAGATCGGTGTCGAAGATGATGTAGGCGGCGCGCGGGTCGCCATCGCGCGGCTGCCCCACACTGCCGGGGTTGACGATGGCGCGCCGATGGTCAGGCATCAGCCACAGGCCGGGCGCCGGGGTGATGTGCTCGCAGAGCGCGCCAGCCGATAACGGTATCGCCTCGATGTCTGGAAACGACGCCAGATCGCTGTCGCCAGGATGGAATCCGCCCACCCGCGCTTCCGTCAGGATCGGCGGAGGCGCTGGCACGGGCCGCACGTCGTCTGGCAGCAGAAAGATCGTCGGCACATGGGTGTGGCCTACCAGGCAATAGATCGTCTCGAAGGCGCCGAAATTGGGCGTGGCGGCCACTGCTGAGGTGAGATACTCCCAGATGGGGTTGAGCGGGCTGCCATGGGTCACAGTGAAGTCGTCGTGCGTGAGCGTCTCCGGCAAATTGCGCAGATAGATGCGATCCTGCGGGCTGAGATGTGCGCTGGTCCACTCCGCCGAGTTCGCTGCGACGCCCGTAAACTCATCGAGATCGAGCTTGCCGATGGCTGCCCAATCGTGGTTGCCCGCCACACACACCGAGGCGATCTCACGGATCGTCTGCACGCACTCGTGCGGCTGCGGCCCATACCCGACGATATCGCCCAGGCACCACACCGCATCCACCGACGCGCGCTGTTCCACGGTGAACTGCTCAATGTCGCGCAGCACCGCCGTCAGCGCTTCATAGTTCCCATGAATATCAGAGAGCACAGCATATCGCATGAGTACGCGCTACCTCAGCACATCAGAAAGTCTTCCGCCCGCTAGTATACACCCGCTGATGCTGATGTGTAGCCACGAATCTGCTGCAGCGCCCGACGCGCCAGACGCCAATGGGACGGACAGCCCTACCCATCCGGGCCACTCCCCGGCGTCCTGGTCCTGATTTCGCGTCACCGGTGAGACACGAATGGGCATTCATCCGTATAGAAGGTTGAGTGCGAGCGCGCCAGATGTCAATCACGAGGCGCCCTCTCATTGCAGTTGGCGTGATGATATAGTACATCTATACGTCACGCGCCAGTGGCAATCGCGCGCAAACGTACAGGTGAAGGGAGCCGGGGTCTGGACTCTGCTGAAGTCGCGAAGCTTATCGCCGATGTCGCTGTGGACAAAAAAGCCGCAGACGTCGTCATTCTAGATATTCGGTCGCAGTCAGTCATCGCTGACTACTTCGTCATCTGCTCTGGCTCCAACCCTCGGCAGATCCAGGCCATCGCGGGCGCCATCGAAGAAAAGCTGGACGAGCTCCACGTGGCAACCAAGGGCTTCGAGGGGACGGCGGAGAACGGGTGGATGCTGCTCGACGCTGGCGATGTCATCGTCCATATCTTTGGTCCGCTCGAACGCGACTTCTATCGTCTGGAGCGCCTGTGGAGCGCAGCGCCTACCGTAGTGTATCTCCAGTAGTGACGTTATTTAGAAAGGTGACGGCGATGACGACGTTACGCAACCGATTCTTCCTGGAGGGCGTGCTGCTCGGCAGCTTCGCCGGGGTCGCGCTTGGCTCTCTGATCGCGTTTCAGGTGAGCAGCGAGCGCATGACAGCCGCACGTCGCTTCGTCTATCGAGTTGTGCGACCCAAAGAGCCGGAGATCAACTTCTCACTGATCCGCCAATAGCGCCCTCGACCTCTCGCAGCCAGTCGCCATTCAGCGCGACCTGCGAGTGAGGGCGTCGTGTCTCGTCGCACACTCCGATCTGGACACCGACTATATCCCTCGTCCATCACTGTCATCATTGCATCATCGCCGCGCCGACTGGATCATGGTATCCATCGGCGCGGCTTCTGTATGCTCGCTCGCGGTACGCGCACGACAAGCTCCCCTCTCTCGCACAGCGGGGGAGGGCTGGGGGTGGGGGCTACATCGCGTGCGCGGCGCTAGTGCGTGAGGAAATGAACCGCGACAGCCGCTCCGCGAACCGCGCGGTGTCGAACTGCTCGGCATGCCGCCGAATCACCAGCGGATTGAACTGCTCGTCGTGAAAGCTCGCGACCACGCTGGCGAGCGCGTCGGGGGTCTGGTCGTGGAAGAAAAGACCCGTAGCGCCCTCCACCACAGTCGAGAGCGCGCCGCCTGCCCCATAGGCGATGACCGGCTTGCCGCACGCCTGCGCCTCCACTGGCGTGATGCCGAAGTCCTCTTCGCCGGGGAAGATGAAGGCCCGGCAGCCCGCCATCTGCTCGCGCACTTGCTCGTCGCCCAGCCGCCCGAGGAACTGCACCGTTGGCCCGGCCAGCTTGCGCAGGCTCTGCAGGTCGCGCCCGCTGCCCACCACATGCAGCGGCAGCCCCAGCTTGGTGAACGCCTGCACCGCCAGATCGATGCGCTTGTAGGGTACCAGCCGCGATGTGATGAGAAAGTAGTCGTCACGCCGCCTGGAGACCTGAAAGCGTGTCACATCCACCGGCGGCGGAATGATGACTGACTCGCGGCGATAATACTTGGCGATGCGCGCCGCTACGACCGGCGAGTTGGCCACGAAGGCGTCCACGCGCGCCGCGCTGGCGTAGTCCCACAGCCGCAGCCAATTGATGAAAGGCGCCAGAGCCAGCTTGCCCAGCTTGCCGATGCGCTCGCGTTCGATGTAGTCCTCGAAGTTCCACGCCCAGCGCATCGGCGTGTGGCAGTAGCAGACGTGCAGCGTCTCCGGGCGCGTCACGATGCCCTTGGCGAACGCACTGCTGTCGCTCAGCACCAGATCATAGCCGCGCAGGTCGAAGCTCTCCATCGCGAAGGGGTAGAGCGGCAAAAAGGGCTGATGGTGGCGCTTGACCAACGGCAGCCCCTGCATGAAGCTGGTGCGGATGTCGAGCGACTGAAACGCCTTGTCAACACGCGATGGCTCATAGATGCTGGTGTAGATCGGCGCGCCGGGAAACATCTGCGCCAGCGCCAGCAGGGTCTTTTCCCCACCGCCCATCTGGTTGAGATAGTCGTGTACTAACGCCACTCGCATGCGCGCGCATCTCCTCGATCTCGACGCTCTCGGCCATGAAAGGCCGGAGTACGTCTGACGCAGCCCACCGGGGACATTCATGCCCCTCCTGCGCCGTGCGTCGGCTATTCATTGCCGCGACCATTCACAGGCACGGTGGCAACCTCAATAGGCGCCCTTGCGACTCAACACAGCGGGAAACGTCTGAAGCGCGATCTGGATGTCGAGACGCAGGCTCCAGTTCTCGATGTAGTACAGATCCATCAGCACCATCTCATCGAAGTCGATGTCACTGCGACCACGCACCTGCCAGAGTCCTGTGATGCCAGGTGGCATATCCAGGCGCGCCTTTTCCCAGTCCTCGTACTTCTCGAATTCGACCGGCAGCGGTGGGCGCGGCCCGATCAGGCTCATCTCGCCACGCAGCACGTTGAGCAGTTGCGGAATCTCGTCCAGACTGGCGCCACGGATGAAGCGCCCGACGCGCGTGCGGCGTGGGTCATTTCTCAGCTTGAACTTGCCGCGCTGGTCGCCGTCCGTCACCACCTCCAGCCGCGAGCGCATCTGGTCGGCGTTGACATACATCGAGCGGAACTTGAAGCACGGGAACGGATGCCCCCGATAGCCCAATCGCGTTTGCCGATGCAGCACGGGGCCGGGCGAATCGAGCTTGATGGCAAGAGCGATCAGCAGCCAGACTGGCAGCCCGGCGACCAGCACGAACAGCGCCCCCGCGATGTCCAGCGCGCGCTTGATGGCGAACTGCGCCGAGTGTGTGAGGTTGCGCCGCAGCCCGATCAGCGGGATGCCCTCGATGGCGTCCACGTCAATGCGCGCCATGCTCATCTCATAAAGATCTGGCGCCAGCCGGAAGTCGGCGCCTGCGCGCTCGCAGATGTTCACCGTGGACATGATGAGGTCGTATTCGCTCGAAGGCAGTGTGATGATGACCTGCTCGATGTGCTGGCTGCGGATGACAGTGTCCAGATCGCTCAACCCACCCAGCACAGGGAACCGCCCGAAGTCCTGCGGCTCGCCTTCCTGGTCGTGATGGATGTAGCCCACCACCCGATAGCCCAGGCTGGGCGTCGCGGCGATCTGCTGCATCGTCAGCTTACCTAGACGACTCGAGCCGACCACCAGCAATGGCGTCAGGAAGACGCCGCGCCGATAGAGGTAGCTGAGGAACGAGGAGATCAGCAGGCGTGACAGCCCAACCAGCACGATCACCGTCACCCACGAGAGCGTCACCAGCGAGCGCGAGTCGCGCACGAAGATGTCGGTACGCTCGAAGATGTACTCATACGCCGAGAAGACCGCAAAGGTGATCGTCGTCGCCGACGTGACGATCCAGAACTGGCGAAACCATGCCCCCGCCGTACGCTGCCGATAGAGCCCCTTCAGTGCGAAGGTTCCCAGCAGCGCCACCGTCGCTAGCGCGCCCAGCGTCTCGAAATTCGCGAAGGGCTGGTTGATGAAGACTGACGTGAGGTTGACGCCTTGCAGCGCGACATAGCGGATGTAGTACGCGACGTAGAAGGCCAGGGCGATGATCAACCCATCGGCGCCGAACAGCACGGCGCGCCCCAGCAGCACGCGCAGGCGCCGCCGCCGCAATCGCGACTCGACACTGTAGATGGGTAGCACCGGCTGAGCGGCAGGCAGAGGCCAGGCGGCGTCCGATGACGCGGCCTGCGAAGGCGTGAACCTCGACTCGACATGCGGATTGCTGAGGTCCATTCCGTTCTCTCCTGCTACCGGGGACTCTGCGCCGCCACGCGATACACCTGTGCGTACTGGCGCGCCAGGCGCTCCATCGAGAACTGTTGCGTCCAGGATGGCCCTTCGACCATTGTGCGAGCGCGCAGCCCTGAATCGGCTAACGCGAGACGCATAGTGTGTGCCAGCCTGACCACGTCCGTCGGGGGAACCTGTAGAGCGACCGGGCCGGCCACCTCCGGCAGGCTCGACACGTCTGAGGTGATGGTCGGCGTCCCGCAGGCGAGCGCCTCGGCGACCGGAAGACCGAACCCCTCATACAGCGACGGATACAGAAACAATGCAGCGCCAGCGTACCACAGCGCTTGCTCTTCGCGCGAGACATACCCCGCAAAAGTCACGTAACGCTCTAGATCCAGCGCCCGCACTCGCTCGAAGAGCGCATCGTAATACCAGCCCTTTGCGCCCGCCAGAATCAGTGGCGGCGCGGCCTCACTTTCCGCCCGGAGCCGGGCGTACGCTTCAACCAGCATAATGACGTTCTTGCGTGGCTCCAGCGTGCCGAGGTAGAGCAGATAGCGCTCCGGCAGCCCGTGGCGCGCACGAAACGCCGCCAGCGTCGCTGGAACGCGAATTGGCTGGAAGTCCGGGCTGATGGTGGGATAGATGACACGTACGCGCTCAGGCGCGATGCCAAACGCTGTGATAACATCCTCGCGCGTACTCTCCGAATCTGTCACAATCTGCGTCGCTGCGTGGGCGCTGCGCTCGGTGAAGGCGCGCTGGTAGAGTCGGCGCGCAGGACGGAAGTACTCGGGATAATGGACGAACGCCAGATCATGAATTGTCACGACTGACGGACAGGGTAGGCGTTCTGGTAGCACGTTGACGGGAGCATGAAAGACATCGGCCTGTGACTCGCGCAGCCGCGCAGGCAGTCGCGTCTGCTCCCAAACGATGCGCTTGATGGGCTTATCCGTCGGCCAGCGCGCTGGCTCCAGAAGGATGTGTTTGCTGTGGCCTAGCGGGCTGGCGGCGGCAGCGGCGGCCTCGGCGGAGCTGACGTAGGCAGTGTAGCGCAAGTCATCGTCAGCGAGCTGGTCGAGCGCCTCCAGCAACGTGTAGGTGAAGCGGCTGACCCCCGCATTTTGATATGTCTGCCCGAACGTGACCAGTTGGGCGTTGATTGCGACATGTATCACCGGCGCCTCCGCTCTCTATCCAACTCTCCAACTCTCCATCTCACCATCCAGCACGCCCTTACGCCAGGTGGTCAATGATGCGAAACCCTTTGCCCCGTGCGAATGAGAGCGATTTTAGCGCAAAGGTCTCCAGCGAGGGCGCACGCGCGCCGATCAGCGGAGCCAGTGGCAGATCGAGCGCGCCAACATAGCG
>Ga0207661_10003929_pt1 | contig 10378 bp, 11 predicted proteins | sample KBSC713LmetaG_FD_184337 | JGI IMG/M metagenome (GOLD analysis project Ga0207661, IMG submission 184337) | Corn rhizosphere microbial communities from Kellogg Biological Station, Michigan, USA - KBS C7.1-3L metaG (SPAdes) (version 2) | ecosystem: Host-associated > Plants > Roots > Rhizosphere ... | reverse complement strand
GCACCCGTGGACCTCTGGTGGGCGGTCGCGCTGCCGTTCACGGTCGGCGGCGTCGTGCTCTGCGCCCTCGGCGCCGCGTTCGAGGGCGTCTCGATCTCGTGGACCACGGAGTTCGTCGTGGCGCTGACCTACAGCACCTTCATCGGGACCTCGATGTCGTGGGCCCTGTGGTTCGCGCTGATCGGCGCCGGAGAGGCGACACGGGCCGCGGCGGTGATCTTCTTCGTGCCGCTGGTCTCGCTCGTGATAGGCGCGATCTATCTCAACGAGGCGCTGCACGCCTCGCTGGTCGTCGGTGCGGGGCTGGTCGTGCTGGGCGTCCGGTTGGTCAACCGGCGTCCGGCTCAGCCGGTGAAGTCGGCATAGGTCTGCGGCGCGACCTCGTCGAGCGTGCGCCCTGCCCAGTCGCCGTCGGCCCACCGCGACCACATCCGCTCCCCGGCCTCCTGCACGCGGCGGGTGGCGGTCTCGACGTCCGCCCCCAGCACCTGACCGTCCTCGACCACCGGTCGCCCGTCGACCAGCACGTCGGCGAGGTCGGAGGGCTGGGCGTAGTAGACGAGGTTGCGGATCGGGTCGCGCATTGGCGTCATCGTGAAGCCGTCAGCGCGCCAGAACAGCAGGTCGGCCTTGGCCCCGGCCGCGATCCGCCCCAGGTCGTCACGGCCGAGCATCCGGGCCGCGTTCACGGTGGCGGCGTCGAAGACCTGCCGCGCCGTCGAGACATCGGTACGCCGCGCCGCGACCTTGCCGGCGATCGCGGTCCAGCGCAGCGACTCGATCATCGACTGCGGGGCGGTGTCGGTGCCCAGGCACATGTTGACGCCGGCCTCGACGTACCCCGGGAACGACTCCATCACCAGTCCACGCCGGATGAAGCACCACGCGTTGTAGGACACCGAGGTGCCCGACGCGGCGAGCAGCCCGAGGTCGTCGCCGGCGAAGTTCACCCAGGAGTTGCCGCTGAGGAAGACCGCGTGGCCGAGCACCGTGCGCGGCCCGAGGAAGTCGAGGTCGCTGAGCCACTCGACGGGCGTCCGGCCGTGCCGACGCGTCATCTCCTGGAACTCCCACACGCCCTGCGACGCATGGAGCGAGATCGGGACGCCGAGGGCGTCGGCGGCCGCCTTGGAGTCGCGCAGCAGCGCCTCGCTGCAGGTGTCGACCTGGGCCGGCGCCAGGAAGCCCTGCACCCGGCCGTCGGCACGCCCGCGCAGCCCCTCGACGTACGCCGTGGCGCGCTGGAAGCCCGCACGCCCGTCGTCGGCGTCCCAGGCGTACTCGACGCGCCTGCCATCCGGGGTGGACCAGCGCCCGGAGCGATACATCGGCGCGACGTAACCGCGCAGGCCGCTCGCCTCGATGGCGTCCGCTGCGTAGTCCTCCAGACCGCCCATCTGCAGAACCGTCGTGGTGCCGGTGCGGGCCAGCTCGATCAACGAGTAGTCGACGCAGGCACGCTCGCCGTCGTCGTCGAGCCCGGCCATCTCGGTCGGGAGGATCTCGATCAGCCCGGTCAGCCAGAACTGGCGGTTGCCCACGTCCTCCTGCACCGACTTGTCGATCGGCGACTCGTCGAGGTGGGCGTGGGTGTTGATGAGGCCCGGCGTGACGATCCGGTCGGAGACGTCGACGCTGCGGTCGACAGGACCGTCGTACGCCGGCCCCACGTGCACCACCCGGTCGTCGTCGACGACCAGACATCCGTCGCGCAGGATCCGGTGCTCGCCGTCCTGGAACGCCACGATCCATCCGGCCCGGTACAGCGTTGTCGTCATGTCGCCGATGATGTCAGGGGCCCGCAGCCGGTCGGCCGGACGGCCTGGTCACTTGGGTAGGCTCGCGACGTTCTGGTCCCGAGCCGGTGGGGGTTACACCGCAATGCCGCACGCCTGGCGGGTCGCCGCCCCGCTGGCGCTGCTCGCGCTCCTCCTGACGAGCTGTTTGTGGTCCTCGAAGCCGCAGGCGTCGGCCGACGTGCAGGCTCCGGACCTCGGCGCCTGCCGGCTGCTCACGCCCGACGAGGTAGCCCAGCCCGACAATGCCACCGACCCGATCTCCTGCGACCAGCCGCACACCGCGCAGACCTACGCCGTCGGCCCGCTACCCGCGCAGTTCGACCACGCGCCGTACGCCGACAGCGACATGGCGGCCTTCGCCTACCGGACGTGCTCGCGCGAGTTCATCGACTTCACCGGCGCCGACGAGAGCCTGGCGATGCGCACGATCTTGAGCTGGGCGTGGTTCCGTCCGAGCCAGGAGGCCTGGGACGCCGGCGCCCGGTGGTACCGCTGCGACGTCATCGGCGGGGGCGACCAGACGCGCACCTACGTCGACCTCCCGGCCCACACCAAGGGGCTGCTGCTCGGCCGTCCGAAGGACGAGTGGATGGTCTGCGCGCAGGGGGCGACGGTCAGCGGTGCGGTGAAGGTCCCCTGCACCGACAAGCACGACTGGCGGGCCGTGACCACCATCGTGCTCGGCACCCCGAGCGACGACTACCCCGGAGACCGGGTCGTCCAGTCCCGCACCCGCGACTTCTGCTCGAAGTCGGTCGGCGCCTGGCTGGACTACCCGGTCGACTACGACTTCGGCTACTCGTGGTTCCACGAAGCCGAGTGGGCAGCCGGGAACCGGCGGTCGGTGTGCTGGGCGAGGACGGACTCGTGAGGCTCGCCGTCGTCATCGTCACGGCCCTGCTCCTCACCGGGTGCACGGGCTCCGACAGCTCCTCGCGGGCCGACCCGACGCCCCTCCTGCACTCCCCCACGCCGACAACGAACGAGACGGTCTCGCCGCCGCCGAAGCCGCCGAAGCCGCCGCCCTCGAACGCCTGCTACCGGCTCGGGTACGACGAGGCGCTCGCCCCCACCCACGACAAGAAGCCGGTGCCGTGCAGCGGCGTGCACACCGCGGTGACCTACTTCGTCGGCAGCTTCGACAAGAGCCTGGCGGTGGACGGGAAGCAGGTCCACGGACTCGAGTCGACGGTCTGCCCGCGCCGGTTCGCGACGTACGTCGGGGGCACGGTCGACGATCGGCGCCTCAGCATGCTCCGCGCCGTGTGGTTCACCCCTACCGTCGACCAGGCGGCGCGCGGGGGGCACTGGTTCGAGTGCGTGGCGATCGCGCTGCGTGGCGACCAGAGCCTCGCCTTGCTGCGCGGACCGCTCCAGGGCGTCCTCGACCGCACCGACGGCCGCGACCACTATGCCCTCTGCGGCACGGCGGAGCCCGGCAGCGCCGGCTTCGAGCAGCGCATCTGCGCGGCGCCGCACAGCTGGGAGGCGTTGCGCACTGTCGGCTTCCCACCGGGGAAGTACCCGGGCGAGGCGACGGTGCGGTCGGCCGGGCAGCAGCCGTGCCAGGACGCCGGGAGCTCCGTCGCCGCCGACCCCCTCAGCTACCGCTGGTCCTACCAGTGGCCCGACCTCCGGCAGTGGCGCGACGGCCAGACCTACGGCGTCTGCTGGGCGCCGAGCTGACCACCAGCGTTCAGAACCCCAGCTTGCGCAGCTGCTTGGGGTCGCGCTGCCAGTCCTTGGCGATCTTCACGTGCAGGTCGAGGTAGACCGGGGTGCCGAGCAGCGACTCGATCTGCCGGCGCGCGGCCGTGCCGACCGCGCGCAGGCGCGCGCCCCGGTGACCGATCACGATGCCCTTCTGCGACGACCGCTCGACGTACAGGTTGGCGCTGACGTCGAGCAGAGGCCGCTCGGCGGGGCGGTCCTCGCGCAGGCCCATCTCCTCCACGACGACGGCGATCGAGTGCGGCAGCTCGTCGCGTACGCCGTCCAGCGCGGCCTCACGGATGAGCTCCGCGACCAGGACCTCCTCGGGGGCGTCGGTGAGGTCACCGTCGGGGTAGAGCGGCGGCCCCTCCGGCATCAACCCGACCAGCAGGTCGGCCAGCAGCCCGACCTGGTCCCCGGAGACGGCCGAGACCGGCACGATCTCCGCCCACTCCGTGCCGGTCGTGCGTCCGAGCTCGGCGATGTCGAGCAGGTGCTGCCCGATCCGCTCACCGGTCGCCAGGTCGGTCTTGGTGGCGACCGCGACCTTCGGGGTACGCCGGACCTTGGCCAGCTCGGTCACCAGGAACCGGTCGCCCGGCCCGACCTTCTCGTCGGCCGGGAAGCACACGGCCACGACGTCGACCTCGGCCCACGTCGTCCGCACGAGATCGTTGAGCCGTTCGCCGAGGAGGGTCCGCGGCCGGTGCAGCCCCGGCGTGTCGACCAGGATCAGCTGCGCGTCCGCGCGGTGCACGATGCCGCGCACGACGGTGCGCGTGGTCTGCGGCTTGTCGGAGGTGATCACGATCTTCTGTCCGACCAGGGCGTTGGTCAGCGTGGACTTGCCTGCGTTCGGGCGCCCGACGAACGACGCGAAGCCGCTGCGGTAGCCCTCGGGAGGTGCGTAGTAGTCAGACACCGTGGGCCCGGTCGTAGTCGGCCCAGATCTGCTCGTCGCTGAGCCCCCGCTCCTTGCCGGCCCGCCAGATAGGCTCCGGGTCCACCGCGCGCAGCTGTCGCGAGGACACCGCGCGCCAGTAGCCCATGACGTCGTACGCCGAGGTGGGCAGCCCGCGCTCGCGCATCAGGTGCTTGCGGATCGCGCGCATCTGTGCCGACTCACCGGCCATCCAGAAGTAGCCTTCGCCCTCCGGCCAGTCGATGCCCTCGACGACCTCCGCGAGCCCCGACCGTCCGTCGGCGGGAGGCGCCAGCCAGGTGACGTCGGTGCCGGCCGGCAGGTAGCCGGTCAGGTCGTCGGCGACCTCCGCCCAGATGCGGGTCGGGAGCTCGGAGCCCGCTACGATGCGCGCCATCGCGGGCAGGGCGGTCAGGTCGCCCACGAGGAGCAGCCAGGCCGCGTCGTCGGGCGGCGAGAAGGAGCCCTGGGCCGCGGTGATCTCCGGGGTGTCGCCGACGCAGTCGCCGCTCGCCCACCCGGTAACCAACCCCTCGTCGTGGACGACCACATCGACCACGAGCTCGTCGCCCGCCCACGAGCGCACCGTGTAGTAGCGCACCTGGAACTGGCCGGGGACGACCAGCCCCACCCACTCGTCGAGGATTCCGGTCGACTCGAAGCCCGGCACGCTCATCGTCAGCCGCACGAGATGCGCAGAGACCTGCTCGCGTCGCGTCACGACGGCGGCGTGCCGCTGGCCCCTGGTGGTCATCGACCCCAGGCTAGTGCGTTGACGGAGCCGACTAGCATCGCCGGGTGCCCGCTCTCGACGTCTCCTCCGCCCCGGACACTCGGCGGGGCGGACCGGTCCCCCGGCCGCCCCGGGAGCTCCCGTGGCGTCGGATCCGCTGGGCCACCTTCGGCCTCTACGTCGTGGGCTGTCTGGTCTTCCTGCGGCTCCAAGGCATCCCGACCGACCGCATCGGCCTCGCCGGCGCGATCCTCGTGCTGCTGTCGATCTCCGTGCTCGGCAAGGGCTGGGCCGCCTGGCGCCGGATGATGGCCGACTGGGTCCCGTTCGAGGCCGTGCTGCTCGCCTACGACTACAGCCGCGGGTTCGCCACGCCGTACACCGCGGCCCAGGTCAAGGCCCGCGTGTACCCCATCGACGACGTCCACAACAGCCTCGGCCTGCCCCTGCACGTGGACTTCCCGATCCGGGTCGACGGCTGGATCGGTCACCACCTCGGGATGGGTGGGATGCCGACGACCTGGGTGCAGGAGCATCTCCACCCCGGCGAGGTCCACCCGTGGTACGGCGTGCTGGTCAGCCTCACCTACAGCACCCACTTCCTGGTGATGCCGACCGTCGCCGTCGTCCTCTGGCTGCGCAACCGCGGCCGCTTCCGGGTGTGGATGCGGATGGTCGTGGCCCTCGCCGTGGCGGGCGTCTCGACGTACTTCCTGTTCCCGATGGCGCCGCCCTGGCTGGCCGACGCCGATGGGGTGTTCCCCGGGCCGCGAGTGCTGCGACTGACGTCGGTGGGCTTCGACCAGATCGGCCTGAAGCTGGTGGGTGGTGCGCTCGACCAGAGCCAGTACCTCGTCAATCCGGTCGCCGCCATGCCCTCCCTCCACATGGCGTACGCGACCCTCGCCGCCGGCTTCTTCTGGTTCGGCAAGCCGTGGTGGGGCAAGGTCCTGTTGGCGCTGTACCCGACGGCGATGGCGATCAGCCTGGTCTACGGCGGCGAGCACTACGTCATCGACGAGATCGCCGGCGTCGCCTTCGCCCTGACGATCATCGCGACGTGGCGCTACCTGCGCGCCCGTCGGCTGCGCAGTACTGCGGTGCCGGTCTAGCCCGTCAGGCGCCGGGGTACGTCGCGTCCATCGGGAAGGTCGGTCGGATCGGGTAAGCCGCCCCACCACCCTCGTCGGTCTTCGTGGCCAGCACGTGGTGGAGCTGGATCTCGTTGCGCTCGAACCCGAGCCGCGATCCGGCCATGTAGAGACCCCAGACCCGCGCCGTGGGCTCGCCGACCTCGGCGACGCAGGCGTCCCAGTTCTCCTGGAGGTTGTGGCACCAGCCGGCCAGGGTCCGCGCGTAGTGGAGCCGGAAGTTCTCCTCGTGCATCACCTCGAGGCCGACGTTCTGCGCCTCGGTGATGATCCTGCCCGAGCCGGTGAGCTCGCCGTCGGGGAACACGTAGCGGTCGATGAACGCGCCGGTCTCGGTGTGCCGATTGTGCGGTCGCGTGATGCAGTGGTTGAGCAGCCGGCCCTGGGGGCGCAGCCGGTCGCGGAGGAAGCCGAAGTACGACGGGTAGTTCCGCACGCCGATGTGCTCGGTCAGGCCGATCGAGCTCACCGCGTCGAAGCCCGACTCGCCGACCTCTCGGTAGTCGCTGTGCCGGACCTCGGCGAGATGGTCGAGCCCCATCTTCTTGATCCGCTCCTGCGCCCACGTCGCCTGCTCGCGCGACAGGGTCACCCCGAGCGCCTTCACGCCGTAGTGCTCGGCGGCGTGACGGACCATGCCGCCCCACCCGCAGCCGACGTCGAGCAGACGCATGCCCGGCTTGAGGTCGAGCTTCTGGGCGATCAGGTCGTACTTGTAGAACTGCGCCTGCTCCAGGGTCGCGTCCTCGGTGGGGAACACCGCACAGGTGTAGGTCATCGACGGACCGAGGACGTGCTCGTAGAAGGTGTTGGAGACGTCGTAGTGGTGGTGGATCGCCTCGGAGTCGCGCTTGCGCGAGTGGCGCAGGCCCTCGACGACGCGGCGCCACCGAGGCAGGTGCTCCTGGGGCGGGGGCGGCGGGGGCTTGAGGTGCGACAGGCCGAGCCCGGTGGCGAGCCGGACCGCCTCGGCCGGTGACGGCATCCGGAACTTCAGGCCCTTCTGCAGCGCCCTGAGGCCCTCGTAGGGGTCACCCGGGTGGACGCCGGTCACGCCCAGGTCGCCGGACACGTAGGCCCGGCCGAGGCCGAGGTCGCCGGGTGCGGTCATCAGGTAGGACAGGCCGCGCTCGTTGCGGACCTCGAGCCCGAACGGAGCGTCCTCGGGTCCGGCGCTGCTCCCGTCGTACGCCGTGACCCGCAGTGGCAGCGGTCCGGTCAGCAGCTGGGTGAACGCGTCCGCGATCCTCATCGTGGGCATCTCATCGTCTCCTCACGGCCTTGTCGTAGAGGCTGGTCAGTCGGTGCTCCGGGTCGTAGCGGTCCTTGACCCGAGTCAGGTTGGCGCCGTCGTAGAGCCGGTCGAACGTGTCCTGGTCGTAGAACGCCTCGGAGTACAGCGACTTGTGCCCGTCGAGGTCGTGCACCTTGGCCTCGATCGCGCGGTTGCGCGGAGCGTTCGGCGCCTCGGGGCCGACCCCGACGTTGCCCCAGAAGCCGACGTTGACGTAGGTCTGGTCCGGCTGCAACGGGTAGGTCGGCCACTTCCGCGAGGCGGTCAGCGGGCACAGCCAGACCGGGCGCATGCCGACCTCGGCGTCGAACCAGTCGAGGAACTCCCCGAGCCGGTCGACCGGGATCTCCACGTCCTGCACGACGCGCTCGCCCTCCGGGTTCCCCTTGCGGCGGTCGAGCCAGGCGCCGACGTGGAAGCGCTGGTCGAGCCGGACCATCCGGTAGTAGACGTCGGAGCGCTTGTAGCGACGCGGCCACAGCCGGCGTGCCACCGGATGCTGGGCACCGAAGGCCCGGGAGCACCAGAACCAGTCGGTGTCCCAGCGCCACAGGTAGTCGTACATCGTCAGCACGTCGCTCCCGGATCCGGCTGCCGCGCGCTGCTGGATCGAGCGGTAGTAGATCTCCCGGCCGGTGTAGTCCGACGGCGTCCGGACGCCCTCGCTGCCGGCCGAGCCGGCCGAGACCACGGCAGGCGTGTCCCTCCACGTCGCCAGGCTCAGGTAGTACTCCCCCGGCGCGAAGACCGTGCCGTCGAGCCCGTCGATGCGAACGCCGTCGTACTCCCGGGTCTCCATGATCTGCGAGATCGTCTTCGAGAGCAGACCGGCGTCGTCGAAGCGCACGTGGCGCAGGGAGACGTACGAAGGCACCCGCTCCAGCCTGATCCGCAGCCGCGTGGCGTAGCCGAGCGAACCGTAGGAGTTGGGGAACGTGTCGAACAGGTCGCGGTGCTCGTCGTCCCGGGCCGGCGAGGTGGTCACCACCTCGCCGGCCCCGGTGAAGATGTCCATCTCGACGACCGACTCGTGGGGCAGCCCGTGCCGGAAGCTGGTCGACTCGATGCCGAGGCCGCTGACGGCCCCGCCGAGCGTGATCGTGCGCAGCTGCGGCACGACGTACGGGATGAGGCCGAGCGGCAGGGTCGCGTCGACGAGGTCCTCGTAGGTGCACATGCCCTGCACGTCGGCGGTCTGCGCCTCGGTGTCGACGGAGATCACCCCGGCGAGGCCGGAGACGTCGAGGCCGGGCGCGTCGCTCCTGGTGCGGGGGCGGAAGAGGTTGGAGGTCTTCTTGGCCAGGCGCACCGTCTGCCCCGCCGGGATGGCGGCGTACGACGCCCGGAGGCGCGCCACCGCCCCCTCGTGGGCCGCCTGTCCGGTGAGCACGGACGGAAACTTACTCCGAGTCGCCGGGGAACGGAGGAGGGGTCCGGTTGATCGGTCTCAGCCGAGCGCCGAGAGCCGAGAGAGCTCCGCGGTGCTGAGATCCAGGGCCGCCGCGGCGACGTTCTGCTCCAGGTGCGCCGGGTCGCCGGTGCCGGGGATGGCGAGCACGTGCTCGCCCAGCGACAACGTCCACGCGATCCGCACCTGGGCAGGCGTGACGTCGTGGGCGTCCGCGATCGCGCGGACGACGTCGTACTGCTCCTCGGCGGAGCCCTCGCGCGCCTGGCCGGCGATCGTGAAGAACGGGACGAACGCGATGCCCGCGTCGCCGCAGGCGCTGAGCACGTCGCCGGCGTCGGCCCGTTCGAAGCCGGGGGCGTGCCGGTTCTGCACGCACACGATCTCGGTCACCTGCCGGGTCTGTGACAGGACCTCGGTCCCGACGTTGGACAGACCGACGTGCTCGAGCAGCCCCTCGTCCCCCAGCGCGGCCAGCGCCGCGGCCGCCGCCGGTACGTCGTCACGCCGTTGCTGCGGTAGCAGACGAGGTGGAGCCGGTCGAGGCCGAGGGTCTCGAGGCTGTGCTCGACGTGGGCCCGGAGATCCTCGGGCCGGGCCCAGTCGCCCCACTCGCCGGTGACCAGGTCGCGGCCCGGACCGACCTTGGTGGCGATGGTGAGGTCACCCGGGTACGGCGCGAGCGCGGTGCGGATGATCTGGTTGGCCCGGCCGGTCCCGGAGAAGTAGAAGCCCGCCGTGTCGACGCGGTTGACGCCGAGCTCGACCGCGCGGCGTACGACCTCGGCAGACCGCTCGGGGTCGCGGTCGTCGCCGCGACCCATGCCCCCGGTGCCGCTCAGGCGCATCGCACCGAAGCCGGTTGACGGTGCGGCCCCCGAGCGACCAGGTGCCGGCCGCCGCCGCCCGTGCGGTCATGCGGTGAGCCGGCCTCGAGCGTCACCGAGGTGGACGACGACGTCTGCTCCGCCGAGCTCGTGCAGCGCCCCCAGGTCGGGTGCGCCCTCGTCGCCCAGCCGCACGGCCGCCTCGAGCCCCTTCGCGCCCGACGAGACGGCCATCGCGACGCAGACCTCGAGCGCGGTCAGGCTGAGATGGGCGAGGGCCACCGCGGCCGCGGCGTACGTGCGTCCGTCGAGGTCGCGCACCGCCGCGCCCTCCGGCGCGCCCGTGCGAGCCATCGCCGACCGCGCGAGCGTGATCAGCTTCTGGTCCTCGGACGACAGGTCAGCCATGGGCCCGAGGCTAGTCGGCGATGTCGGCCCGGCGTCCGGCCGCCGGCGCCCTGGTCGTCGACATCCGCCCGGTCGAGCAGCGTGACCGAGACGGAGCGCTCGTGGGTGGGGTGGTCGTCGATC
>Ga0207661_10003926_pt1 | contig 10380 bp, 9 predicted proteins | sample KBSC713LmetaG_FD_184337 | JGI IMG/M metagenome (GOLD analysis project Ga0207661, IMG submission 184337) | Corn rhizosphere microbial communities from Kellogg Biological Station, Michigan, USA - KBS C7.1-3L metaG (SPAdes) (version 2) | ecosystem: Host-associated > Plants > Roots > Rhizosphere ... | reverse complement strand
TTCAACAGCATGGCGGAGCAGATGGGTGAAGCCACGCAGGTGCTCGAAACGCGGGTTGCGGATCGCACGCGCGAGCTGCAACAGGCGCTGGCGGAGCTCGAGAGCGCGCAGGACACCCTGGTGCGGCGTGAGCGCCTGGCGATCCTCGGGCAGCTCGCGGGTGGCGTCGGCCACGAGCTGCGCAATCCACTGGGTGTGATGACCAACGCGTTGTACTATCTCGACGCGACGCTGAGCGACGCGGCGCCCGACGTGAAGGAGTATCTCGGGATCCTCAAGGGACAGGTGACGCTCTCGGAGAAAATCGTTGGCGATCTGCTCGACTACGCCCGGGTCAAGCAGCCCAGGCGCGAACGGATCGCGCTGGGGGAACTCGTTGCGGAGCAGATCGCGCGCGTGGGTCCGCCCGGCGGTGTCCGCGTGGACGCGGACATTCCGGCGGATCTGCCGTCCGTCCAGGCGGATCGAGCGCAGATCGGCCAGGTCCTGCTGAACCTGGTCACCAATGCCGTCCAGGCCATGGATGGGTCGGGCGGCGTCGCTACGGCCGAGGGCACGCTTACCGTGCGCGCGTCCAGCGCGAACGGCGCCGTGCACCTCGATATCACGGACACCGGCGCGGGCATTGCCCCGGAGAACATGGCAAAGATTTTCGAGCCGCTCTTCACCACCAAACCGCGCGGCATCGGCCTGGGACTGGCCGTCTCACGCTCACTCGCTCGCGCGAACGGCGGCGATATCGATGTCTCGAGTCGACCGGGCGCCGGAGCCACCTTCTCGCTGATGCTGCCGCGCATGGCCGAGCCCGGGGGCAGCTCGTGAGCAAGCGCGTTCTGGTCGTCGATGATGATCGACAGATGGTGCGGACACTCTGCGACATCCTGCGGCTGCATGGCTGGGAGCCGCACGGCGTCCACAGCGGTGAGGCGGCGGTGGAAGCGGTGCGCGACCAGGGGTTCTCCCTCGTGCTGATGGATGTGCGCATGGGCGGACTGAACGGCGTCGAGGCGCTCAAGGCCATGAAGACGCTGCGTCCCGACATTCGCGTGATGCTGATGACGGCCTACTCTGCGGCTGATCTCATGGCGGAGGCGGAACGCGAGGGTGCGGTACGCGTGCTCTCGAAGCCCGTCGCGCTGCCTGTCGTGCTCGATCTGCTCAGTGAGGTCGCGAATGCGCCGCGTCGCGTGCTGGTGGTGGAAGATGACCCCGCGTTCGGCCACACGCTGGCGGACGTGCTGCGCCGCCATGATTACCTGGTGCTCGAGGCCACGAGCCTCGATGTCGCCATTGCGAAGCTGGCAGAGGACATGCCGGGCGCGGTCGTGCTCGATCTCATCCTCGGCGGCCTTGCGAACGGCGAATCGGTGGTGGCGATCAAGACCGTGAGTCCGGCGACCGCGGTCATTCTCTACAGCGGACACGGCGCTGCCCTGGAAGCGGTGCACCAGCGCCTCGGCGAACGGTGGATCTGCGGCACGCTTCGCAAACCGTTCCCGCCCGCGCAACTTCTCGAACTCCTCGATGTTGTCTTCGACTGACCAGTTCCGCGTCCTCATCGTCGAGGATGACCGGCAGATGCTCCGGACACTGGAAGACATTCTGCATCTCCGGGGATACGCGTCGCTGGGTGCGCCATCCGCTGAACAGGGGCTGGAGCTCACGCGCAGCGCGCCGGTCCCGCCGGCCATTGCGCTGATCGATCTTGGCCTGCCCGGGATGGACGGCCTGGAACTGGTCTCCGCCGTCCGCAAGATCTCACCGGCCACGGAAGTCGTGATTCTCACGGGCAACGCCAGCGTGGAGAGCGCCGTGCGGGCGCTCCGCGAGAGCAGCTACGACTATCTCATCAAGCCCGTGCAGCCGGAGCAGTTGCTCAACAGCATCGAACGCGCGGGTGAGCGGTGGCAGCGCCGTCGGGCGGAGGCCGCCATGCAGGAGAGCGAGACACGGCTGCGCCGCATCTTCGAGCACGTGAGTGATGCGCTCCTCATCACCGATCATACTGGCGTCGTCATCGATGCGAATCCGGCTGCGGCGGCGCTCACCGGGCGGTCGCTCGAAGAGTTGTGCGCGGGGGAGAGCACCATCGCTGACCTCTTCGGCGTGGAGGGTCTGGCCGGTGAGGCGGCAGGAACCGGGTGGACCGTGCCCGTGTCGGCGGCCAATCGCGCGCACGAATTCCAGCTGCATCGTACCGACGGAGATGTCCGGGTCGTGGACGTGCGGGCCGCGAAATTCGCGCCGGAACGTGTCGTTCACACGGTGCGCGATCTGACCCACGAGCGCCGGCTCGAGGAGGAGCTGAACCATTCGCAGAGAATGGAAGCCATCGGCCGGCTCGCCGGCGGCGTGGCCCACGACTTCAACAACGTGCTCACGACGATCAGTTGCGTGAGCCAACTGGTGCTCGAAACGCTCGATCAGGCTGATGAGCGCCGCGCCGACATTCAGGAAATTCTGACGGCCAGCCGGCGCGCCGCGGGGCTCACTCGCCAGCTGCTCGCCTTCAGCCGCAAGCAGATTCTCCAGCCGCAGGTGCTCGACGTTGCCGAAGTCGTCAACGACATGGATCGCATGCTGGGACGTCTCATCGGCGCCGATGTCCAGCTCACGACGATCGTGGAACGTGATCTGTGGGCCGTGCGGGCCGACGCCGGCCAGCTCGAGCAGGTGATCATGAACCTCGCAGTGAACGCGCGGGACGCCATGCCCAACGGTGGACAGTTGACGATTCAGGCGCTGAACGCGGCCATCGACGCCCCCCACGCGCATGAGGGCGGAGTACTCGAGTCTGGCGAGTACGTGCTGCTGCGCGTGGCGGATACCGGGTGCGGCATGGATGCCGCCACGCGCGCGCGCATGTTCGAGCCGTTCTTCACCACGAAGCCGCCCGGCATGGGTACGGGGCTTGGCCTGTCCACCGTGTACGGCGTCGTCAAGCAGAGTGGGGGGCAGCTCGTGGTGGAGAGCGCGCCGGGCGCCGGAACGACGTTTTCCATCTATCTCCCCCGCGTGGACTCTGTCCCCGTCTCCTTGAGCCCGGAGGAACCCATCCCGGTCGTGGCGCATCACCGGGCCACCGTGCTGCTCGTCGAGGACGACACGACGATCAGACAGCTGGCCCATCGCATTCTCGTCGCGAGCGGATATACCGTGATCGATGCGGCCAGCGGCGAACGCGCGCTCGCACAGGCCAAGGAGAGCGCGACGCCGATCGACCTGCTGCTCTCGGACGTCGTCCTGTCGGATACGAGCGGCCGTCAGCTCGCTGACCGGCTGCTCGCCATGCAGCCGGGCGCGCGCGTGCTCTACATGTCCGGCTATACCGACGATGCGGCGATCGCCCTGGCCGCGCCGGATTCATCGCGCGGACTGCTCGTGAAGCCGTTCACCGCCGTTGAGCTCACGCAAAAGGTGAACGCAGTGCTCAGTCGCCCGGAGCGTACGCCCAGGATCCTGGAATGAGAAGCAAGCGCATATCCCGCCCGAACCGACGGTCCGCCGAGACCCGGTTGCGTGGACCTTTTGCCTCGGGTCCGCAGCGCCTGCTTGTGGTGGATGATGAGGAACCCGTTCGCCGGCTCCTCTCCAGATTCTTCCGCTCGCGCGGCTACGAGGTGGAATGCGCCGAGTCCGGGCCGGTGGCGCTTGCGGCGCTGGATGCGGCTCCGTACGCCGTCATGCTGTGCGATCTACGCATGCCGGGGATGCACGGCATCGAGGTCATGCAATCGGCGCTCAGCTCGCATCCGGATCTCGCCGTGATCATTCTCACCGCCGTGGACGACGCACGCACTGCCACGCAGGCGCTCGGGGACGGGGCGCTCGATTACCTCGTGAAGCCGGTGGACCATGCGTTGCTCGACGTCGCCGTGGAGCGCGCTCTGCACCAGCGCGGGCTGCGTATGGAGCAGCGCCGTGTGGAGCAGTTGATCCGGGATGAAGTGGAGCAGCGGACGGCGGAGCTCGAACGAGAACGGCTGGCGTTACGCGACATGAACATCGCCATTGTCGAGTCGCTGGTCACGGCCATGGAAGCCAAGGATGAGTATCTCCGCGGTCAGTCACACCGGGTGGCGCAACTGGCCGCCGCGATCGCGGCCGAACTCGGATTGTCGGAAGAGATCGTGGAGCAGGTACGCCTCGCCGGCCGGCTGCACGAAGTCGGCCGGATCGGCGTGCGCGAATCCGTGTTGCACAAGCGCGGATCCCTGACCGACGAGGAGGTCGGGCACCTTCGGGATCATTTGCGCATCGGGGTCGAGATCCTGGCGCCGCTGACCCATCTGGGTCCGGTCCTGACGTTCGTGCAGGATCACCATGAGCACTGGGACGGCAACGGCTATTCTCGCGGCCTGACGGGGACGGAGATCTCCATCGGTGGGCGCATTCTGGCCGCCGCCGATACGTTCCAGGCGGTGACGTCGCGGCGGGCCTACCGCGATCCGCTCCCCCAGGCGCGCGCACTCGAGTATTTGGGAGACTTCAGCGGGACGCTGCTGGACCCGGCGGTCTACGCGGCGCTGCGACGCGTGGTGGAGCGCGGCGGCAATCTCCCGTTCATCGATGTCCACTGAGATGGCGGCGCTGTCTGTGCAATCGCCGAGTGCCGCGCTGGATGCGCGCATTCTGATCATCGATGACCAGGCGTCCAACATCCATCTCGTGCAGCGGCTGTTGCTGCGCGCCGGCTACCAGCACATCCACGGTACGATCAGTCCGCGCGACGGCCTTGCCGTCGTGGAACAGTTCCACCCTGATGTGATTCTGCTCGACCTGCAGATGCCGGAGCTGGATGGCTTCGCGGTACTCCAGGCGTTGCGGCCACTGCTCACGAACGGATCCTATCTCCCCGTGCTGGTGCTCACGGCCGACAGCAGCGACGAGAGCACGCAGGCGGCGCTGTCGCAGGGCGCGAAGGACTTCCTGGCCAAGCCGTTCCAGCCGGCGGAGCTGCTGCTGCGCGTGAAGAATCTGCTCGAGACGCGGCTGCTGCACCGCCTGCTGCAGGATCAGAACCGCGCGCTGGAGGAGCGGGTGTGGCAGCGAACCCGTGAGCTCGAGGAAGCGCAGGTGGAAGTGCTGGAGCGGTTGGCGAGCGCGGCCGAGTTTCGCGATGATGACACGGGGCGACATACGCGGCGCGTGGGCGACATCACGGCGCAGCTCGGCCGGCTGATCGGCTTCGATGATGCGCGCGTGGAGATCGTTCGACGGGCGGCCGCGCTGCACGACGTCGGCAAAATCGGCATTCCCGACAGCATCCTGCTTAAGCCGGGCGCCCTGACGCCCGAGGAGCGCGCGATCATGTGCACGCACACCACGATCGGGGCGCGCATGCTGTCGGGCGGCAATTCGGCGCTGATGCGCGCCGCCGAGCAGATCGCGCGAAGCCATCACGAACGGTGGGACGGCCGCGGCTATCCCGATGGCCTGGCGGGCGAGAGCATCCCCATGGATGCCCGTCTGGTCGCGGCCGCCGACTATTTCGATGCGATGACCCACGACCGGCCCTATCGCAAGGCGTGGCCACTGGAGCAGGTGATCGCCGACATGGAAGCGGCTCGCGATGCGCACTTCGATCCCCGCGTCGTCGATGCGCTCCTGAAGTTGCGCCGGAGCAGTGTGCTGTAGACTTCACCGGCGTGTGGACACTGCGGCGCGATCACCGAAAGGCCCGGGACCTGCGGGGCGTTGGCGGCTGGCTGCTGATCTTCGTGTTGCTGGTGAGCCTGGCCATACTCATCGACGCGCACGGCCTGTACGTCGGGCGACATGGGATCTGGCGCGAGCTGCGTGCTCTGCCGCGCCTCAGCCACCTGCGCTCGCCGCGGCTCTTCCTGTTCGCGGTCGCCCGCCACACCGTCGTCGCGCTCGTCGTGATATTGCGCCTCGTGGGGCTCTGGCTCATCGTGCGGCGCAGTTCGCGTACGCCCGCGTACTGGACAGTCGTCAGCGCGGTGCTCATGCCGCTGCTGGTGTATTCCCGCGCGCTTGGCGCCTGGGAACAGCGTGTGGCGGCGGCGCTGGGTTACACCCTGTTTCCGCACGTGGCGTTCGCCACTGAGGCAGTGCTCGGCGCGCTGGGGGCTGCGCTCTGGTGCGGCTACTGGATCTACTCACGCCGGGTGCTGGCGACATTCGGCTCTCGCGGCCTCAATCTGTTCGACGACCCGGCGCTACCGGGGCGGCAGTCGCAGAATTGAGCGATGGCGTTCGGTTTCGGACACGCAGGCGCCGGGCTGGTCCGTTCGTGCGTCATGAAGTAGCCTATGGGGCATGATCGTGCCGCGTGACAGGATCAACCCCGTTTGGGTGCTCGTGCTGCTGGCGCTTCTGTTCGTCGCGAGAGGCGCACTGGCGCAAACTCCGGAACAAGCGCCGGCGCAAACCGCCGACGATGTCATAGCGCACTACCTCGCGGCGCTGGGCGGACACGATCGCATCAAGCAGGTGAAGTCGCTGCGGTTCATCGGCACGATCTCCTTCGGTCCCGGCGCCGACGGCGTGGACACGGTGGAGCTCGAGCGTCCCATGAAGTTGCGCACGACCATCGTGATGCAGGGACGCACGCTCGTGCAGGCGTACGACGGGCACACGGCCTGGACGATCGATCCCTTCTCGGGGTCGCCCGCGCCGCACCCCCTGCCGCCCGGGCCGGCGCAGAACGTGGCGGCCGGCGCGGACATGGACGGTCCGCTCATTGACTATGCCGCGAAAGGCAACACGGTCGCGCTTGCCGGGATGGATACCGTCAACGGCCGGCCGGAGTACAAGCTCGCCATCACCACTGCGGCCGGTCTGCACGACAGCTACTACATCGACGCCCGGACCTGGCTCAAGACTCGTTGGGAAGGGCAGCGCGAGCTGAACGGCGCGCCCGTGGTATTCGAGACGTACTTCGGCGATTATCGGCGCGTGGACGGCGTGATGTTCCCCTTCCGGATCGACTCCGACACCAGGGGCAATCCCGGCGGCCAGCATCTGCGTTTCGACAGCGTGCAGACCAATGTCGACATTCCCGACGCTCGGTTCCGGATGCCCGACAGCACGGCGGCGCCGCGGAACACCTCGCCCTAGTTTGCCGTCACGCCTGCGTCAGGACGTGCTCGGATCGAGTGCACGCGCGAAATCGTCGCGCAGCCCGGGGTGCGCCTTCCAGAAGTAGGTGCCCATGCCGATCGCCGCCAGAATGTTTCCTACCATGACGTTGTACCAGGCGAGCGCGCCCAGCGGCGTCACGAGCTGCAGCAGCGCCACCAGTGCATAGAAGCCGATCTCCGTGGACACGAAGAGCAGCACAAAGCCCAGCAGCAGCGACGGCTCGCGCCGGGCCGCGCGGGTGACGAGCGCGGCGATGATCCCGACGCCAATGAATACCAGGTAGTGAAAGATGGTGTAGACCAGAATGTCGATTCCACGGCTCTGCGACACGCCAGGGCCGAGCACCGAGAACAGCGCGTGTCCGAGAGTTGCCGGCGTGAGAAAAATGTGACCGGAAATCACGTCGACCACGAAGAACCACGCGGCGAGACAGGTCGCACCAATCACGCCGGTAATGACGCCCTCGCGCAGCACCGGATGCGGGGCATGAAACAGCGAGTCCCACGCCTGCCGGAATTCCGCGGGATTGCGCTGCCAGATGAGCACGAGCAGCACGATGCACACGATCACCGGCAGCCACGCGCCTGCTTCGTGGCTCATGATCTGCGTGGCGGTGGCGGGCAGCATGAGAATGGCGAGCGACACGGCGCCAAGCGTGGCCACGCGCGGAATGAGCAGGGCGATCGCACCGCACACCTCGACGATGCCGACCGTGATCTTGATCCACGCGGGAAATCCGTTCATCGACGCCGCCTGGAACACCCAGGTATTTGCGCCGAACAGCTTTGGAATTCCTGTCGACAGAAAGAGCAGGGCGAGCAGGATGCTCAGCACCCACACCACGACAGGATTCGACCCGCGCGCGTTCTCCATGATGTGCCTCCTCTGGCTCGTACCGGCGCGGCACCAAGCCGGACCGGGTGAGGGCGTGCCGGCTGCGTTCGGTGTCCTCTAACTATATCCCGCGCCTGCCGTCGCGCGTCAAGCGTTCGCGGGAACGCCCGCTCAGCTCTCCTGGACCAGTACTCGCGACACCTCGGCGTGCGCAAGGACCACACCGGGATCGCGCTGCAACGCCTCGTAGTAGTTCGCCGCGAAGCCGTTGCCTTCCTCCGCCGGCGTCAGAAGCGAGCGTGCCTCGGCCAGCAGTCCCTTCGCGTCGGCCTCGGTCGCTGGTTCGTCCGCATCGAGCAATTCGTCTATCTGCACGACCAGTGCCGAAATCGGCCGCAGCCACACGAACCAGGGGTCATGCAGCACGAGCTGGAGCAGCGCGCCGCTGTTGGCAATGCGTCCCTGCACGCGCTCGTAGGTCAGACGCTCGGAATCCACGAGCGCCTTGTGGAGCTTGAGGAGGGAGCGGCGGAGAGCTGGGAGCGTGCCGAGGGCCTCGCCGCCGGGCGTTGGCGCTGCAGTCATGCTGGAAATCTAGCGGATCAAAAGGGTCAGACACCATTGATCGGCGGGAATTCGATGGGATCAAAAAGGGCTAGCCCTTTTTGATCCCATCGAATTCCCGCCGATCAATGGTGTCTGACCCTGACCGTACGACAGTTTTGGAGGGATAAGAGAGAGGGCACACGGATCGCAGCGTCGCTCGGCATCGGCAAGATGTCCCGAACGGAGGTCTGCTCCCCGTGTGCCCTCTCGCAAAGTATCCCGTCCTCGGCTCGATTTTCAAGCCGTTCCGCCGCTCGCAACAGAAGACCCTCGCCCTCATCGTCTCGGCCATCGCCGAGGCGGGAACCTGCGCCGCGTTGGCGCTCGCTGCCCACATAGCCGCCCAGCGAGACGTGCAGATCACCAGCGCCCTCAGACAGCTGCAACGCGTGCTGGCCAATCCGCGCATCCGCATGTACGCGCTCACGGTCTCCATGCTGCGCCTCCTCGCCCAGGGCGCTGCCCAGCCGGGTCGTGCGCATCGTCGTGAGGATGGACCCCACAACAACGCGCGCCTCCTGGATCGGCTGCTCATCGCCCTCGACTGGACCGAATGGGGGGCTGAGGAGAAATCGCTCCTCGTCGCGGCGGCCATCGTTGGGGCGCGCGCCATCCCGGTGCGCGCCGCGGCCTACTTCGGCGCGAGCGAGCTCGCGCTCTCCCGGAACGCCAGGGAGAACTGCTTCGTCGCGCGCCTCGTACGCGCCATCCGCGATGCGGGCACGCGAACCATCCTGCTCGGCGATCGGGGCTTCCGGAGAGTGAGCTTGCTCGCGCACCTCCAGCGCCTTGAGCAACCGTTCGTCGTCCGCCTCGCCAAGAACGTGTGGGTGGAACTCGACCGAGCGGGCGCGGCAGACACAACGGTCGGCAGCGCGGGCAGCGCGGGCAGCGCGCGAGGAATATCGGGATGCCTCCGTGAGCAGCCGCTCGCTCCTGGCATGGCCCTCGATCTCGGACGCGTGCAGGTGAGGAAGGATCGCGCCGTCGAGCTGCGCGTGGTGGGCGTCTGGGCCACAGGGCAGAAGGAGCCCTGGTGGCTGGTCACCAATCTCTTCGATGCCTCGCTCGAAGACCTGGCTGCCCTCTACGATCGGCGGATGGGCGTAGAGGAACAGTTTCGCGACATCAACGGGTGTCGCTTCGGCGCGCAGCTCAAGTGGACGCAGATCCAGACACCGCGCTACCTCTCACGGCTCCTCCTGCTCGTCGGCGTGGCGGCCATGCTCTGGACCGCCGTGGGCGTCGCAATCACAGCGGAGCGGCCCACGGCGCAGGCGCGCGTCAAGGGGAGAGGAGCACGACTGAGCCTCCTCAAACTCGGCATCTACTTCCTCACGGCGCTGCGACGCAGACGTCGCCTCGGGATCCGCTTCATCCAACACCACCTACCCCCGCCCCAGCTCCGCCTCTTCCCCTGGCTCCGAGTAGCGCCATCATGAAACTGTCGTACCCTCAGGGTCAGAGTCGATTGAAGTGATGACGGGAATCGCTCCACGCCCTTCCACCCCGCCCTTGGGAATCGGCAATCGGGAATGGGGAATGGGGAGGCCGATTCCCTGCTGTTGATGAAATCGGGGTGCGGCGGGAGGGGGCGGATTGCCTTATCGATTCCCCATTCCCGATTGCCGATTCCCCAGGGGAGGGCGGTGGGGCGAGGAGCAACCGACTCTGACCCCATTGATCGCCCAAAGAAGACAGGATTTCAGGATTTTCGGGATTAACAGGATTGTTGGGAGCCGAGCCCCAACGCTTCAGTGAGTTCGCTGAACGACGGCGAATGCTTTTGGAACGGCACCGTGAGAATCCTGTAAATCCTGTCCATCCTGAAAT
>Ga0207661_10003924_pt1 | contig 10387 bp, 7 predicted proteins | sample KBSC713LmetaG_FD_184337 | JGI IMG/M metagenome (GOLD analysis project Ga0207661, IMG submission 184337) | Corn rhizosphere microbial communities from Kellogg Biological Station, Michigan, USA - KBS C7.1-3L metaG (SPAdes) (version 2) | ecosystem: Host-associated > Plants > Roots > Rhizosphere ... | reverse complement strand
TCGCACCGTCGCGCTCGCGACGAAGCTTCCAGTCTACATCGTGTACTTCACATCGTACGAGCGCGACGGCCGGCTGCACTTTGCCGACGACGTGTACCGTCGCGATGATGGTTTGAAGACGCGAATTGTCGTCGGCGCGGCCGAAACCGGTCTACATCTTGGGCACGAGCATGATGTGGGCCTTGGGAGTGCCGGGGTACATGATCCACGGAGCACCGGGGATCGGTTGCGCCGATAGTCCGGTTGACGCGGGCGTCGCGCCCGAGATGTAGATCACCGAGAGCGGCTTTGCGGCCGCCGCCGTTCCCGTCGCCGGATCGAAGCTGCCTGCCGGGCCCGTGAGCGTGTACAACGCGGCTGGTCCCTTGGGGAAGGCGAGCTTGCCCGATTTGATTTCTTTGAATCGGACCGTGTCGACCTGTTCGTCTTTCGTTCCGTGCGCGCGAAGATCTCGCCCGCGCGCCATGAACGGCTCGAGCGAACGATGATAGCACGCCACGTGAAACTGACTCGACGCCGGATTGGTGGCGAGGCAGATGAACGAGCCCGTCCCCTTTCGCAGCGTCACGAGCTCGGAGCTCCCGGCGCGATATCCGAGCACGGTTGCATCGTCACGGAATTCTTTGGGCAGCGGGAGAATCGCTGCCGCGATCTGCTGTGCTTCGGGCATCGGTTCGGCGGTGCTCGGCGCCGATGCCTTCGGCGCCTGTGCAAACAGCGCGCAGGGTGCTGCGGTGAGTCCGATCAACCAGCGGAGCGTGCGCATACGTTATTGCCTCGCGTCAAGGAATCCCCGGATCTGTTTGACTGCATAGTCCACTTTCATGTCGAACGCCATCTTTCCCAACTCCGCCGTCGAGCGGCGGGCGTCGCCGCTGATGCCGTTGTTGACGCGCGGCGTGTTGGGATCGCGCGCCTGGCCGCGCGGTAATACCGGATCTCCCAGTGCGGTCTTGATCAAGTCGCGACGCACCCAGACGTCGCCGCCCAGGTACAGCATCTCCGACGTGTCGGGAATGCCGGCATGCGAGCTCACTGGATACCCGTTCGCCTCGAGCCATTTGTCGAAATCGCCCTGTGCTTTCGCGTACACTTCGTCGCAGAAGTACACGCGAACTCCCTGCGGCGCGTACTTCGCGTCGAGCTTCGTGGCGACGTCACGATAGACGTTGGGTTGACCGCCGCCGTGATCTCCCATCAACACCACGTTCTTGAATCCCGTCGCAATCGCCTGCTCGGCCACGCGCTCGAGCACGACGGCGAGAATTTCGTTCGTCAGGCCGATCGTTCCCGGAAGCTGCGCGCTTGCGTTGTTCGGCGTGTATGGAAGGACCGGCATCGCGATGGCATTGCCGAGCTTGAGGGCGATCGCCTTGACCGTGGCTTTGGCCATGAGCGTGTGCCCGCCGTTCACATTCTGCGGACCGCGTTGCTCCGTGCCACCGGTGTAGAAGAGTGCGGTGGTCTTTCCGTCGGCCAAGGCCTGCTTCACCTCGGGCCACGTCATCATCTCGAACTCGACGAGCGGCTCTTTGGCCTGCGCGTTCGCGGTCGCGGGCGTGTGAACGAGCGCGAGCGTCGCCGACAACGCGAGCGTCGCGACTGAACCGATTGAGCGGGACATGTGCATTCTGGCCAAGACTGAGGGTCTGTTCGCCGAAGGCGAGGCGGGAATCGAGGCAGCAAGAATCTGGCAGAGGGCTCGCGGTCGCGCTACCACGGCTGCATCTTCCGCCCCGTTGCTCGGAAGCGGCTGTATCGACACGTCGAACACGGGGGCCAGGTGCGTACACGATGGGTGCTTGCGGTTGCGGCCGCGTCGCTGGTTGGAAGCGTGGGACTGCGACAATCCCCGCACCGGTTGAATCCGGTGATCGAGCTCCTCGCGCAGAAGAAACCGGTATTCGGGCTGTATGCGCCGAGCAATCGACGTCCGGGTCGCGGCGGAGCGGGGGGCGTTCAACCAGCTGGAGCACCGGCGTCGCCGCCCGAGGCACCGAAGACGCCGGCGCAACTCGCCCAAGACGCACTCGCGTACAAGCTCGGCGACTACGTGTTCGACGGAACGATGGAGGGCGACTTCGATCGCGCTTTCCCGACATTCACTGAGTTCGCCAAAGCCATGTTCAATGCCGGCGCGCTCGAGAAGGGAACGTCGCCGCGGCTGCCGCACGCACTGATCGTCAAGACGCACCTCATCGCGCCCGATCCCAAGCTGGCCGCGGATCGCATCGCGCGCCAACTCAACGAGGGCGTGAGCGGCATCGTGTTCGTCGGCGTCGAGAGTGCTGATGAAGTGAAGACAGGTCTCGCCGCGATGCGCTTCAAGTCGAATGGCGGCGTACGGCCCGACGACGTCGGTGACGCACCGGCGCGTTGGGGCATGAGCGAGAAAGAGTACAAGGCCAAGGCCGACGTCTGGCCGCTCAATCCGAGCGGAGAGCTCGTCAACTGGACGATCGTCGAGAGCAAGGTTGGTCTCGCGCACGTCCGCGAGATCGCGGCGGTGAAGGGGATCGGCGTCTTGTTTCCCGGCGCCGGCACGCTGCGCGGCGTATTCTCGACGACCGACTCGACGGGTCAACGCGTGCTCGACGCCGCGGGTTGGGAGGCGGCGATCCAACAAGTGCTCGCCGCGTGCAAGGAGTTCAACGTGCCGTGCGGTTATCCAGCCAACGCCAACGATATCGAAACGCGCATGAAGCAGGGCTTCAGCGTTTTCGTGATCAACTGGGGCGATCAAGGCTTCAAGACGGTCGACATCGGTCGCAAGGTTGCCGGGCGCTGATCGGGCTTCGTCCCGAGGTGAGATTGAACAAGCTGGAACACGGATGTGACGGGTGTGACGGATGAGACGGATCTTTCTTTGGTAGAGATTGCGGGCCGGGAGACGCCATCAAATCTGAGCCCCCGCATTTCCGAAAAGAAATCATCAACACCAAGCCTTCCAAGTTCTTTCGATGCCCAAAGTCTTCACCTTGCGATCGACACTCTGATAATCGCCCTGGGCTAATCCGTCAGATCCGTCAGATCCGTCAAATCCGTGTTCCAACGTGTTCCAAGCATCCCAGGCGCACGACTGTAGGACTCGCACATCCCCAAACTCGCATGCCGATCCGGTGACGCACTGAAACAACTCGGCGCCGCGAGCGCCGGCATCATGCTCGGCGGCAAGTTGGTCGGCCGACACGCCGCCGACATCACGATCGCGGGCCAACCCGTCGAGATCGCCGCGGCCTCGCTGAGTGCCTCGACCGTTGGTCATGATCGTCGTGGTATGAAATGCGATGCCGGAGGTGCGACACGCGATCAAATAAATCCGCGGTCTCACCTCCGGCATTTGTTCGGTCTACTTCTACTTCTCTAATGTTGCATCACATCTTCACGCACCGGCGCACGTGGTCGCGTTGACGTACGTTGGCGCGGCCGCAGGCTTCGTGTCCCACCACACCGGCGTCTGGAAATTATCCGGGCCCTGGTGAGCGATCGCTTCGTTCACGGCGCTTCCGTTGGCGGAGGTTTCCGCCGTCGGATAATAGAAGCGGCGCGGGATGTACGGCACGATGGTCGACGGTCCATGCTTCACCGTGGCCGGCTGGCAGGTGCGACGCCACTCGGCCCACGCTGTATATCCGTCGGTGAACAGGGCGATGTACTTCTGCGTGGCGATCTGCTTGAGCCCCGCGACACCGCCCTGATACGCGACGCCGGTTTGCGCGAGATACGTCGCGATCTGCGCCGCCGAGATCTGCGTCGCGCCAATGTACGACGACCAACGCTGCATCGACGCCGTGATACCGGCGTTGTAGAACCCGGCCGCCGCGGCCGGAGTCAAACCCGCCATTCCACGCTCGGCCGCCTCGGCCTTGATGAACTGCAACTCCTCGTACGTGAGGAACACCACCGGCTGCTTCGCGCCGTTGCCGCCGAGCGTGCCGTATGCCGTGGCGCCGGGATAAAAGATGAGACCCGGACGCGACGCGATGTTGAAGAACTTGCCCGCCGAATCGGTCAGAAGACCGTTTGGCATGCCGGCGTACTGGGCTACCGGCTTTCCATTCGTGAAGTCAACGGTCGGAGTCGCATAGATCGCGACGCGCGGATCGTTCAAGCCGAGCATCAGGTTCATCAACGTCTGCGACATCCGGAAATCGTCGCGACTCTTCAAGTTGGACGCGATCGGGTTGTCGAATACGCCGTCGCCCGGATACTTGAGCTGACCGTTGTCCGCGTTGGACGTAAACGTTCCGCCCGGCGCGGAGAATGCTTTGGCAAGCTCCGCGCTGGCCGTTGCGGGATCGACATTGACGATTCGCATGGCGAGACGGGCATGCAGCGTGTTGGCGAACCGCTCCCACTTCGTCAGATCGCCGCCGTAGATCGGGTCGGCGCTACTCAAGCCTGGTTCACCAGGGACACTCGCCGCCATGTCCGTCGAAGCCTTGGTAAGCTGGGCGAACATGGCCGTGTACACGGACTGCTGCGTGTCGTACTTCGGCTGAAAAATTCCGGAGTCAGCTTTCAGGGCCTGCGACCACGGAATGTCACCGAACGTGTCGGTCATGTATGCGAGGTCCCAGATCTGCATCGCGAGCGCCGGGCCGTACGTGGCCGGACGCTTCAGCGCCTCGCCCTTGTTGATGACTTGCTGAAAGTCTTCCAGCTCCAGGCGGTACGGATTCGTCAACAGGCCGCCGGTCGAACCGGCGTCGAGCCGGACGTAGCGGTCTTCGTCGGGATACTGCACTTCCGCCGTTTGCTCGACCACGAGGCCGGACTGACGAATGTTGTTCATCCACGGCGGAATTGCCGTGACGACTGCCTGCGTGAACACGGGTCCAACCGGTGCGTCGGTCGGATTGTTCGGATTGGTGTTGATGTCGGTGAGCTTGTCGCTGTTACACGCCCCCGCCGTCACCAAGCCCGCTGCAAGTAAGGCCAGCTTCGTTGTGCGCATGTCTATGAGTCTCCGGGCCGGTTTCATGGCGTGATTCGGACGTTGAATCCAACGCTGCGTGCGTTGGGGAGCGCGGCGAACTCCATGCCCTGCGAGTTGCCGGTGCTGTAGGCGAATTCAGGATCGATGTTCGGAACGTTGGTCCACGTGTACAGGTTGCGCGCGACGAACGACAGGTTCACTGCGCGCGAGTACATCCGGTTTGCCACCGACTGCGGCAGATCGAAGCCGGCGCGCACTTCGCGCAGCTTGGTGTACGTGTCCTTGTAGATGAACGCCTCGTGCAGCTCGAACAGCGCGTCCTGGTAGTACTGCTCGGCGGTCACGTTGGTCGTGTTGGGCTGATGCGTCTTCGTGTCGATGCCTTTCACGACGAGGCCCGGATTGTTCCAATCGACTTCGCGCCCGACCATCGACTCCTGGAACACGCCCGAATACTGGCCGAACATGTTGCTGATGCTGAAGATGTCGCCGCCGACATGGAAGTCGAGCAGCGCGCTGAGCGTGAGGGCCTTGTACGTGAACGTGTTGTTCCAGCCGCCGGTCCACCGCGCCTGGATGTTGCCGAGCACGCGCTTGGCACCCTTGGTCGGCAAACCGCCCGACGTGAGGATGTTGCCGGCGCTGTCGCGCGCGTACGGCGATCCGAACAGCGTGCCGTACGGGAACACTTGGCCGGTCTTCGGGTCGGGCGCTCGCGCCTCGACATTGAGCGCCCAGGCGCTGCCGAGGTTGATGTTCGTGAGGCCCGGTGCAAGGGCACGTACGGTCTCGTAGTTATGCGAGAAGTTGAATGACGACGTCCACTCGGCGTGTCGCATCTGGAGCGGCGTGAGGTTAAGGATGCCCTCGAACCCCCGGTTGTTCAGATTTCCGGCGTTGATCGTGACATTGCTGAAGCCGGAGGCCTGCGAGACCGTCAAGTTGATGATCTCGTCCTTCGTGATCTTGTTGTACCACGTCGCGTCGATCGACGCCCGACCGTTGAACAGGCCGAGCTCGAACCCGCCCTCGGTCGACGTCGTGATCTCGGGCTTCAGGTTGGCGTTGGCGATGACGTCGCCGAGTGTGAATCGCGGCAGCCCGGCAAACTTCGTCGACTGGCCGTTGTACGTCGTGGCGAGCCGGTACGGATCCGCATCGGCGCCAACCCGCGCGTTCGAGCCACGCAATTTGAGGTAGCTGAGCGGACCGCGCTTGATGGCGGGGAAGGCGTCGGAGAGCACCAGCGACGTATTGACGCCGGGGTACGAGTACGTGTTCGCCCCCTTGGGCAGTGTCGATGATGCGTCGCGGCGAATGCTTCCCTCGACGGTCCAATACCCATTGAGGGTCATCGCCGCCGAGCCGAACACGCCGTTCACACGGCGCAACTGCGTCTGGTTGGTGATGCTCGGCGTAATGCCGGCGTTCGACACGTTGTAGATCCCCGGAACGAGGATGCCGCTCGTGCTCATCGTCGATTGCGTGAACGTCTCGCGCCGCTGGTTCGCACCGCCGGTTCCGTGGAACGTGAAGTGGGAGGTCAGTTGGCGGTTCGCCGCGATGATTGCATCGAGGTCTGTCTCGTTGCGGTACTCATCCGTCAGACCAAGGCCGCCTGCGTAGGCGGGGTCGGCGAAGTTCAGATTGCCCTGGGCGATGTCGCTCTCGATGTGATAGCGATAGATGTCGGATCCGGCGCGAACGGTGGCATCGACGCCGTCGGCGATCTTGTACGTGCCCGATGCTGTGCCGAAGAACCGGTCGCGTGTGTCGTTGAGCGGGTTCTCCGTCTGCATCCAGAACGGATTGTTGTGATAGTTGTAATTCCAGTTGTACAAGTTGCCGAATTCATCGGTCTGCTTCCTCAGCGCGTTCATGTCGACCTGCCGGCCGAACCAGATGAACTGCTCGAGAATGCCGGCGTTATAGCCGACGCCGGGGCGGTCCTCACCCTGGTTCTTCATGTACGACAATGACGCGTGCGTCTGAATCTTCGGGCTCAGGTTCAATGAGCCGGTCAGCGTGCTCGTCACCTTTCTCAGCAGCTCGTTGGGGATGTAGCCCTTCGTGTTTTCGGCGCCGAGTGAAAGTCGCGCGTTGGCGTTGTCGAATCCGCCGGTGAACGCGGCGTAGCCCGTGCTCGTCTGCCCGGTGTTGAAGAACGACTTCACGTTGTCCGGATGGGGAATCCAGGGACCCGGGCCGGTGAACTGCATGCACGGCTGCGTGTCGTAGGTCTTCGTTCCCGGAACGAAGGTGCAGCCGGTCGTGCGGCCGTCGAGCCGCGGACCGTAGCTTTGATCGTTGCCGTCCTGCACGCCGCCACCCTGTCCATCGACGTAGCGGAATTCGCCGCCGGCACCCTGACCGTAGCTATTCTGGTACGTGGGGAGAATGGACGGCGTCTCCCAGCTATTGCTCGCCGTGATCTCACTCGAGATCCGTCCATTCGTTCCGGAGCCTTTCTTGGTCGTGATGAGGATGACGCCGTTGGACGCGCGCGATCCGTAGAGCGCGGCGGCGTTCGGTCCCTTGAGCACCGACACCGATTCGATATCGTCTGGATTGACGTCGGAGATCGCGCTGCCATAGTCGGCGCGAGCGCCGTTAGCGTTGCCCCCCCGGTCCGCGTTCGAGACAGGAAGCCCATCGACGATGAACAACGGATCGTTGTTGCCGTTGATCGAGTTCGCGCCGCGAATGAGAATTTTCGACGAGCCGCCCTGGGTTCCGGCGGACGTGATCTGCAGCCCGGCCACTTTTCCTTGCAGCGCGTCAGCCACGCTGGTGGTCGGTGTGCGATTCAGCTCCGTGCTGTTGACCTGCTGCACCGCCGTGCCGAGTTGACTCTTCTGCGTCTCGATGCCCATCGCCGTGACGACGATGCCTTCGAGCTCGGCGGCCGTGGCGCTCAGGACGAAATCGCGCGTCATCGTCCCGGCAGTCAACGTGATCGGTACTTCCTTCTGCGCGAAGCCGATGCGCCGCGCGATCAAGCTCACTGTTTGGCCCGCGGCGCGTCCCGCCGGGATCGTGAAAGAGTATCTACCGGTCGCGTCGGTGGCGGCGCCGACGTTCAGCGACCGGATGGCCACCGCGGCGCCGACGAGCGGTGTTCCGCCCTCGGTGCTCACGTGCCCGGTGATTGTCGTTTGGCCGAGAGCGATACTGCCGCTTATCGCGCTGGCCAGCGAGACCAACGCAATCCGCTGTAACAAACTTCTCATTTGAGCCTCCGCGAGGGTGGGACTTTTAGCGCGGCCTGAGTATCGCGCGCGGGGCCCACGGTGGCAAGACGGCCCGAGGATAAGGTGGCGGGGCGATTAAGCGGTGTGAATGGTCAACGTGTCATGGATTCCGGGAAAACGCTTCGTCCCTATCGACAGCCGGGCATCCGAAAGGCTCCAATTCGCGTCGAGTAGGTCGTCGCACCGGTTCGCAAATAGTCGCCGACGTACCAGATGACGCACCCGTCGCTCGGGTCGATCGCCGTCTGCGTGTAATCTTCCCACCGGAGCGTGGTCGTTTGCGCCGCTTCGCCCTCCGCGAGCACGGTTTCGCCAGATGTAAGGACGCCGTGTGGATCGTCAGCGGATCGGGCGGCGAACCGTTGGCCGGCGAAGTGTGGCGTTCCGCCGAACGAATAACCGATGCCGATGCCTCCCTTTGCGTCGATCGCCGGGCTGGCCATCCATCTGAACGAGCTGTCTGGGGCGAACGTCCCCTGTTGATAGAGCGTGAGTTGCCGGCGCGGATCGAGCCGAAGCTCGTACCAGCGGACACCGCCGCCACCGGCTGTGGTGTTCACCGAGTGAACGGCCACGATCGACTCGTGATCGCCGACCCGGCGATAGACGACTCGCGCCATGATCTTGTCGCCCTGGGCGTCGAGCCGCCGATCGGTCCCCGGTTGCGGCACACAGTTCGTCAACTGACCGTCGCACAGATAGTGATACGGGGCGACCGGAATCTTGACCGGACCCTCGACTTTCGTTTTCGACGGATCGTCCCAGTCGACGTGGAAGGTCCACGCATACAGTCCGTCGTCCTCCATCACCTTACGCAGCTGCGTCCCGCCGGTGGCGAGCATGACGTTCGGGGCGCCCTTGGGCGGAAGCTCCTTGCCCTCGAGATCCGCGTTGTTGAGGAAATTCACGTCGTCGATCACGACGCATTGCTCCGTTGCGTCTTCGCCTTTGAGCATCCTCGAACGATCGACCACGCATGCATGCTTCTGGATCACGTTGTCGCCCGTGCTGGTCGGTACGTAGTAGCCGTCGGGCCACACGGCCGGCCGTGGATAGTCGGGGAACAGCGGACGAACGAACTCATATCGGTAGTAGGGACCGAACGGGTCGGACCCGACGCTCAGCGCATAACACATCGCGTAGGAACCCTGCGGGCCGTCGGCGGGCGGCCGCGCTCCGGGCACTCCGCGACCGCGCGCCGGGTTCGCGGCGGCAGCCGCCGACTCCGGCGGCGGTGGCGGCGGCTCGAACAAACGCGCTGCGGCTCCAGGCTGTCCATTCTGTCCCGGTTGACTGCGTCGCGCCGGCTCGCCGCCGCGGCCGGGCGCTGGCTCGTCGCCACGGACGGGACCGCGCGAGAAGATCGGCATCACCACGAGCCAGCGGTCGGCGAGTTGATCGTAACGAACGACCGCGTCGCCGTTGTTCCGCTGCTCGCAGAGTCCACCGAATCCCTTGAAGATGTTGTTCGTCACCACGGGTCCGTACAGCGGTTTGCCGGTCGTGTCGAACCGGCGGCCCTTCTTCGTGAAGATCGCCATGCGTGAATTCACGATCTGGACGATGTGATCGGGTCCCACCGCGAGCGTGTTGTCCGACGGATTGCGAAGCGCGGCGGAGCCTTGAGGGCCGGCGAAGTTGGCGCCAAGTCCGTCGAAGCTAGCGACGAGATCAGCCGGAGGCTTGGTGCCGAATGATTTTTGTTCGATCGCGGCTGATCCGGCCGGCGTCGTCATGACCGGTGCCGAGATCACCGCGTCGGCTGCCTGCACGCGCGGAGGCGCCAGCGCAAGATCGTGCTCTGCGAGTGCATCGTCGTCGGCCACGTCGGCGGGCTGGTCGCTCGCGCCGGTTAGCATGGCAAGCGACAGCGAAACGTCATGCGCCGCGGCGCGATGAACGCTGGTGGGCGAATGGTGTGTCGTGCGCGGAGTCGTGATCGCGACGACCAGCGTGACGAACGCGACGACAGCCGCAACGACAATCGAAATGCGACGCATTGACGAACCCCGGGCGAAGGCGCACTCACAATAGCAGCGAACGCCGGCTTCGGTGAGAGGCGGTGATTCGACTATGTTCCTTCTCGTCACGGATCGGAGACTCGATGCGTACGCGATTCACGCTCCGCCGAACTCGTCCAGCCATGGTTGCCATCGCGTGCCTCGTCGCCACCTGCGCGCGGTTCGGCGCGTCGACT
>Ga0207661_10003919_pt1 | contig 10392 bp, 13 predicted proteins | sample KBSC713LmetaG_FD_184337 | JGI IMG/M metagenome (GOLD analysis project Ga0207661, IMG submission 184337) | Corn rhizosphere microbial communities from Kellogg Biological Station, Michigan, USA - KBS C7.1-3L metaG (SPAdes) (version 2) | ecosystem: Host-associated > Plants > Roots > Rhizosphere ... | reverse complement strand
ACCGCGCTCGATTTCAAATTCCACTTGCCCCGTGGTTCACCAGCCCTGAATATGTGCTGGACGGCGACGTTGGCGAAACGACGGAGATGAAGGAGTATTTCGCCAAGCTTGAGGCTGAGCACGGGATCGTTCTCACCCGCCAGCAACGCGCCTGGTACGTGAAGAAGGGCGAGCAGCAAGGCGAGGACATGAAGCGCGAGTTCCCGTCCACCGCGGACGAGGCATTCGAGGCCAGTGTCGAGGGCGCCTATCTCTCCAAGCAAATGTCGAAGATGCGGGCCGAGAAAAGGATCTGTCGTCTACCGATCCTCGAAATGCCAGTCGATACGTCATGGGACTTGGGCGTCAACGATTCCACGTCGATCACGTTCTGGCAGACGGTCGGCATGGAGCGCCGGGCGATCGATTATTACGAGAACAGCGGAGAAGGCTGGGGGCATTACGCCAAGGTGCTGGCCGAAAAGGGCTACATCTACCGCCGCCATTATGGCCCGCACGACATCGACCACCGCATGATGGACATGACGGCTTCGACACGCAGGGAGCGGGCGGAGGAGGCTGGAATCAAGCCGTGGGACGTGGTTTCGCGCATTCCCGACGAGTTGACAGGAATCGATGCGAGCCGCGGGTTTCTGGCCCAAGTCTATATCGATGAAGAGCGCTGCGCCCGGCTGATCGAGTGCTGCGACAATTTCCGTAAGGAATGGGACGAGAAGCTGGGCGTCTGGAAGGACAAGGCCCGGCACGATGAGTTCAGCCACGGCTACAAGTCACTTGAAACATATGCGGTCGGCAATCCGACCAGCCCGGTTGCGCCCCGCGCCCCGTTGAGAAGGAGCACAGCATGGGTCGTGTGAAAGCAGCCGTCGAAGGCGCAGCGTCAAAGTCGCCTGTCGCCAAGGACGAGCGCAGCCCGAAGGACTATGCCGCTCACCTAGAGGAGATCATCGCCTATTTCCGCGAGCGCGATCCGGAAGGCTGGGATGAGCTGGCCCTGTGTCCGCTTCAGCATGGCGTCGAGACCATCGCCTCGAAGCTGAGGGCTCTTCGCTAGTGGCCACCGCGCCCAGCCTCGAACTCGCGCCAGAGATGGGCGAGCCCACGGGCATGGACGACAACGAGCTTGCCTCGCTCTGCTCCGCCCATGAGGCCAGTTCGGTAGGCTATTACAATTCCGAGATCGCCGACGCGCAGGCCCGCGCGATCAATTACTATTACGGCAGGATGGACGATCTGCCGGCGCTGGACGGGTGCTCGTCCGTCGTCGATCACATGACCGCGATCATGGTCGATAACGCCTTGGCCGCCGTGTTGAAGCCGTTCGTCTCGGCCGACGAGGTCGTGAGCTTCGAGCCCCGCCATCCGGAGGACATCGAGCAGGCGGAGCAGGCGACGGAATACGTCAACTTCGTCATCAACAACGACAACCCCGGCTTCATCCTATTCCACAACTGGTTCAAGGATGCGCTGCTGACCAAGATCGGCGTCGTGAAGTGTTGGTGGGAGGATCAGAGCAAGAACGTCGTCGAGAAGCGCTCTGTTGACGATCTTGGCCTGCTCGCGGCCCGCGCCGATCCGAACTACCTGGCCGAGGAAAACCACGCAGAGGGCGTCCACACCGTTCACATGAACCGCCACGATCCGGACGGGCGGGTCAAGATCGAGGGCGTTCCTCCCGAAGAGTTTCTGATTTCGCCGTTCGCAAGGTCGATCGAGACCGCGCCGTATGTCGCGCACCGGCCCTCCAATTTCACACGTTCCGACCTGATCGAGATGGGCGTGGACCGGGAGATCGCGGAGGACTTGCCGGCCGCATCCGGGTCGATGACGAACGAAACGCGCAGCCAGGCCCGGTATAGCGACGAGGCGTTCAGTTCGGCCAACAACCAGACCATTGGCAACATGAACGATAAGAGCCGCGATGCGATTGCGGTGCTCGATGAATATGTGCGCGTCGATTATGACGGGGACGGCATTGCCGAGCTTCGCAGGGTCGTCAGGGTTGGTGATATCATCCTCTTGAACGAGCCGGTCGAAGAAGCTCCGTTCGCCTTGCTCTGCCCCTGCCCGATGCCTCACAAGGTCTATGGGCGGTCCACCGCGGATCAGGCGCTTGAGGGCCAGAAGGTCTCGACCGCGATCCTGCGGCAGACGTTGGACAACCTCTATAAGACGAACAACCCTCGGCCCGTCATTGGCGAACGCGGGATCGGCGTCTCGACCATGGACGATCTCGGGGATGCGAGCCCCGGAGCTGTGATTCGGGCAGCGGATGCTACTCAGCTTACGTGGATGACGGTTCCGTTCACTGCCGAGCATTCCTTCCCCATGCTCGAATATGTGGCCGGCAACGTCGAGGAGCAGACTGGCGTTCAGCGCAAGGGCAACGGCCTCAACGCGGACGTGCTGAAGAAGAACAGTCCGGACACGGCAACCCAGGCGGCGATCGAGGAGAACAGCCGCAACGAGCGCGCCGAGATGATCGCGCGCATCTTCGCCGAGACGGGTGTGAAGCGGCTGTTCAAGTTGGTCCTGGGCCTTCTGTGCCTGCATCAGCCCAAAGAGCGCATCATCCGGCTTCGCAACAAGTTCGTGCCCATGGACCCGAGCGGCTGGGATGCGGAGATGGACCTCAGCATTTCCGTCGGTTTGGGGGTGGGGAACAAGGCCGAGCAGATCGCCCAGGCCCAAGCCGTGCTTCAGACGATGCAGGAATTGGCCGTCACGCCCTACGCCTATCTGTTGACTCCCGAGAACGTTCACGCCGCGGTCACTCGGCTGTTCACCGCCACGGGCATCAAGAACGTGGACGATTACATTGGCGACCCGAAGGAGCAGCAGGCCCCGCCACCGCAGCCTAATCCGGAGATGATGAAGATCCAGATGCAGATGGAGGCGCAGCAGCACTCCCAGCAACTGGCGGCACAGAAAGCCGATCACGACCGGGCGATGGCGGAATTGAAGGGCCAGAACGATATCGCGATGGCCGCGCACAAGGCCGAGCTGGCCCGCGCGACCGCTGAATCTCAGGCCAGCCTCGCTCAACAGAAAGCGGACTTCGAGGCGCGGTTGGCGCTTCAGCAATCGGCCCAGCAGTTCGAGCTCGACAAGGCGAAGATGGCGATTGAGGCAGCTAAGGCGAACCATGCCGCCGGACTGGCCGAGGATGCCGCCAATGCGAAGAAGTTCCGCGAGGGTGGGGATTTGAGCAAGTGATCTTCCGCCGCAAGCCGGACCTCACCGCCCCTGAGCGAGCCGCCCGCGCAATCGCTGTTCGTGCTCTGCTAAACGACCAGAATATCCAGGACGCTTTCGCCTCGATCGAGGCCGACCTGATCGAAGAATGGCGCCGCTGCACCAATCCTGCCGAGCGGGACAATTTGTGGCGCGCGGTCAACGTCGTGGAACGGCTCAGGGTCTGGATGAACTCGGCCGCTAGCCATGATCTGAAGGCTCTCAAGGCCGTCTAACCAGCCCGCATCGGGCATCACCGAGGAAACATTGATGGACGACACTGCCCAGCCGGCGACGGCAGCAGAAACGGAAGCCGCGCCTGCCGAACTCAGTCCACTGGACGCGATCAAGCAGGCCCTCAATCCTCAGCAGGACCGCCCCCGCGACGCGACGGGCAAGTTCCTGCCGACCAACGCACAGATCGAAGCGGCCGAAGAGGGCGAAGAGCCGGAAGCGGGCGCAGAGAGCCATGAGGAAGGCGAAGAGCAGGAGGAGGCAGCCGAGGAGGCCCAGCCCGAATCCGCTCCGCTCCCGACTTCATGGCCCGCGGAACACGCGGAGATGTGGCAGACGCTCCCACCGGAAGCGCAGGCGGTCATCGCCAAGCGCGACGGAGAGCGGGACGCCGCGGTCAACGCCAAGTTCCAGGAAGCCGCCAATCTGAGGAAGGCCCATGAGGCTGAAATCAGTGAGGCACAAACCAACCGGACCAGATACGCAGACGCGGTCGATCAGGTGCTCGCACTTGTCCAGCCGCAGAAGCCCGATCCCTACGCATACGGCGCTGGCACAGGCAACTTCAATCAAGAAGCCTACACCATCGCCCAAGCGGAATACGACCGCGCCACTCAGGTTATCGAAGCCCTGCACTACCAGCGCCAGCAATTGAGCGCCCAGGAACAGAGCAAGGCAAAAGAGGCTGAGAAGGCAGCATATGAAGCGATCGAAGCCACGGCTCGCCCCGCTTTCCTGAAGGCATATCCGGACGTGACGGACGCAGGCAAAGCCCCAGCGTTCTTCAACGACCTCGTATCCTTCGCGCTGGAAAGAGGCGTCCCCAAAGAAACGTTCGAAACGGGCCTGGATCAGGTCACGTCGGCCGAGTGGCATATCATCGCCGACGCATTGGCATACCGGAAGCTGCAATCGGCCAAGGAGAAGGTCCAGACGGACCCGAAGCCCGAGCCGAAGAAGCCCATGCCGGCAGTCAGGCCGGGCGTCACGACGCCCCGCAGCGCGGTCGCAGCGCAGCAGCGCAGGGGGGCACTGGACCAGTTGGCTCGCACCGGCAGCCTCGCAGACGGGGCTGCCGCAATCAAACAACTGCTCAGATAGGACTAAACCCATGACGAAAGTCACCAATGCGCTCGCGACTTATGATGTCACGACCAACCGGGAAGACCTCTCGGATGCGATCTTTCGCATTTCGCCGGCCGACACCCCGTTCATGTCGGCGATCCCGCGCGGGAAGGCTACGGCCGTCCTGCACGAATGGTCCACCGACTCGATCGAGTCCACGTCCACCACCAATGCCCAGTTCGAAGGCGATGCGCTGACCCGCTCGACCTCGACTGCTCCCAGCCGCGTCCACAATTATTGCCAGATTTCCAACCGTGACGCCACGGTTTCGGAGACCGAGCGCGCGGTCAATCCCGCTGGCATCGACGACATGATGGCCTGGCAGGTGTCCAAGAAGGGCCTGGCTCTTCGCAAGGACATGGAAGCGATCCTGCTCGGCAACACGGGCGAGGTCGCGGGCAACACCACCACGGCCCGCAAGCTGCGCTCGTTCAATGCGTGGATCAGCGGCAACGGTTCGAGAGGCACCAATGGCGCCGATTCGACCGCGGCCACGGCGGCGGCCACGGACGGCACCAGCGGCGACATCCGCACGCTGACCGAGGCGATGCTGAAGGACGCGATCAAGGATGCGTTCGACGACGGCGGCGAGCCTTCGCTGGCTCTTGTCGGCTCGTTCAACAAGCAGATCGTGTCGGGCTTCACCGGTCGCACCACCCAGCAGCAGATCGTCGACAAGAACGTTATCCTTGGCGCGGCGTCGATCTATGCTTCCGACTTCGGCGATCTCAAGATCATGCCGAACCGCACCCAGCGGGGCCGGGACGTGTTCGTGGTCGATACGGACAAGGCTGCGGTGGCGTTCCTTCGCCCGATTCAGGTCCAGGAATTGGGCCGGGTTGGCGATGCGATCACCCGCAACTGCATCGCGGAATACACGCTTGAGATGCGTCATCCCGATGCTCACGCGCTGATCGCGGACCTCGCGACCAGCTAGGCGACAACGGGGGAGGGCTTCGGCTCTCCCCCAACTTTTTGAGGACGCGCCATGTCGATCGCCAACGCCACCGAAAACGCCCTGATGCTGTTGATCTTCAACGCGACGGCATGGGCGAATTACGCCGACAACGCGGCCTCGACGCCGCAGACCAACATTGCCTGCGCGCTGCACACGGCTGATCCGGGCGAAGCTGGAGACATGACGACTTCCGAAGCCGCATACACGTCCTATGCCCGCGTCAACGTGGCGCGGACCTCCAGCGGCTGGACCGTCACCGCGAACTCCGTCTCTCCCGTTGCTGCGATTGCCTTCCCAGCCGGCACGGGCGGATCGGGCACGGGGTCCTATTTCTCGACGGGCAAGACGGGCGGCGGCGCGACCGCGATCCTGTTCTCAGGGACGGTCACGCCCAACATCGTCATGGGCAACGGGATCACCCCGCAGCTTACCACCGCCACCGCGATCACCATTGACTAGGCGATGAGCCCCGCCGAATTTCGCGATGCGCTAGAGCGAGGAGACGTAAAGGCGCTGCGCCATGTCTGGGCGAAGGCCTATCCTCAATGGCCGCAAGAAATGACCGACGCACAGGTCGAGGCCTTCATGCACAAGGTTCGAACCGAGGCCGAGTCGATCACCCTCAAGGCCCGCGCCTATTCGCATCGCTGGCTCACCGAGCGTGATTTGCCCTCCGGATTGCCGGACGAACTGAAACCAAAAGCCGCGCGCCTTTATCCGCGGATCGTGTCGGGGGTGGGTGTCTCGGTCAATTTTCGCAGCGAGTATCTCCGCCCGGCTGCAACTGAAATCAGGAACGCGATCGAGGCGGCGGTTGAGGACGCCTACGCCGAGAAGCGAACAGATCCAGCCTTCGTCACGGCACGGATGAACGAGGCGAGGGGGCGGGCCATGAAAGCGCTGTTCGGGAATACGCCAGGCCACGGCCGATAATATCGATCCCACATCGTCCAAGGAGAAGTAACAATGCCCAGCATCTCATATACCGTGACCGTCACCTGGTCGCTCTGGACCGGAAAGCAGGACTTCTCCTTCACCATTCGGGACGATGCCGAAGCCTTCGACGCCGCCGCCAAGCTGTGCGTCGAATATGTCAGCTCGACCAAGAATTATTCCTGACGGTCGGTTGCCCAAAATCCAAGGAGTGAGGCCATGTACACCGTTACCGTAGTCTTCCACAGCAGCGTCTTCGGCACGCGCACATTCTCGTTCAACGCGACGGCCGACGCCGATGCCTTCGATGCGACCGTCTCCAAGTGCCGCCAGTACGCCAGCTCGACCAAGAATTATTGATCCGGTCTGATCCACGAAAATGGCCTTCCACGATCGCGCCAAGGTCACGACCTCTACCACAGGCACCGGCACGATCACGCTGGGCTCAGCGGCGAGCGGGTTTCAGTCCTTCTCGGCCTCGGGCGTCGTGGATGGCGAGCGCGTTTCCTACGTCATCGAGGATGGCACCGATTGGGAGGTTGGCCGCGGGGTCTATACGGCATCGGGAACGACACTCACCCGCGTCCTGATCCGTTCTTCGACCGGGTCGCTGCTCAGCCTCTCCGGCTCGGCAACGGTCTACCTCGCCGAGACCGCTGACGACTTCAACCAGGTTCCTGTCGCGCCATCCTCAAGCGCCGCCGGAAGCGGCTCGTTCACCCCATCGAACGCCACCAAGGGCATGTTCGCGATGGGCCAGCTTCGATCTGGCCAAGTGGGCTTGTTTCGGTTCGACGACGGCGCGGCTTGGGAATTGCGTTGGGGCTTTTGGACCGGGAGCGTTGTCACCCGCCCGACGAACGGCTTTGTTTCATCGTCCACGGGATCGGCGCTCTCGCTCAGTGCGGGCGCAAGCGTCACCTTAATGTCCCCCCTCGGCCTGTGGCAACGCGGGATGGGCGAGCATGCGGGGCAGACGGTTCCTGTTCCAGGGTCCAGCACCCCCAACACCGTCGGCACATCGCTGGCTGCGCTCGGGACAGCGGGCGCAGTCACGGCAGCTGATACCAATCTATTCACGCGCCAACCTCGGAACCAGTACACCTCCGCGACCACCGCTAGCGCAAATGGGGGCTTGGCCGCAGCGTTCGTCGGTTACAGCATCAATCAAGGCTTCCATTTCACGTCTCGCTTCGGGGCGTCGCAGCTCCCGACCGCGCCCCGTCTCACGGTCGGCTTCTGCACTTCCACCACGACCAGCGCGGTCGAGCCCAGCGCCCTCACCGATATGGCGATGTTCGCCAAGGACAGCACCGACACCAATATTCAGATGATGGTGAACGATTCGAGCGGCACGGCGACCAAGACAGACACCTCGATCGCGCTCGCCATTAACACCTGGTACGAGGCGGCGATCTGGTGTGATCCCGCTGGCTCCACGATTTATGGTTTGCTCGTCGATTACACCAACCAAGCGCTCTGGTACGGGAGCGCGGGGACCAATCTTCCGACCGCCGCGACATTCCTTGCGCCACGAAGCAGCGGCTCGCTGAACGGCACCAACACCGGAACCGCCATCATCTACCATTTCGGCGGCCTATACCTACGCTCGGGGGCCTAAATGTCCGCCTTCGGTCCGCTGGCATCGTTTCCCCTTGGGGATGATGGGGCGGCGGTCGCTGCTGGTAATGTTGGCTTCGCGTCGGGTCTGGGCGCGGCTTCCGGCGGCGGCGCTTCTACGGCTGCGAGTCCTGGTTCATCTGCGGGCACAGGGACAGCAACGGGTGCAGGCGCATCGACAGCGGCGAGCGCTGGCGCATCGTCCGGCACGGGTTCAGCAATTGGGACGGGCGTTGCGCTCGCTCTTGGCGCTGGAAGTGCTGCCGGTGTGGGAACGGCAACCGCGGTCGGCTCCTCACCAAACATAGGGACTGCCGCTGGTACGGGTTCGGCGACGGCGGTCGGAGGTTCGACGGCGGTAAGCCCCGGCTCGTCTAGCGGCACAGGGGCGGCATCTGGGGTCGGGGCGTCAACGGCTCAAGCGGTTGGCAGTGCAAGCGGGACGGGCGCCCTAGCGGCAGTAAGTACGACCGGGGCGACGGGTTCCGCGCTCGGCCAAGGTTCGGCAACAGGCACGGGAGCATCGACTGCCGCTGCAACGGGCTCGGCAAGTGGTGTTGGGTCGGCTGCCAGCGTTGGGGCTTCAACGGTAGCATCGCCGGGTGCATCGAGCGGCACAGGGGCCGCGACGGCTGTTGGCGTAGGATATAGTTTCGGGGCCGGTTCATCGGTAGGAACGAGCGCCGCATCCGGCGTCGGTTCGTCTAGAGCTGCATCTGTCGGCGCGTCGTCGGTAACAGGATCGGCAACCGCAACAGGCGCATCAACCGCGGCGGCCGTTGGAGCGGGGTCCGGAACAGGTTCAGCAACGGGCACAGGCAACGCTCTAAAGCTGGCGGTTGGCTCGGCTGGGGGAACATCGAGCGTCACAGCTACGGGAATAGGGGCGTCCATCGGCGTCGCCATGTCGTCGGGCTTCGGCGTCTCGGTTGGGGTCGGTTCATCGATCGCTTGCGCATCTGGTTCGGCAGCCGGGATCGGGACCGCAACAGGTATCAGGGTTCAATGGATCGCAACGGGCGAAGAGCCTGAAACGTGTGCCGCGGTCGCCGCGAACGACGGGACCTGGAGCGCGGTCAACCCAAGCTCGGGTTCATGGTCCGACCAAGGCTCAACATCCCCGACATGGACTGAGATCACGCCTGCAACCGGCACCTGGAATTAGGAGGAAATATGTTCAGCCTTATCAATCAATCCGGCACGGTCGCGACAGACGGCCAGAGCCAGGGCCGTTGCGATTCGTCGGGTCGGCTTCAGGTGGCATCGGCCGCCAAACCGGATACCACTGGCGGGCTCACGCCTGCTCGCATTCTCACCGGCACGGGCGGCTTCATCAAAGCCTCTCCCGGTCAGGTTTACAAGGTCACGGCCTACAACGTGAATGCGGGGGTCCGTTACCTCCATCTCTACAACAAGGTGTCGGCCCCAACCCTATCGACCGATACGCCGATCATCACGATCCCGCTGCTCGGCGCCAGTGTGCGCGAAATCGACATGACCAGTCTGGGGGCGGCGTTCAGTGTGGGCATCGCCTGGGCCTACACGACCGACGACATCGCGATCCCAACCACTGCCGGTACGTCCACGGAGCTGCACGCCACGGTGCTGTACAACTGATGAGCAAGTCCGCCCTTCTCGACATCCTCCCCGGCGAGCGCCGCAAGACGCTGATGCATGAGGAGGACGGGAAAACCTACGTCGAATCGCGGCAGGATGTTGAGCCGCTGATCGAATGGATCGGCATGGCCAAGGATCGCCCCCAGGACCCGGAGTTTCGCCACGCCGCCGAGGTCCCGATGACGGTCCTGAACCAAGCCATGACCGAAGGCTGGTTCCACGACGCCAAGGCATGGAAGCGCTGGCTCAACGATCCAGACAATAGGGCATTTCGCGTGTGGGAGGGCAGGCTTTGAAGATCGCGATCTGCGTCCCGGCATATGGGGACACGAAAGCCAAGTTCACCCAATCCCTGGCCAACATGCTCGTTTTCACGCTTCAGGCCCGGATCGAGGACGGGGATGGGAAACCCATTCCCCTCGAAATCGAGACGTTCATGGTCTCATGCTCGATGCTCACGGAATCCCGCCATCGGCTTGTTGCCGAAGCAATTGCGTGGGGCGCCGACTATATGCTCTGCCTTGATGCGGACCATACCTTTCCGGACAACGCACTGGTTCGGTTGCTCTCTCATGGCCTACCGGCTGTGGGCGCCAACTACGCCCGCCGCTTTGCCCCTACAGCTCCAACGGCGGCCGTGGACAGCGGAGAGGACGACGATCTTCGTCATC
>Ga0207661_10003916_pt1 | contig 10394 bp, 7 predicted proteins | sample KBSC713LmetaG_FD_184337 | JGI IMG/M metagenome (GOLD analysis project Ga0207661, IMG submission 184337) | Corn rhizosphere microbial communities from Kellogg Biological Station, Michigan, USA - KBS C7.1-3L metaG (SPAdes) (version 2) | ecosystem: Host-associated > Plants > Roots > Rhizosphere ... | reverse complement strand
AACAGGCTGGCCAGCCGGCTGAGCTGGTTGAGGTCGGAGCGCAGCGCGTCGCCGGCCCCCGGGTACTGGACCTTGACGGCGACCGCGCGCCCATCGGCCCACACCGCCCGGTGCACCTGGCCGATGCTGGCCGCGGCGGCCGGCTTGTCGTCGAACTCGGTGAACAGCTCGCGCCAGTTCTCGCCCAGCTGGTCGGCGAGCACCCGGTGGACGCTGGCCGCAGGCAGCGGGGGAGCGGCCTCCTGCAGCTTGGTCAGCGCCGCCCGGTAGGGCCCGGCCAGTTCGTCAGGCAGGGCGGCCTCGAAGACCGACAGTGCCTGGCCCATTTTCATCGCGCCGCCCTTGAGCTGGCCAAGGACGCTGAAAAGGTGCTCCGCCGTGCGGCGCTGGACGTCAGCCGAGATCACGTCGGCGGCCATCCCGGTCACCCGCTTGCCGAGCCCCAGCGCGGCCCGGCCGGCGAGGCCGAGCGGCAGGGAGGCAAGCCGGGCCGTGCGGGCGACGGCGTTCCGCGGAATCTCGCTCACCATTTATTCTTACCCGCCGGTTCGATCAACGGCTGCTCCGCCGACGGCACGCACATCTGGGGTGTGCGGCCCAGGCGCGGCGGCGTGCCTCCCCGGGCCGGGCGATCTCGACGATGGCTGCCTCAGTGCGCGGCTGGGCGCCGTCGAGATAGGCCAGGACCTCGTCGGCCGCGTATGCGGCGCCGGCCAGCGCCGTGGTCTGGGCGCAGGGCTCCTCCTCGCCACTCGGCGCCGTCGCCAGCTGAGCCATGAGCACCGGCCAGGCCGGGTCGCGATCCTTGCGGTGCAGCTCAAGGCAGTTGCGACAGGGCGAGGCGCGGGGGCGGACCAGTGGGCCGATCACGACCGTGCCCAGCCGGATGCCGACCTCGAGGACGGGCAGGTGGCGCAGTCGTATCCCGCGGGCGCCGAGCGTGGCCGACGGTCGGGCGCCGAACTGGACGACGAACGCCGCCCGCTTGCTGCGGGCCGCCGACAGGTCAGTGCCCGGAGCTGCCCTTGTCACCGCGTCGGCGATCGCGACCGCGCGGGACCGGCGGACGTCGTCGGCGCCGAACCCGCCGACCATGATGTCGCCGGGCCGGATGACGCCGTCGAGGGCCGGGTCGATGTGCCCGACCCCGGCCGCGGCGAGAGCGGCGGCGACCGGAGCGACGAGCGGACCGTCGCCGGCGATCAGGACGCAGGCGTCGGCGCGGCGGCGGAGGATCTCGGCCGGAGTCGGACTGTGGGTGATCTTGGCTGAGGACTGGGCCTGGGTGTCTGCGCGTTCGGGTAGCGTCGTGACCTGGCCCCGCTCGGCGGACTGCCGCGTCCGGGCCCCGGTCGGGATTTGCAGGCCCACCCGCCGGCGCAGCGCGATGGCCGCCGCCTCGATGCGCAGCCGCCGCCGGACACCTTCCGGCAGCGCCGACGGTGTCAACTCATGGGCGCCCAGGACCAGGCCGAGCCGCCGTAGCAGGTCGACGATCTCCTCGACGTCCAGCTCGGAGACGCCGAGCTGAGCCGCCCCGGCCAGCAGCCCGCTCGTGGTCGCCGAGCCGTCGAGCAGGTCGAGCGCCCGGCTGGCAGCCGGGCGGGACAGCCGGATCACGACCGCGTGATCGGGGTCGGAACCGAGCTGCAGGGTCTGGGCGTCCCGCCAGAGCCGGCGGAGATTGGGCAGAAGCGTCGGTCGCATGTGCCGACTCTGGCACCGCCATGGCCCCCGGCCGCGCCGGTTATCCACAGGAAGTCCACCGTCGACCGGGGCTATCCACAGCGGGTCGCCGTGTTATCCACAGCGAATAGGGCAAAAACCTCAGAAGGTGCAGGAATTTGCACGGGAGCCGGCCAGCGGCAGGGGCGCTGGAGCCCCCGCCGGCCTGCCGGCCGATCCACGGTGACGGGTTACGCCTTGCCGAGGATCCGGTTCACGGTCGTGCCACAGACCGGGCACGTGCCCTTGGCCATCTTCATGCCGGTCTTTGATACGGCAACCTCGCCCTCGAAGTCGCGCTTTTCCTTGCACTTGACGCAGTAGCCGTTGTAGGTCTCGGCCACGGAGTCCTCCTCATCTCGCACCAGCGCGGGTGCACCAGTGTCTGGCCCTTGACAGCTGACGTGGTGAGTGTGCCTTGTCGGACACCCAGGGAAAGTGCGCTTAGACGGGACACGCCGAAATTTTCGGAAGATCAGCGCCCTGAGCGGCACTTTCAGGTTCATATAGCCGCCGAAGGCGCATTGTGAGCACGCTCGGCGGCGTCTGAGCCCATGGCTATAAGTGCCCAGGCTCAGACGATTATGCACAGCCTGGGGATAAACGTGTGGGCAACGGTGTGGGTATCGGGCGGCGGCGGGGGAATCTTTCCGACGAGGTACGACGAATTGGGGTGATCCGGACGGGTGTCGTGAGATTGACCCTTGCGAAGAGATGGCCGCTCCCGGCTAGCGTCTGTCCGTGAGCGCTTCTCAACCCGTGGGTCGGCAGGGTTGTCATGGCCACCCGTAAGCCGGTCATCGAGGTGCGGCGCAGCCAGCGCCGGCGGCGCACCGTGTCCGCATACCGGGACGGCGAACGGATCGTCGTGCTCATCCCGGCCCGCTTCTCTCGTGCCGAGGAACGCGAGTGGGTCGACCGGATGCTGGAGCGGCTGGAGGCCCGTGAGCAGCGCGCTCGCCGCACCGATGGAGAACTCAACGCTCGCGCGGAGCGGCTGGCCGCGCGCTATCTGCCCGATCATCCGGCGGCCTCCGTGCCGACCAGTGTCCGCTGGGTGCAGAACCAGAACGGCCGCTGGGGATCGTGCACCCCGGCCGACGGCAGCATCCGCATCTCGCACCGGGTCAAGGAGATGCCCGACTGGGTGATCGACTACGTGCTGCTGCACGAGCTGGCCCACCTCGTCGTCCCGAGCCACAACAACGCCTTCTGGGCGCTGGTCGCGCGCTACTCGAAGACGGAGCGCGCCCGCGGGTATCTTGAGGGGGTGTCAGCGGCGGCCGGTCTCGGGATCACCGAGTGACCCCAGTTCTGGTCGTGGTTCTGCTGACCCCGGTCCGGTGGGCCCCGCCGGGCGTCGCCCCGGACGATTGGCGCGCCGCCCTGGCCGAGGACACCGTCGACCTTCTCGCGCCGTTGCCGCAGGTCGAGACCGCTATCGCGGCCGGACCGGCCGATCTTGGACTGGCTCGCTCCATCGGCTGGCCGTCCATGAAGGTGTACGAGCTGAAGCGCGTCACCTTCCGCGCGGCCCTGCAGGCCGCGGCCGATGAGGGCCATGAGCGGGCCGCGGTGATCGTGGCCGACGCCCCCGACCTGCCGGCCATGCTCGTCGGCAAGCTGATCCGGCCGCTGACCACGCGGGACGTCGCCGTGGCGCCGGCGCTCGAGGGCGGCCTGTTCGGGGTGGCCGCCCGGCTGCCGGTGCCGGAGTGGCTGCCGGAGCTCGACACCGAGGACGGCGACGTGCGGCAGGCTCGCGCGGCCGCTCCCGAGCCGACCCGGGTCGCCGCCGCGCCGGCCTGGCACCGGCTGCGCGGCCCGCTCGACCTGAGCCGGCTCGACCCGGCGCTGGACGGCTGGGAGACGACGCGGGCGCTGTTGAGCTAGTCTTCGGGCTTTTCTGGATCTTCGTCCGGCTTTGTCATCTCTTTCAGAACGTCGTCCATTTCGTCCATGTCGACCGACGCCTGGGCGAACGCCTCGGGCGACGAGAACGCTTCTTCGTCCGGCAGCAGATCCGGGTGGCCCCACAGGGCGTCCCGGCCGGCGACGCCGCGGTGCTCGGTGAGCGCCTCCCAGAGCGCGGTGGCCTCGCGCAGGCGCCGGGGCCGCAGCTCGAGCCCGACGAGCGCGGAGAACGTCTGCTCGGCCGGACCACCGGCGGCGCGGCGGCGCCGGAAGGCCTCGGACAGCTTGACGACGTCGGGCAGCCGGTCGCCGGCCGCGCGGTCGACCACGTGGCCGACCCAGCCCTCGACCAACGCGAGGACGGTCTCCAGGCGGACGAGGGCGGCCCGCTGCTGGGGCGTGTCCTCGGGCGTGAAGATGCCCTCCAGGATCAGCTCCTGCGGGTTGCCCTCGAGCGACATCGGGTCGAGCCGGCTCATCGCCTGCTCCACGGCCTCGCGATCGACGTGGATGCCGGCCGCGTAGGTCTGTATCGCCGCGAAGACGTGTCCCCGCAGCCACGGGACGTGCCCGAAGAGGCGCTGGTGGGCGGCCTCGCGCAGGGCCACATAGAGGCGGACCTGGTCGTCGGGAATCTCCAGGCCCTTGCCGTATTCGGCGATGTTGGCCGGGACGAGCGCGGCCGTGCCGGCCGGGCCGAGCGGCAGGCCGATGTCGCCGGCCGAGAGGACTTCAGCCGCTAGCGAACCGAGCGCCGTGCCGAGCTGGCCGCCCAGGAGCGCGCCGCCGAGCGAGGCGACCATGGAGGTCATCGGGCCCATCTGGGCGCGCATCTCCTCGGGCACCAGCTCGGTCATCGCCGAGACCATGCGCTCGGCGACCGGGTCGCACAGCTTGCGCCAGACGTCGAGGGTGGCGTTGAGCCACTCGCCGCGGCTCCAGGCGGCCGTGGCGCGGATGCCGGAGGGCAGCGACGACTCGGGGTCCAGCCACAGGTCGGCCAGGCGCAACGCCTCGAGCACGGCCGCGCGGTCGGCGGCGGTGACTGACGGATCGCCGACCGGCCGGGGCGCCTCGTCGCTCGGGTCGGTCGGCCCCTGGGCCTCCATGCCGGGCAGCGTGAAGCCCATCGGAAGGCTTGAGAAGTTGACTGCGGTGCCACCGCCGGGCATGACCCCGGTCAGGTGCGCGTGCGCCAGCTGACGAGCGAGTTCCCAGTTCACCGGGCCGCCACCGGGCGTGGCGAAGAGGGACTGCAGCTGATTGATGAACTGCTGCATCTGGCGCGGATCGCTGGGATCGGGCGCGTCGCCGCCGGGCAGTCCGAAGCCGAACGGGGTGTCTCCTGGCATCAGTCAACGGTACTCGCATCCGGGACTTGTCAGGCGCGGGCGCTAGGCTCGCCGCCATGAGACGTCGTGGCATCACCGTGCTGGTCGGCGCGGTCCTGCTGGTGGTCCTCGCGTGGCAGACAACCGTGATCACGGTGCCTTACGTGGCGATGGGCCCCGGCCCGACGGTCGACACGCTCGGCGTGTCCGACGGCAAGCCGGTCATCAGCGTGACCGGCGCGGACAAGACGACGTCCAAGGGCCAGCTCCGGCTGGTCACCATCGAGGTCCAGCCGGAGCTGACCCTCTTCGATGCGATGCGCGGCTGGTTGGCCCACGACTACGCCGTGGTGCCCAAGGAACTGATCTATCCGCCGGACAAGTCCGAGAAGGACGTGGACCAGGAAAACGCAACGGCGTTCCACGAGTCGCAAACCTCGGCCGAGACCGCTGCCCTGCGGGAACTGGGCTATCCGGTGCAGGTCATCGTCACCGAGGTGGCCGCCGGGTTCGACGCCGGCAAGGTCCTCGCGGTCGGCGACACCATCGACTCTGTCGATGGCACCAAGGTCACCTCGCTGCAGAAGCTGACTGAATTGGTGCGGGGGAAGCCGGCCGGCACTGCGCGACAGGTGGCGTTCACGCACAGCGGAAAGCCGGGGGCCGCGACCATCACCACGAAAAAGGACGACCAGGGCAACCCCCGCCTGGGCGTCAGCGTCAAGGAGGAGCAGCCGCACCCCTTCACGCTCAAGATCGACTTGGACAAGATCGGCGGGCCCTCGGCCGGCCTGATGTTCACATTAGGCATTATCGATACGCTGAAAGCTGAAGACCTCACCGGCGGTCTGATCATCGCTGGGACCGGCACCATCGACGAGGAGGGCAACGTCGGACCGATCGGCGGCATCCCGCAGAAGCTGGTGGCCGCCAAGGCGGCCAAGGCCAAGGTGTTCCTGACGCCGGCGGCCAACTGTGCGGAGGCCCTCGACAATCCGCAGCCCGGGCTGCCATTGATCAAGGTCAGCACGCTGAATGACGCGCTCAACGCGCTGATCTCACTGCGTGCGGGCCAAACACCCCCGCTGTGTAGTCGATGACTACGCTGGACGGGTTTTAGCGACGCAAATGGGCGGAGTCTGACCGTGTCAGTGCGTAATCCCATATCCAGAGTGAGCCGACGGGGACGGGTCACCATCGCGGTGCTGGCCGTCGTCTTCTTGCTGTTCACGCTCTTTGACCGGGTCATCGGCGCATGGACCGACTGGCTGTGGTTCAAGGAGCTCAACTACACCGAGGTGTTCAGCACGGTGCTGCGCACCCGGCTCATCATGTTCGCCGTCATCGGCGTCGCCGTGGCGGCCGTCGTCGCGCTGAATCTCTACCTCGCCTACCGGCTGCGTCCGCTGCTGCGGCCGCACTCGGCCGAGCAGCACGCGCTGGACCGCTACCGGCTGTTCCTTCTGCCGCACATGACCGGCTGGATCTGGCTGATCGCCGGGCTGATCGGGCTCTTCGCCGGGATCTCGGCGCAGGGGCACTGGCAGGAGTGGATGCTGTTCTCCAACAGCACCCCGTTCGGCAAGACGGATCCCCAGTTCGGCGTCGACATCTCGTTCTACGTCTTCAAATATCCCTTCTGGCGCTATCTCCTCGGGGTCGGCTTCACCACGGTCGTCTTCTCGCTCCTTGGCTCGCTCGGCCTGCACTACCTCTTCGGTGGGGTGCGGCTGCAGGGCGCCGGCGAGCGGATGACCGGCGCCGCGCGGGCCCACCTGACCACGATCGTCGCGTCGTTCGTGCTGCTGAAGGCCGTCGCCTACTTCCTCGACCGACGCGGGCTGCTGCTCGACAAGTACAGCGGGATCGATCTCTACGGTGGGGGCTATACGAGCATCAATGCACTGTTGCCGGCCAAGGAGATCCTCGCCTGGATCTCCGTCGTCGTGGCCATTGCCATCCTGGTGTTCTCCAATGCCTTCATGCGCAACCTGGTCTGGCCGGGGCTGGCACTGGGCCTGCTGGCGCTCTCGGCCGTGGCCGTAGGCGGCATCTACCCGGCCGCCGTGCAGTCCTTCACGGTCAAGCCGAGCCTGCTGAGCAAGGAGACGCCATACATCGAGCGCAGCATCGCGGCCACCCGCGACGCTTATGGGCTGACCGGGATCGCCTCCACCCCCTACGCGGGCAATGCGCAGCTGCCGCCGGCTACCTTGGCCGACCCGACCAAGGACGCGACGGTCGCGAACATCCGGCTGCTCGACCCGACCGCAGTCGGCCAGACCTACACGCAGCTACAGCAGGTGCGCGGCTTCTACGAGTTCAACACCAAGCTGGACATCGACCGCTACAGCATCGACAGCGGTAAGACGACCCAGGACTATGTGGTCGGCGTCCGCGAGATCCAATACGACCAGCTGTCGGCCCAGCAGAGCAACTGGCAGAACAAGCACACCGTCTATACCCACGGCTATGGGTTCGTGGCCGCGCCGGCCAACAAGGTCGTCTGCAACGGGCAGCCCTACTTCGTGTCCGGCTTCCTGGGCGAGCAGACCAAGCCGGCGCAGAACGAGACCGGCGAGCAGTGCGCGTCGCCGACCGACGAGATCCCGGTCGACCAGCCGCGGATCTACTACGGCGAGCAGATGGGCGCCGCCTACGCGGTCGTCGGCAGCGCCAACGACGCCAACGCCGAGTTCGACCGGCCGAGCGGCTCGTCGGACCAGTACTTCACCTACGACGGCACGGGCGGCGTGGCCGTCGGGTCGTTCTGGCGCCGGCTTCTCTACGCCACGTATTTCCGCGAGACCAACTTCCTGCTCTCCAGCGTCTTCAACAAGAACTCCAAGCTGCTCTACGTGCGCGACCCGGAGAGTCGCGTGCAGAAGGTGGCCCCGTTCCTGACGCTGGACCAGGATCCCTACCCGGCCGTCGTCGACGGGCACATCCTATGGATCCTCGACGGCTACACGACCGCGTCGACCTACCCCTATTCGCAGAAGATCGACTGGCGGACGTCCATCACCGACGCGGCCACGACCGACCCGACGTTTCCCCAGGTCCACCAGGACGTCAACTACCTGCGCAACTCGGTCAAGGCCACGGTCGACGCCTACACCGGGCAGGTGACGCTCTACTCGTTCGACGACAACGACCCCGTCCTGAAGACGTGGAACAAGGCCTTCGGCGGCAAGCTCATCAAGCCCCGCACGGCCATGTCCCCGGAGCTGGTCAACCACCTGCGCTACCCGGAGGACCAGTTCAAGGTCCAGCGTGACCTGCTCAGCCGGTTCCACGTGACCACGCCCAACGGCTTCTTCTCCGGCCAGGACTTCTGGCAGGTCCCGAAGGATCCCGGCAAGGACACGCTGGATCAGCCGCCCTACTACCTGGTGGCCCAGTTCCCCGGCCAGGACAAGGCGCGGTTCCAGTTGACCGCGGCCGTCGTGCCCCGGGCGCGCGGCAACCTGGCGGCGTTGATGAGCGCGTCCTATGTGGACGGCAAGCCGACGTTCGAGATCCTGGAGCTACCGGCCGACACCGCCGTGCCCGGCCCCGAGCAGGTGCACGGCAACATGACGAGCATCCCGCAGGCCAGACAGGAGCTGACCCAGTTCACGTCGCAGCAATCGGATGTGATCTACGGCAACCTCTTGTCCCTACCGGTCGGCAATGGGTTCTTGTACATCGAGCCGCTCTACTTGAAGACCAAGGGTGACAACTCCTACCCGTTCCTGAGAAAGGTGCTGGTCGCCTACCAGAAGTACGTGGCCTACGCCGATGACCTCACGTCTGGCCTGGAGTCACTCGTGCAACAGGCGACCGGCCAGAGCGGCAACCCACCGCCGACGACCGGCAACCCACCGCCGACGACGGGCAACCCGCCCACCTCCGGTGCGTTGAGCGACGCGGTCGCCGCGATGGACAAGGCGCTGGCCGATCTCAAGGCGGCGCAGGCGTCGGGCAACTTCGAGGCCTACGGCAAGGCGCTGCAGGCCCTGACGGACGCGATCAACCGCTACAACCAGATACGGGCGGCGCAGAACGCCACCCCGAACCCGTCCACCTCGGCCAGCCCAGCCCCGGGCGCGTCGGGTTCGCCGGCGGCCTCCGGCACCCCCACGCCGGCCGGCTAGCGAGCGCCGCGAGGGGACAGCTCGAGCCCGAGCTGTCCCCTCGTCGTGTCCCTCCGGCTGGGCGATTTGGAGGTGCCCGGGCGGTGCGCTAATGTTGTTGTGACGACGCGGGGTGGAGCAGCTCGGTAGCTCGCTGGGCTCATAACCCAGAGGTCACAGGTTCAAATCCTGTCCCCGCTACCAGTTAGTGCAGGTCAGAGGTCCTAGTCAACGTGGCTAGGACCTCTTTCTTTGTAGCCAGGCGTTCGTTCTCATAGGCCATTGAAGGCTCGTAGCAATGCGACGAGGCCGGTATGTTGCGATCGTGAGTACGCCTGATCGCACCACCCGCCATGAGCAGCCCGAGGCTGTCGAAGTTGGACGAGCGCGGCGTTGCGTTGACGGTGGAAGGCGCTCGTAGGGCGAAGGCGAAGTTGGCGGAGGCCGCCGCGCGCCACACTCCGGAGCGTCGGGCCGCGCTGTTGCGCCGGCTCGGCCTGCCTGCCGACGCGGCGTGACACGACGGTAGCCAGCGTTGTAGCCCGGACACATCGACACGGCCGGAGCCGGAGCAGCTGAGACGGCATCCGAGCTGTCGTCGCAGATCAACGGCAAGCCGGAGCGACAGCCGGGGACGGGTGGGACGCGGCGCTGGCTGCTCATAACCCAGAGGTCACAGGTTCAAGTCCCGGTCCCCGCTACCAGTGAGAACGGCCCTTCCAGAGATCTGTGGGCGGCCGACTGTTGTTTGCCGATGTTCGTGGGCCAACGCCCTTTGTGTCGCGTTGGTTCCGTATTCGGTACACTTCGCGGCGTGTCCGCCGTGGAGGCATTCGCTCGACTGGCTGCGGGGGCCGCTTGGCGGTTACTGAGTGACGCGGCATGACGGGTCGATTTCCGTACCGGTCCCCGGCCGCGATGCGGGCGGGCTTGACGGATCGGTTGAAGAATCTGGCGGTCACGTCTTCGTTCACGGTGGCCGAGCTGCACTGGCAGTTCGCCTACGACCGGCTGCTGGCTCGGGTTTTCAGTGCCCCGGACGCCGGTCGGTGGGTGCTCAAAGGCGGCGTGGCCCTGCTGGCCAGGCTGGACGTGGCCCGGCACAGCAAGATTGTCGACCTGTCCTGGCAGTCCACTATGGACCTCGACGAGGCGGAACAGGTGCTCCGGGCGGCCGCTGGGCGGGACGTGGGTGACTTCTTCGTGTTCGAGGTCGGGTCGGCGGCTCCGCTCGTGGGAGACAAGGGGCGGCGGATCGCGGTGGTGGCCGGGCTGGGTGGGCGGCCGTTCGCGGTGTTCTCAGATCGGA
>Ga0207661_10003911_pt1 | contig 10396 bp, 7 predicted proteins | sample KBSC713LmetaG_FD_184337 | JGI IMG/M metagenome (GOLD analysis project Ga0207661, IMG submission 184337) | Corn rhizosphere microbial communities from Kellogg Biological Station, Michigan, USA - KBS C7.1-3L metaG (SPAdes) (version 2) | ecosystem: Host-associated > Plants > Roots > Rhizosphere ... | reverse complement strand
GTCCCCGGACGCGGCGATGCGTACGGCGCGCAGCAGGTCCTGCGGCGGTGTGTCCTTGAGCAGGAACCCGACCGCCCCGGCGTCCAGCGCCTGGAAGATGTCGTCGTCCGTGTCGAACGTGGTGAGCACGATGACCGAGGGCGGGTCGGCGCCCGACCGGATCGCGGCCGTCGCGGACAGCCCGTCGAGCCCTGGCATCCGGATGTCCATGAGGACGACGTCCGGCCGGTACCGGTCCACCGCAGCGATCGCCGCGCGACCGTCCCCGGCGTCGCCGACCACGGTGAGGTCCTCGGCGGTCTCCAGGATCATCCGCAGGCCCGCCCGTACCAGCGCCTCGTCGTCGACGAGCAGGACCGAGATCACGGCGTGAGCTCCGCGGGCCGGGACTCGACGGGCCGATCGGGCACGGGTACGACGGCGCGCAGTTCCCAGCCTCCGGTGCCGTCGCGGGTGGCCGGGCCGCTGCGCAGCGAGCCGCCCACCAGCCGGATGCGCTCGGCGAGCCCGACGAGTCCGGTGCCCGTGCCGGGCAGGTTCGTAGGCTCGGCCGTACCGGGTCCATTGTGGACGGTCACGGTCACGCTCGCGCCTTCGGCCTTCACCCATACGGTGGTACCGGCGCCCGGCGCGTGCTTGCGCGCGTTCGTCAGTCCCTCCTGGACGATCCGGTACACGACGCGGGCGGTCGTCGCCGGCAGCTCGCCGGCCGTGTCCCGCAACTCGACGGCCTGCCCGGCCCGGACCGACTCCCGCACCAGCGCCGCCAGATCGGCGAACGGCTGCCCGGTACCGAACGGCTCGACGCGCAGTACCCCCAGCACCTCGCGCAGTTCCTGAAGCGCCTCCCGGGCCGTGGCGCGGATCAGCGCGGTACCGTCGCGCAGCCGGGCGTCGCCGGCCGCGTGCAACTCCAGGGCGCCGGCGTACAGCGCGATGAGCGACACCTTGTGGGCCAGCACGTCGTGCATCTCCCGGGCGATGCGGGTGCGTTCGGCGGCGCGCGCCTTCTCGTCGCGCAGTTCCCGCTCCGCCTCGGCGTGCTCGGCCCGCTCCCCCAGCGCCACGAGCAGCGCCTCGCGCGTGGCCAGGTAGGTGCCGACCGCGATCACCAACCCGACGGCCACGGCCGCGAAGACGGACCCGGTCACCGAGGGCCGGCCCGAGTCGAACCACGACCACGCCGCGTAGCCGGCCCACGCGGCCACCCCCGGTACCCACAAAAGGCGGCGCGGCGCGTGGACCGCGGCCGTGTAGAGCCCGACCAGCCCCGGCCCGGGGTTGCCGGACAGCGCGAAGGCGGCCGCGCCGGCCAACGCGGCGACCACCGGCCGGCCGCGCCGCGGCCACTGGGCGAGGCTGCCCAGCCCGCCGGCGACCGCGATGACCGCGTGCGGCAGCGGCGACCACGGCGTCTTGACCGCGAGCCCGGTGAGGAACAGGCACGCCAGCACGACCGTGGCGTCCGTCAAGCGCTGGCTAGCGCCGCTCCGACAAGCTACGCGGCCCGTCAAGCGCTGGCTGGCGCGTGTGTTCCACATGGACAGCAGCGTATGCGCACAGACACTCCGCACCGATCCGACTTTCGTCGATAGTCGGGTCCGGTCGCCTCCCACGAAAGCGGGATCCGGCCGCCGACCGCGCGGCGATGTGACCACCCGTCCCGCCCGCGCACGCTGGCCGGCATGAGAATCCAACCGCTGCTGCGCATCCTGCTCGCCGCCGCGACGGCGACCGTGCCGGCCGTCGGGCTGGCGCCGCATCCGGCCCAGGCCGCCCCCGCGGACTGCGCGACGACAACCCCGGCCACCGTGGCCGGCTATCTCGACACCGCCATGCCGCGACTGCTGAGCGAGCACCGGGTACCGGGGGCGGTCGTCTCCGTTGTCTCCAGTGGACAGACCGTGTTCGCCAAGGGGTACGGCGTCGCCGATACCGCCCGGGGTACCCCGTTCGACGCGTCCGGCACGCTCGTCCAGGTCGGCTCGGTCACCAAGCTGTTCACCTGGACGGCGGTCATGCAGCAGGTCGAGGCGGGGCGCCTGGATCTGCACGCCGACGTGAACCGGTACCTGAAGGGCTTCCAGCTCCCGGCGACCTTCCCGGAGCCGGTTACCCTGCTGGACCTGATGGACCACACCGCCGGGTTCGAGGACTCCACCATCGGCAGCTACGCGCGTACCGCCGCGGACGTGCCGCCGCTGCGCGACTACCTGGCCAGCCATGTGCCCGCGCGGATCCGCCCGCCCGGCCAGATCTCGGCGTACTCCAACTACGGTGCCGGGCTCGCCGGGTACATCGTGGCGCAGGTCAGCGGCGAACCCTACGACGAGTACGTCCGCCGGCACCTGCTCGACCCGCTCGGCATGTCGCGCAGCACCGTCTCCCAGCCGGTACCGGCGGCGCTCGCCGGCGACCTCGCGCAGAGCTACGACTCCGACGCCGATCCGCCCGCGCCGATCCCGCTCAGGTACGACAACACGCCGCCGGACGGCGCACTGAGCACCACCGCCATGGACATGGCCAACTTCATGACCGCCGAGCTTGACGGCGGCCGGTACGGCGACGCCAGCATCCTCAGCGCGGCCGGCATGGCGCAGATGCACGAGCGCTCGTTCGCCGCCGATCCGAGGCTGGACGGGTACGCGCACGGGTTCATGGAGAAGGTCGTGGACGGGCACCGCGTCCTCATGCACGACGGCGGCGAGGAGGGGTTCCGCAGCGCGGTGATGCTGGTACCCGGGTGCGGTCTCGGCGTGTTCCTGTCGATGAACGGTACCGGCGGCGACGACGCGGCCGGTGAGTTCACCGACGGCTTCTTCGGCCGCTTCGCGCCGCCGTCCGCGGTGTCCGACCCGGTCTCCGACACCGGCCCGACCGCCCGCGACCCGCTGACCGTCGCAGCCCCGCGCGCCGGCTTCTACCTGCCGACCCGGCACAACCAGTCCTCCGTCGAGAAGCTCACCAACCTGCTCGGCGCGCTGCGGTTGACCGTCGCCACCGACGGTACCGTCCACTTTGGAGGGAAGGCGTGGGTATCGCAGGGCGGTGGCGTGTACCGCACCCCCGACGGTACCGGCCGGCTGGTGTTCCTCGCCGCGCCGGACGGGCGGCGCTACCTCGCCACCGACGGCCCCGCGTACGAGCTTGTGCCCGCGACCGCGACCGCCCCGACCAACCTGCTGGTGCTGCTCGGCATCGCGGTCGCGGCACTCAGTGCCCTGGTGCTGCCCGCCGGCTGGGTGCTGCGCCGGCTGCGACGCCGGCCGGCGAGAGCCACCGCCGTGTGGCGGACCGCCCGGGCGCTGGCCGCCGGCTCGGCCCTGGCGGGGCTCGGGTTCCTCGGGGCGCTGTTCGCCACGCTGACCGGCAACACCGACGACTTCCTGTACCGCGTGCCGACCAGCTTCGCCCTGCTGCTCGCGGTACCGGTCGTGGGCCTCGCGGCGGCGGCGGTCGCGACCGCGCTCACGGTCGGCGGCTGGCGCGGCTCGGGCGCCGGTGTCGCCGCCCGAATGCACCAGGTCGTCCTGCTGCTCGGGCTGGCGGCGTTCACCTGGTTCGGGTGGCAGTGGAACCTGATCGGCTGGCAGTACCACTGAGCGGGCTCGTCGCGAAGGGCCTCGACCCGGCCGCGTCCGGGTTGCCGGGTTCGATGGCAAAAACGAGGCCGATCGGCCGTCTTCTATTGACAGTTGATTAAAGCCGTACAACTCTGTCGCCAGAGAGCGCTCAACCTCTGCGTAAGCGGAAACCGTCCCGACCCTCGGCGTCCGCCGCTCGTCCGCGCGGCGGCGCCGAAGTCTTCCGAGTGCCATGAGAGGAAGTCCATGCACATCCCCGTAACCTGGCGGCGACCCCGCCGCAGAATCTACGTGGTCGTCGCGACCACGCTGCTTGCTCTCGTCGGCGGGTACGCGGCGATCACGGCCATCCCGGCCAACGCCGCGACCGCGCTACTCTCCCAGGGCAAGCCGGCCACCTCCTCGTCAACCGAGAACGCCAGCTTCCCCGCGGCCAACGCCGTGGACGGCAACACGACCGGCACCCGTTGGTCCTCGGCGTTCTCCGATCCACAGTGGATCCAGGTCGACCTCGGCCAGGTCGCCTCGATCAGCCAGATCCAGCTGTACTGGGAGGCCGCGTACGCGACCGCGTTCCAACTGCAGTCGTCCACCGACGGTACCAACTGGACGGTGCTGCAGAACGTGACCGGCGGTACCGGCGGCCACCAGACGTACAACGTCACCGGCAGCGGCCGGTACGTGCGCATGTACGGCACCGCCCGGGCCACCCAGTACGGGTACTCGCTGTTCGAGTTCCAGGTCTACGGCGACACGAGCGCCCCGTCGCCGAGCCCGACCGGCTGCAACACCGGCAGCAACGTCGCGCAGGGCAAGACCGCGGCGGCTTCCAGCACCGAGAACGCCGGTACCCCGGCCTCGGCCGCGGTGGACGGCAGCGGCACCACCCGGTGGTCCTCGGCGTTCTCCGACCCGCAGTGGCTGTCGGTCGACCTGGGTAGCGTGACGGCGATCTGCCAGGTGCAGATCAACTGGGAGACGGCCTACGGCAAGAGCTTCCAGATCCAGGTGTCCAACGACAACTCGACCTGGACGACGCTCTTCTCGACCACGACGGGCACCGGCGGCAACCAGGTCGTCAACGTCAGCGGCAGCGGCCGGTACGTGCGCATGAACGGCACCGTGCGGGCCACCCAGTACGGGTACTCCATCTGGGAGTTCATCGTGCACCCGGGCGGCTCGGTGGCCACCACGTCGCCGACCCCGTCGCCGACGCCGACCACTGCCAGCCCGACCCCGACCGGTACCGGCGGCCCGATCCAGGGCGGCGGTTCGCTCGGCCCGAACGTCATCGTCTACGACCCCGGCATGTCGATGACGAGCATCCAGTCCTCTTTGGACACCATCTTCAACCAGCAGCAGACCAACCAGTTCGGCACCGCCCGGTACGAGCTGTTGTTCAAGCCGGGCAGCTACTCCGGCCTCAACGCGCAGCTCGGCTTCTACACCTCGATCGCCGGCCTGGGCCAGAACCCGGACCAGGTCTCCATCCACGGCGACATGACGGTCGACGCGGGCTGGATGGCCGGCAACGCCACGCAGAACTTCTGGCGCTCGGTCGAGAACATGCAGCTGTTCCCGGTCTCCGGTACCGACCGGTGGGCGGTCGCCCAGGCGGCGCCGTTCCGGCGGATGGACGTGCAGGGCGGCATGACCCTGGCCTCGCCCAACTGTGGCTACGCCTCGGGCGGCTTCATCGCCGACAGCCGGGTCACCGGGCAGATCGGCCCCTGCTCGCAGCAGCAGTGGTACACCCGGGACAGCAACATCGGCTCGTGGAACGGTTCGGTCTGGAACATGGTGTTCTCCGGTGTGCAGGGCGCTCCCGCGCAGAGCTTCCCGTCGCCGCCGTACACCACGCTCGCGAGCACCCCGGTGAGCGAGGAGAAGCCGTACCTGTACACGGACTCCTCGGGCGCCTACCGGGTGTTCGTACCGTCCAAGCGCACCAACAGCTCGGGTGCCACCTGGACCAGCACCACCAACACCCCGGGCACCTCGATCCCGCTCGGCCAGTTCTACGTCGCGCAGCCGGGCGTCTCCGTGGCGACCATCAACGCGGCGCTGGCCCAGGGCCTGAACCTGCTGTTCACCCCGGGCGTCTACCACATCAACTCGACCATCAACGTGACCCGGGCCGACACCGTCGTGATGGGTCTGGGCTACGCCACTCTTGAGGCGGACAACGGCGTGACGGCGATGAGCGTCGCCGACGTCGACGGCGTCAAGGTGTCCAGCATTCTGTTCGACGCCGGCGCGACCAACTCGCCGTCGCTGCTGCAGATGGGCACCGCCACCGGAGCCGACCACACCAACGACCCGCCGCTGATCTCGGACGTGTTCTTCCGGGTCGGTGGCGCGGCCGCGGGCAAGGTCACCGCCGCGCTCGTGGTCAACAGCAACAACACGATCATCGACCACATCTGGTCGTGGCGTGCCGACCACGGTACGGGCGTGGGCTGGACCGTCAACACGGCCCAGAACGGCCTGGTCGTCAACGGCAACAACGTCGAGGCACTCGGTCTGTTCGTCGAGCACTACCAGCAGTACAACGTGCTCTGGAACGGCAACGGCGGCAAGACCATCTTCTTCCAGAACGAGCTGCCCTACGACGTGCCCGACGCGGCCTCCTGGTCGCACGACGGCATCACCGGGTACGCGGCGTACAAGGTGGCGAACTCGGTCACCTCGCACGAGGCGTGGGGCCTGGGCAGCTACTGCTTCTTCAACGTCAACCCGAGCATCGCGGCGTACCACTCGTTCGAGGTACCCAACAACGCGAACGTGAAGTTCCACGATGTGCTCACCGTGTCGCTGGCCAGCGGCTCCATCACCCACGTCATCAACGACACGGGTGCGGCGGCGGTGGCCTCCAACGTGACACCGTCCAATGTGGTCAGTTACCCGTGACGGTCAGCTGACCGAAATCACACTCGAGCGTCCCGCGTCCCGGCCCTGGTGGTCCGGGACGCGGGACGTTCCGCCCTCGACAGTGCGGGCGCGACCAACGCGAGCGTTGCCAGTACGCCGATGCCGGAGATCAGCAGCGTCCAGCGGGCCCCGGCGGCGGCGACCACCCCGGCGCCCGCCAGGTAGGTGAGGACCTCGGCGGCGTACGGGAAGATGTAGACCGTGCCGGGGCTGCGTGCCGGCACGTGTTGCTGGATGAGCGTGTCGACCGCGATGTGGCACCAGCCGGCACCGGCTCCCGCGATCGCCTGGCCGACGAACGCTACGGCGATCACCGGGCTCAGTCCAGTGAGGACGGTCCCCGCGTCGAGTGCGAGGTACGCGGCGTAGAGCGCCAGCTCCATGCGGATCCGGCCGCCGACCCGGCCCAGTGCCATCGGGCCGAGCACCATGAAGACTCCGTACCCGGTGAGCAGCAGGCCGACCAGGAAGTCGCCGCTGTGCAGAACGCGCCGGCCGAAGGGCACGAGGGCGACGTTGTCGAGGGCGGCGAACCGCGATGAGACCCAGCCAGAAGCGGATCCGGTCAATGAGTGACAGATAGCGATGTGGCCACGCCTGACCACGCGGCGAGAGAGCGCTCCCCCGGAGGCGTCCATTTCGGACGGTCATACCGGGATATCCAAGATCGAACCGAACCGGATCGTTACCCGCCGCTACCTACTCTGCATGCAGGCCTTCCAGGGAGGTAACCCATGAACGATCCGCACCTGGGCGGCGCAGCGACCTTCACCGCCGGTCGCGACCCTGCCAGTGACGATGCCGAGTTGCTGCGCAGGATCGGCCGGGGCGACGAGGACGCGATGGCCGCGTTCTACCGCGAGCACGGGCGCATCGTGCTCGCACAGATTCAGTTGGTGGTTGGCGAGCGCGTGCTCGCCGAGGAGATCGTGCAGGACACGATGCTCGCCGTCTGGCGTGGCGCCCGCGCCTTCCGGGGCGAGTCGTCGGTGCGCTCCTGGGTGATCGCCATAGCCCGGCGGCAGACCAGGGACCGGCTGCGGCGTCAACGGCTGCGGGTCGTGGACGACGCGTTCCTCGCCGAACGACCGGGGTCGGACCCGGGGCCGGAGGCGACCGCCCTCGACCGGGCGGAGCTGGCCGACGTGACGGCCGCGATCCGGGTCCTCGCACCGGCCCATCGCGAGGTGCTGGGCCTCGTCTTCGGCTCCGGGCTCAGCCTCCAGGAGGCGGCCAACGTGCTGGAGATCCCGATCGGGACGGTGAAGAGCCGCCTGTCCGCGGCGCGTACCGCGCTGAGCCGGATCCTCGATGAGAAGGGTCAGAACCGATGAACGCTGACATCAGTACCCCACATCTGGACCTCGCGGACCTGATCGCCGAGGCCAACGGAGAGGCGACCGGCAACCGCGTCCGGGGACATCTCGCCGGATGCGAACAGTGCCGGCGCGAGGCCGACCGGTGGAGCCTCGTCGCCGGCGGGGTGCGCGGCCTCATGGCCGCCACGCCCGAGGTGACACAGCCCGCCCAGCCGGTACGGCCGGCCCGGAGCGCGGTACGCCGTGTGCTGGCGACGCCCAGGCGGCGCCTGGTGTTCGCGGCCAGCGCGGCGGCGGCAGCCGTCCTGGTCGGCTTCGCCGGGTACGGGGTGGCCAACCTCGTCTCGGTGAACGGTCCCGGCACCGGCGGGTCCGGCGGCACGACGACGCTGACCGCGGTCACCGGCTGCGCCAAGCTCGAGCAGGCCACGGGGACGCTCGATCGGGTGGGCGGCGACAGCCTCGTCATCGCGATGGCCGGCGGCAAGTCGGTGACCGTCACAACGACGGCGACCACGAGGATGAACGCGTCCGGGCCGCTGCTGGACGCGGTCACGGACGGCGCGTCGGTGACCGTGGTGGGCAAGGGTTCCGGCGGTACGGTCGCGGCGAACTTCGTCGTCGTCGGCGGCAATCCCAGCATCGAGGTACCGGACTACACCATCCTCCACGGGACGGTGTCGGACGCGAGGACCGGCGGCTTCACCGTCGTCACGTCCACCGGTACCCGGGTCCCGGTGACGACCTCGGACCGTACCGTCGTGGCCATCTCCAACGCCGGCCTCGCCCAGTTGCGTACCGGCGCCCGTACCACCGCCGTCGGCTACGCCGGACCGAACGGGACGCTGTCGGCGATAGCGGTCTTCCAGCCCGCGGACTGGCTGCCCGGCGCGCACGCCGAGGTGACGGTCAAGGACTGCTCGCCCGACTCCATCAACCACACCATCATGGCGCTCACCTACGGCGGCTGAGCCGCGACAACCCCGACATCGGCCGGCACCGCGACCACCCGCGGTGCCGGCCGGCGTCCTGCGCGGAGATTTGATCCGGCTGTCCGGGGTAACCGGGCCGCATGGCTACAGCGACCGTGGTGCGCCCGTTCCGTGTCGAGGTACCCGAGGAGGATCTCGCCGAGCTGCGTCGCCGGGCGACGGCCACGCGCTGGCCGGATCCCGAGACCGTACCCGACCAGTCGCAGGGGGTTCAGCTCGAGCGGCTGCGGGACCTCGTCCAGTACTGGGGAACGGGTTACGACTGGCGCAACGTCGAGTCGAGGCTCAACGCGCTGCCCCAGTTCATGACGAACATCGACGGCCTGGACATCCACTTCATCCACGTACGCTCCCCGCATCCGAATGCCCTGCCGCTGATCCTCACGCACGGCTGGCCCGGCTCCATCATCGAGATGCTGAAGGTCATCGATCCGCTCACCGACCCGCCGGCCCATGGCGGGCAAGCGGAGGACGCCTTCGACGTCGTCATCCCCTCGTTGCCCGGGCACGGCTTCTCGGAGCGGCCGACCAGCCCGGGCTGGGATCCCGACCACATCGCGCGCGCCTGGGCCCAGCTGATGGAGCGCCTGGGGTACGAGCGCTTCGTCGCGCAGGGCGGCGACTGGGGCGCGCTCGTGACGGACGCGATGGCGCGGCAGGCAGCGCAGGGGCTGTTGGGTGTCCACGTCAACATGCCGGCGGCGGTACCCGGTGACATCTCGAAGGCCGTCAAGAACGGCGACCCGGCGCCGGCCGGACTGTCCGATGAGGAGCAGATTGCCTTCGACACGCTCACCACGTTCTTCCTCAAGAACGCGGCCTACGGCGCGGTGATGCAGACCCGCCCGCAGACCGTGGGCTACGGGCTGACGGACTCGCCCGCGGGGCTGGCCGCCTGGCTGCTCGACCACGGCGACGGCTACGGCCAGCCGGCCGGTGCGTTCGAGCGGACGCTCGAGTCGAAGCCCGCCGGCGAGCTCACCCGTGACGACATCCTCGACGACATCTCGCTGTACTGGCTGACCAACAGTGCGGTCTCCTCGGCGCGGCTCTACTGGGAGAACAAGTACGAGTACTTCAACGCCGCGTCCCAGATGACCACGGACATCACGATCCCGGTCGGGGTCAGCGTGTTCCCCGGCGAGATGTACCGCGCGCCGCGCAGCTGGACCGAGCAGGCGTACCAGCAACTCATCTACTTCAACGCCGTCGACGCGGGCGGTCACTTCGCGGCGTGGGAGCAGCCCGAACTGTTCAGCAGCGAGGTACGGGCGGCCTTCCGCCCGCTGCGCTAGCGCCGCGCAGCTTGTCGGAGCGGCATCAGGCAGGCGATTCGGAGTGCCGCGCAGCTTGTCGCAGCGGCGTCAGGCAGGCGATTCGGAGCGCCGCGCAGCTTGTCGCAGCGGCGTCAGGCAGGCGATTCGGAGCCACCGCTCCGTCCTGGGCGGCGGCCGGGGTGGATGGTGCTGGTAAGCCAGATACCGGCCGCCATGGCCACCCCGGCCGCGATCTCCACGGCCAGCCGCGGCCCGCCGATGTCCAGCCGTTCGTGGAAGGCGGCCAGCGCGAT
>Ga0207661_10003909_pt1 | contig 10397 bp, 2 predicted proteins | sample KBSC713LmetaG_FD_184337 | JGI IMG/M metagenome (GOLD analysis project Ga0207661, IMG submission 184337) | Corn rhizosphere microbial communities from Kellogg Biological Station, Michigan, USA - KBS C7.1-3L metaG (SPAdes) (version 2) | ecosystem: Host-associated > Plants > Roots > Rhizosphere ... | reverse complement strand
CCAGTCCACCGGTACCGCCGCCCGGCGGTGTGTCGGTTCGGCAGGGATCTACCGCGACAAATGTCGCGTGCGCCTACCGACCGATGTTCTTCGCATCGATGAGTATCTCCGTCGGACTGTTCCCGGCCGGCCGTGCGGCGTAGCCTCACCCCATGACCATCACGAGGCAGTACTGGGCAGAGGCTCTGGGTACTTTTCTGCTGGTCTTTTTCGGTGTCGGTTCGGCGGTGGCCGGCCTGCGGGGCAGCGGGGTCATCGTCGTCGCGCTCACCTTCGGCCTTGTGTTGACTGTGCTGGTGTACGCGATCGGGCCCATCTCCGGGTGCCACGTCAACCCCGCCGTCACCCTGGGCGTGTTGCTTGCCGGCCGACTCCCCGTCGCCGACGCCGTCGGGTACTGGGTCGCACAGGTGGTGGGTGCGGTCGTGGCCTCGTTCGGGCTCTGGGGGCTGACCAAGTGGGGCGGCGTCGCGGACCAGACCGGCTCGCTGGGCACCAACGGGTACGGCGCGCACATCAACGCGGGAGGAGCCATCGTCCTGGAGACGGTGCTCACCTTCCTGCTGGTGCTGGTCGTCCTCCTCGTGACCAGCCGGTCGGATCAGTCCCGGATCGCCGGGGTCGCGATCGGCCTCGCGCTCGCGGTAACCAACTTCGTCGGGATACCGCTGGACGGCGCGGGTGTGAACCCCGCCCGGTCGCTCGGCCCGGCGCTGTTCGGCGGTACCCATGGCCTGTCGCAGGTGTGGGTGTTCCTGATCTTCCCACTCGTCGGTGGCCTACTGGCCGCGCTGGTGGCGCCGTTGGTGGAGTCGCACCTGACACCCCTGGGCATGCCGGGTCAAAGGTCTGAGACCGGCCGCTCGGCACCCGCGGCCGCGGCCTCGGATCCGGCGGCTCGCTGACCTCGGCCGCCCGGCATACGCGGCAGGGCCACTCGATGGGTTGGTACGCGATGACCCGCGGCTGCCGCCCCGCCAGCAGCCAGCCGCCGAGCGTCGCGACGACCGGCAGGCCGACGAGGATGAGCACGACGTCCAGTACCGGCGGATGCGCCATCCGTTCGCTGAGTTGGCTGCGGAACAGCGCGACTGTGGCCAGGTAGGCGACGGCGGTACCGAGTACCGCCGCGATCAGCCCGAGGGAGCCGGCGGTCGCCGCGGTGATCGTGCGGCGGGTACGGCCGGGGGCTCCCGTCGCGGTCGGCGTCCGCAGATCACGGGCCGCCTCGGCGCGGATGAGTCCGACGGTCATCGCCAGTACCGCGAGCGCGAGCAGGATGCCGCCGCCCGTGGCGTAGTTGCGCAACGCGCCCAGCGACGGGGCCTGGCTGGCGGTCTCGATGTGCATGCCCGCGGCCACGGCCGCCTGCCGGTCCACGGGCTCACCCACGATGGCGGCGGTGACACCGCGCTGTCCGGCTTCCAGCTCGACCAGCCGCTGTTCCTGGTCGCGCAGCCGCCGGACCAGATGCTCCAGATCCCAGCTGGGGTGGGAGCACAGCCGGGCGGCGGCGATGCGGATCGCCAGCGGCAGCCGACCGCAGCTCACCGCGATCGCTCGCCTGATCGACACCGGTGCCGGCCGCTTGGCCTGCCCCAGCCGACCACCGCGAGGGTGCGCCGTCGTTCCCCCGCCGTGCGGGGCCTAAACCTCATCTTTGTCATCAATCTTTCGTGACCAACCCTACTGGTTAGCCGGGGTCGGCCGTTCGACCATGGGTTAGCACCAAAAGTGCTGGCGACATGACTCTTCGTATGACGAGGATCGGTTCGACTCTCGACGACGACCGCCGGCCAACACGGACGCCGGTCGTCGTCGAGGCGCCGGCACGCGTCAACACGCCTGGGGAGGACTGCCCGTGACTGACGTGCTTCAGGTACCCGACGTCCTGCCGCTGGTCGGCGGAAAGCTGTCGGCACTGGCCCGCGAGCACCGCGTGCCGGGGGCACAGCTGGCCATCCACCACGACGGCCGCACCCTCGCCGTCGAGTTCGGCGAGGCGGAGCACGGCACACGCCGCCGGATGACGCGCGACACGACGGTACCGGTGGGCTCGGTCACCAAGGCGTTCACCGCCACCGTCGCCATGGTGCTCGTCGCCGACGGCGACCTGGAGCTCGACGCGCCGGTGTCCGACCACCTTCCCGAACTCGGGGAACTGGGCGCGCGGCTGACCCTGCGGCAACTGCTGAGCCACACGGCCGGCCTCCCCACCGGTCCGGACTCCGAGGACGTCGCGACCACGACCGTGCGCCGGTACGTGCGTGACCACTGCCGCGCCGGCGACCTGGTGCTGCCGCCGGGCACCGGCTTCTCCTACTCGAACCTGGGCTTCGTCCTGGTCGGGTACCTCATCGAGACGGTCACCGGGATGGACTGGTGGAGCGCGCTGGACTCGATCCTGCTGCGGCCGCTGGGCATCGAGCCGGCCGCGATCGTCGGGTCGGGCGCGGCCACGGGCCGGATGGTGGCCACCGGGCACTCGGTCAACGTCTCGGCCGGGCGGGTCCGTCCGGTACGCCAGTCGCTGGCCGCGGCGGAGGCGGCGGCGGGCGCGCTCGCGGTCAGCGCCACCGACCTGGTCGCGTTGGGCCGGCTGCACCTGGACGGTGGCGGGGCGGGGCTGCTGCCCGCGGCGTACGCCGCCGCCATGCGCTCGCCGGTGCCGGCGGCGGAGCCGTTCGGTCTGGCCGACGGGTGGGGGCTCGGCCTCGCACTGTTCAATGTGGACGGTACCCGATGGGTCGGGCACGACGGCAACGGCGATGGTACCGCCTGCCACCTGCGCGTCGAGCCGGACTCGGGCTGGGTCGTGGCGTTCACCAGCAACGCCAACACGGGTACCGGGCTGTGGCGGGATCTGCTCGCCGAGCTTGCCGGTACCGACCTGCCGATCGCGCCGCCCCGATCCGCTGTGCCTCCGGCGGGAACGGTTCCCGCGCAACCGGCGTGCGCCGGCACGTACGTCAACGGCGGCATGTCCTATGTCGTCGAGTCCCGCGGCGGCGGCCTGTACCTGTCGGTCGACGGCGACGCCTTCGCCCGGCTCACCTGCCACGAGAACCTCGTGTTCTCGGTGCGGGATCCCGCGTCCGGCCGGCAGGTGCTCGGCGGCCGCTTCGTGCGTGACCCGCGAACCGGTGCGGTACAGGCGATCCAGCTCGACGGAAGGCTGGCGAGCCGGCGCATCCACCGGTTCCGGGAAAGCGGGCGCGCGCGCATCGCCTGACCCGCAGCTCGCGTCTTCACATCCTCTCGCGCCGCGAGATCGCGGTCGCGCGTCCAGGAGGTGCCTGGAACATGGTCATGCAGGACATCGGGGTCGAGATCACGGCCGGGGACGACATCATGCCGACCCCACTGCCGGAGCTGCTGTCCGCCGCGGTGGCCGGCGCGCCGGAGGAGACCGCGGTGTGGTCGGACGCCGGCCCGCTGAGCTTCGCGGAACTCGACGCCGCGGCCAACCGGTTGGCCCGCCTGCTGATCGCGCGCGGGGCCGGCCCGGAGCGGGTGGTGGCGCTCGTGCTGCCGCGCTCCGTGCAGATCGTGGTGGCGCAGGTTGCCGTCGCCAAGGCGGGGGCGGCGTTCCTGCCGGTGGACCCCGGGTACCCGGCTGAGCGCGTCGAGTTCATGCTCGCCGACGCGCGGCCGGTCATCGTCGTGACCCTGGCCGAGCTGGCCGGCAACCTGCCGCGCGGCGGCGACGCCGAGGTGGTCGTCCTCGACGACCCGGCGGTCGCATCCACTGTGGACGGTCTGCCGGATGGCGAGGTGGTGGACGCGGAGAGGTTGAGCCCGCTGCGGCTGGAGCACCCCGCGTACGTCATCTACACGTCCGGTTCCACGGGCCGGCCCAAGGGCGTCGTGGTCTCGCACCGGGGCCTGGCGAACTTCTCGGCCGCCGAGGCGCGGCAGTACGCGGTGGCGCCGGGCGACCGGGTGCTGCAGTTCTCCTCGCCGAGCTTCGACGCCTCGGTACTCGAGCTGTGCATGTCGCTGCCGCTGGGCGCGTCCCTGGTGGTACCGCCGCCGGGGCCGCTGCTCGGCGAGCACCTCGCCGAGGTGCTGGAGCGCTGGGAGGTGACGCACGCGCTGATCCCACCCGCCGCGCTGGCGACGGTACCGGAGCACTTCGCGCGCGACGGGTTGCCCGCCTTCCGTACCGTCATCGTCGGCGGCGACGCGTGCTCGGCCGAGCTTGTCGCGCGCTGGGCGCCGGGCCGCCGGATGGTGAACTCGTACGGCCCGACCGAGTCGACCGTGGTGTCCACCTGGAGCGAACCGTTGGCGCCCGGCGGGGTACCGCCGATCGGCCGGCCGATCCCGAACACGCGCGCACACGTGCTGGACGCGGCGCTGCGCCCGGTACCGGCCGGGGAGCCCGGCGAGCTCTACGTCAGCGGGGTCGGCCTGGCCCGGGGCTACCTGAACCGGCCCGGCCTGACCGCGCAGCGGTTCGTGGCGAACCCGTTCGGCGAACCGGGTGAGCGGATGTACCGCACCGGCGATCTGGTGCGCTACAACGAACTCGGCGACCTGGAGTTCCTCGGCCGCGCCGACGACCAGGTGAAGATCCGTGGCTTCCGGGTGGAGCCCGGTGAGATCGAGGCCGTGCTGCGGGCCGACCCGAGCGTGGCCGAGGCGGTGGTGGTCGCCCGGCGGGACCGCCGGGACCTCAACCGTCTCGTGGCGTACGTGGTGCCGGCGTCGGGCGCCGTCCTCGCCTCATCTGAACTTCGGGCGATGCTCGCCGGGCGCCTGCCCGAGTGGATGGTGCCGTCGGCGTTCGTGATGCTTGACGCCCTTCCGTTGAGCCCCAACGGGAAGGTGGACCGGCGGTCGCTGCCGGAGCCCCCCGCCGACCGCGCGGCCGGAGGCCGGGCGCCGGGTACCGACCTTGAGCGGCGCCTGGCCGGCATCTGGGCCGAGGTGCTCGGGCTGGACGGGATCGGCGCGGATGAACCGTTCCTGGAACTCGGCGGCGACTCGATCCTCGGTTTCCTTGCGCTGTCCCGGATCCGTTCGCTGCTCGGGGTGGCGCTGCCGGCCCGCGCGCTGTTCGACGCGCCGACCGTGGCGCTGCTGGCCCAGCTCGTGGAGTCGTTGCCGGCGCCCGGGTCTGACGGCGCGCCCGTCGCCCCGACGGCCGGACCCGGCGGGGCGCGGGTGCTGCCGCTGTCACCGGCGCAGCGGCGGCTGCGGTTCCTCGACGAGCTGAGCCCGGGCGGGACGGAGTACAACACCGGGATCGGGCTGCGGCTGTCCGGACCGCTGGACCTCGCTGCCCTGCTTGCCGCCCTCGCGGGCCTTGTGGGGCGGCACGCCGCGCTGCGCACCACCTTCGACACGGTCGACGGCCGGGCCGTGCAGCTCGTCGCGGCCGGCGGCGACGTTCCACTGCGGACGGTGGACGTGTCCACTGTGGACGGCGACCGGGGTGTCGCCGTCGAGCGGGTGCTCGCCGCCGAGCTGGCCACGCCGTTCGACCTGCGACGCGGCCCGCTCACCCGGGTCACGCTGGTGCGGCTCTCCGCCAACGAGCACGTGCTGCTGCTCAGCCAGCACCACATCGTCACCGACGGCTGGTCGGTCCGGCTGCTCGTGGATGAACTCCTGGAGCGGTACGGCGCGGCGGTTCGCGGTACCGAGCCTCGGCTGCCCGACCGGCCGGTCGACTACCCGGACTACGCGGTATGGCACCGCGACCGGCTCACCGACGCGGTACTCGCCGGGCACCTCGGGTACTGGCGGGACCGGCTGGCCGACCTTCCGGTACTCGACCTGCCGACCGACCGGCCGAGGCCGGCGCTGCGCGGTACCGCCGGGGCCGTGCTGCGCCACGAGCTGCCGGCGGACCTCGTGCACCGGCTGACCGGTCTCGGCCGGGAGCACGGCGCGACGCTGTTCATGACCCTGGTCGCGGCGGTGCAGGTGCTGCTGTCCCGGTACGCGGGCCAGCCCGACGTGGCGGTCGGCACGGCGACCTCCGGCCGCGACCGCGAGGAGTTGGAGAACCTGGTCGGCTTCTTCGTCAACACGGTGGTGCTGCGCTCGCAGGTGCTCGCGGCGCAACCGTTCACGGAGTTCCTCGCGCAGGTCCGGGAGACGGTACTTGAGGCGTTCGCGCACGACGAGGCGCCGTTCGACCGGGTGGTGGAGCAACTGGCGCCGGTGCGCGATCCCAGCCGTACACCGCTGGTACAGGCCGTCGTGGTGCTGCAGAGCGCGATGGTACCGGAGTGGTCGGGTGCGGGGCTGCGGGTCGGCGGGTACGACCTGCCCCGGCCCGCCGCCCGGTACGACCTCGTCCTTGAGTTCCTGCCGCGCGACGGCGGGCTGAACCTGACCGTCGAGTACAGCACGGACCTGTTCGACCGGACGACCATCGAGCGACTAGCCGGGTGCCTGTCGACTCTGCTGGCGGCGATCGCGGTCGATCCGGCCTCGCCGGTGGGTCGGCTGCCGTTGCTGGGTCGGGCCGAGCGCCGGACGGTGTTGGAGGGTTGGAACCCGACCCCGGGTGCGGCGCCGAGCGGGACGGTGCCGGAGTTGTTCGCGGCCACGGTGGCCCGCTGTCCGGACGCGGTGGCGGTGGCGTGGGACGGCGGGTCGTTGACGTACGCGGAGTTGGACGCGGCGGCTAACGGGTTGGCGCTGCTGTTGACGAGGTTGGGGGTGCGGCCCGAGGACCGGGTCGGTGTGTTGCTGGAGCGGTCGCCGTGGATGGTGGTCGCGGTGTTGGCCGTGCTGAAGGCCGGCTGCGCGTACGTGCCGGTGGATGTGCGGTCGCCGGCGGACCGGATGAGTCTGGTGCTGGCGCAGGCCGGGGTTTCGGTCCTCGTGACGGACGAGGTCTGGTCCGACGTCGCCCGATCCGTCCATGGTGGACGCTTGGTGCGCGCGGACTCCTCGGTGCCCTGGGAGTCGGGGCCGGCGCCGGTGGTCGCGGTGGATCCGGAGAATCTGGCGTACGTCGAGTTCACGTCGGGGTCGACCGGGGTGCCGAAGGGCGTCGCGGTGCGGCACCGGGACGTGGTGGACCTCGTGCGCGACCGGCGCTTCGCTGCCGGGCACGAGGTCGTGCTGGTGCACTCGCCGCTGGCGTTCGACGCGTCCACGTACGAGTTGTGGGTACCGCTGCTGAACGGCGGGCGGGTCGTGGTCGCGCCGCCGGGGGAGCTGGACACGGCGCTGCTCGGGCGGTTGGTGGCCGGGCACGGCGTGACCGGGCTGTGGCTGACATCGGGGCTGTTCCGGGTGGTGGCCCAGGAGGCGCCCGAGGCGCTGGCGGGCCTGCGCGAGGTGTGGACCGGTGGCGACGTGGTGCCGGCTGCCGCCGTGCGACGGGTGCTGCGCGCCTGCCCGGGCCTGACGGTGGTGGACGGATACGGGCCGACGGAGACGACGACGTTCGCGACCTGCTTCCCGATGCCGGACCCGGCCGGCGTTCCCGACGCGGTGCCGATCGGCCGGCCGCTGGACAACATGCGGGTCTACGTGCTGGACGGTCAGCTGAGTCCGGTGCCGCCGGGAGTGCGGGGCGAGCTGTACATCGCGGGTGCGGGCCTGTCGCGTGGGTACCTGGGTCGGGCGGGGTTGACGGCGCAGCGGTTCGTGGCGGATCCGTTCGGCGGAGCGGGCTCGCGGATGTACCGCACGGGTGATGTGGTGCGGTGGTCGGCGGACGGTGTGGTGGAGTTCGTTGGTCGTGCTGACGATCAGGTCAAGCTGCGCGGGTTCCGCATCGAGCTGGGTGAGGTCGAGGCGGCGCTGGCGGCGCACGCGGATGTGGCCGACGTGGCGGTGCTGGTGCGTCAGGATTCCGGGCGAGCGCAGGCGGAGCCGGGTTTTGGCGGAGCCGAGCAGGCCCAACGACTCACAGTGCGCAAGCGGCTGGTCGGCTACGTCGTGCCCCGGCCAGGCGCCACGGTCGAACCGGCTGGCCTACGTGACTTCCTGGCGGGTTCGCTGCCGGACTACATGGTGCCGTCGGCGATCGTGGTGCTGGACGCGCTGCCGGTCAGCCGCAACGGGAAGCTGGACCGGCGGGCGCTGCCGGCTCCGGAGTGGTCGTCGGGGGAGGCGGGGCATGTGCCTCCGCGCACGGACGCGGAGCGGACGCTCGCCGGGATCTGGGCCGAGGTGCTGGGCGTCGCCCGGGTCGGGGTGGAGGACAACTTCTTCGAGCTGGGTGGCGACTCGATCCTGAGCATCCAGCTGGTGTCCCGTGCGGCGCAGGCGGGCCTGCGCATCACCGCGAGGGACATCTTCCTGCACCAGACGGTCGCCACGCTGGCCGCCGTGGCGACGCCGGTCGAGGCCGGTCCGGCCGTTGGTCAGGGTCCGGTGTCGGGTGGGGTGGTGTTGACGCCGATCCAGCGGTGGTTGTTCGAGACGGTGCCGGTACCGGAGCGGTTCGACCAGTCGGTGGTGCTGGAGCTTCCCGCGGACGTGGATCTGGCGGCGTTGCGGGCCGCGTTGGCCGGGTTGGTGGCGCACCACGACGGGCTGCGGTCGCGGTTCGTGTGCGAGGACGGGGTGTGGCGGCAGTGGGTGGCCGAGGCGGAGCCCGTCGACGTGCTGTCGCCGGGTGGGGGCTCGTTCGACCTCGGGGCCGGTCCGTTGCTGCGGGCCGAACTGTCCTTTGTGGATGATGCGCCGGTGTTGCGGTTGCGGGTGCATCACCTGGTGGTGGACGGGGTGTCGTGGCGGATCCTGCTGGAGGATCTCGACACCGCGTACCGGCAGGCGGTCGCCGGGCAGCCGGTGTCCCTGGGGGCGAGGACGACGTCGTTCCAGCGGTGGGCCTCGTTGCTCGCGCAGCACGCAGAGTCCGGCGGGTTCGACGACGAGCTTGACCACTGGAACGGAATCGTCGATGTGCCGCTTCCGGTCGACGGGGATGGGGCGAACACGGTCGCCTCGATGCGGTCGGTGTCGGTACGGCTGGGTGCGGAGGGGACGCGGGCGCTGCTGCAGGACGTGCCCGGCGTGTACCGCACGCAGGTCAACGACGTGCTGCTCGCCGCGCTGGGTCGGGTGCTGGCCCGGTGGACCGGACGGGACCGGGTGGTGCTGGACCTGGAGGGGCACGGCCGGGAGGACCTGTTCCCCGGCGTGGACGTGTCCCGCACGGTCGGCTGGTTCACCACCATGTTCCCGGTGGCGCTGGACATCCCGACCGGCGGGAACGTTGGTGCGCGGCTGAAGTCGGTCAAGGAGCAACTGCGCGCGGTACCGGGGCGGGGCCTGGGGTACGGAGCGCTGCGGTACCTGACCGACCGACTCGTCGCCGCGTCCCATCCGCAGGTCAGCTTCAACTACCTCGGCCAGTTCGACCTGCCCCAGGGCTCGGGGCTGTACCGCGCGTTGCGCGAGGAGTTGCGGCTCGACGAGAGCCCGGAGGCGGCCCGACCGCACCTGATCGACGTGGTGGGTCGCGTCGACGGCGGGGAACTGGAGTTCCACTGGTTCTACTCCGGCCACGTGCACCACGGGTCGACCGTGCGACGGCTGGCCGCCGAGCTTGCCGAGGAGCTGTCCGCCATCGTGGCGCACTGCGCCGCGCCCGGCTCGGGTGGCCGTACCCCCTCGGACTTCCCGCTCGCCGGCCTGGACCAGGCGGCGGTCGACCGGCTCGCCGGAGACGGCCGTGCCGTCGAGGACATCTACCCCCTCACCCCCATGCAGGCCGGCATGGTCTTCCACGGCCTGTCCCAGGGCGACCAGGGTGTCTACCTGGAGCAGGTGAGCCTTCTCCTCGACGGGGTCGCCGACGCGCGGCTGCTGGCCGCCGCGTGGCAGACGGTTGTCGACCGTACGCCCATGCTGCGCAGTCACGTCGTCTGGGAGGCGGTGCCCCGGCCGATGCAGGTCGTCCGGCGCGGCGTGGCGCTGCCCGTGACCCACCTCGACTGGACCGGACTGTCCGCAGTGGACAGAGACGAGGCGCTGGGCCGGTTCCTCGCCGGCGACCGGGAGGCGGGCCTCGACCTCGGAGTGGCCCCCCTGATGCGGCTGGCCCTGGCCCGGTTGTCGGATACCGAGGTGCGGGTGGTGTGGACGTTCCACCACGTGCTGCTGGACGGGTGGAGCGTCTTCCAGGTCCTGAGCGACGTCTTCGCCGCGTACGCCGCGCTGGTCGAGGACCGCGACGTGCCGCCGGCCGTGCGTCGCCCGTTCTCCGAATACCTGCGCTGGCTCGGCGGCCGGGACCAGGCGGAGGCCGACCGGTACTGGCGGCGGGCGCTGGCCGGGCTGTCCGAGCCGACACCGCTGCCGTACGACCGGGCGCCGCTGGAGGCGCACCGCGCCGGGTCGGTGAACAAGGTGCGGGTCGCGCTGCCGGCGACCGCGTTCGAGCGGCTGCGGGAGACCGCCCGCGCCAACGGGTT
>Ga0207661_10003907_pt1 | contig 10401 bp, 9 predicted proteins | sample KBSC713LmetaG_FD_184337 | JGI IMG/M metagenome (GOLD analysis project Ga0207661, IMG submission 184337) | Corn rhizosphere microbial communities from Kellogg Biological Station, Michigan, USA - KBS C7.1-3L metaG (SPAdes) (version 2) | ecosystem: Host-associated > Plants > Roots > Rhizosphere ... | reverse complement strand
AGAATGTCCACCTTGTCAGGAAACTCCACACGACACACCTGCCGGGCAGAGCCGTTCCACGCGATCTTTAGCGAGCTGGACCTCTGGCAAATTCAAGCCATCCATTTCGACCAGCCGACGCGTCGCTCAGAGCGCCCCAGCCGCCAACTGTTCTGCCGGTGCGGCTTCACTGGCACTGTGACCGGCTATCCCCACGAGGTTTGCAGCATGTGCCGGTAGCTGACTCGCGCCCAGACAGAGCTGGAAGGAACCTCGCGGACCAGTGGTGGACCCCGCAGACGGTTAGCGAACGCATGGACGCCGCCTGCGCTGTCCGCATCCTTGACGCTCTACGTCCGATGGCCCCCGCCGCACGTGCCCACGACGGCGTTTCCGTCCTACCGGCATCGCAGCGCTCCCGCCGATTTACCTCGACGCACCGCCAAGGGGTTTATCCGTTCCTGAGGTCACGCACCAGCCGCCGGTACATCGACCGCAGCTCGACGTCAGTCTCCGCGGACTCCCCTGGGTCGGCTGGCAACGTCGCCACCGCCTCGGCGAGCATCTCGATGCGCCGGCCGAGCGGCGGCGTGACCGCGAACGGTGACGCTGTGCGTGCCACATCGGCGTCGCACCGTTCGCGCATCGACGGCGCGTTCTTCGCCGCGACGCTGGCGGCGAGACCGGGCCAGGCGGCCACGACCACATCGGGTTCGTCGCGTCGGACCGCACTGGAGTGATCACCGGCGCGGGCGTTGCGCCGCAGAACCGTCACCATCGACTCGGCGAGCAGCCGTGTGGCGAGGACCGACCGGACCTCCAGCGTGCCGGCCACCGCGGCCGCCCGGGCGTCAGCGGCCAGGACCGCCCGAAACGACTCGGGCTGCAGCAGCGTCAGGTAGCCAAGGCGCACCAGCCCGAACACGCCCTGCAGGAGCGCCATGAACGGGCGCACGAGGTCTCCGCCAAGGTTGATGGACGACTGCGAGTTCTGCTGGAGGCCCCGCCCGCCTACGGACGCCGCCATCATCTTGGTGGTGTCGTCCACGCGGCCAGCCTGCAGGCGCTGGTCCGCGGCCGGCTCGAACACAGCGACCATGGCCGTGAGGGTGCGCTCGACGGTGCCGGTCAGCGCGGCGCGGCTCGGGTCGCCGCCGCCGAACCGGGCCAGCTCCAGGGCCACCAGCGCGGTCCGCTGGGCTGGGTCGAGCACTGCCCACAGCGGGACGCCGATCCGCAGGTACCGGCGCCGCAGCAGCCCCGCGAAGCCCGAGTCGGCGGCAAACCGGCCGTCCAGCGCGACGACGTGCGGCTGGGGCACGCCCAGCGCGGCGGCGACCCGATCCGTCAACGCGTGCAGCGCCGGTGCGTCGGCACGCCCGGTGGTGACGGCGTCCCGTGGCAGGGGGGCCACTCGGGGCAGCGCCAGTACGCCGAAGAGGAGCAGCACGGCACCGGGCAGCAGCGCGGCACTGGGGAACTGCACCGTGCACAGCCAGGCGCCGCACAGCAGGGTCGCGAAGGCACCAAGCTGCACGACGGCGGCGACGGCCACAGTGGCGGTCCGGCGCAGGCGGCTCGGTGCCGGTTCGGAACGGACCTGCCGGCAGGCCCGCCGGTGCAGCCGCACGTCGAGCCATCGCCAGCCGATGGTTCCGTCCGTGCTGCCCGTCATGCCTGAATTATGCGCCCCGCCGTTCAAGAACGTGTCCTTAGCCGTCCTTAGCCGGTGTCCATAGCCGTGTGCTGAGGTCGCCGAGCGGTGCGGGTGTCGCGGCAGGCTGTGCATCGGAGGCGCGGATATGGGGCCGAGTGTTTGGACGGGCTGGCCGACTGGTCGCATCGGCCGCATGCTCATCCGGCGCAGACCAGTCCGGAGGTGGAAGCGGCGATCTGCGAGTTGCGCCCTACCCATCCACGCTTGGGGCAGCGGCGCATTGCGTTCGAGCTGGGCCGCTACGGTTGTCCCGGGCCGGTCCCGTCGGTATCCACGGTGTATCGGGTGCTGGTGCGTCACGACCTGCTCGACGCGGTTCCTCACCGCTGGCCGCGTGCGGATTACCGGCGCTGGCAGCGGGTGGTGCCGATGGAGTTGTGGCAGCTGGACATCGTCGATGGCATCCGGCTGGCCGACGGGTCGGCGACCAAGATCGTCACCGGAGTGGACGACCATTCCCGGTTCTGCGTGATCGCCACGGTAGTGCGCACGGCGACCGGCCGGCGGTCTGTGGGGCATTCGCGGAGGCGCTGCACCGGTTCGGTGTGCCGGACGAGGTGCTCACCGACAACGGCAAGCAGTTCACCGGCCGATTCACCCGGCCCCGCCCGGCCGAGGTGATGTTCGGGCGGATTGGCCGGGAGAACGGCATCGTGGCGCGCAACACCAAGCCCCGGACTCCGACGACGGGGAAGGTGGAGCGGTTCCATCAGACGTTGCAACGCGAACTGCGCGACCACGTCGAGATGTGGGCCGACCTTGAGGCTGCGCAGGCGGCTGTCACGCATTTCGCATGGAGTACAACACCGATCGGCCGCATCAGTCCTTGGACATGGCGTTCCCGGGCCGACCGGTTCCAGCCCCGGCCGGTCGATGAGCGGTTGTCGCTGCGACTCCGACCGCGGTGTCGACTGCTGTGGTACTGGCCTCCGCGGTTGCGCCTCACCTGCAATTTGCTGGGGCAATTGCTCGGCCGGCTCGGCAGCAGCGGGGCCTGCTCGTCCACGTCGGCCGACGGGGATCCGGCCGACGTGGCGGTGCAGTTCAGTCGGGTCGTGCCGGCCTCGGGGAATCTGGCTGTGTGCGGTCAACAGTTCTGGCCCGGTCAGGACCGGGCGGGGACCACGGTCGGATTCTGGGCCAACACCACCGTGGTGCACCTTCTTCTCAACGGCACGCGGTTGAAGACCGTGCCGTACCGGCTGACCGTGGCGCACTTGAACCAGCTGTTGGCCGACGGGGGCAGACCCGCCGATCCGGCCCCCGATCGTCACCGGCAGCGATGTGCAGGCCGCCGGGCCGCCCGGCGGGCGTGGGTCCTGGCCGTCCGCGCGGCCGGCGCGTTCGTGGTCCTCGGTGCGCAGCGGCCCCAACAGCCGCCGCAGTTCGGCGAGTGCCTGCCAGCCGGTCTGCTCAGCCTCAGCCAGCAGAGTCGCCTCGTCCGGGTGCTTGTCGGTGATCCGGCGCTGGACCAGCCCGGCGTTGAGCACAATCGTGGTCACGCTGTACACGACGATGTCGTGGAGTTCCCGCGCGATACGCGTACGTTCGGCACGAGCCGACGTACACGCAGCCGCTATTCGCGTAGGAGCTACGCCGCAGCGGCCCGGGTCGGCGTACTCGTCGACGGAGAAGCGCACGTGGGTGCGGTGGTCGCGCCCGGGGAAGGAATATCGGCGAGACCGCGCTGTCACGTCCGGGATTGTGCCCGAGCATTCAACGCGCCGGACCGGCCCCGCTCGCCGGCGAGGACGAGGCCGTGCTCCCGCTCGATGGCCCGCACCGCCGTATCGCCTGGGCGTTGTTCGTTGCTGCCGGGCGATTGCCGCCCAGCGTGTGTCGTCGAGCACTGGGTCCTTGCGGCCCTTGAATTCTGCCGTCAGTGCGGCCGGCCGCCGGTGGGGAGCCGGACGGTGAAGGTAGCCACGGTGTCGGTGCTGTCGTTGAGGGCCAGGTCGCCGCCGTGGGCCTGCACGATCGCGCGGATGAAGGTGATGCCGAGTGCGGTTCCGGGTACCCCGGCACCCGGGGTGCCCGGGGTGCTCGGCGGGTCTTGCGGACGGTTCATTGTGACGGTCACCACCGCGACGGGGCCTTCCGGCTGCAGATTCAGCTCGATGCGGCCGCCGTGCCCGGCGGTGTGAAGAAGCTCGTCGACCATCCGGCGCAGGAAGACGGCATCGCCGTCGATGATCACCCGCGTCGATGCGTTGACGACCACGTCCAGCCCGGCGGCGTGAGCGTCCCCGGCGGCTGCCTGGCACAGCGCGGTCAGGTTGACCGCGGCCCGAGTGACGGTCACGTCGCCGGCCCGCAGGGCCGCCGTCTCCAACAACTTGTCGATCAGCACGTGCATACTCGCGGCGTTGCGGCGAATGACCGTCAGCAATTGCGACTGCTCCTGCCCCAATCGAGAGCCGTCGGTCATGAGCTCGACGCACGACTCGATGGCCGTCAACGGGGTGCGCACCTCGTGGCCGATCATGTCAAGGTATTCGTCCCGGCTGACGTCCAGTTCGGTGTCCAGACGTTCGGCGCGCCGGCGTTCCAGGAACTGGCCGATCATCGCCGCGATCCCCGCGAGCAGTGCGGCACGGGCGTCGTCGCTGTCCTCGGGACTGTCGCTGTAGAACAGCATGAGCGCCACGACCGAGTTACCGCTGGGCACCGGGACCGCCAGACCTGCCCGCAGCTGACCCCAATCCACCAGTTGCGCCGCACTGGCCGGATAGGTGCGTAGATCCAGCGCCCACACCGGTCCCGCCGCTTCCCAGGCCCGGCCGAGCAGCCCCTGGTCACGCTTCAGAAGCTCCGGAAGTTCCGGCGGCACAACGTGGCCCGGATCCCAGTTGATCTCGTGGCGCAGTACCTGGCCGACGCGGTCAACGACCCAGAACTGCGCGGCCGTCCATTCCAACGCCACCGCGATCGTCTCCACGACCTCAGGCAGGATCTCCTCCACCGGCTCCGGCCGGGCCAGCAGGTCGGCGAGGCGTTTCTGACACTCGTTGAGCTGTATCGTCCGGCGCCGAGCGGTGAAGTCATGCAGCACGACCACCGCCTCAGCGCCGCCAGGGTGGTCCGGCCCCCACGGCACCCCACTGACCAAGACATACCGGGGTGCTCCACCCGGCGGTTTGATCATCACTTCCATGTTGCGGATGACCTGGCCGGCCATCACCCGTTTCAGCGGCATCTCGTCTGCGGGCATTGGCCGCCGGTCCGGGTAGTACCACGCTCCCCACAGCTGCATCAGCTGCCCCGGCTGGGTCTCGTCCTGAGCGCCGAACAGCTCCCGCGCCGCTGCGTTCACCCAGGCGGCCTGCCCGTGTGGTCCGCACCCGATCGCAGGGACCATCAAGCTGTCCAGCAGCTCCGGCAACAACGCCGACCCCAATCGTGCCCCTCGCGTCACCTTCGCCATACCGGGCCCTCCCATAGCAACTCGCTGACGACGCTAGACCGATATCGCGAAATTCGTGGCGTTCCGGTGGCAAAGCCGCCTGTGCGGCATCCAAATGATCATCGAGGCCCACTCACCCAACGCATAGCCCAGCGAGCGAACCCGTCCTGCCGTCCCATTACGGGAGGTTGTTCGCCCTCGCGGCCAGCGTCGGCACCGTGTCATCGATCGACAGGTGGGTCGTGCCCTCCCGCTCGATGCGGGCCGCGAGCGCGCGGGCCCAGTCGGTCAACGCACGCACCGCGATGCCGTGAGGTGGCCGCGTCGCGAACGGCTCGATACGGTCGGCGCCGCGGCTCAGCAGACGAGGCGCGCCGACGGCATTGCCGCGCCGGGCGTGGGTGAGCCCGACAGCCAGCTGGGCGAGCCCTTTCCACAGTTCGCTCTCGTCGTCGCGGGCCGCCTTCCAGGCAGCCTCCAGGACCTCGTGCGCGTGGAAGGGCAGCCCATCGTCGAGCAATCGCTGCGCCTCGGCAACTGTTTGCGCCGGAGTAAGGGCGAGGTCGTCCGGCGTCGTCGGGACCCCCGACGCGCCGGGCGGCAGCGGCCGGCCGAGGCCATCGCGCGGGCGAGCGTTGCGCGGACGACCGGCCAAATCCCGGTCCCGGTCGTCGGCCTCTGACAAATTGGTCATGTACTCCATTCTGCCTGCGCAGATCCAATGCCGGGCGGCCCCGAGATGCATGAACGGCGTCCACGGTGCGGTAGAACGCCACGACGGCATCCAGGTAGCGCTGCACGGAGCTCAGCACCGCCGGGTCGTCGAGGACGAACCCGAAGGCCGCGAAGCCGAGCAGGGTCAAGGCGAATGTCGCGTAAACCCGTAGTAGGTGATCGTGGCGGCGAGCCGTATCCCGGCCGCCGCTCTGGCCATCCACCGCAGGTGCAGACACCGCCGTCGACCGTAAGCACTGGCGCAGACTCACCGGCCCGGCCAATGCCGACCGTGGCTCACCAGTTCAGCGCCCGGCGCGTCCCGGTGATCACGCTGTTGGGCCGTCCGGAGGCCGAACCTGTAACGGCTGCAGAGCCGGGAACGCTGGTGAGCAGCCGGCCGTGGGTGACGGCTCGGGAGATGCGTTTGCTCAAGGATGCGGGCCTCAGTGCACGACCAGCTGCGGGACGAGCGCGATGGCGATGAAGCGGATCGATCACCCGATGAGGCAAGCGGCACCGGACGTAGGGGCCGACATGCGAGTGCCGGCGGCGTAAACGCTGGTCACCAGTAGCGGCGGCGCTGACCCTGATTCGGGCGACCCGGCGCGCCATCCCAGCCAGGAAGGTCAACAGCTTGCCGGCCGTCTGGCCCAGCCCAGCCGCAATGCCAATGGCTGCCATTGTCCACATCGGAGCCTCCTCGATGACCGCGCCCCGTCGTGGACCGCGACAACGAGGGCGAGGCAGACATACCCTTGTCCTTGAGCGCCTCGTACGCCTTCGGTTTCTTCACCGACGATCGGGGCTTCTTTCCCTCGGGCATGACACGTACCTCCTTGACCGAAAGCTTCCGCCGCTCGGCCGACCGAAACGATCGCTTGATGGGCCGGCCGCGGTGTTCAGACCGTTGTGTGCTGGGCGCCACGTCACTCAGCGCCACCCACTCCACCTACGTCACGGGTGCCTCAGGCTGATCACGGTCGAACCCGTGGGACTGCGCTCTCCAGCCGTGGATTTTCTCCGGCGGCAATCGATGGGGTTGGGCGGATGGACAGGGCGTGGTGGAACACGTTCACAGCCGGGCTCGGGCAGTACCGGTGAAGCAAGCTGGACCTCCGCGGCCCGCAACTGGGCGGCGTGGCCGGGAAGCGCGCGATGCGACCCGCCGCGTCCTGGTCAGGGCGAGCCGCACACCGCTGGGACGTCAATGGGGCCGGGCGGCGCGGCGGTGTGCCACGACGTCCGGCCCAGGTCGGTGCGGCTGATCGGTCACCGCACTCGAGGTCAGCGTGTCGGTCAGGAGGTGACGCGCAGTTCGTTCTTCACGTGGGTCACCCCGAGGGTGTTCCACGCTGCGTACTCAGCGTGGCGACGATCCGCCTGTGACGGGACGTTTCCGCGCAGGGTCAGCTCGGGTCCACTAATGTCGACGTTGATCTGTTTGGGGTCGAGCTGGGTGTAGCGCCGAATCGCGGCCTCGACCGTGGCCTTGGCTTCCGGCGCCGGCGCCGGCTGGACGAGTGAGATGGTGTTGTCGACCTCGGTGACGCCCTTGATGGAGGTGACGGCCCGGGCCGCTGCGTCGCGCTGGTAGCCCCAGGTGACGTTGCCGGAGAGGGTGAGCTTGTGGTCGCGAACCTCGGCCTTGACGGCGTTGGCCGGCACGTCGACGGCCCAGTTGAGGATCTGGCTCGCTGCGGTGGCGATCTCCTGGTCGCTGGCGCTGGCGTCGGCCGGGGTGTGGACGGCCGTCTTGTCGAATACGGTCTTGACGCCGGCAATGCGCATCGCCGCACGCTTGGCCGCGAGTCGCTGGGGCAGGCTGGCAACCGTGCCGGACAGGGTCACCATGCCGTCGTTGACCAGCACGTCGAGGGCGCTGGCGTCGACGTCGGGGGTGTATTGCAGTTCCTCGGTGACGGCGGTCTTCAGTTCCTGATCGGTTGTGTGCATCATGTGTGTCACGTGACTCACCATGGTCCGATGGGCGGAGATGCGCCAGCCCATTTCGTCCGATACTGACCAGATGTTTTAGGATCTACGAAAAAGGCCAGGGTTTATACATATATATGAGCTTCATCCGTCAATGCTGATTTGTCACAAAGCCGGCCCCGGCCTGCTGCTCAGCGCCGTGTACGTCGCAATCGCCGTAACGACGCTCAGCGGGCACCGTGGCTTGCCGCAGTTCGTCACGTTGCTCGGCATCACAGTTGCCCGTCTCGACGGTCGACGCCATGCTGCGGAGCGGCGACGGTTTACGGGTGTTTCGCCACGGCGAGCAGCACCGCGGCGTCTTCGAGGGCTTCGAGGCTGTGTCGGCGTGCCAGGGCGGTCAATGACGTTGTCTGCATGCCGGTGTCCTCATGAGTTGGTGTCGCACGATTCGTGCATCCTTTCGCCCAACCAGCGCTGGGATGTTCGTTTCGCGCATGGCGGCTGCGCGAGTTAGATGGACTGGCGATAGCCGAAGAATTCGTGGTCCTGGCTGTAGCCGCCGTGGCCACTACCGATCTCGGCGTAGTGGGCGACGAACTCCACACCTTTGACCCATTTGACCTGCTTGAAGCCGAGCTGGACCTCGTTGCGCAGCCGTAGCGGGGCGCCGTGGCCGAACGGCAGCGGCTTGTCGTTCATGTCGTAGGCCAGCATCGTCAGGTGGTAGCGCATCTGCTCGATCGGGTGCGCGTCGTAATAGACGCCGCCGTCGGCTCCGTCGCCCAGGGAGTAGAAGACCACCCACTTGGCCTCCGGCAGCGGTTCGACCAGGTCCGTGAGGGTCTGCAGCGACACGCCACCCCACTTGGCGATGCCCGACCAGCCCTGGATACAGAAATGCTGGGTGATCTGCTCGTGGTGCGCCAGTGCGCGCAGTTGCGCTAGATCAAGCTCGATGGGGTGCTTGACCAGGCCGTTGACCCGTAGCCGGTAGCCGGCGAAGTCGCCGGCGAGCAGGGTCGCGTACTCGACCGATTCGGGGTACCGGCCGTTGTGCCAGAAGTACGGGGAGATGTCCTTCTCGGCGTACTGGCCGGGGATGGCGTCGACGTGCTCGAAGAGCCGCTGGAGCGGGCCGATGAGCGCGGTACCGACTCGCTGCACGAGGCGCGGGTGGCGCAGCGTCAACGGAGTCGCGGCGACCCAGCCCACCGTCACATCACCATCGAGGCGGTGAAGACCCCGAACCCGACCCAGCCGGCGCCGTCACGGCCGGTGTAGATGTGGTTGAGGTTGCGCAGCACGCCGGTGGTCGCGACCAGGGCGACGTGCATGACGATGAACACCAGGAACCAGACCAGCACGAGGAAATGCAGCGATCGGGCCGTCTGGATGCTCAGGACCGTGCTGATCCGCTTGAAGCGGGTCGACAACGCCGGTGACATGCCCAGCCCGGTGAGCACCGCCAGGGGTGCGGCGACGAATACGGTGATGCAGTACGCGAACTGCTGCAGGCTGTTGTAGGCGACCCAGCCGTTTTCGGTCGGCCAGTCCAACGACAGGTACTGGACCAGCACCGACACGGCGTGCGGGAACGCCGCAAAACTCGTCGGTACAAGTCGATGCCACTGCCCGGTCGCGAACAGCAGAATGTAGAACAGCAGCCCGTTGGCTAGCCACAAGGTGTTCACGCCCAGATGCCACCAGCGAGCCAACCCGATGGAGTGCCGCAAGCCCGGAAGCCCGACCTGGCCCGGCAGGCTGATCGAGTCCTGCTTGGCGGTCCACAGCGGGTCGGCGGACCGGTTTCTGGATGCGGAACCAGTCCCGGCCCGGGGTGCTGTGCCGGGTCCAGTACAACCGCGGATGATCAGAGAGGATCTGCAGGCCGGACCGCATGATGAACAGCAGCAGGAAGAGGTTGAGGAAGTGCTGCACACCGACCCATAGCGGGGTTCCGGTGACAGCCCCTCGGCCGGTCGGCTGGACGGTGCCGGGGTAGCGGGCGATGAACTGCTGCACCGCCGGGATTCCACGCAAGCCCTTCGCGGCAGCGATCGCCACGAGGAGCACGACGAACCCGATGGGCAGCAACCACAGCACGTCGAACCACCGGCTGCGCCCGATCCGCAGCCGCGGCGCGATACCGTGCACGACCGGGACCGAGCCAGACCAGGAGGCCGGATCGACGACCTCCTCGCCAAGGGTCAACTGCGCCCGGAAACTGTCCGTCACCGTCGGCCCCGATTCCGCCGGATGCACCGATTCCGGCGTTGCCCGCGAAGCCTCCACGACACGGTGGGCGATCGCCGTCGAAGGGCCATCCGGCGAGCCGGTGCCGAGGTCATCGTGCGGGCGTTCGGACCCGCGCTCGGCGCGAACGTCCTCGACGCCGCTGGCGGTTTGGATGTCGTGGCCGTGTGCAGGCACTACGGAACCAAGGGAGGTTGTCGTTGAATCGCTCATGATCTGCCGCCAAGCAGTCGAGGGTCCTGAGTTCTCCATGGGGATGCCGGAACGGCCACCAGGGTCTTGAGCGACATTGCCGACTCTACGCCGCACCGCCCGCCCCTGCCGATGATGAGCCGACGTTGTGAACGCCGTTGACGGGACGATCGAAGACGTTCGGGGTACCTCGCGGTGGTATTCG
>Ga0207661_10003906_pt1 | contig 10402 bp, 13 predicted proteins | sample KBSC713LmetaG_FD_184337 | JGI IMG/M metagenome (GOLD analysis project Ga0207661, IMG submission 184337) | Corn rhizosphere microbial communities from Kellogg Biological Station, Michigan, USA - KBS C7.1-3L metaG (SPAdes) (version 2) | ecosystem: Host-associated > Plants > Roots > Rhizosphere ... | reverse complement strand
ATTTGAACGAGGCTTCCCAGCTCCTGGCCGGGGCGCCTCCCATCGCTGTCGCGCCGCCGATTGCAGAGGTGGCATTCAACCCGCCCACGCTTGCCGAAATCATCGGCGGCTCGGGTCCGGGAAACGCGTCCGCTCCGCCGTCAATGGGCGGGGGTTCGGGGCCAGGCGGTGGTTCGCCACCGGCCGGTGCCGCTCCGCCGGCAAGCGGCGGCGGTCCGGTCAGCTTTCCGACTTCCGAGCCGCGTGAGCCGCTAACCCCGGTCTCCGCGGTTCCGGAGCCCGCCACATGGGCGACGATGCTGCTGGGATTCGGCTTGCTCGGATGGCGGCTCAGGCGCCGCGCGGCGGCGCCCGCGGCGAAGAGGTCCGCCGCTTAACTCTTTGCGATGAAGACTTCGTCGCCGACCGAGGCGGCGTCGAACAGCCTGGCCGCGAACGCCATCGGCACGCCTATGCAGCCGTGGGTCGCATAACCCCAGCGCACCTCGCTCGCGTGGATCGAAACGCCGTCGGCAGTGAGCCGCAGCGTGTAAGGCATCGGAGCGTCGTAGGTCGCCGAGCGATGGTCCTTCATCTTGGCGAGGATCGGGAACTTGCCCGTCGGCGTCGGCACGTCGCTCGCGCCATAGAGGATCACGGCCGTGCCGATCTCATGGCCTGCGCGGAACACCGATAGAAGCTGCGCCTTGGGGTCGACGCGGATCCAGAGCGGGCCCGCGGGCACGCCCTTATCGTCCCAGCGGTAATCGCCGTAGGACAAATGGCCTGGAACATTGAGGACCGTCTTGATAGGGCGGTCGATCTCGCCGTCGGCGAGCGCCTGCCGAACCGCTGCGGCCGGAACCGCGATGCGGTCGGCCGCTACCGGCGCTGGTGCGGGCGCGCGCACCGCGGCTTCCGCATGGCTCGGCTGCCGCGCCAGCGACAAGGCGCCGGCGGTGGTTCCGCCGAGCACGAAGAAGATCGCGGCGCCGGCCAGGCGCCTCACGTTCCGCGATGCCGGAGAACGCCCCGCCATCAGTCGTTAGTTCACGAAGAGCGCGCCGGCGCGGCCGTCGTCGGACCAGCGGATCTCCGCCTCGACGGCGCCGCGCTTGATGATCCTGAGCTCGACCCTCTCGCCCGCATTGAACGGCTCGTCGCAGCGCAGCTGGCAGCCGGAATAGGAAAGGTCGGACACGCGAACGTCCGAATCCCGCGTATCGCTCAGCGCGAAGCCGCGCAGGTCGACCGGCCACCGATCGGCTCTGGTCATGATGGTCTTGGCGCTCATCTTTTCACCCCCCGGTGATGCTGGTTGAAGGTCGCTTTACCACCGCGATGCCGCGTCGGCTCGCCGACAGAATCGCTTGTCCCAAAAGCGAACGCATCGCTTGGCACGCCTAGGCGCAGTGCCTTAGAGAAGCGGACCTCAGTCACAGCACGAACCCGCCTTGGATATGCTCCGCTTCGCCGCTGCCCTTTGCCTCGCTTGCTCGGCACCCGTGGCGGCGGCGCCGTTCCAGTCCGCGCGGACGCTCGACGGTGCCGCGTTCAACCCGGCCGGTCATGTCACGATCGTCCATTATTGGGCGACCTGGTGCGCGCCCTGCCGCGTCGAGATGCCGATCCTTGATGCTTATTACCGGAGGCACCGCGGCCAGGGCCTTGAGATGATCGCAGTGTCGATCGACCAGGGCGTCTCGATCGGCAAGCTCAAGGAGGCGACGGCGCGGTTCGCCTTCCCCGTCGCGCGTGTCGACGACGTGAAGATGCCGCGCCGCGACATCCCATCTGCAATCCCGGTCAACCGCGTCTACGACCGGTCGGGCCGCCTCGTCTTCCAGTCGAAGGCCGATGGCCGCAGCACCATAGACATGTCGACGCTGGAGCGCGTCGTCACGCCGCTCTTCGTCCACCGCTAGAGGTGGAACAGCAGCCCGGCGGAGAATTTCGCTCGCGGCACCAGCTGGTAGCCGTTCACCCGCGTGTAGAGCGGCAGCTCGACGAAGCCGAAGGCGACCAGGCGTGAGCTGACTTTCGCCGAAACCCCCGGCGAGAGGTTCACCTGCTCGCCGCCGCTGTTCGGCCGGTCGGCGTTCGGGCCGCTGTCCCGCGCCGTCGCGCGGAAGCTCAGCTGCAGCTGTGGCGTGACGTTGCGCCAGTGCGTGTAGTTGAGCGCCGCCGAGGCCTGGACGAAGCTCCCCGGCTTGTAGCCGTCGCGGTGATTGAGCGCGGTCTGGCTGCTGACCTGGAGGAAATAGCCGAGCTCGGGCGCGAGCGCGCCGAGGTGGTAGGCGCCGAGCTCGGCCTGGATGGTTCCGGTCCCAGGCTGGAGCCCGCGGTCGACCTCCTCGCCTGCCTCGGGCCCGGAATCGAACGTCTGGTGGATCGCGCCCGTCGGCAGCACCAGCCCAGCCTCGATGCCCGTCACGCTTCCGGGCGTCGACAGTCCCTGCCAGCGTCCGACCACTCGAAGATCGCCGATGCCGTGCGTGTCGGAATGGCTCGGCTCAGTCGTGTCCTCGCCGATCGTGCTGTGCGGGCGGGCGGGCACCGGCAGCTGCACGTCGATCCCGAAGTCGTTGGCGAACTGGTGATCGAGCGTGGCCGTGACGCTGTGGTTATAGGTGTGGCGTTCGATTTCCCGGTCCGTTGGCAGGTCGATCGCATCGCGGTCGACGCGGTGCGTGCCGCTCTGCAGCCTCGTCTGCGGCGCATAATCGTAGCGCAGCGAAAAAGTCGTGCCCGGCTGGGCGGCGAGGCCCTGACTCAGCCAGTCGGCGGTCAGCGTGCAGCCGCAGCTCGCGCATGCCTGCACGGGAGTTGCAATGAAAAATGCCGGTATGGTCGCGGCGAGCAGCACCGCGCGTAGGTAAGGACTCCTCATGCAAGGCATGGACGCCGGATAGCTGCGAGAAATTCCCGTGTCAGCCATGTTGCGCCGCGGCAAATCCACAGGAAAATTGTGTTGAGATCGAATTTACCGGCTTGCGTCCAGCAGCGGTTGAGGCACTATAGCTGGTAGCGCACGAGGGGGGACACTCAATTACTGGTGTTCTGACGCCGGAATGACTATATTCCGGCGACGGGAGACTCGTCCCCGCTTTCCACAGGGAGAGGGGGCGAAAAAGCCCCGTCGGGCGCGGAAAGAGGCTAGGGTGCCCACCATGGCTCCGAGTCGAACAAGTCAGGAACAAACGATCCTCGGCGCCGATGATGCCAGGACCGATGAAGGACGGGGAAGCGCGATGGATTTTTCGACCGGCTCAGAAGTCACGAGCGACGACGTTGCGGTGGCCACCTCCAGCTCAAAGAGCGTTCACGCGCCGCGGTTCGGGATCAAAACCGACGCCAAGCGTGATGCCCTGCTGACCGAGTTCGGCAAGGAGACGCTCAAGGACCGCTACCTGCTTCCGGGCGAAGGCTATCAGGATTTGTTCGCGCGCGTCGCTGCGGCCTACGCGGACGACGAGGCGCATGCGCAGCGCGTCTACGATTATATCTCGAAGCTCTGGTTCATGCCGGCGACCCCGGTCCTGTCCAATGGCGGCACCGGCCGCGGGCTTCCCATCAGCTGTTATCTGAACAGCGTCGACGACAGCCTCGAAGGCATCGTCGGCACCTGGAACGAGAATGTCTGGCTTGCCTCGCGCGGCGGCGGCATCGGCACCTACTGGGGCCGCGTGCGCGGCATCGGCGAGCCGGTCGGCCTCAACGGCAAGACCAGCGGCATCATTCCGTTTGTCCGCGTGATGGATTCGCTGACGCTGGCGATCAGCCAGGGCTCGCTCCGCCGCGGCTCGGCCGCCTGCTACCTCGACATCTCGCACCCGGAGATCGAGGAGTTCCTCGAAATCCGCAAGCCCTCGGGCGACTTCAACCGGAAGGCGCTCAACCTCCACCACGGCGTGCTCGTCACCGACGAGTTCATGGAAGCGGTGCGCGAAGGCGCCGAGTTCATCCTGCGCAGCCCGAAGGACGGCTCCGAGCGCGGCAAAGTCGACGCTCGGTCATTGTTCCAGAAGCTGGTGGAGACCCGCCTCGCGACCGGCGAGCCGTACATCATCTTCATCGACGCGGTGAACAAGGCGATGCCCAAGCATCACCGCGACCTCGGCCTCAAGGTCTCGACCTCCAACCTCTGCTCGGAAATCACCCTGCCGACGGGCAAGGACCATCTCGGCGCCGACCGCACGGCGGTGTGCTGCCTGTCTTCGCTGAACCTCGAGACGTGGGACGAGTGGAACAAGGACAAGCCGTTCATCGAGGACGTGATGCGTTTCCTCGACAACGTCCTCTCCGACTATATCGCCCGCGCGCCAGACGAGATGGCGCGTGCGAAATACAGCGCGGAGCGCGAGCGCTCGGTCGGCCTCGGCGTGATGGGCTTCCACTCCTTCCTCCAGGCGCGGTCGATCCCGTTCGAAGGAGCGATGGCCAAGAGCTGGAACCTCAAGATCTTCAAGCACATCCGCGCGCAGGTCGATCAGGCGTCGATGATGCTGGCGAAGGAGCGCGGCCCGTGCCCCGACGCCGCCGACATGGGGGTGATGGAGCGCTTCAGCTGCAAGATGGCGATCGCGCCGACCGCGTCGATCTCGATCATCACCGGCGGCACCTCCGCGTGCATCGAGCCGATCCCGGCGAACATCTACACGCACAAGACCCTGTCGGGCTCCTTCTCGATCAAGAATCCGTATCTCGAACGCATGCTCAAGGAGAAGTCGAAGGACAGCCAGCAGGTGTGGAACTCGATCCTCGAGAATGGCGGCAGCGTGCAGCACCTCGACTTCCTGACGAGCGAGGAAAAGGACGTGTACAAGACCAGCTTCGAGATCGACCAGCGCTGGCTGCTCGAGCTCGCCGCCGACCGCACGCCCTATATCGACCAGGCGCAGTCGCTGAACCTGTTCATCCCCGCCGACGTCGACAAGTGGGACCTGATGATGCTCCACTTCCGCGCGTGGGAGCTGGGCATCAAGTCGCTCTATTACCTGCGCTCGAAGTCGGTGCAGCGCGCCGGTTTCGCCGGCGGCGTCGAAGCCGACAACACGCCCGACCTCAAGGAAATCAAGATCGCCTCGACGACTGATTACGACGAGTGCCTCGCGTGCCAGTGAGCAAACCAATCTTGCTCATCATCATCGGCACCATTTGCGCTGGCGTGTTCTTAAATGGACTTCGCTTCGCTCAGATGGACAGAAATCCTTGGGAGGGAAAGAAACTCGGGAACATGCCGGTGCGAGGTCACGATTTCTCGGTCGAGCAGGTGAATCGGCTCGGTAAGCTGCAGCTGATCTTTGCTCCGATCTTCTTTCTGCTCTTTGTCGCGATCTTGTCAGGCGTATTTGCCGGTGCAGTTCAGGTGATGGGACGGTGATCGTGAGCGCGGAAATCAAAGCCTCCCCCCTCGTGGGGGAGGTTGGTGGGGGGCCGGCCGCGTCTGCGGCCGAAAAGGATTTCTTGTCTGCGGCTCAGGCTGCTGGCGCATCCTGCTCCGCGCCCCCACCCAACCCTCCCCACAAGGGGGAGGGCTTGCGGCGGTCGGCGCTTGCGCCGGACGCGATCCTGCGGGCGCGTCGTTTGCGAAAAAGGATGACCAAAGCTGAGCGCTTCTTGTGGCGCGCGCTTCGCGAGGCACTTCCGGAGTGGCACTGGCGCAAGCAGGTCCCGCTCGGTCCGTATTTCGCCGATTTTGCCAGTCACTCGGCCAAGCTCATCATTGAACTCGATGGCGGCCAGCACGCGTGCGCTCGAGCTTACGATGCGGAACGCACGAACTTCCTGGAAGCCGAAGGTTTTCGCGTCATCCGCTTCTGGAACAACGATGTCCTCGCCAACACGAACGGAGTGTTAGAGCGGATTGCCGAAAATCTCTCCCGACCGAGAGCGTCATTGGAGACGCCGCAGTGAAGCGGGCGGCGCCCATCCGCAAATTCGCCAAAGGAGCCGGTGCCGTCGTTATCGGCCTGATCGCGCTCGACCTTGTCGCAACCCTCGTCACCCTAGCCATCGGATCGGAGTTCCTGCGTCGATGATCATCCGTGCCGCCGTCAGTTTTGCTGCTCTTGCCGTCGCTCTTGCCTCCGCGGCGCCCGCCCAGCCGTCGGGCAGCTCCCAGGCGCTCGAAAAGACCTTCGACGCGCTGATCAGCCCGGCCGAGCAGCTCCAGTGGCTGCAGCAGATGTCGTCGGCGCCGAACCAGGTCGGCTCGCCCCACGACAAGGCGAACGCCGACTTCGAGCTGGCGATGTTCAAGCAATGGGGCTGGGACGCGCATATCGAGCGGTTCGACGTCCTCTACCCCACTCCGATCTCGACGACAGTCGAGCTGGTGACGCCGCAACATGTCATGCTCGGCGGGCAGGAGCCGCCCGTGCCGGAGGACCCGAGTTCGTCCAACACCGCCGGCGCGCTTCCGCCCTACGTCGCCTACCAGGGCGACGGCGATGTCACCGCGCCCGTGGTCTACGTCAATTACGGAATGCCCGACGATTACGAGGCGCTGGCGCAGCGCGGCATCGACGTTCGCGGCAAGATCGTGCTTGCGCGTTACGGCGGCGGCTGGCGCGGCCTCAAGCCCAAGCTGGCGCAGGAGCATGGTGCGGTCGGCTGTCTGATCTATTCCGACCCGGCCGACGACTCTTATGCGGAGGCCGACGTCTATCCGAAGGGCGGCGGCCGCCCCGAAGCCGGAGTCCAGCGCGGATCGGTCGCCGACATGCCGGTCTATCCCGGCGACCCGCTGACCCCAGGCGTTGGCGCGACGCCCGGCGCCAAGCGCTTGACCCGCGCGCAGGCGATCACCCTGCTCAAGATCCCGACCCTGCCGATTTCCTATGGCGACGCGAGCAAGATCATCGCCGCGCTCCAGGGGCCGCTGGTCACCGGCAAGCAGCGGGGCGCGCTCGGCCTGGCCTATCATTGGGGCGGCACCGACGCGGTCAAGGTCCACCTCGCGGTCAAGTCCGACTGGTCTTTGAAGCCCGTCTATGATGTGATCGGGATGCTGCGGGGCAGCACCTATCCCGACCAGTGGATCATCCGCGGCAACCATCACGACGGCTGGGTGTTCGGCGCGTCCGACCCGCTGACGGGCCAGGTCGCGCTGATGAGCGAGGCCAAGGCGCTCGGGACCTTGTACCGCCAGGGCTGGCGCCCGGCGCGCACGATCGTCTACGCGAGCTGGGACGGCGAGGAGCCGGGCCTGCTGGGCTCCACCGAATGGGCCGAGCAGCACGCCGCCGAACTCAAGCAGAAGGCGCTGCTCTACATCAACACCGACTCCAACGGCCGCGGCTATTTGCGCGGCGAGGGCAGCCACGAGCTGCAGCATTATTTCAACCAGGCCGCCAACGACGTCGTGGACCCGCGGACCGGCGTGTCGGCTGCCCAGCGCGGCCGCGCCGGAATCCTCGCCGCAGCTTATGAGGGCACCGGCCGCGCCGAGCCCGAGCTCGTCGAGGCGGCCAAGGCCGGAGGCGACATGCCGCTTGGGCCGCTCGGCTCAGGGTCCGACTATACGGCTTACCTGCAGCACCTCGGAATTGGTTCGCTGAACCTCGGCTTCGGCGGCGAGAATGAGAGCGCGGGCAGCTACCACTCGGTCTACGACACCTTCTATCACGTCACGCATTTCGACGATCCGGGGCTGCAGTACGGCGCCGCTTTGTCGAAGGTGGTCGGCCGCCTCGTCCTCCGCGCAGCCGATGCGCCGCGCGTGCCCGCACGCTACTCCGATTTCGCGTCCACGGTGTCGCGCTACCTCACCGAGATCAAGAAGCTCGCCGCGGACCAGCGCGAGAAGGACCGCACGCTCGCCGACCTGAGGCGCGAGGGCGATTTCCGGCTCGCCTCCTCGCCGACCGACCCGGTCGTCGCACCGGCGGACCGCGGCATCACGCCGGTGTTCGACATGCTCCCTCTGGAGAATGCGGTCGATCACCTGAAGCGCGCCGCCAGCGCCGCCGACGCGATGCTCGGCCGCGAGGATGCGCTCCCGCCCGCGACCCAGGCGCGGATCAACGCCGACCTCGCGCAGATCGACCAGCTGCTGCTCGACCCGCAGGGACTTCCCGGCCGCCCGTGGTTCAAGAACCTCGTCTACGCGCCGGGCACGCTCACCGGCTACGGCGCCAAGACCCTGCCCGGCGTTCGCGAAGCGATCGAGCAGCGCCGCTGGGACGACGCCCGGACCTATGTCGTGAGGACGGCCAGGGTGCTCGAGGATTATGCCAATCGCCTCGACCAGGTGACCGCCATGGCGAAGACGCCGTCATGAACCTTCCCGCCTCGTCTGGCCGCATGGTCGAGCTCGTGCTCGCCGTGCTGCTGCTTGCCGCCAGCGTCTATTTCTACCGCCGCAAGCCGGCGGACGGGAACAGCTACGGCAACCAGGGCGCGGTGATCATGCTCGTGGTCGCCGTGATCATGGGCATGCACGCGCTCGGCGCGCTCGACTATCATCCAAGCACCGCCGAGGCCGACATGATGCGGGCGCGGGCCCAATGACTCAAGGCGCGTGGCCGATGTGGGTTCTGTCGCTCGCGGACACCGTTGAGCGGCGCGCAGCGGCGCGCGCACAATTTGATGCGCTAGGGCTTCCGTTCGAGTTCCTGGATTGTGTCGACGGGCGCAACGGCCTTTCCGAGGAGTTCGAAAAGCTCGTCGACCGGCCGGGCACATTCGAGCGCTACGGCTATGCCATGAGCGACGGCGAATATGCCTGCGCGCTGTCGCACCAGATGGCCTACAAGCGGATCCTCGACGAGCAGTTGCCCGGGGCAATCATCTTCGAGGACGACGTCCTCCTGACCGAGAACTTCCGCCGCTTCTACGAGACCCGGAGCTACGAAGCTGCGCCGCTGATCCAGTTCTTCTATTTCGACGCGATGGTGTGGAAGTTCGGGGAGCGCTCGACCCCTGCCGCCACGCTGCGGCGGCTGCAGCGAAGCGCCTGGATGGCGGTGGGCTATTCAATCAGCGCTGACGCCGCCGCGAAGATGCTCGCCGCCAGCCAGCCGCTTCGCGGCAAGCCCGATTGGCCGTGCGACACGGTGCAGCTCTTTGGTCATTACATCACCGACCCGCGCATCGTTCTTCATCCGGAGCTCACGCCGGGCCAGTCGTTGTTCGGCGAGACGCGCTCGGCGTTTGTCCCCCAGGGCTTCGACTATAGCGCCGGCTACGCCAAAGGATGGCGCCGGCTGCTGAGCCTGGCGTCGTGGAAGCGGCTGCTCACCCGACCGTTCCGCGAACGGCTCCTCCCCGGCTATGACCCGACCCCGCAAGAGGAGGCGAGCCGGCAAGAGGTCGCTGCCCGCATGGCCGCGGCGACCAAGCCCAGACGGGCCCGCGCCCAATGATCATCGTCAACATCCTCCTCGGCGGCTTCGCGCTGATCGCGGGGCTCGTGCTGCTCGTCACCGGCATCCGCAAGCATGAGGCGCAGCAGCCGAAGCATGTCGCGATGCTGATCGGGGGGATGATGCTGACCGCGTTCGGGCTGGTCATCGCCGGCTTCGCGATCGCCTATCAGAGCGCCGCGCCGCTCGACCTCAATGCGGGGGCCGCGCGATGATCGCGCTCCCCGCCTGCCTGCACAACGCCTGCGTCGCGACCCAGGCCGCCGGCGCCGTCGCCCCTAATGCGCCCGGCTTCTGGCTCGGGCTGTGGCACGGCTTCGTCTTCCCGCTCGCCTGGATCGTGTCCCTGTTTGCGCCGAGCGTCGCGATCTACGCCGTCCCCAACAACGGCGGCTGGTACGACTTCGGCTATTTCCTCGGCATCGTCGTGTTCGGCGTCGGCGCGCGCAAGACCCACGTCGTCTATCGCGACAATGTCATCAACGCCCGCGCCCGCAGGATCAACTGATGAACCGCGCGGTCGCAAACCCCATATTCCGTTCCAAAGGAGCTTAGACATGGCCCTCCTCGAAGCCCGCAAGCAGTACAAGCCATTCGAATACCCGTGGGCGTTCGAATATTGGAAACGCCAGCAGCAGATCCACTGGATGCCCGAGGAAGTGCCGCTGGGCGAAGACTGCCGCGACTGGGCGCAGAAGCTCACCGAGCACGAGCGCAACCTGCTGACGCAGATCTTCCGCTTCTTCACCCAGGCCGACGTCGAGGTGCAGGATTGCTACCACGACAAATACGGCCGCGTGTTCAAGCCGACCGAGATCAAGATGATGCTGACCGCGTTCAGCAACATGGAGACGGTGCACATCGCCGCCTACAGCCACCTGCTCGACACCATCGGAATGCCCGAGAGCGAGTACAGCGCCTTCCTCCAGTACAAGGAGATGAAGGACAAGCACGACTACCTGCAGCAGTTCGGCGTCGACAGTGACGAGGACATCGCCAAGACGCTCGCCATGTTCGGCGGCTTCACCGAGGGGCTGCAGCTGTTCGGCAGCTTC
>Ga0207661_10003904_pt1 | contig 10403 bp, 9 predicted proteins | sample KBSC713LmetaG_FD_184337 | JGI IMG/M metagenome (GOLD analysis project Ga0207661, IMG submission 184337) | Corn rhizosphere microbial communities from Kellogg Biological Station, Michigan, USA - KBS C7.1-3L metaG (SPAdes) (version 2) | ecosystem: Host-associated > Plants > Roots > Rhizosphere ... | reverse complement strand
GGAACGACAGCGCGAAGACGATCCACCGCCGCCGGTGCGCCCAGACGACGAGGGACTCGATGGGGGAACTCACGCCTCTCATGCTACATTTCCGCCGAGTCCATGCGCGTCCTGCTCCTGCGTCCGGTCCCGGGAAACGAACGTTTTGGTCTTGGCCCTTTCTTCCGCATCGAGCCGCTCGGGATGGAGTACATCGCGGCGGCGCTCGAGGCACGCGGCCACGACGTCACCCTGGTCGATCTGCGGTTCGGCAAGCCCCTCGAGCACTACCTGCGTCAGCGGCCCGCCCTCGTCGGCATCGCCGCCATGCACGCGCTGGAGACGGAGAACGTCCTCGACCTGGCCGCGCGCGTGCGCCGCGCCGCGCCCGGCGTGCCGCTGATCGTCGGCGGCCACACCGCGGCCGCCTATCCGCAGCCGTTCTTCCACGCCGGCATCGACGCGGTCGTCCTGGACGACGGCGAGCGCGCCATGCCGGAGATTGCCGACGCGCTGGCGGCCGGCCGCCCGCTCGCCGACGTGCCCGGCCTGGCGGTGGCGGGCGGCACCGGCTGGGTGAAGACGCCCGATCCGGCGACGGTGTTCGATCTCAACGACGTGCCCCTGCCGGCGCGGGCGCACGTCCGGCCGTTCCGCCGGCAGTACGCCTGCCTCGCGCACCGGCCCGCCTACCTGGTCGAAACCGCGCGCGGCTGTCCGTTCCGCTGCTCGTTCTGCTCGATCTGGCAGCTGCACGCGCGCTCGGTGCGCGAGCGCTCGATCCAGTCGGTCTGCGACGACATGGCCGCGGTCGGCGACCACGTGTTCATCGCCGACGATCTGTTCTGGTATCACCCGGCGCGCAGCCTCGAGCTGGCGCACGCGTTGCGCAAGCGCGGCGTGCGCAAGGCGTGGATCCTCGTGCAGAGCCGCGTCGATCTCGTCGCGCGCCATCCCGAGCTGCTCGAGGCATGGCGTCCGCTGGCCAGGGAGTTCGACATCTTCTTCGGCCTCGAGGCCGCGACCAACGACGGGCTCAAGGGGCTGGTCAAGGACGCGACGGTCGACCATACCTCGGCCGCCGTCGAGCTCTCACGCAAGATCGGCTACGGCGTCACCGGCAACTTCGTCATCGATCCGGCGTGGGAGGAAGAGGACTTCCAGCGCCTGTGGGCCTTCGTCGATCGCTACGAGCTGCACCAGGCGGGGTTCACCATCCTGACGCCGCTGCCCGGCACCGCCTACTTCGACGAGATGCGGCCGCGCATCGGCGCGCGCAGCTGGGCGCAGTTCGACATGCACCACCTGCTGTGGGAGCCGAAGCTCGGGCCGGGCCGCTTCTTCGAGCTCTACTGCGAGACGTGGCGCCGCTCCGTGCTCAACCTCGGAGGGCGAAAGTCGGTGTGGCAGTGGCTGCGCCAGGTCAAGCCGCGCGACGCGGTGTTCCTCCTGCGCGCGCTCCGCCGCACCCAGCGCATGATGGATCCGGCGCACTATCTCGCCGAATACGATCTCGCCACCGGCGCCGACTGCGTCGCCGCGTCGATCGAGAAGAGCTTCGGGTCGACCGTCCCGTTGACCTGAACGTTCTCGAACGACATCAGCTTCGAGTCCCCGTTGGGGAAGTCCATCCGCATCGCCGCCAGCAGCATCGTCGAGCGATCGATCCAGAGGTGCAGCCTGGCGAGGCCCTGGCTGATCTGGCTGCGCCTCGGGGTCATCGTGATGTGCCAGGTGTTGGGCGGATCCGTCGCCGTGACGGTGGCAATCGTGAACGTGCGGCGCAGCTCGGCGGGGTTCTTGTCGAGGAAGTACTTGTCGACGCGCTTGCGCGCGGCGCCGATGTCGCTCTTCTGCGTGATGCCGCGGGACGGCCAGGCGAACGTCATCTGCGGGCCGTCGATGAGGACGACGTGCGCTTCGGGCTCGCTGTAGCGCAGCACGATTCTGTCGGGCCGGATGACCGCGAGCGTGCCGTGCGAGACGATCGGTTTCGACACCATCGCCGTCGTCGTCGTTTCGGTGAAGCGCGCGGTGACGGTCTTGAGCGACGTTTCCACGCCGCGGCCGCGCGCGTAGATCTCGTCGAACAGATCCTTCGACGGCGTGTGCGCCGACGCCAGCGCCGCGCCCGCGACGAACGCCAGCAGAAGGCTTGGACGGAGCATCGACGCGATGGTAACGTACGCGCCGGGCATGCAGCCGATTGTGATCACCGGCCTCGGCGTGGTGACGCCGTTCGGCACCGATACGGCGGCGCTCGCCGCCGCCTTGCGCGCCGGACGCAGCGCCGTCGCGCCGGTCACCGCGTTCGACGTGTCGGCGTGCGCGGCGCGGTCGGCCGCGTCGGTCCGTGACTTCGACGCGTCGCGCTGGGTTCCGCCGATCAAGGCGCGGCGCATGGACGCGACGAGCCAGTTCGCGATGGCCGCCGCGTCGCAGGCGCTCGACGCCGCGGGGCTGCGCTACGGGCACGAGCCGCAGGACGGCATCGGCGTGGCGATCGGCACCTACACCGGCGGCGGATCGCGGACCGAGGAATTCCTCGCCGGCCTCTTCCGCCTCGGTCCCGTCGGCGCGCCGGCGCTGCTGTTCAACGCCACCGTCGCCAACGTGGCGGCGTCGCTCATCGGCCTCGAGCTGAAACTCCGCGGACCGAACATCACCATCACCCACAAGGAAGTCTCGGGGCTGACCGCCGCCGCCCACGCCATGGACCTGCTCCGCGCCGGACAGGCACGAACGATCGTGACCGCCGGCGTCGACGCCATCTTCCCGCTGTTCTTCCGCGTGCACGACCACTTCGGCGTGCTGTCGCACGAGAACGGCCGTGCCGAGGGCAGCCGCCCCTTCGACCGGACGCGCAACGGCTTCGTGCTCGGCGAAGGCGCGTATGCCGCGGTGCTCGAGACCGCCGCCAGCGCGCGCGAGCGCGGCGCGCCGGTGCTGGCCGAGCTCGCCTCGATCGAGTGCGGCGGATCGTGCCCCGGCGTGAATCACTGGCCGCGGCGATCCGGGGACATCGCCCGCGTCATGCGTCGCGCGATCGAGGCCGCGGGACTGCAGCCGCGCGACGTCGGCGTCGTCTACGCCAGCGCCAACTCGTCCGCGCTCGATAGCGTGGAAGCCGCCGCCATCGCCGAGGTCTTCGGCGCGCATCCACCGGTCGTGACGGCGGTGAAGGGGGCGCTCGGCGAGTGCGGCGCCAGCACCAGCGCGTCGATGGCGGCGGCGATCCTCTGCGGGCGCGAGGGCTTCGTCCCGCCAGTGGCCGGGCTGCGCGACGTGGATCCCGCGTGCGGGGCGCTTCGCCTGGCGACCTCAGCCGTTGCCGTCCCCGGCCCCATCGCGCTCGTCAACGGTGTCGCGTCCGGCGGCGCGCTGGCCGCCGCCGTCCTCCGTCTTGCCGCCTGAGCGGGCGGTTCGATGTTACGATTTCTCCCATCGCGACCGATCCCCGTGTGCCCGTTCCGCCTGAGCTCGATCTGAGCGGTCGTGTCGCGGTGGTGACCGGCGGGTCCCGAGGTATCGGCCGCGCCATCGCGACCCTGCTGGCCGAGCGGGGAGCGGCGGTGGCGATCGGATATCGCGAGCGGGCGGACGCGGCGAGCGAGGCGGTGGCGGCCATCGCCGCGGCCGGCGGCCGCGCCTGGGCCGGCGCCTGCGACGTGTCGGACGCAGACGCGGTGGCCGGGTTCTTCGCGGCGGCGGCGCGCGATCTCGGGCCCGCCGACATCCTGGTCAATAACGCCGCGACCAGCGCCGACGCGCACGTGGCGATGATGGACGCGGCGCGGTGGGACCGGGTGCTGCGCACGAACCTCGACGGCGCGTATCACTGCGTGCGCGCGGCGATGCGGCCGATGCTGCAGCGGCGGCGCGGGCGCATCATCAACATCAGCTCGCCGAGCGCGTCGCGCCCTCTCCCCGGGCAGGCGAATTATGCGGCGGCGAAGGCGGGGCTGGAAGGACTCACGCGCGCGCTGTCGCGCGACCTGGCGGGACGCGGCGTGCTGGTGAACGCCGTCGCGCCGGGGCTGATCGAGACCGAGATGCTGGCGTCGATGCCGGCGGCCGTGCGCGAATCGAGCGTCAGCGCGATTCCGCTGGGCCGGGTCGGCCAGCCGCGCGAGGTCGCCGAGCTGGTGGCGTTTCTCGCTTCCGACGCGGCGTCGTACATTACCGGGCAGGTATTTGCCGTCGACGGCGGGCTGACGTAAGGCCGCGCGGCAAGAGGAGTCAACGGGGCATTCATGAGCGAGTCACTGCACACCGAGATCAAGCAGGCCATCGTCCGCAGCCTGCGTCTGCCGATGGAACCATCGGAGATCGCCGACAAGGCGCCGCTCTTCGGCCCCGATGGCCTCGGTCTGGACTCGGTCGACGTGCTCGAGCTCGTGCTCGAGTTGGAACGATCGTTCGGCGTCACCATCGAGGACCAGGACACCGGCATGCAGGCGCTGCGCAGCGTCGACAGCATCGCCGAGTTCATCCAGGCGAGGCGGGCGCAGCCCTCCGCCTGACCGCGTGCGCAACGCGCTCACCGTCGACGTCGAGGAATGGTTTCACGTCTGCGGCGTGCCCGCCCTTGCTCCCCCGGCGTGGGACGGCCTCGAGTCGCGCGTCGAGCTGACGACGCGTCGTCTGCTCGAGATGTTCGATCGGGCGGGCGCGCGGGCGACGTTCTTCGTGGTCGGATGGGTCGCCGAGCGCGTCCCTCGCCTGGTGGCCGAGATCGCGGCGGCCGGGCACGAGGTCGGCTCGCACGGCTACCTGCATCAGCGGGCCTACGATCTGGGTGCGGCGGCCTTTCGCGAGGATCTGCGGCGCAGCGTGGGCGCACTCGAGGGGGCCGGCGCGCGGCCGAGGTCGTTCCGTGCGCCCGAGTGGTCGATCAACGACCGGTCGCTGTGGGCGCTCGACGCGCTCGCGGCGGAAGGCTTCGCGATCGACGCCAGCATGGCGCCGCTGCGCATCGTCGGCAGCGTCGGCTACCCGCGCGCGCCGCACCTGCGGACGACGCCATCGGGAACGATCGTCGAGGTGCCGCCGCTCGTCGCGGACCGTTTTGGACAGGTGATGCCGCTCGGCTGGGGATGGGGCCTGCGCATGAGCGCGCCCCGCACCGTGCTGAGGGCGATTGAGAAGGAAAACCAGGCGGGCGTTCCCGCCGTCTTGACCATACATCCGTGGGAAATCGATCCACACCCGCCGCATGTCTCGCTGCCGCCGCGGCTGCGCTTTGCGCACTACTTCCGGCTGGGCGGCTTCTTCGAGCGCCTGACCGCGATCGTGCGCGGTGCGGCGTTCGATCGTCTCGACGCCGTGGTCGCCTCGCTGCCGCCGGCCTCCTTGCCGCCGGCCTGAGCGCGCCGGCGTCGGCCGCGCCGGCGGGCCTGCCGCGCGCGTCGCTCGATCTGACCGGCGCCGCCGCGGCGCCCGTCCTCGACGCGTCGGTCGACGCCATCCCGTTCAACGTCCGCATCGCGCTCGACCCGGGCGATGCGGCGTCGGTGGCGGACGCCGACGCGCGCGTGGCGGCGCTGCATCGCGCCTCGGCCAGGGTGTGGGCCGTGACCGCGGTGCCCGGCAGCGAGGCCGCGATCGAGCCGTGGCGCGTTGCGCTGCGGCGATGGCTCCGCGCGCATCACGGGCAGGTCTCGATTCTCGAGCTGCGCCTGGCGCACCAGGCGCCGTCGATCGTGGCGTTCGCCGTCCGCGCCGCGGCGACGGAAGTGCGCGCGGCGTCCGAGGGGGCGCAGGTCGCCCTCGCGGGCCCGGAGGACGCTCCCGGCACGCTGGGCACCACGATCACCCGCGACCTGGCGGCCTACGTCGATCTGGTGTCGGCGCCGTCGGCCGAGCTCGCCGAATCGGCCCTGGCCGCGTCGCAGCGCGACGATCCCGATCTGCGCGCCGTCGTCACCGGGCTCGAGCTGCCCGCCGACGCCGACGCCGCCGTGGCCACGTTCGCGCGCGCCGTCGTCGGCACGCTGGGGACGCGCATCGTGTCGGTGGCGGGCCGCGCGCCGGCCGGTCCCGCCGCCGCGCGGGCGCTGCGCTGGCTGGAGCCGGTGCTGACCGGCGGCGTGGAAGTGCTGGACCCGGCGGCATCCGCCTTTTCGATCAAGGACGACCGGGGCGCCGACGCGCGGTCGCCCTCGCACGCGAAGCTGCTGTTCGACAACGACACGCTGTCGACGATGTTGTTCTACGACGCGCCCGCCGCGGCCGCGCCGTTCAGCGTCACGGCCACGGTGCCGGTCGAGGGCACGCCGCGCTATCGCGACACGACGACGGTGGGGTGGAAGACGGCGCCGGGCTACAGTCGCGACGGCGCGGTGGTGCGCGTCACCGTGCCCCGTCCCGGCGTGCCCGTGCTCGTGCACTTCAACGGCGACGCGCCCGCCGAGAGCTTCGCCGCGCGCAGCGGCGTCTCGGCGGCGCGGCAGCTGCGCGTGGAAGAAATCGTCGCGCGGCAGCGGCAGGAGCAGGCGCGCCAAGACGCCGAGGTCGACCACTATCAGGCGATGGTGCGGATGGACCAGCACTTCCGTCCGACCGTGACCGATCCCGGCTTCGACGTCGTCACCGAGAACCGCCTCTTCGTGGCCCCCGACGGCATGGAGTGGGAAGAGCTCTCCTTCTCGGTGAACGGGTCGAAGTTCGGCAACAACCGGCCGCCGTTCCCGCTGCTGCAGCCGGAGAAGGTGCTGTCGCTGCCGCTGCAGCTGCGGTTCGGCGACGACTATCGCTACTCGCTCGCGGGAAGCGACCGCGTCGACGGGCACGACTGCTACGTCGTGCGGTTCGAGCCGGCGCAGGCGGACCGCTCGCTCTACCGCGGCACCGTCTGGATCGATCGCCACACGTTCGCGCGCGTCAAGCTGCAGACCGTGCAGACGAAGCTGTCGGCGCCGGTCGTCTCGAGCGAGGAGATCCAGACGTTCTCGCCGGTGACGACGCCGTCGGGCGCGACGGTGTTCCTGATGACCCACCTCGTCGGGCGGCAGATCGTCATGGTCGCCGGGCGCAACCTGCTCGTCGAGCGCGACGCCATCCTGCGCGACATCACCGTCAACGCCGAGTCCTTCGCCGGCTCGCGGCTGGAGGCGCGGCGCGGCCCGCACGTGATGTACAAGGACACCGAGCGCGGCCTGCGCTACTTCGTCAAGCAGGGCGACGAGCGCGTGGTCAGCGACCGCCCGACGATGACCGCGAAGGCGGCGGCGATGGGCGTCACGATCGATCCGTCGTACGCCTTTCCGCTGCCGATCTTCGGCATCAATTACTTGAATTTCGCCTTCCACAACCCCGACACGCAGTTCGCCATGCTCTTCGGCGGCGTGCTGGCCGCGATCAACGTGCAGCGGCCGAAGGTGCCGCACACGCCGTTCGACGCCAGCGTCGACTTCTTCGGCATCGCCGTGCCGTCGAGCGACCGCCGCTACGACGCCGCGGGCGAGCACCCCGGCGAGCGCGTCATCACCTGGCCGCTGAATACCGGATTCAACCTGGGATGGCAGTACACGCCGTTCCAGAAGGCGACGCTCCAGTACCAGTTCCACTTCGACGGCTTCCACGCCGACACGACCACCACCGCGGACTTCGTCGTCCCGGCGAGCACCATCACCAACGGCCTGGGCGGCGCCTACGAGTACCGCCGCGGCGGTTACAGCGCCGTCCTCAACGGCGCGTGGTACGGGCGCGGCCGCTGGACGCCGTGGGGCGTGCCCGGCAGCCTGACCGACGCCGGCCGCACCTACACGAAGTACAGCTTCAACCTGTCGCGCGATTTCTATCTCTCGCCGATCCAGAAGCTGCACCTGAACGGCGCCTACTTCGGCGGCCGCCGCCTCGATCGCTTCAGCCGCTACCAGTTCGGGCTGTTCGACGATACCCGGATCCACGGCGTGCCCGCCTCCGGCGTCCGCTTCGACGAGTTGTCGATGGCGCGCGGCTCGTACACCTTCGATCTCCTGGGGATCTACCGCGTCGATCTCTTCCTGGAGCGCGCCTGGGGGCGCGACCTGAGCGCCTCTCGCGACTGGCAGCCGATCACCGGCGTGGGGACGGCCTTGAACCTGCGGGCGCCAGGCAATACCATCCTGCGCATGGATCTGGGGCACGCCTGGCTGCCGGTGGAGTACCGCGGCGTCGGGTCGTGGGTGCTGCAGGTCCTGCTGCTCAAGCCGCTCGGCAAGTCATGACCAACACCCGCGCCCTGTCGCGCGCCGACCTCCACGTCCACACGCGTCACTCGCGCGTCAACGGCAACGTGCCGTTCCTGCGCAGCCGCGACTGCTACTCGGATCCGTTCGACGTCTACGCGCTGGCCAAGCGCCGCGGCATGGACGTCGTCACCATCACCGATCACGACTCGATCGACGGCTGCCTCGAGTTCCTGTCGCGCCATCCCGACGCGCCGGACTTCCTCATGGGCGAGGAGGTGTCGTGCTGGGTGCCCGACACCGACCTCGAGGTCCACCTCGGCGTCTACGGCACGAGCGAGGCGATTCACGCCGAGCTGCAGCCGCTGCGCCGCAACGCCTTCGAGGTGATGGCCTGCCTGCGCGCGCGCGGCACGTTCTTCGCCTTCAACCACCCGTTCCATTTCTTCCGGCACCAGATGCCGCTCGCCGACTACCTGCAGCTCGTCGCCTCGGCCCCGGCCGTCGAAGTCCGCAACGGCACGATGCTGCCGCGGCACAACGAGCTCGTCGCCGGGCTGTGGGCGCGGCTGCGCGGCGCCGGCGCCCCGGTCGTGGCCGGCAGCGATGCGCACACGCTGCGCCGCGTCGGGCGCACGTGGACGGAAGCGCCAGGCGCGACCGCGGCGGAATTTCTCGCCGGCCTTCGGGCCGGCGCCGGGCGCCCGTGCGGCGGCCACGGCTGGTCGGGCACGATTGCCGGCGACGCCTACGGGGTCGTCTCGCGCTACGCTGCCAGCGTGTTCGGCTTCGGTCCGCGCGATCACGCGGGCTGGCACCGGCTGCTGTGCGCCGCGTGCGTCGTCGCCTCGCCGCCGGCGCAGTTCCTCCCGGTCGTGCTGGCGATGAAAGGCAAGGCCGCGGAGCGCCGCGTCGTCGACGGCGTCGCGCTGTCGCTCGCCGCCGACGCGGGTCTCGCGCGCGCCTGCGCGGATCAGGCGTGATGCGGCGCGTCGCCGTTACCGGCATCGGCCTGGTCAGCGCGCTGGGCACGACGCGCGACGAGTGCTGGCGCCATCTCGTCGCCGGCCGGTGCGGCGTCGGGCCGCTGACGCTGTTCGAGAGCGACGGTTATCGCAGCCGCATCGCCGCGCAGGTGGACGATGCGGCCGTGGATGCGGCGTTCGCGCCCGTGCAACGTCGTCGCTGGTCGCGCAGCGACAAGTTCGCGCTGCATGCCGCCCGGGAAGCGGTGGTCGATGCGGGGCTGAGCGGCGCCGGCTACGCGCCGGATCGCGTGGCCGTGTTTCTCGGCGCCAGCACCGGCGATCTGTTCCGCAACGAGCGCTACCTGCGGGCCGCGCTCGAGCCCGCGTCGGGGCGGCGGCGGCTGACCGACGCCTGGAACCACTTCTGCAGCACGTCGGTGGACCTCATCGCCACGGAGTTCGGCTTCGAGGGAATGCGCTCGTGCATCGTCGCGGCCTGCGCCTCGAGCACGATGTCGGTGGGCACGGCGCTCGACGCGATTCGCTTCGGCCGCGCCGACGCCGTCCTGGCGGGCGGCACCGACGCGCTGGCGCGGCTGACCTACTCCGGCTTCAACGCGTTGAAGGTGATGGATCCCGAGGCGTGCCGTCCGTTCGATCGCGGCCGCAACGGCATGAACATCGGCGAAGGGGCGGCGGTGATGGTCCTGGAGGATCTGGAGACCGCGAAGCGCCGCGGCGCGCGGATCTACGCCGAGGTCGCCGGACACAGCCTGACCTGCGAGGCGTTCCATCCGACCGCGCCGGAGCCCGACGGCCGAGCCATCGCCGAGACGATGGCGCGCGCGCTGCGCGACGCGAAGGTCGCGCCCGACGAGATCCGGCACGTGAACGCGCACGGCACTGCGACGCCGCACAACGACCGCGCCGAGTCGCGCGGCATCCGCCTGGTGTTCGGCGACGCGGCCAGCCGCCTGCCGGTGACGTCGATCAAGTCGATGGTCGGCCACACGCTTGGCGCCTCCGGCGGCATCGAAGCCGCCGTGACCGCACTCAGCGTCTACCACGGCATCATCCCGCCGACCATCCATCATTCCGAGACGGATCCGGAGTGCGCCGTCGACGTGGTCGCCAACGAAGCGCGCGAGGTCCCGCTCGGCTGCGTCCTGTCGACGTCGCTGGCGTTCGGAGGCAACGACGCCGCCGTCGTGCTCAGAGCGGTGTAGTTTCCGCCTTTCCGCCTTCCCGCGAAGCGCTTCGGCGGGCAGCCGGAATACAAGGGGGG
>Ga0207661_10003902_pt1 | contig 10404 bp, 7 predicted proteins | sample KBSC713LmetaG_FD_184337 | JGI IMG/M metagenome (GOLD analysis project Ga0207661, IMG submission 184337) | Corn rhizosphere microbial communities from Kellogg Biological Station, Michigan, USA - KBS C7.1-3L metaG (SPAdes) (version 2) | ecosystem: Host-associated > Plants > Roots > Rhizosphere ... | reverse complement strand
ATTCGACGCATCCAGCACGCGCGTCAACATGACATCCACGAGCTCGCGGAGATTCTTTTTCAGCCCCGGATCGGGCCACACGCGAAACAAATTTGTCAGCGCTTCGAGAATGTGCAGGTGAACATTCTGGGACTTCTGATCGAGCGAGCCCATCGCACTGTGCTTCAGGTCAACTCCGCCGGGTTTTCCGCCAGCCGACCCGGAGCCGCGCGCCCGGGAAATCTTCCAGTCGCGGGTGAACTCCTCGAAATAGCCAAGGTGTTCGCGATCGTGGGCGTTATGTTCGACGACGCGGTAGAGATCGACCGCTCGTTCGAGCACCGCTTTGTCGCCGGTAGCACGATAGAATTCGGCGAGGCCGTAAATCCCGAATGCCTGCACGTAGATGATCTTTCGCGAATCGAGGGGCGCGCCGTCCGCGGTAATGGACCAATAGAGGCCGCCATATTGGTCGTCCCAAAAGCGCTTGAGCAAATCGTCGTAGGCCCAGCGCGCCATTTCGAGGTAGGCCGGATCGTGATAGCGACGATACGCGGCGGAAAACGTCCACAGAATCCGCGCCGTCAACAGCGCGCCGCGCGGCGCATCTTTTTTCACCACCAGGTCGTTGTCGATGAAACCATAAAATCCACCGTGTTCGCGATCGCGGGTATGGTTCAACCAAAACGGCAAGATGTTTTCGCGCAGTTCAGTCTCGGCCTGACGCGCATAATTCTCGACCGACAGCGTTTCGTTCGCGGTCCCGGCAGCAAAGCCGCCGGAAACGCCGAGGAAGATCGCGACGGCGCAAAAACGTAACCGATGGTTCATTAAACGGGAGAAGGGGTAATGCGCTGCCTGTCGCCGGTGCGAACGAAAAGTTCCAGCGAACAGCGATGATCACAGAATCGAACTGCTGATGCGACGTCTTATTCCGAGTCGCGTTCAGCCTGGCCCGTTTTTGTAGGGGCGCCGCTCGTCGGCGCCCAAGGCGTCGGCAAGCGACGCCCCTACACCACCTGCCCAGCAGCGCGCGGCCGGATTCAACCTGATCGCGACTTGGAATTAGCGGACCGCGAGTTCGTCACCTTTCTCGAACGCACAGTCTCGCACAAAGCCCGTGCGCGCTCGCATCGCCGCCGCATCGCGCCGCAGCGCCTAAATCAGGCCGCGTCCTGCTTGGCTTCGCCCTTGTCAATCCGGCGAAGCAACGGCCGTTTGCGCCCCGCGACCACGCCGGCATCGATCACGACCTCGGCGACGTCATCGCGCTGCGGCAGCTCGTACATGACTTCGAGCATCAAATTTTCGAGAATGGAGCGGAGCGCGCGCGCACCGGTTTTCAACTCGATCGCTTTTTGCGCAATCGCGTGAATCGCATCCCGCGTCAGCCGCAGCCGCACCCCGTCCATCGCGAAGAGCTTCGAGTACTGCTTTACCATCGCGTTCTTCGTCTTCAGCAAAACCTTTTCCAGATCTTCCACCGAGAGCTGGTCCAACACCGACACGACCGGCAGCCGGCCGATAAATTCCGGGATCATTCCAAACCGGATGAGATCTTCGGGCGCGAGCGCCTTCATCATTTCTTCCGGTTTCAGCGATTGGTCCTGTTGCGCCCGAATCGACGAAAATCCAAGGCTGCGCTGCCCGAGCCGGCGTTGCACGATGCCATCCAGGCCGACGAATGCACCGCCGCAGACGAAGAGGATATTCGCCGTGTTGATCTGGACGTATTCCTGATTCGGATGCTTCCGGCCACCTTGCGGGGGAACGTTGCAGGTCGTGCCCTCGAGGATCTTCAGGAGCGCCTGTTGTACGCCTTCACCGGAAACATCGCGCGTGATCGAAACGTTTTCCGTTTTGCGGCCGATCTTGTCGATTTCGTCGATGTAAATAATTCCGCACTCGGCGCGCTTCACGTCGTAATTGGCGTTTTGCAGCAATCGCAACACGACGTTCTCGACATCCTCGCCGACGTAACCGGCCTCGGTCAGCGTCGTGGCATCCGAAATCGCGAATGGCACATCGAGGATTTTCGCGAGCGTGCGCGCGAGGAGCGTCTTGCCGGAGCCCGTCGGGCCGACGAGGAGGATGTTGCTCTTCTCGACGTCGACGTCGTTGAACTCAGGCGAAAGCGCCATCGAATCGCGTCCCGGTTGCCCGGAATCGAACATCAGGCGCTTGTAGTGATTATAAACCGCGACCGAGAGAACTTTTTTCGCGTGATCCTGGCCGATGACGAAATCGTCGAGGGTTCGCTTGATTTCCGACGGCTTGATCAGCCGCACCGGCGCGCGCGGCTCGACCGACGGCGATTTCACTTCGCGGTCAATGATCGTCTTGCAGACGTTGACGCACGAGTCGCAGATATAAACGCCGGGGCCGGCGATGATCTTTTTGACCTCCGCCTGCGACTTCCCGCAAAAGGAACAGAGCGTCATGCGGGAGGATTTGGCCATGGTGAAAAATTGAAGCTGGTTCGCGACGGAGTCGAGGGCGGAGAGTTCGCTAAATAATTCAGGCGGCGCTTTGGACGCCAAGCGCCTGGGCTTCGCGGGTGGATTCAACGACGTGATCGACGATCCCGTACGATTTCGCCTCGTGCGCGCTCATGTAATAGTCGCGGTCGGAATCCTTCTCAACCTGCTCAGCCGTCTTTCCCGTGTGTTTGGCAATGACCTCGTTGAGCGTTTTGCGCCATCGAAGAATTTCACGCGCCGCGATCGCGATGTCGGCCGCCTGGCCGCCGGCGCCGCCGCTCGGCTGGTGAATCATGACCCGGCTGTTCGGCAGAGCGAAGCGCTTGCCCTTCGTGCCTGCGGACAGAAGCACCGTGCTCATGCTCGCCGCCATGCCGACGCAATACGTGACGATGTCGCACTGGAGAAAATTCATCGTGTCATAGATCGCCATGCCGCCCGTCACCACGCCGCCCGGCGAATTAATGTAGAGCTGGATGTCCTTCTTCGGATCTTCCATTTGCAGGAAGAACATCTGCGCGATCACGAGGTTCGCGACCATATCATCAATCGGCGTGCCGATGAAAATGATGCGGTCCTTGAGCAGGCGTGAATAAATATCCATCGATCGCTCTCCGCGACCGGTGTTTTCCAGGACAATTGGGACGTAGTAACTCACGGTGATTGGTGATATATCGGCAGTTTAAGCCTTCGGCTGAACTGTCGTCACGATAGCCTTGGACACGAGGAAATCAATCGCCTTGTCGAAAATGATCGATTGTTGCACCGATCGGAGCTGATCGCGATCGCTCGTCAACGCCTTCACGAGCTTGTCCGGCTTCTGCTGCGTGCGCATCGCCTCGCGGTAAATGAACGCGTCGATGTCTTGTTCGCTCACCTGAAGTTTTTCGGCTTCGGCAATCTTGGCCAAAATAAGCTGCGTCTTCACGCGCTTCGCGGCGGCTTTTCGTGCGCCTTCAAAAAGCTCTTTCTTGTCTTTTTCAAATTGTTCCTGCGGCACGCCACGTCGCATGTTCTCTTCAATGAACTGGCGCAATACGCTTTGCGTTTCACTCTCGACCAGCGAGTCCGGCACCGGAAAATCCACCCGCGCGACGATCGCTTCGGAAACCTGACGGCGCTGCTCGGCGCGGTTCCGCGATTCCTTTTGGAGTTTCAATTGCGCGCGAACGCTGGTTTTCAGCGCGTCGAGGCTGTCGACGCGATTCGCCTTGAAAAATACTTCGTCGAGCGCCGGCAGTGCTCGCTCGCGAACTTCCTGGACCTCGACCGCGTAAACCGCCGTCTTGCCGGCCAATGCCGGAACCGCCGCGAAATCAGCCGGAAAATTTATCGTCACGTCCTTCTTGTCGCCAGGCTTTAGTCCCGCGATTTGGCGGCCCAATCCCGGAATCACACCTTCGTTTGCACCTTCAACTTCCTCCCACGTTTGCGGGACTTTGCCGTAGATCTGCTTGTCCGGCGCAAGTTCGGTAATCGGCTTGCCGTCAATCGTGCCCTCGTAGGCGAGCTTCACATAATCGCTTTTCGCCGCCGGCCGGTCGGTGACTTTGAATTCGGCCCGTTCGGCGCGCATCCCTTCAATCACGTTGTCCACTTCCGCATCGGTTGCATCGGTGGGCGCCACTTCCGTCGCGAGCCCGACGTAATCCGGCAGCTTGAATTCAGGACGCACATCGAGCGCGATCGTGACGGCCGCCGAATGGCCAGGCTGAACGTCACCGGGTTCGACGTTAACGATGTTCAATACATCGAGCTTCTGCTGCTCGAGCGCATCGCGGTACGCCTTCGACAACACCTTCTGTTTGAATTCCTCATTGATGTCTTTCGCGAAACGTTTCGCAACCATCGCGGCCGGCGCTTTCCCGGGACGGAAACCCGGAATGCGGGCGAGCTTCGAAAATTCCGCGACCACGCTCTGATGCACGGCATCGACTTCGCTCTCATCGAGCGTGACGACGAGGCTCTTGCGGGTATCGGAGAGATTATTCAGTTGAACGTTCACAGAGGAAAATGCCGACGGTTAATGAGGGAGAATCGGTCACGCTAGGACGCACGGCGAGCCGGTCAATGACGGATTATGTGCGCTTGCACGCGCCGCCGCGCCCGCCTTTCGTGACTCTGCAATCGATGCCGAGTCTCCGCCTTCTTCTCGCGAACCACGCTCCGATCCTCCTGCTCGATGCCGCGTCCGCGTGCATTCAGGTCGGCTGGTTGCAAGCGAGGGAAACGATGCGCTGGGCAACATCGAATGATGAAGCGGGCGTTGGCGTCTTCGAATGCATCGAGGCACTCGCAGCAAAACCGGGAGATGCGGGCGCCTTCGTCTTTTGCGATGGTCCGGGATCGGTCCTCGGTATTCGCACCACGGCGATGGCCGTGCGAAGCTGGTGCGTGTTGAAGCCGCGCCCGGTATTTGCATATCACAGCCTCGCAGTTGTTGCCGAAACTCTGGGATGCGCAGACGTGACCGTCATCGCTGACGCGCGTCGTGACGCCTGGCATTGTATCCGCGCAGCCGGGGCGCTTCGGCGGGTTCCGAGTAGTGAACTCACGAGCAAACTCGTGATGCCCGATGGATTTCGAAACTGGTCAACGCTTCCGGCCGAGGTTGAGCGCGTCCCCTATTCTCTCGCGGAAATTTTGCCGCGCGCGATCGACGCCGATCTTTTTCGCGCCACCGATGCGCCCGATGCGTTTCTGCACGAGGAGCCAAATTACGCCACGTGGACGCCGCAGGTTCACCGCGCGCCTTAAAATTCCAGGGATCGACTCAAGGCGAATGAACCCACCCAACTCCCGTCTGCCGCTGCGCTGCTGGGCCGAGATCGATCTCGCCGCGCTCGAACGGAATCTCCGATTGATCCGCGCCTCGCTTCCGGCGCACATGCGCTATGTCGCCGTGATCAAGGCCGACGCCTACGGCCATGGTCTGCATCAAACGGCGGCGCGGCTGATGCACGCCGGCGCCGATCTTTTTGCCGTCGCAACGCTTTCCGAAGCGATGGCCGTGCGTGAACTCGGACCGGGCTGGCCGGTTCTGCTGCTCAGTCCATTGCTGCCCGAGGAAGATCGTTTTCTCGCCGAATACGATTTGACGGCCACGGTTTCCAGCGAGGAGGAGGTCGCGCGTTTCGATGCGGTCGGGCGCGGTGCGAGCCGCCTCATTTCCGTTCACCTGAAAATCGACACCGGCATGGGTCGTCTCGGCGTGTGGCACGAACACGCCGCCGTATTGTGGGAAAAGATACGCGCTGCCGCCCATCTGCGGCTCGCCGGCGTGTTCACCCATTTCGCATCACCCGACGACGCCGCTTTCACCGCCGAGCAAAGGCGCCGTTTTCTATCGGCGTTGGACAGCTGCGCCGGATTGCAACTCGAGCAAATTTTCGTGCACGCCGATAACAGCGCCGGCATCGAGACTATGCCGGGGGCGAGCCCGTTCAACGCGGTGCGCGTGGGTCTCCTGCAATTCGGAATCCTGCCCCACCCAAATTCGCTGCTGACCCAAGTTCACACCGAACCCGTATTCAGTTTTCACACCCGCGTCGGACTCCTGAAAACATTGCCGGCCGGTCAAACCATCAGCTACGGACGCACCCACACGCTCGCCCGAGACACGCGGATCGCGGTGCTGTGCGCGGGTTACGGCGACGGCCTCGCGCGCGCGATGAGCAATCGCGCCGAGGTGCTGATTCGCGGTTGTCGCTGTCCCGTTTTGGGACGCGTTACCATGGATCAAACCATCGTCGACGTAACCGCCGTTCCGGACATCCGCTGCGGCGACGAAGTGATTCTCGTCGGCCGCCAGGAAGGCGCGGAGATTTCGATCAGCGAATTCAGTGATTGGGCCGACACGATCCCGTGGGAAACCTTGTGCTCCGTGACCAAGCGTGTGCCGCGACTCTATCGGACGGTCTTGGGTGTCTAAGGGCCCGGTTTGCGGAAACCTCGTGGAACTTGCGGCGTCTAATGCGCGATGAATCCGTCGCTCGAGCCGCGTGACGCTTGGGAACGTTTGCCGGATCGGCAATGGAACGCTGAAGCCGCGCGTCATCTGCTGCGCCGCGCGGGATGGACCGCGACGTCTGCGGACGTTGAGCGGGCCACGAGCGAAGGGTTGGAGCGAACGCTCGAGCTGCTGTTTCCCGCTGCGGCGCCGCGGCTGCCGGAACCGCCGCTGATTACGGAGCTGACGGAAGACACGCCGGCCTTCGTGCAGAAACTCTCGGCGGCGAGTGGCGGGGAAAAACGGGCCTTGTTGCGCGAAGCCCGCGAACGCGCGCAAATTGCCCTGCAGGATTTGAGCGTCAAATGGTTGGAGTTCGCCGCGCGCTCCGAAAATGCCGCCTCCGCCAAATGGGTGTTTTTTCTGGGCGACGTTTACGTCATCGCGTCGGAAAAAGTTAAAAATCCCGCGCTGATCTGGCGGCACTTCGAAATCCTCCGCGAACACGCCTTCGGCCCGGCGCCGGCCCTCACGAAAGCGGTTTCGCGCTCGCCCGCGATGATTCGTTACCTGGACTTGAACGAGAGCAAACGCGGTGCTCCCAATGAAAATTTCGCCCGTGAATTGTTCGAACTGTTTGTCCTCGGCGAAGGAAACTACACCGAACAGGACATCAAGGAGGCCGCCCGCGCATTCACCGGCTATCGCACGATGTTCGGAGAATTCCGCTTTGCGGCGAGACAGCACGATCTGGGGACAAAAACAATCTTCGGTCACATCGGAAATTTCACCGGCGACGACGTCATCGCTCTCGCGTACCAACAAAAAGCCGTGCGCACCTTCCTGCCGCACGAGCTCGTGAAATTTTATCTTAGCGATACTCCGTTGCCGCCCGGGTTCACGGAGCCGCTCGGCGACTGGTGGGCCGGCGGCGGCTATGATTTGCGCGCGCTGGCACTCAAATTTTTCGGCAGCCGGTTATTTTTCGCGCCGGAATATTCCGGTCGTTTCATCAAAAGCCCGGTGCAATTTTACCTCGGGCTCGTCCAGGACCTCGATCTCGACGTCGTCCCAATTCCGCGCCGCGTGCTCGTTCCCTTGCGGCAAATGGGTCAGATGCTCTACAATCCTCCCAACGTCCGCGGCTGGGTCGGCGGACGAAGTTGGATCAACTCGGCCACGCTCACGGCTCGACGCCAAATGGTTGAGTCGCTCTTTGAACCGATCCGTGAGGAATACTTGAATGCCGATGAGCAACGCAGCCTGGAAGCAGCACGGGACCGTGGAGCCGGCAAGTTCACCGTCGCTGACGAAGGTCTCGCCGAATTCGCAAACAACGATGCCGCCGACGCGGCCGGCCGCTTGATGCGAAAATTTTTAGGGTCGTCCGACGCTCCCGAATATCGCGCCGATCTGGGCGAGTTTCTACGTCCCGCCCAGTCCGAGCCCGTCCCGGCACGCCTGCGCATGCTCCGCCGGGCGGCCATCGCGCTGCTCCAGTCGCCTGAATATCAACTCTGCTGATACACACCATGGCCTATCGCGATCCCCGGGATTTCCTTCCCTCCACCCGCCGTGAATTCATTCGTTTATCGACCCGCGGCATCGGCCTGCTCGCATTTAGCCGTTTTGCGCCGTCGTTCCTGGTCAACTCCACCCTGGCCGCCACGCCGGCCCCGGAGAAGGACCGCTCGATTCTCGTGCTGGTACAACTCGCCGGTGGTAATGACGGACTAAATACAATTGTCCCGTTCGAGGATGCCAACTATTACCGTCTCCGGCCCACGCTGGGAATTGCAAAGGAAACCGTACTTCGGACCGGCGACTCGCTCGGCCTTCATCCTGCATGCGAGCCGCTGCACCAGCTCTTCGGCAATGGAAAACTCGCGATCGTACAAAACGTCGGTTATCCGAATCCGAACCGCAGCCATTTTCGATCCACGGAAATTTGGGAAACCGCCAGTCGAAGCAACGAATTCGTCAGCACCGGCTGGGTGGGACGTTTCTTAGACAACGCCTGCAGCGGGTTGCCAGCCGATGCGCCCGATCCGGTCGGCGTGCATTTAACCGACAACCTGCCGCAATCGTTTGTGGGCGTTCATGAGCATCCCACATTTGGACTGGTCGGCGGCTCGCGGACTCACCGCGAGCGCGAAGAAAATCATCGCCTGCTTTCGGCGCTGGCGCACACCGCTGATGATGCGGCCAACGAAAACGCGACATTCCTCAAACACACGTTGATGGATACACTGGTCACCGAACAAAAGGTGCAAAGCGTACTCGGCGGTTACCGCCCGGAAGCGAACTACCCGGCGAACAATTTCGGAAATTCCCTGCGCAATATTGCGGCGCTGATCGCCGCGGGATTTTCAACTCGCGTTTATTTTGCGTCGCTCAGCGGCTTCGACACTCATGGGAATCAATTGAACCAACACGCCCGTTTGCTCGCCACGCTGTCCGACGGCCTCGCCGCGTTTCAACGCGATCTGGAAGCGCACAAGCTCGATGGTCAGGTGGTGACGATGACGTTTTCCGAATTCGGCCGCCGCCCAAACGAAAACGAAAGCCGGGGAACGGACCACGGAACGGCAGCGCCGCTCTTCATCATGGGCTCGCGAATAAAATCCGGAATGCACGGCACGCCGCCATCGCTCGATTTGGCGAAAAATCAGGATCTCAGTTTCACGGCCGATTTTCGCCGCGTGTACGCCACCGTTTTGGAGAAATGGCTGATGTGTCCCTCGCAAGAAATCCTCGCAGGGAAATTTCAAACCCTTGGTATTCTTTAACAAGTGGTCCGGAAACAGTTGCCCGTTAAGACAGCCAAGATGTAGGGTGATCACCCTATTTTACTATTGACCGTCCCGGGTGACGGGCGTTTGTGTAGGACACTTGGTTTATGTGTCCACGCCCCGCACCGTACTGCCGCAGAATTTTGCCGGGGTGGCGTGCGTTGATTTTTTTTGCACTGCTTGTCTTGGGCTGCGTCGCTGGCTCTGAACTCGAGGCCCAGACCACTTTGTATTGGGATAACAACGGCGCGAGTCCGGGCTCCGGCGGACCCTCGCCGAGCGCAACGTGGGCAACGGGAAATTCCGCAAGCGCGCGCCAATGGTCCACCGACCCAAACGGGACCTCCGCGAGCGTCGGCTGGAATCCCAATACGATCGCCGTATTCAGCGCGGGCGCGGATGCGACGGGCGCTTTCGCAGTTAACGTCAACGGCACCCAGAGCGTCACGGGTATTTACGTCGAAGAGGGAACTCCCACGTTCACCAGCGGGACGATCAAGTTCAACCCGGCGTCTGCGATTTTCGACGTCGCGTCGGGAAGTAGTGCGATCGTAAATACAGAGCTGAGCGGGGCGGGAACCCAACTCAACAAGAACGGCGGCGGCACATTGGTCCTTTCCGGGCCAACCGCGATCGCCGGTACGTTCGCTGTCAACGACGGCACGCTCGAGGTGAGCGGAAACAATCTCCTCACCTCCCAAACGAACGCAGTGACCGTTGCGAGCGGCTCGACGTTTTCGCTTTCCGGAAGCACAGGCGTGGCGAATACAAACACCATTGGCGCGCTCAGTGGACGGGGCGCGGTCAATATCGCCGCTGATACAGTTCTCCAACTCAACAATGCGTCGACTGACACTTTCGATGGCACGATCGGCGGCGCAGGCCTTTTTTCGAAGACTGGCGCGGGCACGCTCAGTTTTTCGGCCGTCGGCAACACCAGTGCATTCAACTTTTCTGGGACAGTTCAGATGGCCGCCGCGAATCAGACCGACACGCTCGAATTTCACGGCGGAACTGCGGCCAACGCACTCTCGATTGGAACGCTTCGACTCGATGGCGGCACGCTGCTGCTGAATGCGTCCTTCATCAACGTCGGCACGCTAAATATCACCGGCGACACGATCCTCGATTTTGGCACCGGCGGAGCCTCGATCCTCAACGCGAACAATATCTACATTGCTGCGGGAAAAACACTGACGATCAA
>Ga0207661_10003898_pt1 | contig 10409 bp, 11 predicted proteins | sample KBSC713LmetaG_FD_184337 | JGI IMG/M metagenome (GOLD analysis project Ga0207661, IMG submission 184337) | Corn rhizosphere microbial communities from Kellogg Biological Station, Michigan, USA - KBS C7.1-3L metaG (SPAdes) (version 2) | ecosystem: Host-associated > Plants > Roots > Rhizosphere ... | reverse complement strand
GAGAGGCGCTCGTCTTGGGCGGCTTCCCGCACCTCGTCGGAGGCGACGAAGCTACCGCCGGCGCTGAGCTGGATCTCGACCTGCTGCTGGGCCCGATCCGAGACCTGCGGGTCGTCGGCGATGTTGCCGGTGAAGGCGGTGATCAGGCCGGTGATCACGATCGCGCCTAGCAGCGCCGTGCCGAGCGAGGAGCCGAGCTGCTGGGCGGTGTTCTGCAGGCCGCCGGCTTCGCTGCGCTGCTCGTCGCCGATCGCCGACTGGACGACGTTGCCGAGCTGGGAGACGACCAGGCCCATGCCGACGCCGAGCACGCCCATCGCGATCAGGAACGGGGTGTTGTCGAGCTCGGGCTCGATCGTCCCCATCAGTAGCAGCGAGGCGACGAAGACGAGGGCGAGGCCGACGCGGACCAGCAGCTTCGGCGCGAAGCGCGAGGCGAGGCGGGAGCCGACCAGGGCGCTGACGAAGAGGCCGACCGAAGTCGGCAGCATGCGGATGCCGGTTTCCAGCGCGTCGAGGCCCTGGACGATCTGCAGGAAGAGCGGGATCGTGAAGAAGATCCCCATCAGGACGAGGTTCTGGGCGAGCAGCATCGAGACCCCGCCCCGCAGCGAGGGGATCTTCAGCAGGTCGAGGCGCAGCAGCGGTTCTTCTCCGCGGGCCTCGCGCCGCCGCTCCCAGGAGGCGAAGCCGGCGAGGAGCAGGCCGCCGGCGGCGAGGACGAACGGGGTCAGCGAGAAGCCGAACGGGGTGATCGGGGAGTTGTGGGGGACGAGCCAGCCCCAGTTGCTCGCCTGCAGGACCCCGAAGACGAGGACCGCGAGCCCGCTCGCCGAGAGGACGCTGCCGACCCAGTCGAGCGTCGGCTTTCCGGGGGGGCGCTCGGGCTCGGCCATCATCCGCGTGCCGATCAGGATGCCCGCCGCGACGATCACCTCGCCGACGAAGACGTAGCGCCAGGAGTAGTCGGTGGTGACCCAGCCGCCGAGGATCGGGCCGACGGCGATGCCGGCCCCGGCGACGCCGCCGAGGACGCCGTAGGCGACCGCCCGGTCGCCCTCGCGGTAGGTGCCGGCGACCAGGGCGACCATCGCGGGCAGGACCAGGGCGGCGCCGATCCCCTCCAGGATCGACCAGCCGAACATCAGCGAGGGGACGCTCCAGGAGGCCGCCGTGAGGCCGGAGCCGATCGCGTAGATGACGAGGCCGATCGCGAAGACGCGGCGGCGGCCGAAGATGTCGCCGAGCTTGCCGCCGGTCAGCATCAGCCCGGCCATGACCAGCGCGTAGAGGGCGATCACCGACTGGATCGTCGTCACCGTCGTGTCGAAGTCTTCGACCAGCTGGCTGATCGCGACGTTCATCACCGCCTGGTCGAGGACCATCAGGAACTGCGCCGCCGCCAGAACCCCCAGTACCGCCCACTTGGTCACCCGGCCAGCCTATGCGCTGGGGGGGATAGGGTTTGGATCGATGGCCTCGACCGTTGATGCCGCAGCGCCCGCTTCGAGCTCGACGACCCCGCCGCAGGCCAAGCTCGTCCTCACGGCGCTGATCGCGGTGGCCGCGGTCGCCAACCTCAACCTCGCGGTCGCAAACGTCGCCCTGCCGGACATCGGCAAGGCCTTCGACGCCAGCCAGACCGGGCTCGACCTGGTCGCCGTCGGCTACTCGCTCGGGCTCGCCGCCTCGGTCCTCTACCTCGGCGCCCTCGGCGACGCGCACGGCCGCAAGCAGATGCTGCTGGCCGGCACCGCGCTGGCGATCCCGGCCTCTCTCCTCGCCGGCTTCGCGCCCTCGATCACCGTCCTCTTCTTCGCCCGCCTGCTCGGCGGCCTCGCCGCCGGGATGGCCTTCCCGACCACGCTGGCGCTGATAACCGCGCTCTGGAGCGGGCCGGAGCGGACCAAGTCGATCGCCCTCTGGTCGGCCCTGGGGGGCGGGATCTCGGCCCTCGGTCCGCTGGTCTCCGGCGCCCTGCTCGAGCACTTCGACTGGGACTCGGTCTTCTTCGTCACCCTGCCGCTGGCCGCCGTAGCCCTCTACCTCGCCTGGCGCTTCGTCCCCGCCCACGTCAACGAGACCTCGGAGCGGGTCGACAACCTCGGCGGCATCCTCTCGGTGTTGATGGTCGCCGCCCTGGTCCTGGCGATCAACTTCGCACCGGTGCCCGGCGCAAAGGCCGCGGCGGCCGGGCTCGCTCTCGTCGCCCTCGCGGCGGTCGTCGCCTTCGTCGTCCGCCAGCGCCGCGCCCGCCCGCCGCTCTACGACCTCGACGTCGCCGCCCGTCGCATCTTCTGGGTCTCTGCCTGCGCCGGGATCATCGTCTTCGGCTCGCTGATGGCGGCGATGTTCATCGGCCAGCAGTACCTGCAGAACGTGCTGGGGTACTCGACCCTTGACGCCGGCCTGGCGATCCTGCCGGGTGCGATCGGGATGGTCCTCGTCGCCCCCCGCTCGGCGAAGCTGGTCGAGACCAAAGGAGCCCGCTTCACCCTGCTGCTCGGCTACGCCTTCTGCCTCCTCGGCTTCCTGGTGATGCTGTTGCTCTGGGACGAGAGCGCCCCGTACTGGCACATCGGCCTCGGCTACCTGCTGATCGGCGTCGGCGTCGGCTTCGCCGGCACCCCGGCCTCGCACTCGCTGACCGCCTCGGTGCCGGTGCACCGGGCGGGGATGGCCTCGGCGACCGCCGACCTGCAGCGCGACCTCGGCGGCGCGATCATGCAGTCGATCCTCGGCGCCCTGCTCACCGCCGGCTACGCGGCGGCGGCGGCCACGGCGGTCGCCTCGGCGCCGCACTCGGTCTCGACCAGCGTCGAAAACGAGCTGACCAAGTCCTTCTCCAGTGCCGCGGCGGTGGCCGAACAGCACCCCCGCTACGCCGAATCGATCGTCGAAGGCGCGCGCGGCGCGTTCCTCCAGGGCGACGCCTGGGCCTACGTCGCCGGGATCGTCGCAATCTGCCTCGGCGCCCTGCTCGTCGCCACCCGCTTTCCCGACAAGGAGGGCGAGGCGAGGCTCCTGGCCGCCTACGCCGCGGAGGACGTGCCGGCGAACGGCAGCGTCGCCAGCTCCGACAGTTCATCGCCCAGCTCGCGAAGCGAATCGGCTTCGCCCCGTCGCAGGCGCTCGGAGACGACTCCAAGGATCCCGTAGGCGGCGAGTTCCTCCACACTGGCCGGCGGGGCGGTGGCCGCTTGCGCTTCGCCTTCGCGGCCGGCGCTGAGAACGGCGGCGAGCGCTTCCACCAGGTCCAGGTCGAAGGGCCCGGGGTAAGTGTCCATGCCCTGTGCGTGGACCAGGCACAGCTCGGCCAGCTCCGGCTCGTCCGCCGCGGCCTCCAGCAGCCCCGCCACCACGGTTTCGACCCTCTCCCGCCACTCGCCCTCGCCGGGGTCGGCGTCGACGATCGCCTTCCGCAGCCGTTCGTTGCCGACTCCGATCGCAAGATCGAGCGCCCGGTCCCGGAAGCTCACCCGTTCGCGCTTCTGGCGGAGGGCCATGATCCAAATGTAGTGCAGTCCTATATAGGAAGGCTTCCGGTATCAGGGCAGGAGGGGCTGTTCGAGCAGCTCGAACAGCGCCGTCAGCCGCTCCCGCACCTCGAGGTCGAGGGCAAAGCGCGAGGCGGGGCGGCCCGGGGTCGAGCCGTCGCCTTCGCCGCGGTATTCGAAGATCAGGCCCAGCGCGACCATCGAGTCCAGGTGGCGTTTCAAGGTTCGGTGGTCCGCATGCCCGCGCTTGGCAAGCTGGGGCACCGTCAGCGGTCCCACCTCGTAGAGGGCTTGGACCAGAGCGAGTCGAACGGGATCCGTCAGGAAGTGATGCCAGCTGGGATGCACGTTCGACTGATGAAACTAACTTCTGGGAGCCACGGTTAGACGCTTGTCGGTGAACACTTGCGGTCAGTTTGAGGTGCGGGACGGCCGCGGTATGACTCTCTTCCTCCCATAACAGTGCGAAATCCGCATGTACCGGCTTCCGGGCAAGGCGGTCGGAATCGGTTGTGACCCGGTCGCGGCCGAGGGAGGCTGCTCGCCGTTCCGGTCGATCCATCGCTGGTCGACCTCATTGCGAATACATAGGAGAAACATGAACAGTATGAAAGGTAAGTTGCGGTCCACCCTGCTGGTCCTGGGGGCCGCCGCTCTGCTCGCAGCCGTTGGCGCCGCACCGGCGTCGGCGTCGATCGTCAACGCGAAATTCAGCGCCGGCACGATCAAGCTGACCACGTCCGGGGTAACGGCGAAGAAGAACGGCACCGAAGCCAAGTCGTGCACCCTCTCAAATGGCGCGACCACGGGTACCACTTCCGGGTCCCTAACCGAATTCTCGAACGGAGGGTCGCTTGGTCCGGCGACGGTGTTCTTGTGCCCTTCCCCGGCCAGGCTGGAATGGGACACCGTTTACTCGGTCGAAGCGAAGTATGACACTGTGACCGAAAAATATTTCCTCGAATTCTGGCCGAATTTCACGCCCGTCTTCCAGGACCCCTGGGGCACCGGGTACCACTCGTCCGAAATCTACAAGGTCCCCTTCACGAACGGAAGTGGTCTGACTCCGTCTCAGCTCACGGCCAGTGAAGCCAAACTCGGTCGATCGCTCGACAACAAGACGATCACGATGACCGGAACCTTCAACGTCACCACCAAAGAAGGCGGTCTCCTCACCTTGAGCCACTAGGCTCACTCTCCAGCGGCCCCTCTTGACGGGGGGCCGCTGGAATTCCAGCGGCCCCCGGCTCGCCGCTCCAGCTGCCCCTTCCCATAGCCAGCGGTTCCTTAGCTATAGTGGAACACGGTATCGTCAAGGAAGAACCGTGGTTTCGCATCGGCGTTTGAGCCGGTCTAGACGGTAGGCGGGAGCCGGATGAGTGGGAGCGCAACAGTCCCCAGGATGGGCACGGCCCGCGGCCGTCTCCTCCGAGCGATGGTGGAAGCGGTCGCCCGCGACGGCTACGCCGGCGCAAGCGTGGCGAGCGTGATCGCCTCTGCCGGAGTGTCGCGCGCCGGCTTCTATCAGCAGTTCCTGAACCGCGAAGACTGCTTCCGCGCCGCCTACGCCGCGATTGCGGAAAGGATGCGCAGGGCGATCGTCGAGGCGGTCTCGAGCAGCGAGCTCGAGGAGCGGCCCCGCGCCATGCTGAGCGCCTGCGTGGCCACGATCGCCGCCGAACCCGAGGCGGGGCGGGTCCTGCTGACCGAGGTGGCCGGTGCCCCGGAGGCGATCCGCACCGAACGCGAGGCTCTGCTCGAGGAGCTGGCCCGCGGCGTGGAGCGGTACTTCGACGAGCTCGACGGGGGCATCGGCCGCCAGCGTCGACCGGCCCTTGCCCTGATCGGCGGCGTCAGCGGCGTGATAGTCGCGAGGTTGATAAGCGACGAAGCCGATGAGCTCGATCGCCTGGTCGACGACCTGGTCGAGTGGCTCGAGTGCTGCACGCGGCCCGCAATCGGCGCCGACCTCGATTGGGACAGACTCGGCAGGCGGATAGCGGCTGGCGTCCAGTTCCCGCCGACCGCCCCGGCCCAGAAGCTCCTGCCGCGGGGTTTCGGCTCGCTGGGAGAAGCTTCCGCGGCGGCAGTCCACCAAGCGAGGATCACCGCAGCCACCTCGAAGATGACCGCGGCCAAGGGTTACGCGAGGGTGACCGTCGCCGACATCGTCGCTTCCGCCCGGGTCGGCAGGGGGGTCTTCTACGAACACTTCAAGTGCAAACAGGATGCGGTTCGGCGGGCCCAGGACGTGGTGCTCCAGCAAACGATGGCCGCGGCGGCGCCGGCCTTCTTCGAGGGCCGGGACTGGCCGGACAGGGTGTGGAACGTTCTCGCCGCCCTGCTGGCGTACGTCGCCCTGAATCCAGATGAGGCGCGCCTTGTGGTTCTCGAGGCGCCCGCTGCCGGCGAGGCAGCCGTGGCGCGAGAGTACGAAAACCGCATGGCTTACGCGCGCCTGCTGCGCGAAGACTACGAAGGCGAAGGCGGGGGTTGGCCCTCCGGAACCGTGGTCGCCGAGGCGATCACTGGAGCGGTATATGGACTGGTGCGCGACAGGATCGTCAAGGGTTGCGCCCGTCGTTCCCTGGAGCTGTTGCCCCAGAGCACCTTCCTGGTGCTGGCCCCCTACGTCGGCGCCGAGGCGGCTGCGCGCTTCGTCTCGCTGAAGGCGCGTCAGCTCGATGGAGCGCTCTCGCCATCTGGTCGGCCTTCGAGCAGCGCCCGCGCTTCCCGGGCCAGCCGCAGCGCCTCGCGCCGCCCCAGAAACGGGACGACGGCCGAGTAGACGAGGTCAGGAAGGATGCGGGGGAGCCGATCGCCTCGGCCGGCGGCGAGCTCCCGCCTGACCAGGGCCTCGCCGCCCCCGATCGCGGCGCGAGCCGCGTTCGGAGGCACCGGGTTGCCGCCGCCCTCGCGCAGCCGGTCCAGCATCGCCGTCAGGATCGCGAAACCCCAGCGATAGCGCTCGTGGGCGCGATTCGGCATCGCTTGGCGGGTGTCGATAAAGGCGAGGCTGGCAAAGGCGAGGCGGGAGGCAAACAACTCAAGCATCGCCTTCAGCGCCCGCAGGGCGCTTTCCCACTCCGAGTGGTCGGCTCCGTAGGTCGAGGCCACGCATCCCATCCCTTCCGCCAGGATGGTGTCGACGGCAGCCAGGGCGCACTCCTCCAGGCTTTCGAAGTGCCGGTGGAAGTCGCTCGGGGAGCAGCCGGCGGTCGACGCCACTATCTCGACCGTGGTCTCCGCGTAACCGCGGTCGATGCAACTTCGGGCCATCGCCTCGATCAGCGCCTCCCGGTCGATCGCCACGGCGCCGGCTCAGGTGCTCAAGGCGGCGCTGCGCATCTCGTCGGCGGCCCGATCCGGCCCCATGAATGGAACCAGGACCGAGAAGAGGATTTCGGGGAGCATCTGCGGCAATCGGCTCGCCCGGCCGGCGTCGACCTCGCCGAAGATGATCGCCTCGGCCGCGCCGACCGCCAGCAGCTCCACCTCTCCCGGCAGCTCCTCCTCCAGCCCCGAGTACTCGCGGCCCTCGCGCATGAACGGCTCGAAACGCGAGAGCAAGTCGACGTAGCGCTGGTATGCGGCCGGCCTGATCCCGGGGAACGACCGGGTCAGCGCCGTCGCCAGCGCGGGGTAGGCGGCCACCGCCTGCAGCAGGGCCTCGAGGCCGCTCCTCACCCGCGCGGGCCAGGGGCCCGTCCGGTCGCAGTCGCCGCTCGCCGTCGCCACCACCCTCTCTGTCAGGCAGTCGTAGGCCGCGAACAAGCAATCGTCCTTACCCGCGAACTCCGCTTCGAACTCCGCCGCCGAGACCCCGGCGGCCTCCCGCGCCCGCTCCACGGAAGCATCCCCGTATCCAGTTTCCACGAGCTCCTCCAGCATCGCTCGCAACAACATTTCCCTCTGTTGTGCGTTCATGGTTCCTCCTCGACGGCCACCCTCACCGCCAGCTTCGCTTGCCGTAGCGCCTCCCCGGGCCCCACGAAAGGGACCAGCACCGCGTATACGAAGTCCGGTAGAAGCCGTGGCAGGCGCCTAACGTTGCCGCCGGCGAGTTCCCTGCGGAGCACGGCCTCGACGCCGCCAAGGGCGGCCCGCGCCGCCGTCCCCGGTCTGCCCCCGCCCCCCTCGATGCGCTCGGCCATCAGCGCCAGCACCCGCGCCGCCGACTCGTAGGCCTCGTGCATCCTCGCGCTCCCGCACTGGCGCGACTCGATCAGGCCCAAGGCGGCGAAGGAGGTCCTGGCCACGATCAGGTCGACGATCGCCTTCCCCTCGAACTTGCGGCGGTCGATCGCCTGCTCGCCGGGGGAATCGGCCATCGAGATCCGGGCCAGCGTCTCGGAGACGATCTGGTTGAGGGCCGCGAGGGCGCAGTCCTCCTTGCCCGCGAAATGGCTCTCGAAGCTCTCGGGGCCGACGTCCGCGCGGTCGAGCACCGCCTCGATCGTCGTTTCCCCGTAGCCGACCTCAGCGCAGCAGTCGGCCATCGCCTGCAGGATCCGGTCGCGATCGGATACAGCGAGCAGATCTATCCCCGTAATCGTGATCCCCACTCCGTTGATGGTATCGCCTGGTTCAAGAAAAAGTATGCATCGAAACAAGTAACGTTTATATCTAGGAAGAATTGCGGTTCTAACCGCGTTGCCAGTCGCGACATACGAGCAGGGGGCCAGGGTGAAAGAACGAATAGATTCCTTTTCGATACTGCGCGGGTTTATTCAAGCGCGGGCTCGGTGGTTAGGGCTATCCTCCAGCTATGGCGGGAGGTTCACGAGCGAGTCGGCGCGCCCAGCCGGGCGGGCATCCGCTGCGGCCGGAGGTCGTCGCCCATCACCAGCGCCAGCGCATCCTCGCCGGCGCGGCCAAGGTCTTCGCCGAGCGCGGCTACAGGCAGGCCTCGGTCTCGGACATCGTCAAGGCCGCCGCGATCGCCCGCGGGCGCTTCTACGACAACTTCGCCTCCAAGGAGGATTGCTTCTTCGCCCTCTACGACGCCGCTGCCGCCGCGACGCTGGAGCGGGTCGGGGGCGCCTGCGCCGCCTCGACCGAGAGCTTCCCCGAGCGCGTCGAGGCCGGCATCGTCGCCCTCCTGGAGGCGATAGAAGCCGACCCGGACGGGGCCCGAGCCTGCGTCGTCGAGGGGCCGGCCGTGGGGCCGGCGATGACCGAGCGCTTCGACGCCCTGATCGCCGGCTTCGCGGCTCTGCTGCGCTCGGGACGCGGCGGCACGGAGGGCTCGGAGCTGCCCGAGACGGTCGAGGAGACGGTCGTCGGCGGCCTCTACTGGCTGCTCTACTACGCCCTGCTGGAAAAGCGGCCGAAGAAGGTCGCTCGCCTGCGTTCCCAGCTGGTCGAGTTCTCGCTGATCCCCTTCATCGGGGCCGAGGCGGCCGCGGCGGCAGCAGGCTAGAGGCCCGTCCCACCCGGGGCGGGCGATGAGCGAGCACAGCGATTATTTGCGCGAGCTCGCCGAAGGCGGCTTCAGGGAGTCCGACGCCGCACGGTTCGACGCCGCCTGGACGCATCTGCAAGCGGCCTATGAGGAGCGGCTGGCGGCGGCCGTTGCCCCTTTCGACGAGTGGCGGAGCCGGTTCCGGGCGGGAGCGGCCGAGACGGCGCGGCTGGTCGAGGCCTACCGAGCCGAGGCGCGATTCCTCACCGTCGACTCCCTCGCCGCCGGCGTGCGGGGTCGCCGCCGCCAGCAGGCTCTCGCTGCGAACCTCGCCGAGCAAATCGATGCGGCGCGGAGGGAGATCGCCGACCCCGGCGCCGTGCCGAAGATCACCAGCGCCTGGATCGTCGCCCTCTTCGTAAACCGGGTCTATCGCCGCTGCACAGTTCCCGGCGAGCCCGACCTTCCCGCCCAGCTTCCGGAGCTGACCTTCCTCGCGATCAGCGCCTACTTCGGCACCGAGGCGGGGTTGGAGGAGCTGATTCCGCCGCCCTAGCCGCGTCGGTCCATAAGATGGCCCCCTCGTGTCCAGCGATAATCCGGCGGAGAAACCGCACCATCCCGACGAGCTGGCGCAGCTCCCGCACGGGCGGCACGGGCTGCCACCGGAGTTCGTCGAACGCAACCAGCGCGAACGCCTGATCGCCGCCTTCGTAGCCGTCGTCGGCGAGGTCGGCTACAGCGGCGCCACGATCACCGCCGTCCACGAGGGGGCGGGCGTCGCCAGCCGCACCTTCTACAAGTACTTCGAGACGGTCGAAGACGTCTGCATCGCCGCTTTCGAGAAGGAGGTGGAGGACCTTCGGCCGCTGGTCGCCGAGGCCTACCGCGGCGAGAAGGAGTGGCCGCGCCGCGTTCGTGCCGTGATCGCCGCGATCCTTGCCGACTTCGCTGAATACCCCGCGCTTGCCCGCCTGCTCACCGCCGAGCCCTTCGTCGCCGGCCCCGAGGTCGCCCGCCGCCACAAAGTCGCGCTCGAGGAGCTGGTGCCGTTCCTGCGCGAGGGGCGGGAGCTGAGGGCGTCGGCCGAGCCGCTGCCCGAGACGGCCGAGCGGGGCATCCTCGGGGCGCTCAACTCGATGATCGCCCGGCAGGTGACGGGGGGCCGGGGGGAGCAGCTCGAGGTGCTGCTGCCGGACCTGACCCAGTTCGTGCTGACGCCTTATCTCGGTGCCGCCGCGGCCCGCAGGGTCGCCACGAGCTGAAATCCGCGTCCGCTCGGTTCTCGAAACCGACCCTTTCTGGGCGGGCCGAAGCGGCTTTCTAAGCGAAACCATTATTCTTCCCTTGCACAACCACGTGTAAGGCGCTACGGTTCCGTCGTCCTCCTCGGGAAGGAGGCCTGCGGGAGAACCGGCCACCGGCGTCTCCGGCAGAGAATCGATGGGTCGCCAGGGGCCCGCGGGACAGAGGGAGAGACAAGTGAAGGCACGGGACAGGATCGCAGT
>Ga0207661_10003897_pt1 | contig 10410 bp, 11 predicted proteins | sample KBSC713LmetaG_FD_184337 | JGI IMG/M metagenome (GOLD analysis project Ga0207661, IMG submission 184337) | Corn rhizosphere microbial communities from Kellogg Biological Station, Michigan, USA - KBS C7.1-3L metaG (SPAdes) (version 2) | ecosystem: Host-associated > Plants > Roots > Rhizosphere ... | reverse complement strand
CGACACTGCCGCCACGACCCGCCCGTCCGCACCGAAGACCGGCGCCGACACCGACGCCACCCCCGACTCGCGCTCGGCGACGCTGGCCGCCCAGCCCCTGCGCCGCACGGTCGTGAGGACGGCGGGGGAGAACCGTGCGCGCGAGGCCAGGGCGGCGGCCTGCTCGGCCGGCTCCCACGCGAGCAGCACCTGGGCCGCCGAACCGGCCGTCATCGGCAGCTCGGCCCCGACCGGAACCGTGTCGCGCAGCCCGCTGGCCCGCTCCGCCGCAGCCACGCACCGGCGCACCTCACCCATCCGCCGGTAGAGCTGCGCGCTCTCGTTCGTCTCGTCACGTAGCCGTGCCAGCACACCGACCGCGGCCGTCTCCAGCGGGTTGTGCCGGTGCGGACCGGCCAGCTCGGTCAGCCGCGGCCCGAGCGCGAAGCGGCCCTGTCCGTCTCGCTCGACGAAGCGGTGACGCTCCAGTGCCACCGCGATCCGGTACGCCGTCGGGCGCGCCAGGCCGGTCCTCGTCACCAGCTCGGCGAGCGCGGCCGGGCCTGCCTCGAGCGCGTCCATGACCTGAACCACTTTGTCGACGACGCCGACCCCGCTACTCTGTTCCATACGGCGATATTGCCGTCTCGCCATATGAAACGCAAATCCCATAGAAACGCAAACGGAGCCGTCATGGGACGCACTCTCGCGGAGAAGGTCTGGGACGCGCACGTCGTGCGCACCGCGGACAACGAGCCGGACCTGCTCTACGTCGACCTGCACCTGATCCACGAGGTCACCAGCCCGCAGGCGTTCGACGGGCTGCGCGCCGCCGGTCGCGTCGTACGACGCCCTGACCTCACCATCGCCACCGAGGACCACAACGTCCCCACGACAGACGGACCGATCGACGATCCGGTGAGCCGTCAGCAGATCGAGGCACTGCGCAAGAACTGCGCGGAGTTCGGCGTCCGCCTGCATCCGATGGGTGACGCCAACCAGGGCATCGTGCACGTCATCGGGCCGCAGCTCGGCCTCACCCAGCCCGGGATGACGGTCGTGTGCGGTGACAGCCACACCAGCACGCACGGTGCCTTCGGCGCCCTCGCGTTCGGCATCGGCACCAGCGAGGTCGAGCATGTCCTCGCCACTCAGACGCTGCCGCTGCAGCGACCGAAGACGATGGCGGTGGAGGTCGTCGGAGAACTGCCGGCCGGGGTGACCGCGAAGGACCTGATTCTCGGTGTCATCACCCGGATCGGCACCGGTGGCGGGCAAGGTCACGTCATCGAATACCGCGGCGATGCCATCCGCGCGCTGTCGATGGAAGGCCGGATGACGATCTGCAACATGTCCATCGAAGCCGGTGCGCGCGCCGGAATGGTCGCGCCCGACGAGACAACGTTCGCGTTCCTGGAGGGACGTGCGCACGCGCCGACCGGTGACGACTGGGACGCCGCGGTCGCCCACTGGCGCTCACTGGTCACTGACGACGACGCGGTCTTCGACAGGGTCGTGACGATCGACGCCTCCGAGCTCTCGCCGTGGGTGACCTGGGGAACGAATCCGGGCCAGGGTGCGGCTCTTTCGAGCGAGGTCCCCGACCCGCAGAGCTTCACCGACCCTTCCGAGCGGGTCGCCGCCGAGCGTGCGCTGGCGTACATGGCGCTTGCGCCCGGCACGAGACTGCGTGACGTCGCGGTCGACACCGTCTTCGTCGGCTCGTGCACGAACGGACGCATAGAGGACCTCCGCGTCGTCGCCGACGTTCTCCGTGGTCGACGCGTTGCCGACAGCGTGCAGATGCTGGTCGTACCGGGTTCGGTGGCCGTGGCCGAACAAGCCGAACGTGAAGGCCTCCACGAGGTCTTCACCGCGGCGGGCGCACAGTGGCGTCGCGCCGGCTGCTCGATGTGCCTTGCGATGAACGCCGACAAGCTGCGACCCGGTGAGCGCAGCGCGTCGACGTCCAACCGCAACTTCGAGGGCCGGCAAGGCCCCGGTGGCCGCACGCATCTGGTCTCGCCGGCAGTCGCCGCCGCGACCGCGGTCACCGGCCGGCTGACCGCACCCGCGGACCTTTAGAGGAGCTGCAGCGATGGAGAAGTTCACCGTCGTCACGGGCCGTGCCGTACCGCTGCGGCGCAGCAACGTCGACACCGACCAGATAATCCCGGCTGAATACCTCAAGCGCATCACGCGTACGGGATTCGCCGACGGTTTGTTCGCTGCGTGGCGAAAAGACCCCTCGTTCGTCCTCAATGACCACCGCTACGACGGCGCGACCGTGCTGCTCGCCGGCCCGGACTTCGGCACCGGGTCGTCGCGCGAGCATGCGGTCTGGGCGCTGCAGGACCATGGCTTCAGAGCGGTCATCGCGCCTCGCTTCGGTGACATCTTCCGCGGCAACTCGACCAAGGCCGGTCTGCTGCCCGTGGTGCTGCCCGAAGAGGTCGTGACGTCGTTGCAGGACCTCGCCGAGGCCGATCCGGCCACCGAGGTCACTGTCGACCTGCAAGCCCGTCAGGTGCGTGCCGGCGTCGTTGTCGCCGAGTTCGTGATCGACGACTACACGCGCTGGCGGCTGCTCGAAGGGCTCGACGACATCGGTCTCACCCTGCGCCATGCGGACGACATCACGTCCTTCGAGTCGGCTCGAGCGACCTGGTTGCCGACTACTGCCTGACGGTAAATCCCTGCGACACAACAAAAATTGTCTGTCCCAGGTCGTTGTGCTGTTCGCGGTATGTCATTAGGTTCCGCAAAGGGTCGAGGGCAGGCCTCGACGACTTATCGGAGGTCACCGTGAACAGGGCCGAGCTGATCGACCAGATCCGCGACAGGTTGGGTGTGGACAAAAGGGCGGCAGAGAACGCCGTGGACGTGGTGCTCGACACCATCCAGCGAGCGGTGGCAGCGGGCGAGAAGGTCGCCATCACAGGGTTCGGCGTCTTCGAGAAGGTCGAGCGCGCCGCTCGCACCGGACGCAACCCGCGCACCGGTGCCGCCGTGAAGATCAAGAAGACCGCAGTGCCGAAGTTCCGTCCCGGCACGCAGTTCAAGGGCGTCGTGAGTGGCGCGGTCAAGCTCGGCAAGGTCGCCGACGCCGCCACCAAGGCAGCGGCGAAGAGTGCCACCTCGACCGCTCGCAGCACGGCGAAGACCGCTGCCTCGGGTCCGGCCAAGGCCACGAAGGCGGCCCGCGGTGCGGCCAAGAAGGCAGCGGCACCAGCCAGGCGGCCGGCCACCAAGAGCACAGCGAAGAAGACCACCGCGAAGAAGACCACGACCAAGAAGGCTCCGGCGAAGAAGGCCACCCGCCGCTAGCTCGCAGCAACGAGAACGGCCGCTCCCGCGCTGCGGGGGCGGCCGTTCTTGCGTCTTACGAGGAAGCGGCGACTTACTGAGGGAACGGCAGCGTGGGAATCGTCAGCCGCAGCACGCGACCGGACTCGTCGGTCTCGACCCGCACCCGCTGTCCGAGCCGCAACAGGCGCAGGCCCGACGCGTCGAAGGCGCCCGAGCCGAACGCCAGTGCGCTGCCGTCGTCGAGCAGGAGGTCGCCGGACCGGGTCCGGGGGTCGAAGTTTCGAACGGTGGCCTGCACGCCTTCACTGTAGAAGTGCCGGGTGTGCCGCTACGACGGTCACCGTTGCGGCTCCGCAACCCAACGCCATGGCCTCGGTGAGGTCCGCGGTCGTGTCCACGTCGCGGCGCAGCTGCGGATCGGCGTACGTCGTGAGATCGACCGCTCCGGCATCGACGTGGCGTCGCCACGAGCCGGCACCGAACGAGGGGAGCAGCGACGAGGACGGTCCCAAGGTCAGTGCCGTCGTGCCGGTGCCCGCGGCATCCGCCACGCAGCCGGCATCCACCGACCCGGACCGCTGCAGGAGCGGGGCCAGAGCCTGCGGCGTCAGCGCCGGCAGGTCGGAGGACAACAGCACGACGGCTGCCTCCGTGTGCCGCGAACGGGCCAGCCGCACGCCGTGGGACAGCGCAGGGTTGAGGCCGGCATCCGGTTCGTCCGGGACGACGGTCGCGCCGAGCGAGCGCATCGCCGCCCCGGCGATCTCGTCGTCGGTCACCACGACCACCTCGACCACGCCGGTAGTTCCACGGCAGGCCAGGACGGTGTCGGTGGCCATCGCCAGCGCCAGCTCACGGCGCAGCTCCCGGTCCACCGACAACCGGGTCTTGGCCAGCTCCAGCCGCTTCACGGGCACGACGACCGCCCACGACTGCGCAACCGACGTCACGTCTGGCATCCTCGCGGTCGTGCCGCAGCGCATTCGCCTCGGGTTCTGGTACCGCCTCGTCGTCGTGGTGGTGAAGCCGCTGCTGCGCATGTTCACCACGCGCGACTGGCGCGGTCAGGAGAACATCCCATCCCAGGGCGGCATCATCGTCGTCGCCAACCACGTCAGTGAGGTCGACCCACTGATGGTCGCGGACTTCCTCCTGCACGCCGCGCGGCGGCCGCCGCGGTTCCTGGCGAAGAAGGAGCTGTTCCGCAAGGCGCCGTTGAAATGGGTGCTCGAGGGCGCACAGCAGATCCCGGTCGATCGCGGCAGCGGCGACGCCGCGCGTGCACTGTCAGCAGCCGTGGACGCGCTGGCCCGCTGCGAGTGCATCTTCATCTATCCGGAGGGCAGCGCCACCCGCGACCCTGCCCTGTGGCCGATGAAGTCGCGCACGGGCGCCGCCCGGCTGGCGCTGTTGTCCGGTGCGCCGGTCATCCCGATCGCGCAGTGGGGCCCGCAACGGGTGCTCGCCTACAAGGCCCGCAAACCGCACCTGCTGCCCCGCACACGGATCTCGGTCCTGGCCGGTCCGGCCGTGGACCTGTCCGCTTACGCCGGCAAGCCGGTCACCGCGCAGCTGCTGCGTGAGGCGACGACGACGATCATGCGAGCGGTCTCGAGTCTGCTCGAGCAGCTGCGCGACGAGCAGGCGCCGGAGGACTTCTACGACGTCGAGTCCGCGACGTCGACCGCCATCGCACATCGGGAGGGCGCGTGACACGAGCAGCCGTCGTCGGCGCCGGCTCCTGGGGCACGGCATTCGCGCAGGTGCTCGTCGACGCGGGCACCGACACCTTGCTGTGGGCCCGTCGCGAAGAGCTCGCGTCCGCCATCAACCGGATCCACCGCAACCCCGACTATCTGCCCGACATCGTTCTCTCATCCGCTCTACGCGCCACCAGCGACGTGAAGGAGGCGCTCGCGGACGCCGAGGTCGTCGTACTGGCGATCCCCTCGCAGACCGCGCGGGAGAACCTCGTCGGCTTCATGGACCTCATCCCCGCTGACGCGACGCTGGTGAGCCTCATGAAGGGCATCGAGCTCGGCAGCACAAAGCAGATGAGCGAGGTCATCTGCGAGGTGACGGGCACCGAGGCGGAGCGCGTCGCGGTGGTCACCGGGCCCAACCTCGCTCGCGAGATCGCGGCACGCCAGCCGGCGGCGAGTGTCGTCGCCTGCACGGACCTGTCGGTCGCGGAGCGCATCCAGAAGGCCTGCAACTCCGGCTACTTCCGCCCTTACACCAACCACGACGTGGTCGGCTGCGAGCTCGGAGGGGCGATGAAGAACGTGGTCGCGCTCGCGGTCGGGATCGCGGCCGGGCTCGGCTTCGGCGACAACTCGCAGGCGTCTCTGATCACGCGCGGACTCGCCGAGATGGCCCGGCTGGGAGAGGGCATCGGCGCCGATCCGATGACGTTCGCCGGCCTAGCGGGTGTCGGCGACCTCGTCGCGACCTGCATGTCGCCGCTGTCGCGCAACCGGACGTTCGGCGAGAACCTCGGCCGCGGCATGAGTGTTCATGACGTCATCGCCATCACCCGGCAGACTGCGGAAGGCGTGAAGTCGTGCGACTCCATTCTTCAGCTCGCCCGCAGCCATGGCGTCGCGGTGCCGATCACCGAGCACGTCGCCAAGGTCGTGCACGAGGGCATGACCGTCAAAGAGATGGTGCTGTCGATCCTGGCCAGCGACCCGAAGCACGAGCGCGACCATGACATCTGAGACGCCGAACAACGTCCCGATCGTCCGGGCCGGTGGCGAGGACCGTGGTGAGGGCACTCGTGCGGTGCACGTCCCACGGCCGGATCCGCCGGCGCAACCGCCGGTCGGTCTCGCGACATATCGCTCGTCCACCTTCGAGTTCGAGACGGCACAGGACTACGCCGACGTGCTCGGTGACGTGAAGGCGGGCTACACCTACAGCCGGATAGACAACCCGACCGTCGACGCGTTTGCGCTCGGCGTGGCAGCACTCGAGTCCCACGGGGTCGACCGCGACGTGGCCGCGCAGGCCTTCGCCTCCGGGATGGCTGCCATCTCCACCGTGCTGTTGACGCTGTGCGGCCGCGATGCGCACGTCGTCGCACCGGCTGCGGTTTATGGCGGGACGTTCGGCGTCCTCGACCACGTGCTCGCGCGCTTCGGTGTACGGACGACGTACGTCGACGGCACCGACATCGACGCGGTGCGCGCCGCCATGCGTCCCGACACCGTCGCGGTGTGGGCGGAGACCATCGCCAACCCGACCACCGCTGTGGCCGACCTCCCGGCACTCGCGGCCGTCTGCCGGGAAGCGGCGGTGCCGCTGGTGGTCGACAGCACCTTCGCCTCACCTGCTGTCTGCCGACCGTTGCAATGGGGTGCGGACCTTGTCGTGCACAGCGCGACGAAATACCTCGGCGGGCACTCCGACGTGACCGGCGGTGTCGTGGTCGGTGATGTCGACCTGGTCGCGCGGGTGCGCCGCAGCCGCATCGACCTCGGTGGCAGCCTCGGCCCGGACGAGGCGTTCCTGCTCCACCGAGGACTCGCGACGCTGCCGCTGCGGATGACCCGGCACTGCGCGACGGCGCTGGCCGTCGCCGAGGCGCTCGCCGACCATCCGAGGGTCGAGCGGATCGACTACCCGGGCCTGGGCGCGCACCCCCAGCACGCCCTGGCCGGCAAGCTGTTCGACGCCGGGCCCGAGGGCCGTCGCTACGGCGCCGTTGTCACCATCTCGCCGCGCGGTGGCCGCGAGGCCGGGATGGCGCTGTGCGACGGGCTTCGGGTCGCTCGCGTGGCGACCAGCCTGGGCGGCGTCCACAGCCTCGTCAGCCACGTCGCCTCGACCACCCACCGGCAGTTCGACGACGCGGCGCTCGCCGCCGCCCGGATCCTGCCCGGGGCCGTGCGCGTCAGCATCGGCCTGGAGGACGCGGACGACCTCATCCGCGACCTGACAGCAGCGCTGGACGGTCTCCCCGTGGAATGAGCACGCTTTCCTGAGTTCACAAAAACCTCTACAGTCACATCAGTAACTCCTGTGCTGAGGAGGTCCCCGCGTGCTCGCCACGCCGCGCCCGCGCCGTGCCGGCGCTGCCGCCGCCGTGGCTGCGCTTGCGGCGAGCATGGCGCTGGCAGTGACGCCGCCCGCGGCGTTCGCCGACCACGGCGGGGGACCGTCGGCCGGCCAGGTCGCCGCGAGCAAGGCCCGGGTGGCACAGCTGGAGCATCAGCTCGCGGCCGCGGCCGACGCCGTCAGCCGGGCGCAGCAGGCGCTGGAGGAGGCCCGGACCGCCGCCGAGGTCGCGGTCGAGGCCTACGACCGCGCGCGGGTGCAACAGGCCGCGTCCGTGCGCGCCCTGGACGCGGCCCAGCTGGTGCTCACCGCGGCGGGCGCCCGCGTGGCGTCCGCGCGCCACGACGTGAGCAGGTTCGCCGTCGCGGCCTACGAAGGCGGGCCGCTGTCCTCGGTTGACCTGCTGCTCGACTCGCACGGTCCCGACACGATGCTTTATCGGCTGTCCGCCCTCGACGCGGTGAGCCGGTCTCAACGCGACGTCCTGCAGACCATGAACGCGGCGCAGGTCTACCAGCAGGCGGTCCGCAAGCAGGCCGCGGCGGTCGTGGCCGCGTCCACCCGCGCGGCCGCTGCCGCGGACGCAGCGCGCAGTCACGCTGCACAGCTCGTGGCTGCGCAAACGGCCGCTGTCGCCCGCGTGAGCGCCGCGTCGCAACAGCTGTCCGTGATGCTCACGGACGCGCGTGCGCACGCGAGCGCTCTAGAACGCGCCCGGTTGCAGGCGCTCGCCGAAGCCCGCGCGCGTGCAGAGGCTGCGCGCCGCGCCGCGGCCGAGCGGGCCGCGAGGGAGCGTGCGAACCAGCAGTCGAGCGGCAGCGGCCAGCAGTCCAGTGGCCAGAACTTCGGGGCGACGGTGTCAGCGGCGACGGAGCAGGCTGCCTTGCAGCAGGCCGAGTCCCAGCTCGGCAAGCCCTACGAGTGGGGGGCGGCGGGCCCGGACAGCTACGACTGCTCAGGTCTGGTCATGTGGGCCTACGCGCAGGTCGGCGAACATGTCGACCACTGGACCGGTGACCAGTGGAACGAAGGCGCGCACATCCCATTGGCCGCGCTGCGCCCGGGTGACCTGCTTTTCTTCGCCACTGACACCACCGATCCCAACACGATTCATCACGTCGGGATGTACGTCGGCAACGGTCAGATGATCGAGGCGCCCTACACCGGCGCCAACGTTCGTTACAGCGACGCTTTCCGCCCTGACCTCATCGGAGCGGTGCGCTTCTACAACCGCTGATGGGGCTAATGTCTGCGCGGTGAGCCGCATCCGCGTTGCCGTCGTCTTCGGCGGGCGGAGCACTGAGCACGCGATCTCCTGCGTGTCCGCCGGCAGCGTGCTTTCAGCACTCGACCGCGATCGCTACGACGTGGTGCCGATCGGGATCACCAGCGACGGACGTTGGGTGCTCGCGCCCGATGACCCCGCCGCCCTTGCCATCAGCGACCGTGACCTGCCTGCGGTGGACTCGCGCGGTGCGGCCCTGGTGTTCGCCGGTGATCCCACGGTCAAGAGCCTGGTCGTCCTCGACGCCGCGGCGTCACCTCCCGAGCTCGGGTCGGTCGACGTCGTGTTTCCGTTGCTGCACGGACCGTTCGGCGAGGACGGCACCATCCAGGGGCTGCTCGAGCTCGCCGGTGTGCCGTACGTCGGATCGGGGGTGTTCGCCTCGGCCGCGGCGATGGACAAGCACCACATGAAGCAGCTGCTGAAAGGTGCCGGGCTCGACGTCCCGCCCTACGTCGTCGTCCGCGCCGGAGAGCCCACGCCGGCGGCCGTGGCCCAGCTCGGCCTGCCCGTCTTCGTCAAGCCGGCCCGAGGCGGTTCGAGCATCGGCATCACCCGCGTCGACTCCCTCGACGCCCTCGATGCCGCGATCGCCGAGGCGCATCGGCATGACCCGAAGGCGCTGGTCGAGCAGGGTGTCCTCGGCCGAGAGGTCGAGTGCGGTGTGCTGGTCGACGCGGACGGTGTGCCACGCGCGTCTGTGCCCGCCGAGATCCGCGTCACCGGACCGCAGCCTTTCTACGACTTCGAGGCGAAGTACCTCGGCGACTCGACCGAGTTCGACATCCCCCCGGACATCCACGGTGACACGGTCACTCGTGTGCAGACGGCTGCTGTCGATGCGTTCCGTGCGTTGGACTGTGAAGGTCTCGCCCGCGTCGACTTCTTCGTCTGCGACGACGGGCGCGTGGTCGTCAACGAGGTCAACACGATGCCTGGTTTCACACCGAGCTCGATGTTCCCGCGCATGTGGGCGGCGAGTGGCGTCAGCTATGCGGAGCTGGTCGACCGCCTGGTCAGCGACGCACTGCGCCGAGGCACCGGTCTGCGCTGACGCCGCGCAGTCGGCACCGTGTCCTCACGGGATCGTGGCGTTGATGGCGCCGCCTATGTCGACCAGAAACGCGCCCTGCGCCTCGTAGCGCGTCGGGATCGTCAGCTCGACGTTGACCGTCTCGCGGATCGCGGTCCAGATCACGTGGTCGCCCCGGACCTGCTGGAACCACGTGACGTCGTCGACCTTCGCGGTCTGTGGCGACGTGTCGGTGTAGCCGCGGGGCTTCGGTACGCCGCAGCGGAGCACGACCGGATGCACGTTGCCCCATGCGTGCACCAGCGGCGAACGCGGACGCGTCGGTCGGGACTGCAGGCGTTCGAGCAGGTTGGGCAGCTGGTCGTTGAGCCGGTTGCACACGGGCACGGCGCTGTTGGGCGGCTGCGGCGGCGTCACGTGCAGGACCGAGCCTTCGCACCCGGTGGCGAGGAGGGCGACGGCGACCAAGACCGGCGCGACGGGGACCGGCGCGACGCTCCTCAGAGGTGGACGACGGGGCACGTCAGCGTGCGCGTGATGCCCGGCACGCCCTGCACCTTCGCGACGACGAGCTTCCCGAGCTCGTCCACGTTGCGCGCCTCGGCGCGCACGATGACGTCGTACGGGCCGGTCACGTCCTCGGCAAGCGTCACGCCGTGGATGCCGGCGATCTGCTCGGCCACCGACGCGGCTCTGCCGACCTCGGTCTGGATGAGGATGTAGGCCTGGACCACCACGTGGCGTT
>Ga0207661_10003896_pt1 | contig 10411 bp, 5 predicted proteins | sample KBSC713LmetaG_FD_184337 | JGI IMG/M metagenome (GOLD analysis project Ga0207661, IMG submission 184337) | Corn rhizosphere microbial communities from Kellogg Biological Station, Michigan, USA - KBS C7.1-3L metaG (SPAdes) (version 2) | ecosystem: Host-associated > Plants > Roots > Rhizosphere ... | reverse complement strand
GGCGGTGACAATCGCATTGCGCGAGAGGCGTCGGCTCCGGCCGGCGGATCACGACAGCTTCGATCTCATCACGCAGGATCAGATTCTCGATTCGTTCAACAAGATCACCGGCGTGTTCTTCCTCGTGATGGTGTCGTTGTCGTCCGTGGCGCTATTGGTTGGCGGGATCGGGGTGATGGCGGTGATGATGATCAGCGTCACCGACCGGACGCGGGAAATCGGCATACGGAAGGCTGTCGGCGCGACACGGCGCGACATTCTTCAGCAGTTTCTGATCGAGGCCTCCGCGCTGACCGGAACCGGCGGCTTGATCGGGGTTGTGATTGGATTGCTGTTGGGGCGGTTGGCGAGTTTCGTGATGAAGGTGCATGGGACGACGCCGGTGAATCTGACCCTGCTCGCCGTGGCCGTGTCCGTGGGGATCGGGTTGGTCTTTGGGGTGCTGCCGGCGAGGCGTGCAGCGATGCTGGATCCGATCGAGTCGCTGAGGTACGAGTAGGTGGATCACCATCTTGACGGATGCGTGGCATGCCAAGCGACACCGCCGCGTAGGTAAGCGATCTTTCGTGAGCGTCTCAACCCGACATTTGGAAGGAAGGAATGCCGCGAATCGTTCACGCAATCAGCATCAGGCAGCCGTATGCTGAATTGATCCTCAGAGGGAGGAAAAAGGTAGAATACCGTGGCGGCAACACAACGCTGCGCGAACGCGTTTACATCTACGCTGCCCGGCGACCAGGAGATCGTGAAAGTTGGGATGATCTGGGACTTGAGCCGGGCGATCTGTCAACGGGAGTGATTGTCGGCACCGTCGAGATCAGTGAGTGTTTTGGTAACGAGGAACTTGGTGAGTATGAGTGGTTGCTGGCCCGACCAAAGCGGCTACGGCGATTCTTGCGTCCTCGCAACCAACCTCAACCCGGCGTCTGGCGGCCGAAGTTTTGAGACAGAGAACTCGCTAAATATCACGACATTGTCTCTCCTTCTTGTGGGTGATTCCGCTGTTTTCGGTACTGCGATCTCCATTGACCGCTTCCCCGTTCTGTTCGCTGAGTTCTTGAGACGCTATCCGACGACAATTGAACTCGAGGCGCAGGGCGCGCGGTTGGCCAACCAGTGATTTCACACAAGAATGGGTGGTCGAATTCGTTCGAAAAGTTTGCTCTTGGGGCGGCTATGCCCCATCAATCGCCACCGCTGCTGGGGCGAGCCCTCGAAGAGCTGAATGGGCTGGACGGCTTAGGAACTCCATCCTTCGCATCGAAGCACCTTCGATTCCTGCGCCCGCTGACCTGCCCTGTTCTCGACGCCATCCTTCGGGATTGCCTCCCGTACCGGTTCAACCCGACCGGGTACGCTGAGTTCGCGCGGGATTGCACCGAGGTTGCCGACGCTCTAAACGCGAGAGGAGTGGCCAATCCTCATCCAGAACGACCGACGCGCTGGTTCGTCGCAGATGTCGAGGCTGCACTTTTCGCGCACGCCAGGGACTGGTCCGCTTGACGCAAGCTCCCTCCGACGAACCAATCATTGTGACAGTCCCGCGCGACGCGGTTGTCTCGTGCGATATCGAGCCCGTTCTGATGGGATTGTCCGTGTTCGTCAGGAGCTCCGCGCTTGCCCCGCAGGCGCAAGGGAAACTTGAGTTGCTATTCGACGGTTTCAACGACGACAAACGTGAGCTCTGGCAGATTCCCGAAGTTCGGCGGTTCGTCGCCCGACTCGATGCCGTTTTCCCGTACTGGTTCTTCCTGGCCGATCTTCGCACCGAAACTCTTCATTTGTTAGCGAGCTGCCTTTGCCGCTCGAGCGAGTTGGCTCCAGGACTCACGGGATTCAATCAGGAAGACCTGCTCGGCTTCCTCCAACGCCAGTTCGACGGACTCAACGAGCTTTGGGAACTGCACGGATTGGCGCCAGGAAACAATGTCGTCGTTACCGAGCGTATCGTAGAGTATTTCGCCAGTCGACGAGTCATGAACTAGTAGTCGGCTCAGTACCGCGCTGCGACAGGCGGCGCGCGAACAAAACCTGCCTTGCGATCTCTTCGCCGCGGCTGGTTAGGACGCTCTCGCCAGTCTTTGGATCGCGCCGTAGGTGCGCCAGGCGACGCCCGTGCAGTATCCCAACGACGCGTCCGTCATAGCCGTGAGAGCGCACCAAAGCGACGAGGTCCTCGCGCGAGATCCGTCCGCCGCGCTCGTAGATGTCGGCAATGATCGTATTCGTCCCGCCGACGACGGACGGCTGCTTCTCCGCTTCGGGCGCATTCGTCGATAGCGTGTAATAGGCGCCCCGCTTCTTGCCGCGAGCCACAACGATGCCACGACTGCGAAGCACGTCGATATGATATCGAACGGCCCGTTCGGTGAGCCCGAGCTCCCGCGCGATCTCGGGTCCGGTCATGCGCACGCGCGCGGCGATCAGATCGGCAATCTTTTGCTGGATCGAGGACAACTCCAGCATCGCTTTCTCAACCTGAAGTTTTGACTGCAGCGATTCCTGTTGTGCCTTGAGGGCACGAAGAAAGAAGAACAGCCAGGCGCCAAATTGAGTAGCGTGGTCGCGCATCGCGAGCTGTGACTCACGCAGCGCGACGTAGTACTTTGGCTTGTTGTCTTCGATCACCCTCTCGAGAGATGCGTACGGGACGTAGTCGTAGCCAGCGCGCAATAGCAGCAAGGTCGTCAGTGCGCGCGCGAGGCGGCCATTGCCGTCTTGGAATGGATGAATGGCCAGGAAGTCGACGACGAATCGTCCGATCACGACCAATCGGTGCAGCGACCGCTCCTCGAGCGCCGCATTCGTCGCGTCGACGAGCTCCGTCATGAGCCGCGGCGTTTCGAACGGCGAAGCGGTCTTGAAAACGACTTCCTCGACCACCTCACCTCGTTTGCGCACCACATCGTTCGGCAGCTTCTTGTACTCGCCCCGATGGCGTTCATCCTTCTCGGAGTGGCCGAGTAGGACCTTATGAAGTTGTTTGACGTGGTTCTCGCTGAGCGGGATCTCGGCGTACGACTCGTAGATCAGAGTGAGGAGCTCGGCGTAGCCTTTGACTTCCTGCTCATCGCGCGCCCGAAAGGAGTCCGAGCGAATGCCGTCGAGCACCCGTGCGACTTCGGCGTCCGTGAGCTCAACGCCTTCGATGCGGGTCGAGCTGGCGGTCGACTCGATGGTCGTGACCTGCCTCAGCTGCACTAGCCGCTCGGCGCGGATCTCTTGCATCTTTCGCCAAGTTCCGCGAAAGTGGTCCAGATCGCCGATCAAGCTCACCAGTTCGCTGCTCTCGCGGCGGCCGAGTGTGGGATGAAAGTCGTCGACAGCGAGTGCCATTGATATTGACGTTGGGCGATTATTGTAGCCGTTTTACGTCAATTAATCAATAAAGAATGGCGTTCGTCGTCTATTGACGGCCGTGTCTGTTATAGCAAATATAGCAGACATGACAAATAGTGACGTTTCGGCGACCATCCGCGCCGTCAGAGCGCGCCTCAATCTCACCCAAGAGCAACTCGCCGATCGGCTCGGCGTGTCCTTCGCCACGGTGAACCGCTGGGAAGGCGGGTCGAGCGCGCCCCAACGCGCCGCCCGCGAAGCGATAATCGCGCTCGCGGAAGAGGCAGGCGTCGAGGCCGACGAAGCGTCCTCGGCCGCTGTCGAGGTTACCCGGCGTCGAAGAGGCTCAGCCCGGAGCGCGGTGCCGAGCACGAAGCCGATGGAGCAGATGCTGTGGGACGCGGCCTGCTCGATTCGCGGCGAGAAGGACGCGGCCAAGTTCAAGGACTACCTGCTGCCGCTCCTTTTCCTCAAGCGGCTTTCGGATGTGTTCGACGACGAGATCGACCGCCTCGCCGAGGAGTACGGCGATCGCGCGACGGCGCTCGAGATCGCGGAGTCGGACCACGCGCTCCTTCGCTTCTATCTCCCGCGCGAGGCGCGGTGGGCGATCATCAGCGGCCGCGAGACGTATGAATGGCCGAACGATGAGCAGGGACGGAGCACGAAGCCAAAGGATATCGGCGAGCATCTGACGAAGGCCGTGCGCGCCGTCGTGCGACAGAACCCTTCGCTGTCGGGCGTGATCGACATCGTGGACTTTGCGGCCGAACGGAACGGTGAGCGCGACATCAACCCCGCCAAGCTGCGCGACGTCGTCGAGACGTTCTCCGATTCGCGCTATCGGCTCGGGCTCGCCGATGTGCAGCCGGACTTCCTCGGCCGCGCCTATGAGTATTTGCTCAGAAAGTTCGCGGAAGGTTCTGGGCAGAGCGCGGGCGAGTTCTTCACGCCGACTGAAGTCGGCTTCCTCATGGCGCACATCCTTCGGCCGCGGCCTGGGGAGGAGTGCCACGACTACGCGTGCGGATCGGCGGGGTTGTTGGTGAAGCTCCAGCTCGTGGCGCGCGAGCTGGATCCAACGAGTAAGGTGCCGCTCAAGCTCTACGGCCAGGAGTTGACGGCGGAGAGCTACGCCGTGGCGAAGATGAACGCGATCATCCACGACATGAGCGTGGAGCTGGCCCGCGGCGACACGATGATCAACCCGAAGTTCAAGACGCCGGATGGGAAGCGGATTCGGACGTACGACATTGTCGTAGCGAATCCGATGTGGAACCAGCCGTTCAATCCTGATCTCTTTTCCGACGACCCGTTCGACCGCTTCCGGCCGAGCGGCGGGATTACGAGTGCCAAGGGTGATTGGGCGTGGTTGCAACACACGTTAGCGTGTCTCAACGATCGGGGACGCGCCGCGGTGGTGCTCGACACTGGCGCGCTGACCCGCGGGTCAGGGTCGAGGAACGAGGATCGCGAGCGCAACATCCGGAAGTGGTTCGTCGATCGTGATCTCATTGACGGCGTCATTTTGCTGCCGGAGAACTTGTTCTACAACACGACCGCGGCGGGCGGGATCGTGGTGCTATCGAAACGGAAGTCCGCGGCGCGGAAGGACAAGATCGTTGTGGTCAATGCCTCGAAACGCGTCAGGAAAGGAAGGCCGAAGAATTTCATTCCAGAGGAGGAGGTGCGGCCGCTGGCGGCGGCGTATCTCGCGGGGAAGCCGGTGGAGGGGGAGGTCGCTGTCATTACGCGTGCACAGTCGGAGGCAGCGGACTACAGCCTGAGTCCGAGCCGCTGGGCCGGATCCTCGAGCGCCACCGATGTCGGATCAGTGACTGCGCTTGTTCGAGAGCTGGGAAAGCTCGACGACGAGGCGCTTAGTCTCTCGGCGTCGATCTCAAAATTGTTGGGTGGGGTGGCCGATGAGCCTCTTTGAAGCGGGTCTCTGCGAAGGTCGGGAGTGGTCACGGGTGGGCGATGCCTACGAAACGACGAGAAGGCCTCGCACTCTTGATCCCTCCGCATATCCAGCGATTCCGTTCGCGGCGATGGAAGCAATTCCGCAGGACGGCACGTATCTGCCTAGCTTCACCATGAAGCCGTTCAATGACATCAAGAGCGGGACGTACTTCGAACGTGGAGACATTCTAGTCGGCAAGATCACACCATCGTTCGAGAACGGAAAGCAAGCGTTCGTTCGCGAACTTGTTACGCCATTCGGCTACGCGACAACGGAGGTGATTCCACTTCATACCCGCTCAACACAGCACGACCCGCGTTTTCTTTTCTTCTACCTGCTACATCCTGATGTGCGGCACCACGTCGCCGAACGGATGGAGGGATCAACCGGGCGACAGCGTGTGCCCGAGGCCGCGCTGCTCGATCTCCCGATACCGAGGGTGGCGCGGGATGATCAGATGGCCATCGCGGCCGCTCTGGAGAGCATCTACAGCGCTTCCGCCGAGGAGGCAAAATGCGAACAGATCGCCTCCAGGCTCAGGCGGGCGGCGATGCGTGGGCTCTTCGCGCGCGGATTGCACCAGGAGCCACCAAAAGAAACCGAGATCGGACCAGTGCCGGAGAGCTGGGACGTGGTTCCGCTCGGGTCACTCGGTAGAATAGGGAACGGTTCGACGCCTAAGCGAAGCGTGCGCGAATACTGGGACCAGGGGGATTTCCCCTGGCTGACCAGCGCCAAGGTTTACGACCGCAACGTCGTGAACGCAGATCAATTCGTCACGGCAACCGCTTTGCGAGAATGTCATCTGCCGGTCGTCGAACCTGGCGCGGTTCTCATCGCAATCACGGGCCAAGGGAAAACACTCGGTCACTGCGCAGTGCTTCGGATGCGCGCCACGGTGAGTCAGCATGTTGCGTACGTGGCAATCGATGATAAGAGAGCTGACCCATCCTTCATCCGAGGTTATCTGGAAACGAAGTACGACTATCTTCGGCAAGTAGGAGCAGGCGGCGGAAGTACCAAGGGCGCCCTGACGTGCGCGTTTCTGCGTGGCGTCCCCATCCCATTACCGACGCTCGAAGAGCAACGCGAGATCGTTGTCATCCTCGACGCGATCGACCGAAAGATCGACCTGCACCAGCGCAAGCGTGCGGTGCTGAGCGACTTATTCACTGCAGTCCTGCACAAGCTGATAACCGGAGAAATCCGAGTCAGCGATCTCGATCTTTCGACTGTGTTGGCAACGCCGGCAACAGAGACGGCCGCGTGAGCGACCTACGCATCAGTGAAGCCGGAACCGTCCAGTTCCCGATGGTCGCACACGCGACGGAAATCGGCTGGACGCCCATCACCCCCGACGTCGCGAAGCTCAAGCGTGGCGGCGAAGCCGGCATGCTGATGCGCGACGAAGTCGAGATCGCGATCGCGAAATTCAACCCGTGGCTCACCGCGGACGGAATACGCCAGCTCCTCGAAAAGCTCGAAGCCGTTCCGGCAACCATTGACGGCAACCGCGAGATGCTTGCTTGGCTCCGCGGCGAACGGAAATGGTACGACGAAAACGAGCGCCGCTACCGCGCCGTCCAGCTCATCGACTTCGATCGGCCCGCCGAGAATTGCCTGCAAGTCACGTGGGAGTGGAAGCTCAAGCCACCCGCGCGTAAAGGGAACCGCGCCGACGTGGTGTTTCTCATCAACGGCATCCCGGTCTGCATCGTCGAGCACAAGAACCCCAAGAGCGGCGACGCCATCCAGCGTGCCATCGTTCAGCTCAGACGCTACGAGGTCGAGACGCCCGAGTTGATCGGCACGCCGCAACTCTTCAACGTCACTCACCTGCTCGACTACTGGTACGGCGTCACCTGGAACGCGAACCGGCGGTGGATGGCGCGCTGGAAGCAGAAGCCCGAGGAGACCTACCGCTTCGCGGTTCAATCGTTCTTCGAACCCACCGACTTCCTCCGCACGCTCCAACACTGGATCCTCTTCTACGTCGAGGACGGTGAAACGCGGAAGTCGGTCCTCCGCCAGCACCAGCGCAGCGCGATCGACAAGATCGTCGAGCGCTGCGAGGACCCGGCAAAGAAGCGCGGACTCGTTTGGCATACCCAAGGCTCCGGCAAAACGTTCACGCTGCTCACCGCCGCTCGGCAGATACTCGAGCAGAAGGACCGCTTCCGAAACGCGACGGTGATCCTCGTCGTCGACCGCACGGAGCTCGAAGGGCAGCTCAAAGGCTGGGTCGAAAAGCTGCTCGGTGAGATGCAGCAGCAGGACATCTCCGTGTGGCGGGCGGAGTCGAGGGCGCGGCTTCAGGAGCTCCTCGCGACCGACAAGCGCGGCCTGATTATCTCGATGATCCACAAGTTCGATGGGATCGACAAAGACACGAGCACGCGCGACAACGTCTACGTCTTCATCGACGAGGCGCACCGGTCGGTCGCGCACGACCTCGGCAGCTACCTGATGGCAGCCGTGCCGAACGCGACGATCGTCGGCTTCACCGGAACGCCGATGGCCAAGACCGCGCAAGGCGAGGGCACGTTCAAGATCTTCGGCGCCGACGACGAGCGCGGCTACCTCGACAAGTACTCGATCCGCGAATCGATCGAAGACGAGACGACGCTGCCGATCCGCCACACGATGGCCCCGAGCGAGATGACGATCCCCGCCGAGCAGCTGGACAAGGAGTTCTTCGAGCTCGCCGAGGCGGAAGACGTTACGGACATCGACGAGCTCAATCGCGTGCTGGAGCGAGCTGTCGGACTGCGCACGTTTCTCACGGCCGACGACCGCGTCGGCAAAGTCGCCGGCTTCATCGCGAAGCACTTCAAGGAGAACGTCGAGCCGCTCGGCCTCAAGGCGTTCGTCGTCGGCGTGAATCGCGAAGCGTGCGCCAAGTACAAGCGCGCGCTCGATACGCTGCTTCCCGCCGCATGGTCGGAGGTCGTGTACACCGAGAACCCCAACGACGTGATCGAGCGGCCGCTCGTCGCGGAGCTGCAGCTGTCCGCGGAGCGGGAGGCCGACGTCCGCGTGCTGTTCAAGAAGCCGGCCGAGAACCCGAAGCTTCTCATCGTCACGGACAAGCTGCTCACGGGATACGACTCACCAGTTCTCTATTGCATGTACCTGGACAAGCCGATGCGCGACCACGTGCTGCTGCAGGCGATCGCGCGCGTCAACCGTCCGTACATTGACGGAAACGGTTTCCAGAAGCGTGTCGGGCTCGTCGTCGATTTCGTCGGCGTGCTTCGCGAGCTGAAGAAGGCGCTCAAGTTCGACAGCTCCGACGTGAGCGGCGTTATTGAGGACCTGGATCTCCTCCTCAAGGATCTCCTCGCCAAGCTGGACCGCGCCCGTCACGATTTCCTGGACGCTGGCGAAGGCGGATCGGCAGACGAGCGCCTCGAGCGAGTAGTGTATGGGCGGTTCCTCGACCCCGAGGCTCGAAAGGTCTTCTTCGAGGCATACAAGGACATCGAGGCACTGTGGGAGATTCTCTCCCCGTCGGCCGAGCTGCGTGACCACATCGAGACGTTCAAGCGACTGGCCCAGCTCTACGCAACGGTTAGGAACGCGTACGCCGATCGGGCGATGGTCAACATCGATCTCGCCTACAAGACCGCGCGACTTGTTCAGGAGTCGGCGTCAACCTGGGGATTGGGTGGGGTGATCAAATCTGTCACCTTCGACTTGAAGACTCTGGAAGGACTCCGCGGCGAGCCCGGGACCGACGAAGGAAAGGTGTTCAACCTGATTCGCGGGTTGAACAAGGAAATTGACGGCGAGCCTGACCTCGCGCCGGTGTTGTTGTCTCTCAAGGAGCGGTCGCAGCGAATCATCGAAGATATGGAGCAGCGGAACACGACCGGCCTCGCCGCAATGGATCGTCTCGCCGCATTGGCGGCTGAGCGCGATCAACTGGTCAAAGCGGCGAAGGAATCCGGACTGTCACCGACGGCCTTTACGATGTTCTGGCGCCTCAAAGAGGATCCTGCGTTGCTCGCGGCCGAGATCGATCCGCGCGAACTGGCGCTCGAAGCGGAGGGGTTATTCGGCCGATTCCCGAACGCCGCCGTCAACGCCGACGAACGCCGGCAGCTTCGCGCCGCTCTCTATCGGCCGCTTCTCGGTCTCGACACCAAACAGCGAAGTCGAGTCGTATACGTCATGCTCGTCGTCCTGCTCAATGGCGCCGAAGATCGCGACTGACGAAAGGATCCGGCTGAGACGGCGCGTAGTCTATTGGGCCCGGCGGCTCAAGGTCGCACCACGGACTATTCGCATCCAGCGAATGACCCGGAAATGGGGGTCATGCTCGAGCAGCGGTAGAATCACTCTTGCTGATGACCTTATGGAGCGGTCCTCCGATTTTCAGGCCTTTGTTATCGTTCACGAGCTACTTCACTTGAGGGTTCCAAATCATGGCAAGCTGTTCAGAGCAATGATGAGTGCGTATATCCCGAACTGGAGGGTTCGGAGCATCGAGAAATAGGTAGTTGGCCTTCGTGCCAGGCCTAAAACGAACGGATCTGGCGTGAGTGGTAGCCTTGCGCCAGTAGAACGCTCCCTCCACCCGCCGTCTGGCTCGCCTCCGCGCGCGATCGTAACTTCCTTCCCCGAATCCGCCCCGCGCCAGAAGGCGATCCGTCTCAACATCGAGGCAGAGACAGGGCCGACGACGCTAGTGACCACGGCGGACCGGGAGTTGGAAGCGTTGCTCCTCGATCCGCACTTGGGACCGCTCGTGCGGTGGTTATCGCCGTACTCCGAGAGCGCCGCGCTTTAACTCCGCGAGCGCGCTATAAACCGCCGGCCAGCTCGATGAAGCCGGATTGATCATCTCGAAGTGCCCCGACTCCGGCAGCTCGATGAGGCGCGCCGACGAGTCTCCAAGCTCGCGCGTGCGCGCGAAAAAAGCGCGACCAACCGGTCCCCAACCCGCGTCCTTTGCGCCGACGACCAACGTCTGCGACACGCCCACCGGCGCGAGTCGCATCGCGGATGCTGCCGCGTATCGATCCGCGTGCGCCGCCGGCGAACCGCCCATCAGCTTGTCGATCACGTTCTGGCAAACACCGCTCTGATGGAGTTGCTCCAAGTCCG
>Ga0207661_10003894_pt1 | contig 10412 bp, 10 predicted proteins | sample KBSC713LmetaG_FD_184337 | JGI IMG/M metagenome (GOLD analysis project Ga0207661, IMG submission 184337) | Corn rhizosphere microbial communities from Kellogg Biological Station, Michigan, USA - KBS C7.1-3L metaG (SPAdes) (version 2) | ecosystem: Host-associated > Plants > Roots > Rhizosphere ... | reverse complement strand
GTCGCCGAGTGGGTTGATGTTCACACACGCCGACGGATCGTTGGTTGCTCGCGCGCTGGCGAACCAGGTGTGGCGGCTCGAGCATGAAGGGCGCCGCGTGCGCGCGGTTCGCCCTGACGGTGTCGGCACGGTGTGGAGCGACGGACCCATCGTCGCGCGCGCTGACGCGAACGCGTTGTTGAGCCTCGACGGAAAACCGTATCGCGGCGATATGACGTTCTTCGGCACCGACAGCGGGCTGTCCGTCGTCAACGTGGTGAAGATCGATGATTATCTTCGCGGCGTCGTTCCCTTGGAGATCGGAACGACGGCGCAAAGCGACTCGGCTGCTGTGCAGGCGCAGGCCGTGACCGCGCGCAGCTACGCGTACATCCATCTGGGCGCCGACGGGCGGCAGCCTTACGATCTGACGGGCGGCACGCTGGATCAAGTGTACGGCGGGGTCGCCGTCGAGACGCCCGTCGCGTCGGAGGCGGTCGAGTCGACGCGGACGCAGGTCCTCAAGTACGGCGGCCGAGTGGTCAACGCGCCGTACCATTCGACGTGCGGCGGCACAACCGCGGCGGCGTCGGAGATCTGGCGATCGAACGACGAACCGTATCTGCAGCGGGTCAGCGATCGCATTCCCGGCTCGAGCCGTTATTACTGCGACTTGGCGCCGCGCTTTCGTTGGACGCGTACCATCGAGGGCGGTGCCCTCACCGCAGCCCTGGCGCAATACCTCGCGACGTATACGTCGGTCCCGAACCGGACGCCCGGGATCCCGCGTGAAATTACGATCGGCTCGCGCACGCCGTCGGGACGTGTCGGTACGGTTACGATCACGACCGATCGCGGAAACTTCGTGGTGCGCGGCAATGATGTTCGATTCGTCCTTCGTCCACCCAATGGCGAGATCCTCAACAGCACGTATTTTTCCGTCGAGACCACGTCCGCACCGGACGGCTCGATCGCGCGACTCACGTTGCATGGGATGGGGTACGGACATGGGGTCGGGATGTGTCAATCGGGCGCCATTGGGCGTGCGCGAGCGGGCCAAGACTATCGAACGATTTTGCGAACGTATTATCCTGGCACCACGGTTGGCGCGGCCGAGTAGTCGCTCGGGGATCTTGGTGCGCATCGAGGGGTGCGTGGTCGGGCTCGTCCTGCTCGTCGCCGGCGCCGCGGCGGCGCAGGAGAAGCCCAGCGAAGGATTCGCACTCGACAAACTCGAGATCGCGTCGCTGGGAGCCGCGATCGGGCGCATTCTGCCGTCGCAGGTCGAGCCGACCACGCTGTATGCGGTGCAGGCCGACTATGGCGACATTGCGCCGGGCTGGCACATCGTGTTCGGCACGAGCTACTGGGAGTCGCGGTTTCGTGATGCGGTCGTTCAGGATTTCGTCGACTCGCTCAAGAAGAGCCTCGTCGATCCGACCGGCCGGGCGACGATCGCCGCGTCGCGCGTCACACTCTACGATGTGACCTTCGGCACGGAGCTTCGTTACTCGCCCGTGTACAGCGGCGAGATCAAGCCGTTCATTGGAGCCGGGTTGGCCGCCCACGTGATCAACGCCGAGGGCAAGTTGATCAAGGGAACGTTCGTCGAACGGTCGCTCGACGACATTGCCGCCGGGTTGTTCATTACCGGCGGAATCTCATTCAAGCTCTTGAAACACATCGGCGTCGAAGGAACGCTCCGCGGCGATCTCTTGAGCGGATTCCGCTCTGTGCAGGCGCGTGCCGGCGGCACGTATTACTTTGGTCGCATGCATGCGCGAGGACCCGGCGGATGAGACAACACACGCGATGACGGATGCCGTGAAGATCGGGGTGGTGGGCGCCGGCGCGATCGCGCAGCTCGCGCATTTGCCCGTGCTGGCGAAGATGCGCGGCGCTGAGCTCGTCGCCGTCTGCGACAATGACGGCCCCAAGGCGCGCGCGCTCGCCGACCGGTTCGGCATCCCCGACACGTTCACCGACATCGAAGACCTGCTCGCGCTCGATCAGGTCGACGCGCTGGTCATCGCGACGCCCAATCACCTGCATGAGCCGCACACACTCGCGGCGCTCGCGTCCAAGCGTCACGTGCTGTGCGAGCGACCGTTGTCGCTCACGTCGCGCGGCGTCGAGCGAATTCTTGCGGCGGCGACTCGTGCGGATCGGGCAGTGGCGGTCGCCAACAACCACCGCTACCGAACCGACGTCCAAACGCTGTCGCGCTTCATCGCCGGCGGAGAGCTCGGCAAGATCGTCGGCATGCGCGCGGGCGCGTATCACTTCAAGCGTCCGCCCGATGGCTGGCGATATCGCCGCGCCGAATCCGGCGGCGGCGCGTTTCTGGATTACGGCGTTCCGTTGCTCGATCTGGCGCTGTGGCTGGCCGATAATCCGGAGCCCGCCCGTGTGACGGCGCACATGGATCGCGGCCGCGGGGCGAGCGCGGTCGAAGAGGCCATGGTCGTTCAGCTCGAGTGCGTCGGCGGCGCGTCCTTCTTGTTCGACGTGTCGTCGGCGTACGTCGGCGAAGAGGAACGCTGGTGGTTCGAGGTGCTCTCGACGCGCGGCAGCGCGCGGCTCGCGCCGCTCCGCGTGGTGAAGGAGCTCAACGGTCGCCCAACCGACGTGTCACCCGCCGGAGCGGCGGGACGCGAGAGTGCATTCATCCAGTCGTACCGCGCGGAGCTGGCGCATTTTCTCGCCATCGTTCGCCACGAGACGACGTACGAACCGCCGACCGATCAGGTCGTGCTGCATCGTATCGTTGAGGCGATGTATAAGGCGGCCGAAGACGGAAAGGAGTTTCGCTTCTAGTCGCGACTTGCGCGGCCGATGGCGCTCACTGTGATTCCCGCGCCCTCGAATCCAGCGCGTAGCTGTCGGGCGAATTCGGCGGCATGCGGACCGTCGCCGTGAATGCAGATCGTGTCGACGCGGATCGTGATGTCCGGTCCGTCGACTGGCGTCACGATGCCGTCGCGGACCATCCGAATGGCACGCGCCACCGCCTCGCCGGCGTCGTGGATGTGCGCGTCCGGCCTGCGTCGTGAGACGAGTGTCCCGTCGCTCATGTAGTTGCGGTCCGCGAACGCTTCGGACGCCGTACGAAGTCCGGCCGACTCGCCTTCGCTGATCAAGTGACTGCCGGGCAATCCGAACAACACCAGAGCTTGGTCAACGTCTCGCGTGGCGCGCGCGATCGCCGCGGCCAGTTGAGGCTTCGCGACGGCCATGTTGTACAACGCGCCATGCGCTTTCACGTGTTGCAATTGCATTCCCGCCGCGGCCGCGAATCCAAGGAGCGCGCCGATTTGATAGACGACAAGGTCATACACCTCGTCGGCCGTCGCGTCGATGTTGCGTCGGCCGAACCCGATGAGGTCGGGAAAGCCGGGATGCGCACCGACGGCGACGCCGTGCTCGCGCGCCCGGGCCAGCGTGGTTCGCATCACCGTGGGATCGCCGCCGTGAAAGCCGCAGGCCACGTTCGCCGACGTGATGTGCGGGAACACCTCCTCGTCGGCGCCGATGCGATACGCGCCGAAGCTTTCGCCCATGTCGCAATTGAGATCGATGCGGTTGGTCATGACGTGCCTCGAGTGTGACGCAGCCCGATCGCCAAGCGCGCTTGAGCCAGGTCGTGTTCATACGAGAGATAGAGCCGCTGAGCTTCGTCGACGGAAATCGGGCGGAATCGCAAACGGTCGCCGGGCTTGAGTTGCGCGACGAGCGAAAGGTCGACACTTGCCACCTCACCGATCCGCGGATAGCCGCCGGTGGTTTGCCGATCCGCCATGAGCACGATGGGCATGCCGTCGGGCGGAAGCTGCACCGTCCCGAACGCGACGCCTTCGGACAAAAGCTCAACGGGATTTCTCAGCGGAAGCTCCACGCCCTCCAATCGATAACCCATCCGATCGGAGCTCGACGAGACAGTGAACGATGCGGAAAAGAGTTTTGTCCGCGACGGAGTCGCTAGAAATTCGGCGTGCGTTCCAGGAATCAAACGAACGACCGGCTCGGAAGAGTATCGGATGCGCAGCGTGAAACCGGCGCTCCACGTCGCGACCGCGAGCCGACCAGCGTCCGTTTGAATCGCGGCGGCGATCGCGCGTGCGATCGGCGGTGGGTCTCCGGTCCCCAGCACATCGCCCGCACGCAGGGCTCGCCCCGCGTACCCGCCGAACTGTCCGCGCACATACGTGCTTCGACTCCCGAAGACCAACGGCACATCGACCCCGCCTGCGATCGCGATGTAGGCTCGGCAGCCGATCTTCGGTCGGCCGAATCGCAGCGTCGATCCGCCGGGGGCCAAGAGTGCGCGCCACATGGGAACGGCTTGCCCATCGAGTGTCGCCTCGAGATCTCCGCCCGTCAGCGCGATCAACGTGGCCTCATCGAACGTGATTGCCGGACCGAGTAGGGTCGCCTCCAGCGCGGCGGCGCCGTCCTCGTTCCCAACGAGCGCGTTGCCCACTCGCAACGCGCTGCGATCCATCGCGCCGCCACCCGGAACGCCATCGCGTTGATGGTCGCGACGGCCGAGATCCTGTACGGTCGTCTGCAACCCCGCGCCGGCGATGCGCAACGTCACTCGGCCCACGCGTTGAACTCGTCGATCGAGATCGCACGAAAGCGAACGCGATCGCCGGTGGCCAGGAGCGCGGCCTCATCCCGATCGATATCGAAGATTCGGAGCGGTGTGCGGCCGATGAGGTTCCAGCCGCCGGGCGACACGAGTGGATAGACGCCCGTCTGCTCGCCGCCGATTCCCACCGATCCTGCCGGCACGGCCGTGCGCGGCGTCTGCCGGCGCGGCGTCGCGAGACGCGGCGACAGCCCGCCGAGGTAAGCGAATCCCGGCATGAATCCGACCATGTAAACCAGATAGTCGCCCGAGACATGGATGTCCACGACCTCTCGCGCGGCGATGCCATGCTGGCGAGCGACATCGTCGATGTCCGGCCCGAGGGCTCCGCCGTAGCACACGGGGATCTCGACGACGCGAGGCGGCGGCAATGAATCGTCACGCACGTCCGACAGGAGTCGTCGCAGATGCTCGACGAACGCATCGTGCGGCGATTGGTCGCCGGTCGCGCCGACGCACGACGGTTCATAGTGCACCGTGACGCTGGCGAACGCGGGAACGCGGTCGACGAAGCCGGCAGGCGGCTCAGCGTCGATCCGCGCCGTGACGGCCCGTACGCGGCGATGCGTCGCTTCGTCGATCGAATCGCCCAGCGTGATCAGGACAGCGCGATCACCGAGCGGAGAGAAGAGCATTGACGATGAGAGCTAGGCATGCGGTCGCAGCACACTCTCGAAGATTCTCGCGTCAATGAAGCTGTTGAGCAAATGCCTATCGAGCATTCCCTCGGTGGCCTCCATCCGCAGGATATCGAGCGCGCGCTGCCAAGGCACGGCGCGTTTGTACGGCCGGTCGCCGGCCGTCAGCGCATCAAAGATATCCGAGATGGTCATCATCCGCGTCTGCACCGGGATCGCGTCGGCGGTCACGGCGCGGGGGTAGCCGCGGCCGTTGAGCTTTTCGTGGTGTCCGAGCGCGATTTCGGGGATTCCCTTGAGCTCGGGCGTCCACGGAATCTGCTCGAGGAATCGATAGGTGTGGGTGACGTGCGACTCGATCTCGCGGCGTTCGTTTTCGTCGAGGCTCCCGCGGCGAATCATGAGGTATTGGAGCTCGTCGTCGCAGAGGAGCGGCCGTTCGCGACCTTCGAAGTCGACGTACGTGCGACGACTGATCTCGCGAAGCGCGTCGAAGCTGCCCTCGGCCAACACGGTCGGCTCGTTCGCTTTGGTGATGGCATCGAGGAAGCGGCACAGCTCATCGTGAGTCGCCTGCCGGGCCTGCACCAACTCGGCGAGCTGCGTCTCGTAGGCATCTCGGCCCTGCGCCAGGAGGACGTCGGCGCGGGCACGCTCGAAGCCCACGTCGGCCGCCTGCATCATGTACGCGAACCGATGGCGAATGAGCTCCAGGTCGTGCGGGTAGAGCTTCTTCGCCTTCGTCAGCACCTCTTCGCGGACGCCGACCTTGCCGAAGTCGTGGAGCAGACCCGCGTAGCGCAGCTCGCGAAGCTGTTCGCGAGTGAAGCGAATGTCTCGGTACGGTCCCTCGCCGACCCGATCCACCGCCTCGGCGAGACCAACGGTGAGCGTCGCCACGCGGAACGAATGACCGGACGTGGTTGGATCGCGCGATTCGATCGCTGTGACGGCGGCGGTGACGAATCCCTCGAACAGGCGTTCGATGTCCTCGTACAGACGCCCATTCTCGATGGCCACCGCGGCCTGTGACGCGAGCGCGCTCACGAGCTCGAGGGCGTGCTGATCGAACGACAGCACTTCGCGCTCCACGATCTCGGGAGACGACAGCCGCGTCTCGGCGTCGCGCTTTCGATTGATCAGCTGCAAAACCCCGATCGTCTCGTCGCGGTGCGTCTTGAGCGGAATGACGAGCATCGACTTGGTGCGATACCCGAATTTCTCGTCGAAGCTGCGATTTTGCTTGTACGGCACGTCGTCAGGAAGGAGATAGACGTCCGCGATGACGAGCGGCTCTCCGGTCGCGGCGGCGTATCCAGCGAGACTCGTGTCGTCGATGGGCACCGTGAACTCGGTGAGTGCCAGCGTCGGAAGCGTGTGGTTCTGTGAAAGCTTGAATCGCAACACGCCGTGCGACGCACCATTCCGTCCGCGCTCGATCAGATAGAGCGAGCCGGCGTCGCTGACGGTAATGCGGCGCGACTGGCTGAGAATCATCTCCAGCAGCGTGAGCAGATCGCGCTCGGTCGACAGCGCGACGCCGACGTTCGTGAGCTCGCGAAGCTGGCGATGTCGCTCGCGCTCTTCTGAAACGGCCCGTCGCTCTCCGACGAGTGCGGCGGCGTGACGGAATGCGCCACGAAACATCGCGAGGATGGTCCCGGCGGCCGCGTCGCACGGCAAAAACCCGGTCAGAAGCTCGGACGGGAACTCGGGCGAGGGCTCGTCTTCGCCCGCGTCGCCGAGGCCGACCAGCGCGGCGCCTGCTGCCAGCTCGCACAGACGGTCGCGATCGCTGCCGGCGCTCCGAAGCAGCAGGCGATCGAGCACGATGACCGTCGGACGCTCAGGATCGAGCGTATCGGGCGTTGGCAGGGCGGGAACACGGCGAACCTCGACATCATCCACTCGGCGCCCGAGGGCGGCTGAGTGGATTGCGCGGCCCATAGCGGTGATGAGGAGAGGCCTCATGCGAAGGCCGGCGCGCGACGTTTAGTTGCTGATCTTGCCGGGGAGTTTCTCGAGGTTCTTCTGCGCCGGCTCGAAGTCGGGGAATTTGGCCAAGACCTGCTTGAGCAGCGCAGCCGCCTTGGCCGAGTTCTTCCGATCCATCTCGTCGAGCGCGTTCGAGTAGATCTTCATCGTCGCCATGTCGAGCTTCGTCGTCATGGCTTTCCGCGACACTGGTTTGGCGAACGTCTCGACTTGCGCGGGCTTCGTTGCCGGAGCTCCCGCTTGGACGGGGGCGACGGCGCTCGCGTCGCCAACGCGGCGCCCGGCTTTCGTATCGAGCTTGAGATCCTCAGTGAGCTTCGACGTCATCTCGCCGATCAGCCCGAGCACGTCATCGGTCTTGCGTTGCACCTTCATGGCGTTGCCGAGTGCGGACGTCTCCATGTCCGTCGAGTGCGCGGTGAGCACCATGTTGCCGCGGCCGTCGCTCATGAACCCGCCGTAGATGGCGTATTGCGCGCCGAGGATCTTGCCGACGCGCACCGCCGTCGCGGGGTCGACTGCGCCCGATTTCGACAAGTGCTGCTCGTCGAGCACGCGCTGGATGCGTTCGCGATCCACGAGACGGATCTTCCCGTTCGCGGCCATGTCGGCAATGAGCGTTTCCTGAATGCCCTTGCCGATGCCGTCGTAATCCTGGCGGCCGGCGCCGATCGAGTTGTTGTCGAACGAGAGGATGGCGACGATCGGCCGCGCGTCGGATTGCGCCTGGACGACCGACGGCAACGCGATCGTCGCGGCGGCGACGAGTGCTCGAGCGAAACAGGATGGCGAACGCAACATGGTACGCTCCTATGATCCGTTACGGACTACACGCGCAATGACATTCCCTCGGCGGCGGCGGTGACACGGAGTGTTCCTCCGCGGCGCGCGACCAGGGCGCGCGCGGCCGCCACGTACCGATCCAGCTCGGCGTCCGACCGCTCGGGCTTGTGGTGGAACAGCACCAAGTCGTCCACACCGGCGTCCAACGCCAGCGTGACCGCATCGTCGTACGTCGAATGTCCCCAGCCACGATGCGCCTGATATTCGTCGGTCGTATACGTCGCATCGTGCACGAGCAAACTCGACCCGCGGATGAAATCCACGAGGTCGTCCCTCCAACCCTCGCGAGTCTCGTACGACCCATGGGCCGCGAGCTCGTTGTCCGATATATAGACGAACGAGTGACCCGTTTTGTCAGCACTCGAGAAGCGGTAGCCTAGGGCGCCCCCCGGATGCTGAACGGCAAAGGCCCGGACCTCGTATCCACTCCCCGTGTGCCGCTCCTCGGCGATCTCGCGAAAGTCGATTCGGGCGCTCAAGCCGTCGAATGTCACCGGGAAGACGACCGGAGACATCTGATCCTTGATTACCCGGTCGATGCTCGTCTCGAGCGTGCGGGAACCCCAAATGGTGAAGCGGTTGCCTTGTTGAAAGATCGGCGCGAAAAAGGGAATGCCCTGAATGTGGTCCCAGTGCGCATGGGTGAGAAAAATGTCGCCGGCGATACCGTTTCCATTTGCGCCCGCCACGAGCGACCGGCCGAGCTCTCGCATGCCGGTGCCTGCGTCGAGCACGATCAACCATCCGGTGTCCGTGCGAACCTCGACGCACGGCGTGTTGCCGCCATAGCGCACGGTGTCCGGGCCCGGCGCCGGAATCGAGCCGCGAGTGCCCCAGAAACGCAAATGCAGAGTCATGAATGAGGGCCCTCGGAACTTGGCCTCAATGATGGCCGTCGCCCGAGGTCGGCGGTAAGGAAGGGAATCACGACGACGGAGTGACGATCGTCACAGCGTGCGCCGCTCACATACGAGCTTGCGCGCGCTGCTCCAACGCGTTGCGATCGGACAGCGTGATGCGCCGCCGTTCGACCGTCACCCAATTAGCATCCTGGAAATCCTTCATCGCCCGCGACACCGTCTCGCGGCTGGCGCCGATCATCTGCGCGATGGTTTGGTGCGTGAGCGGCTTCACGATCGTCGGGCTGCCCGATTCGTCGGCGAGATCGAGCAGGAGCCGCGCGATACGCCCGGGCACGTCGAGCAACACGAGGCCGCCGATCTTTTCATCGGCGCGACGCAAGCGGCGCGAGAGCTCGGTGAGCAGCGACCACGCCACCGCCGGCGACGACTCGACGCGCTTTCGAAAATCCTCACGACGCAACACGAGCAGGTGCGAGTCTTCCATCGCGATCACGTGCGCCGAGCGCGGCCGATCGTCGATCAGCGACAGCTCGCCGAAATGCTCGCTCACGCCGAGGACGCCGAGGATGACTTCGCGCCCGTCTTCGCCGATGAGGACGACTTTGACGCGGCCCTGTCGGACGACGAACAACGAGTCGCCCGGATCGTTCTCGAAGAGGATGACGCTCCCGCGCGGATAGAATTTTTCGCGCGTGAGGTCGGCGAAGCGCTGCAGCTCAATTTGGTCCAGACCGCTGAAGAGCGGGACGGTTGCCAGGAAGTCGGCTGTCGTGGTCGTCACGTCGGATGGGCGAAAGAAGCGAACAGTGAGCGTCGGCGCCCGAGAAGTCGGCGCGAACATATTGAACGTAGTCCGTGGTGTCAAACGATCCAACCCGTTACCATCGTGTGAATTAGGTGACCTCGCGCACAGCGGCCAGGTCGTTAATGCCTTGTCTGTAAGGCATTGCCCGGGCTATATTTAACGGCTAGCTCCATTACCGGATCGACCACGTCGACGTGTACACGCCCTTCGACGCTCGATCCCCGATCTCGAGAGGCACGACATGAAAAGCGACATCCATCCCGAATACGCAACGGCGACAGTCAAATGCGCCTGCGGTAATACGTTCCAGACGCGCTCGACCCAGGCTGAGATTCACACGGACGTGTGCTCCGAGTGCCATCCGTTCTTCACGGGCAAGCAGCGCTTCATGGACACTGCCGGCCGCATCGAGCGCTTCCGCCAGAAGTTCGCCAAGCCCGCCGCAAGCTGAGGCACGCCTGGCCCTCCGCGACCGGTTAACGGCCGCCCTCGCCCGCGCCGAAGAAGTCGAGCGGGCGCTCGCCAACCCAGGCACGCTTCGCGACGCCAATCAGTTCGCGGAGCTGGGTCGAGAGCACAGCCGGCTGACGCCGGTGGTCGAGATGGCGGCCCGCCTGCAAAAGTCCGAAGACGAGCTC
>Ga0207661_10003889_pt1 | contig 10414 bp, 9 predicted proteins | sample KBSC713LmetaG_FD_184337 | JGI IMG/M metagenome (GOLD analysis project Ga0207661, IMG submission 184337) | Corn rhizosphere microbial communities from Kellogg Biological Station, Michigan, USA - KBS C7.1-3L metaG (SPAdes) (version 2) | ecosystem: Host-associated > Plants > Roots > Rhizosphere ... | reverse complement strand
CCCCGCCCAGGTCCTCGAACGCCACGTCCTCGCCGGTCACCGTCTTGATCACGTCCGGGCCGGTGATGAACATGTGCGAGGTCTGGTCGACCATCACGGTGAAGTCGGTGATCGCCGGGGAGTAGACGGCGCCGCCCGCGCACGGGCCCATCACCAGGCTGATCTGCGGCACCACGCCGGAGGCCATCACGTTGCGGTAGAAGATCTCGCCGTACAGGCCGAGGGAGACCACGCCCTCCTGGATCCGGGCGCCGCCGGAGTCGTTGATGCCGACGACCGGGCAGCCGGTCTTCATCGCCAGGTCCATGACCTTGACGATCTTCTCGCCGAAGACCTCGCCGAGGCTGCCGCCGAAGACCGTGAAGTCCTGCGCGAACACGCAGACCGGCCGGCCGTCGACGGTGCCGTAGCCGGTGACCACCCCGTCCCCGTACGGGCGCTCCCCGTCCATGCCGAAGTTCGTCGACCGGTGCCGGGCCAGCTCGTCCAGTTCCACGAACGAACCCTCGTCGAGCAGCAGCTCGATCCGCTCCCTGGCGGTCTTCTTGCCCTTGGCGTGCTGCCGCTCGACCGCCCGGGCCGAGCCGGCGTGCACCGCCTCCTCGTAGCGGTGCTGCAGGTCGGCGAGCTTCCCGGCGGAGGTGTGGATGTCCGGCTGCGACGCCACGGGTTCAGCGCTCATGTCGCGGACACTATGCCCCGCGCTCAGACGAACGCGCTGTGGCCCGTGACCGCCCGGCCCACGATCAGCGTGTTGATCTCCCGGGTGCCCTCGTACGAGTAGAGCGCCTCGGCGTCGGCGACGAACCGGCCGATGTCGTGGTCGAGCACGATCCCGTTGCCGGCGAGCAGCTCGCGGGCCCAGCCGACGGTCTCCCGCATCCGGCTGGTCACGTACGCCTTGGCCAGCGCCGAGTGCTCGTCCAGGTAGACCTGCTCGTCCTGCAGCTGGGCGAGCCGGATCACCATGCCGAGGCAGGCGGTGACGTTGCCGAGCATCCGGACCAGCAGGTCCTGCACGAGCTGGAAGCCGGCGATCGGCCGGCCGAACTGCTCGCGCTCGGTCGCGTACGCCAGCGCGATCTCGTACGCGGCGAGCATCACCCCCACCGACGACCAGGCCACGCCGGACCGGGTGCGGCGCAGGGCCCAGGTGACGACGTGGTCCGCGAACGTGGCGTTGCCGATCCAGCGCTTGGCCCCGTCGAGCACCTAGCCGTCGCCGTCCCGGCGGGCGGTCGTCCGCAGGCCGGCGGCGACGTCGGAGCCGCCGGTCGGCTCGGTCAGCGCGAACGCGCCGATCCGCTCCAGCCGGCCCATCGCCGGTAGAAGTCGCCTCTGAGCAGGCCGTCGTCCGCCACGCCCGGTGACCTACCCGGGTCAGGGCCGCTCCATCCGGCGGGTCGGCTGGTCCAGGCCGTCCACCGGCCCGCCGTCGCGGTAGTCGGCGTCGTAGCGCGCTTCGTACTGCGCCTCGTAGCGGGCGGCGTTGCGGCTGCGTCGGTCGTGGTCGCCCTCCACCAGCCGGTTGATCAGCTGCTGGGTCTCGTCCGCGTTGGGGATGTTCCGGAAGACCTGCTGCCCGTCCTCGCCGGCCGACTCGACCACCAGCGTGCCGGAGTTGACGATCCGCTCGAAGAACGACTGCTCGTACATGGCGTTGTTGATGCGGTTGAGCGGGATGTCCCGGCCGGTGTGGCTGAGGATGCCGACCCGGGTCATCAGCCGGTGCGTGGTGAGCACGTAGTGGGTGGTCCGCCAGCGCAGGTAGGGGATCAGGGTGACGAGGATCAGCGCGATCACCCCGATCACGCCGATCGCGATCCGTCCGGGTGTCTGCAGTCCGCCGCCGGGGAAGATGGCGGCCAGGAACGAGCCGAGCGCGACGATCACGATCAGCAGCAGGGCCGGCCGCACGAGCGTGATCCAGTGCGGGTGCAGGTGCTTGACGACGCGCTCGTCGTCGGCGAGCAGGCTGTCCGGGTATGCCACGGCACAAGCATGGCGGAGAGCCAGTCCGCCGTCACGGCGTTCCACCCAGCGGGCGGGTTCGTTGCCTACGTGTGACCGTCGGACGATCCGAACGTCACCGGACAGTGACCGGGCGGACCCGGGTGACGTCGCCGGCGGACACCTGCACGTCACCGTCCGTAGTCCTGACGACCAGCCGGCCCATCTCGTCCAGGCCGGTCGCGGTGCCGGCCAGCGCGCTGCCGCCGGGCAGCTGGACCCGCACGTCCTGCCCGATCGTGTCGCACACCGCCTCGTACGCGGGCCGCAGCCGGTCCGGGCCGGCGGCCCACTCCGCGTACCGGTCGGCCAGGGTGCGCAGGATCGCCCGCAGCAGCGGGTCCCGGTCGGTGCAGCCGGCGCCCTCGGTGAGCAGCGAGACCGCGCCTTCGGGCAGCTCAGCGCGACGGGTGGTCACGTTGAGCCCCACGCCGACGACCACCGCGTCACCAGTCGCCTGGGCCAGGATGCCGCCGGCCTTGCCGAGGTCGTCGCCGAGCAGCAGGTCGTTGGGCCACTTCAGCCTGGTCTCCACCGCGCCGAGCCGGGAGACAGCCTGCTGCACGGCGAGGCCGGCCAGCAGCGGGATCCAGGTGCGTCGCGGCGGCGGCAGCTGCGGGCGCAGCAGCACCGAGAACAGCAGGCCGGCCCGCGGCGGCGAGGTCCAGGTCCGGTCGAGCCGGCCGCGGCCGCCGGTCTGCGCCTCGGCGACCAGCACGACGCCCTCGGGACCGCCGCGGCGGGCGACCTCGGCCAGGTCGGCGTTGGTCGACCCGGTCTCGGCGACGACGTGCACCTCGCGCACGAAGCCGCCCGGCCGGACCAGCGCCGCCCGCAGCGCCCGCTCCGACAGCGGCGGCCGGCCCAGGTCCGACCACAGGCTCGTCACCGGGCCCACGCTAGCCCCCGAGGTCAGGTGATCTTGGGGAGGAGGGGGGCGGGCCGGCGGTCGCGCAGGGCACCGGCCCAGACGCCGGCGCCGTAGGCGAGGTCGTCGGCGACCCGCAGCGCCGCCCAGGCGAGCGGGTGCTGGTCCGGCGATCGCCCGTGCCGGGTGCGCACCAGCCGGACCGCGACCGCCAGCACGGTGGCCCGGCGCGCGGTCCGGCTCACCGTGGCCGCCGCGAGCATCGCCGGCAGCCACGGCCGGGCCGCCGCCTCGGCCAGCCCGAGCAGCGTCCAGCCGAGGCCGGCGGCGGTGAGCCGGACCGACTCGTCGGTCCGCCCCGGGCCGGCCGGCAGCCGGGTCCAGAGGCCGACCGCGGTCAGCGCCGTCCAGGCGGCCGCTCGCACCGGCCGGCGCGCGGCCACGCAGAGCAGCGCGGGCGCCGACCACCGGCTGATCACGACCGGGGCGAGCCGGTCCGGGTGCCGGGCGGCGAGCACCGCCCCGCTGCGGCCGTAGCCGAACCGCTGCGCGAGCCACCGGGCGAACCCCGGCCTGGTCTCGTGCTCGACGACGACCCGCGGCTCGTACCGGACCGGGTGGCCGGCCTCGGCGACCCGCCACACCAGGTCGACGTCCTCGCCGACCCGCATGGACTCGTCGAAGCCGGCGCCGAGCGCGTCCCGCCGGCACAGCAGCACGGCCGCCGGCAGGTAGCCGACCCGGGCGCCGGGGCCGACCGGGCTCGCGGTCCCGCCCAGGTCCAGCGGCCCGGAGCCGGCCTCGAACCGGGCCAGCGCGCCGGTGCCGCCGGTACCGAAGATCCGCGGGCCCACGATCGCGGTGCCGTCGGCGAGCACCGGCAGCAGGTCGGCCAGCCAGCCGGCCGGCAGCCGGCAGTCGGAGTCCACGAACGCGACCAGCGGCGTCCGGACGGCGGCCAGCCCGGTGTTGCGGGCCGCCGCCGGCCCGCCGTTGGCGGCGCGCGCGATCAGCTCCGCCCCGTGCCGGGCCGCCACCGCCGCCACCGCCGCCCGATCCCGGGACCCGTCGTCGACGACGATCACCCTGGCAGCGCCCGGGTCGAGGCTGGCCAGGCAGCGGTCGAGCGACTGCGGCCGGTCCAGCGCCGGGACCACGACCGTCACGTCGGCCGCGGTGTACGGCGAGCGGTCGGCGCGGACCACCGCCAGCCCGTATGAATGCAGCCGGGCGGCGAGCGCGGCCTCGGCCGGCCCGACCGGCGCGCCGGCACCGTCGCGCCAGCGCGCCACCACCCCGGCGGCCGCCGGGTTGAGCCGCAGCACCCGCAGCGGCTGCCCGCCGACCAGCAGCGCGCCGCCCGGTCCCGGGTGCAGCCGGGCGCCGGGATCGAGCTCGACGGTCGTCACGCCCCCAGTCTGCGGCCCGGCGGCCGGCTCTCAGCCGACCACGGCATGCGGGTTGAACCGCAGCGGCGGAACGGCCAGCACGGCGAGCTGATGCACCTGATCCGGCCACCAGACACCCGCGGCGGGGTCGACGACGCCCCACTCCGGGTCGACCGGGCCGGCCGTGCCGCGGGTGCAGCTGCCGTCGGACTCGCCGGGCACCTTCACCCACAGGTACGCGTCGAGCAGGGGCGTGCCGGTGTCCGCCGTGGGCGGCCGGCCGATCCCGCGGCCCGGCGGGTTGCACCAGTCCTGCGGGTCGGAGTAGACCCCGGCCGGCGGCGTCCACGGACCCTGGCCGTTGCGGCTGGAGTCGATGACGAAGTGGGTCAGCGCGGCGCCGGCCGGGACGTGGCCGGCATACCAGGCGTCGGCGTCCGCGGGAGGCCAGTACTGGTTCGCGCACTGGTCACCGGTCGAGCCCGACACGTTGGCCAGGTACCAGATGCAGCCGGCGATCATCGTCCCGTACCGGACCAGCTCGGCATCGGTGCGGTAGTTCGACACGTTGAGGAAGAAGCCCTGAGCGCGAGCGACACCGCCGTCCCGCAACCGCTGCGCCATGTCGCCGACCGCGTGCCAGCTGCTGTGCCCGGCGTCAAGGTAGACGTTCGCGCCGGGCTGCCGCTCCAGCCGATCGACCGCGTAGTTGATCTCGGTGACCCGGGCGGCCTGCTGCTCCGGCGTGCCGCCGCACTGGTCCGGGGAGAGGGCCAGCCCGTCCGGCTCGAGGATCACCACCGACCTGGTCCGGCCCAGCCCGGCGGCGAACCCGTCGACCCAGGTCTCGTACTCGGCCGTGTTCGCGGCCCCGCCGGCGGAGTACTGCGAGCAGTCCCGGCCGGGCACGTTGTACGCGGTGAGCACCGGCACCTGCCGGCGCAGCGCGGCGCTGGCCGTCAGCGCCGCGACGTCCCGGCGGGTCTGCTGTGCGCTCGTCCCGCCGGTGAACCAGGTCGCCACCGGCCAGGACGCGAGCTCGGCCATCCGGAGGGCGTCCGCGGTCCGGCCCGCCCTGGCGTCGGTGACCGCCTGCCCGACCGCCTTGCTGGTGAGGTCGACGTAGAACGACGTGCTGGCCGGCAGCGTCCGGGCGGACGTCGTGGGGGGCGCGGGCGCGGCCGCCGCCGCCGAGGCCGGCGCAAGCCCGAGCGCGCCGCTCGCCAGCACGGTCGCGAGGACTGTCCCGACCCTGATCGTGCGTATGCCCACGGTGCACGCTCCTTCGCGCCGGCGTGAGCGCTCCCATGCCCGCCCCCGGGCGACCGTCGCGGAGCGCTCCCAGGGATGGCGCCAGGATCGGGCTCCCGGTCCGGGATGTCAACGGTCGGTGGCCGGTGTCCGGATCGGCTACTGGTACGAGATCATGCTCGGGGTCGGCTTGCGGGACATCGTCTGCGCCGGCGTGAGCATCGGCGTGTCCTCGTCGTAGAAGTTCTTCCAGCCGAACGGAACGCCCTTCGGCGCCGCGCCGACGACCGCGGCCCAGGTCTCGTCCTTGTTGCCGGTCGGACCCTGGCCGTCCATGTGGATGAGCAGTTGCACCGAGTCGCGGTCGTGCTCGAGCGGCTGGTCGGCACCGATCATCGACAGCCGGAACTGGTGGATGACGAACAGCTTCTGCGGCAGCCGGAGCTGGTCGGTGAGGTCGGCCAGCCAGCGGTAGACCGAGTTGATCTCGGACGCCTTGGCGCTGCCGATCTCGGTCAGCGGGAGCTGGTCGGGCCGCAGCCGCCACTCCGGGTCGAGCGCCAGCCCCACGTACGGCAGCCGCAGCAGCGGTTCGTACAGCTTGGCCTGGTCGAGGAAGTTGGCCCGGCCCGGCTGCAGGTCGAGCACCACGTACATGCCGGCCTTGCCGGCCTCGACCACCCAGGGCCGCAGCATGCTGACCGGCGCCTCGTACGAGTAGTCGCCGCCGACGCCGGGGTTGGCCTGCGCGACGGTCGCGATCAGCTCGAAGGTCGGCACGACCGGGGTCGACCCGGACAGCGCCCGGTACGGCGCGGCCAGCCGCTTCGCCCGGGCGATCGCCTGCGGCAGCGGCTGCTCGCCGAGCACGCCGAGGGCGGCCGTGCCGGGGTGGCCGTACATGGCGACCAGCCGGCGGCCCGGCAGCACGACCTGGCCGCCGCCGGGCAGCTGGACGCCGGTGGCCGCGGTGGCGACCCGGGCGGCCAGCCGACCGGTCGGGCCGAACGCGGTGCCGGCGGCGACCACGTGCTGCGGCTTGTCCTGGGCCAGCGCGGTGACCGCCCGCCCGTCGGCCCGCGGGTCGGTCCCGCTGATCGGCACCACCCGGGCGCCCGCCGCTCTGCCGGTGGTGGTGACCGCGGTGGCGGTGGCCTCGGCGGTCTGGTCGATCAGCACGGTGGTCCCACCGGCGGCCTGCGGCCGGCCGACCTCGGGCAGCTGGGCCGCGTCGGTGACGACCTTCGCGCCGGTGGACGCGAGCCGGTCGGCCACGCCGGCGCCGAGCGCGAGCACGCTGTCCGGCTTGAGCCGCGTCACCTCGGCCGGCACCGGATCGGACTCCGGCGCGACGCCGGTCGCCGCCGATCCCGCGTTCCCGTCCACCTCGCCGGCGCCGGCGGCCGTGCCCGCCGCCCCGGACGCGTCGGGCGCCCCGGGTGCCCCGGTCCCATCGGTCGGGTCGGGTGCGGCGGGCCCGCCGGGCCCGGCCGCCCCGGGCCCGTCGGTCCCGCCGGGCCCGTCGGTCCCGCCGGGTGCGGCGGTGCCGCCCGGTGCCGCACTCCCATCAGGTGCCGCACTCTCCCCGGAAGCCGCAGTCCCGTCGGGTGCCGCGCTCGGCGTGGTCGGGTCGCCGGCGGCGGCGGGACCGTCGTCGAGGAGCATCGGCACGCCACGCCGCTCGGCCTCGGCGGCGCCGGCCGAGACCGCGCCCGCGTCGCCGGCCAGCGCGACCACCACGACCGGGGCCGAGGCGAACAGGCTCCGGCTGACCGCCGCGGTGATCTCGCCCGGCGTCCGCCCGGCCGCCACCGTGGTGGCCGCGGTCGGCGGCTTGGCCAGCGCCGCGGCCGGCGCGTCGCCCGCCGGCGTCTCGGCCGACCCGGCCGGCCCCGTGTCCCCCGTACAGCCGCCCGCCAGCAGCGCTCCGGCCACCAGGATTGCGGGCAAGGTCGTCCTGCGTCGACTCGTCATCGTCGGGCAGTATGCCCCGGGCGCCCGTTCGCGCCCCCCATTCTGCGGGATAGAAAGGTCGCCATGACCCAGACGACGCCTCAGTCGGACAGCAGCTGGCTCGGCGGCGAGGAGCTGGACGCCGCCCGGGCGCGGCTGCCGATCCTCTACGTCGACGCCATCCCGGTCCGGGTCGACGCGCAAGGCGTGGTCACCTCGGTCGGCCTGCTGCTGCGGGTGACCGGAGAGGGCCGGATCACCCGGGCCCTCGTGTCCGGCCGGGTGCTCTACCACGAGCGGGTGCGCTCGGCGCTGCTGCGGCACCTGGAGAAGGACCTCGGGCCGCTGGCGCTGCCGCGGGTGCCGCTCGCGCCGCAACCGTTCACGATCGCCGAATACTTCCCGACGCCCGGCGTGACCCCCTTCCACGACCCGCGCCAGCACGCGGTCTCGCTGGCCTACGTCGTGCCGGTGGAGGGCGACTGCGCGCCCCAGCAGGACGCGCTCGAGCTGACCTGGTTCACCCCGGACGAGGCCAGGGACGAGCGGCTGCTGGCCGAGATGACCGGCGGCCAGGGCAGGCTGCTCCAGCAGGGCCTGGCCTACATGGGCCACTAAATCGCTGGTCGGCGACCGTTACTGTTCGGGCGTGGAGCCAGACATCCACGTGTCCGGGCTGGCCAAGACCTTCCGGGTGCCCGTCCGGGAGGGCGGTCTCCGCGCGTCGCTGCGCAGCCTGGTGCGGCGGACCACCCGGGACGTCGTCGCGGTTGCTGGGATCGGCTTCACCGTGCAGCCCGGTGAGGTGGTCGGCTTCCTCGGCCCCAACGGTGCCGGCAAGACCACGACGCTGAAGATGCTGTCCGGGCTGCTGTTCCCGTCCGCCGGCGACGTCACGGTGCTCGGGCACGTGCCGTCCCGTCGCGAGCACGCCTTCCTGCGCCGGATCACGCTGGTCATGGGCAACCGCAACCAGCTGCAGTGGGACCTGCCCGCGCTCGACTCGTACGAGATGAACCGGGCGATCTACCGGATCCCGGAGCCCGAGTTCCGCCGTAGCCGGGACGAGCTGATCGAGCTGATGGACATCGGCGACGAGGTGCGCAAGCCGGTGCGCCAGCTCTCCCTCGGCGAGCGGATGAAGGCGGAGATCACCGGCGCGCTGCTGCACGGCCCGCAGGTGCTGTTCCTGGACGAGCCGACCATCGGGCTCGACGTGACGATGCAGAAGCGGATCCGGACGTTCCTGGCCGACTACAACGCCCGCCGCGGCGCCACCGTGCTGCTCACCAGCCACTACATGGCCGACGTGCAGGCGCTGTGCAAGCGGGTGATCGTCATCGACGCCGGCCGGATCCTGTACGACGGCGGCCTGCGCGAGCTGTCCACCCGGTACGCGCAGCGCCAGACGATCACCGCCACGGTCGGCGCGGCCGACCCGGCGCTGTTCGAGTCGTACGGCGAGCTGGTCGGCGTGGACGGCGAGCGGGTCACGCTGCGGGTGGACAAGGACCGCTCGGCGCAGGTCGCCGGCCGGCTGCTGGCCGAGCACGGCGTCACCGACCTCACCATCGAGGACCCGCCGGTCGAGGACGTGATCGAGCAGGTCTTCAGCTCCGGCGCGCTGCAGCCGTGAGCCGGCGGGGGAGTGAGCATCGCCGGGTCGCCCGCGGCGGCACCGGCCAGCTGCCGCTCCTCGGGCGGAGCGGGCCCGGGGGCGAACCGTGACCAGAGCGAAGGGGCTGGCCGGGCTCTACCCGGTGGTGATGAAGGCCGCCGTGCAGACGCAGTTCCAGTACCGCACCGCGAACTACGCCTACCTGCTCGGCATGGTCGCCGAGCCGGTGGTCTACCTGGTGGTGTGGTCGGCGGTGGCCACCTCGCGCGGTGGGTCCGTTCAGGGCATCACGGCGGGAGAGTTCGCCGCGTACTACATCGTCTGGACGCTGGTCCGGAACATGAACATCGTCTTCACCCCGTACGGCTGGGAGCACCGGATCCAGCAGGGCGAACTGTCCGGGATGCTGCTGCGGCCGGTGCACCCGATCCACTACGACCTCGCGTACTTCGCCGGCTGGAAGGTCGTCGCGGTGGTGCTGTGGATCCCGGTCGCTGCGGTGCTGTCGATCGCGTTCCGGCCGACGTTCCACATCACGCCGCTGCACGTGGTGGTGTTCTTCGTCGCGATCTGGGGCGCGTACCTGATCCGCTCGATGCTGCTCTGGGTACTCGGCATGATCACGTTCTGGACGACCAGGGTCAGCGCGATCTACGACACCTACTTCACCGCCGAGCTGCTGCTGTCCGGCCGGCTGGTGCCGCTGGCACTGCTGCCGGCCTGGGCGGCTGGGCTCGCCGACGTGCTGCCGTTCAAGTACACGTTCGGCTACCCCATCGAGGTGCTGGCCGGGTCGCTGTCCACGACCGAGCTGTTCACCGGGCTGGCGTTCCAGGCCGCCTGGATCGCGATCGGCACGGCCCTGGTGGCGGCGGTGTGGCGGGTGGGCGTGCGGCGCTACGGCGCGGTGGGAACGTAGCGATGCGCTCGCTCCGGCTGGCCGGGACGTTCCTGCGGATCGGCATCATGAACGAGCTGCAATACCGGGTGAACTTCGCGTTCAGCCTGGTGCAGTCGCTGATCTCGGTGGGCACGTCCATCGCCGTGCTCGCGCTGGTGTTCGGCAACACCGACTCGCTGCACGGCTGGACGGCCGGCGAGCTGCTCGTGGTCATGGGCGTGTACGTGCTCGTCGGCGGCCTGATCAAGATGATCGTGCAGCCCAACATGCAGCAGCTCATGGAAGACGTGCAGCAGGGGACGCTCGACTTCGTGCTGACCAAGCCGGCCGACGTGCAGCTGCTCGTCAGCGTGCGGCGGGTGCAGCTCTGGCAGGGCGTCGACCTCCTCGTCGGCGGCGTGCTCATCGTGATCGCGACGGCGCGG
>Ga0207661_10003883_pt1 | contig 10420 bp, 8 predicted proteins | sample KBSC713LmetaG_FD_184337 | JGI IMG/M metagenome (GOLD analysis project Ga0207661, IMG submission 184337) | Corn rhizosphere microbial communities from Kellogg Biological Station, Michigan, USA - KBS C7.1-3L metaG (SPAdes) (version 2) | ecosystem: Host-associated > Plants > Roots > Rhizosphere ... | reverse complement strand
CTGGCAGATGCGGGGATCCCGACGCCGACTTACGATCAGTGCCAATTGCAGACCATACCATGAGTGGTGTCTCTTCTTGTGGCGCGGCCGTTTCCGAAGGGAGACGGCCGCTTTCATCTGGACCGGGAACGCCGCGCCTCGGCTTTGTGCACGCGGAACAGCTCGAGAGCTTGCGGAAAACGGATTTGAGGGCCGCGAAGTTGAGCAGGAGCTAAAACCCAGCTCGTTTTATTGGGGTTAATCGGCTTGGCTGAGTCCGTGCCCTTGTTACAAAGCTTGTGGAAGTCGTCGAGAACTGTACCAGCCCCGCAACGATACGCTATAGAAAGTGCCAGCAAAGACACGCATCGATGTTCTTCTGGTTGAACGCGGACTTGTTCCAAGCCGCGAGCGCGCCCGTGCGCTCATCCTGGCCGGGCGCGTGCTGGTGAACGAGCAGAAGATCGACAAGCCCGGTACGGGTGTGGCGCCGGAAGCGGCACTTCGGCTCCTCGGCGAGGACATGCGCTATGTCAGCCGCGGTGGGCTCAAGTTGGAAGGCGCGCTCGACCACTGGAGCATTCCGGTGGAAGCCCGCCACTGCGTCGATGTTGGCACATCGACGGGCGGGTTCACAGACTGCCTGCTGCAGCGCGGGGCCGCCTCTGTCACCTGCGTGGACACGGGGTTCGGTCAGATCGCCATGAAGCTCCGCAGCGATCCCCGCGTCCGGCTCATGGAGCGCACTAACGCCAGAATGCTCGAGCGTGGGGCGCTCGGGCCCGAGGCGTCGCTTCTGGTGATGGATGTGTCGTTCATTTCCGCCACCCTGCTGCTCGAGCCGGTGTTTGCCGCGGCCGCGGGACTTCGCGAAGCGGTCATTCTCGTGAAGCCGCAGTTTGAAGCAGGACGGGAGCACGTGGGCAAGGGCGGCATCGTGCGCGATCCCGCGGCGCACCGCCTCGCCATCGACAGGGTCTCCGCCGCGGTCGAAACGCTTGGCTGGCGGATTGTGGGAGTGATTCCATCGCCGATCGCAGGGGCGGAAGGGAACCGGGAGTTCCTTCTCTACGCGCACAATCCAGATTTGCTGCCGTAGACCGCCGGCGCATGCAGGGCGATTGCGTGCATGCGGGATGAGATGCTCCTCGGGAGCATTTCCCGTCCCTAAGGGACTTCAGGCCCTTGGCCTGCCAGCTTTCCCCACGTTGAAACGCGGGGCTAACGAGCCTTGCGCCTACGGCGCGGTGGAATGCGAACCTGTTTCAGCAAGAAATCCTTCATGCCACGGCCCAGCTGGTGCATGGTCGGTTCGCTTCCGATCTGCTCCGCTGCTTTACACTGAATCCGCATGGCTCCCATCGCGATCGTCTCCAAGCCGCAGAAGGAAGAACTCTTTCGGCTCCTGCCGGAACTCATCGCATGGCTTCGCGATCGCGGCTATGAGCCGGTGCTGGATGAGGAGAGCGCGCGCTACAGCACGGATGCGCCTGGCGTGCCGCGCGCCGAGTTGCCGCAGTCGAAGCCCGAGCTGGTGATCGTGCTGGGCGGGGACGGCACGCTGCTGTCGGTGGGGCGGATCTTCGCCGCGACGGGCATCCCGCTGCTCAGCGTGAATCTCGGCACGCTCGGATTCCTGACGGAAGTGCGCCTGTCGGAGCTCTATCCCACGCTTGAAGGCTGGTGCAGCAATTGCCACATGATTGAGAAGCGGGCCATGCTGCGCGCGCGGCTCAAGCGCGATGGCGTTGTCCATTCCGAGTACGACGCCCTGAACGATGTCGTGGTGACGAAGGGCGAGATTGCGCGCATGGGCGACTTCACCGTGGAGCTGGATGGCAAGACGGTAGCGCAGTTTCGGGCAGACGGCCTGATTATCTCCACGCCGACGGGATCGACCGCATACAACCTGGCGGCCAATGGGCCGATTCTCACGCCGAACGTGGACGCGATGGTTGCCACGCCCATCTGCCCGCACCTGCTCACGCTGCGGCCCATCGTCGTGCGCGGCGACTCGTCGCTTACGGTGCGCGTGGAGGGAATTCCGAATCTCGCCTTGCTCACCGTGGACGGCCAGCGTGCGGTGGAGTTGTGCCTGGGCGACGAAATCTGCTGCCAGCGATCGCCCTACACCGTGAACCTGGTGCGGCTGAAAGAGGGCGGGTTTTTTGAGGCGCTGCGGACAAAGCTGAGCTGGGGGGAACGATGAGCCGGCCAGACGTGAAATTCGGTTGAGCGCGCAGGGAGCAACTGCAGATTCTTCGGCCGGCTGAATATCACCCCATGGACGAAGACGTGTAACGTGGGGCCCGTTTCGAAAGCGCGCGGGCTCTCGGGATGACGTCACGCGGTCGCAATTATTTTGTTAATTCGCTAAGGAGAACCTTGGCCTTTTGAGCCAGCGTTTTTGCGCCTTCCACATCGCCGGTATTGAGGGCTGTTCGAGCTTCCTTGATGAACTCGCGGATCTGCGCGCTGGTCTTTTGCTCCTGGTCGTTTAGCTTGCGCCCAATCGTGTTCAGCTTGTGCTCGGTGTCGCCCAGCGAATTGGTCGTCTGCTGGCGTTGGTCGTTCGGGTCGCCTGTGGAAAGCTGGCCCGCGGCACTCACTTCGGGCGCCGGAGGCGGGGGCGGATTGTTCTCCGCTACCTGGGTTCCCTCGGATTGCTTCTTGTGATGGCGGGGCGCCGGCTTGGGCGCAGGCGGTGGCGGAGCCTCTGTCACACTGGGCTGCTTTTCCTCAGGCAATGTGACCACCGGCGGAGGCAGGTTGACGGGCGCATTATCCGGCTTCGAAGGCGGGGCGTCTTCGATGGGCGGAGCAAGCGCGGGCTGATTCTGCGCCTTTTCCTTATGGACGCACCCGCACGGCAGGATTGCCAGCAGGAGCGCGGCTTGTGCGATTCGTAACTTCATTCCCCCAGCCCCTGTTCATGCTCGATTGCCGGCTGCAGGCTTCGACGGTTCATTTCCGCCGCTGATACCGGGATTCTGAACCGGAACTCTGTGCCGTGGTCTATCTTTGATTCTACTTCCACGCTTCCATGATGCAATTGCAGGATGCGGTAGGTCATGGCCAGGCCGATCCCGCTGCCTTCGGTTTTGGTGGTGAAGTACAGGTCGAAAATCTTCTCCTGTATCTCCTCAGGAATTCCCACGCCTTCGTCCCGAATGCGCAGAATGGCCGCGTTCTGCTCGGCGTCAAGCAGCACATTGAGCCTTCCCCCGTTTGGCATGGCCTGTGCGCCGTTCTGTACAACGTTGATAATAGCCTGTTTGAGCAGATCCGCATCAACGTTTACCAGGACGGGTTGAGTAGGCATCTCACTTCGCAACGTCACATTCCGGAGCGACAGTTCGTCGGTAGCGAGCGCCATCACATCCCCGATGATTGCGCGGAGATCCTGCTCGCGTGGTTGCAGCTCCACAGGCCGCGAAAAATCAACCAGCGTCTGCACCACGCGGTCGAGCCGGCGAATCTCCGCCTCAATCACATCGAGATGCCGGTGCGCCCCCGGATTGGCTCCATCCAGCTTGGTCTTCAACAGTTCCAGGTGAACCACGATGGCATTGATCGGATTCTTTACCTCGTGCGCCACGCCGGATGTGAGCCGGCCGATAGCCGACATTCTCCGGGACAGCTCCAGTTCCGATTCAATGGCCTGCATTGATTCGAGATCGCGAAGCGTAATCAGCGCGCCCAGTCCCTGCCGGGTGAGGTCGTCGTGAATGAAATCCATCGACACCTGAATGCGCCGGCCGGTTTCAGTCCGAACCTCTTCCTTGATGAGCGCCATGCCGGCTTCGAAAGAATCGCGCAGGATACGGCCGAGGACGGTATTACGGTTAAAGATATCGGTGGCGTGGGTTCCAAGGATGCGATCGCGGTCCAGTTGCAGGAACCGCCGCGCCGCCTCTGACACAAGCACCACACGGCCGTCGCGCGTAAAGAGCAGAAGCCCATCCTGGAGGTTGGCGAGGATGGAGTCGATGTTTTCCCGCAGGGCCGAGAACACCTCTTCCACGTTGCGGATTCGCTGTCCGATGCGCTCGATCTGGTGGGACACGCGGATGGCGGTATCCTGGCGCGGTTCCGGCTGCTGGGGCCCGGGCTCTTCGCCCGCCGAAGTCCAATAATCGAGTTGCAGGCTGATCTCCTCCAGCGGCTGCAAAGCGAGGTTCGAGAGCAGGAGCGCGACCAGCAGAGCCATTCCGAGGGCAAACCCCATGAGCGTGGAGGCCTCTTCCAGCCACGGCCGGTAGACCTCCCGCAGGAACGTGGTTCGAACCCCCACATGTACGGTCATGAAGGGTTGGCCATTCCGCTCCAATGGAACGGTGATGTCGAACACCCGAGGTTCTCCGTAGACTTCCCGCATCAGCCGCAAGGGGTTGGCGTGCAGTAATAGCTGGTAATCGGGCCGAATGGGGAGCTGCTTGTCCTGGTTGTCGGGATTCGTGCTCAGGATGGTCCGCAGCTCGTTATTTCCGATGTTGATGTCGAAAACCGTCGCAGCATAGCGGTTGGCCGATTCAAGCACAGTTTTGACCACGGGGCTGTCCCGAATGGCGTCCGTAGCCAGGCCCTGTAGTTCTTCGGGATGGTTCGGGTCTACCTTTACATCGCGCAGCCCTGACTGCAAGGCGCTCTGCACGGCAAACCGCACCTCGTCCGCCACCATCCGATTGCTGTCAAAGGATTGCTGCACGGCGGTATGCAGAAGCTGGCTGACATAGACCATCGAGAGCAATCCGGAGATCAACAAGACCAGCGCGGTGATGGCAAAAACGAGTTTTGTTTTCAATCTCATAGAGAGAAAAGCTATAGCTTACTTGATGTCTCAGGCTTGAGACGCTGTTCTGCCGCGCACCGATATCCGCTCACGCTGCCTTTCATGTTAGTGACATATGCTTCTCAGGCATAGCCCTAAAACGAGCTCGCCTGATGAAGGACGATATTCGCCCACGCTCTTTTGTGAGCCGGTGAGGCTGCATGGGCGAGTGCGCGGAGCAGGTGCTGAATTCGGCGCCAGGATGCGGATCAGCCCTTCAGAACCGCATGACCAGCCCCGTCTGGAAGCCCCAGTTCTCATTCGTGGCGAAGATCTGCTTCGAGAGCCAGGTCAGATACGGTGGCTCGCCCACGCCGGCAGGCCTCGTTCTGCGTTCGCGATAGCGCACCGGTAGATTCAGAACTACAAACCGGGCGGCCGTGTGCCGACCCAGGTTCAGGTCTGAGCCAAGGGCAAGAGCTGTGGTGAAGTGGGTGATTCTGCCGACGTTCGGTGTCGGGTTCGCCTTGGAAGGGCTGGACTCGTATGCCTTGTCGTAGGACACGAAACCGGGCCGTATGGAAGCGCGCAGGGCAAAGCGCTCTGTGCGGATTCCCGAACGGAATCCGAAGGTGCCAATGGTGACGCTGCCGCCGGCGCGATCTGAGGGAAGCGGGCTCGCATCCGAGTGCATGCTCAGGTCCGAATCGAAATCCACAAAGTGCGTCAGCCGCGATGAAAACCCGAATCCTGGTCCGTAGAGCATTTGCCGGCAGGCCGACTTACAGGATGGCAAGTTGACGGGAAGGGAAATGGCGTCGAGATGAGGAAAGAATTCGAACCTGGCGCCGGATTCCGTCGAATTCTCGCCCTGAAAGTGCTCTCCGGGATCGTCGGACCCAGGCGAATGCGCCCCGGCCACCATATTGGGGCGATGGCGATAGTCGCGGTACCACGGATTTTTGCCGCGCATGAAGTTTGCCATTGTCCGCGTCGGGTTCAGCGAGCCGCGTATGATTTTGGCTGGAAGGACGCCCGGAAGGTGATCTTCCAGCCGGTCGCTGACTTCCTTGTCAAGAAAATCTTCAAACACGGTCCACAGGGTTCCGATGGTGGGCGTGGTGATGAAGTCGGTCCATCCGGTGTTGTTGGTGTACTTTGTTACGCCTGGCACGTAGTGGCACGGATAGGGACAGTGCAGTGCATAGGTGTATCCGCCTGCATTGCCCAGCGCAGCCTCGCCCAGCGGCCCGATCTTCTGCTGAGTGCTGAAGACTGTAGACCAGAGCAGGGCATGGAAGCGGCTCCGCCAATACTCCCGCGATCCGCTCAGGCGGAGGTATTTGTCGTGCGGACTGTTCTGGATTTCGATGAACCCCGATACGGCACCTTGCATTGGATGGCCGATATAGTCCACCAGGAAATCGTCGCCGTCATTCCAGCGCCTCATATTCCACTGCTGCATCGACGCAATGTAGTTATGCCAGTAGGGACCGTTGGCAATGAGGGTGCGCATGTAGGGATCGGTGGACAAACGATAGAGATCTTCCGCGCCCGTAAACGCCAGCGACTGCCACACCAATTTTCCGTAAGGGTAACGTTGCTTTGGCATCTGCCCTGGCTCGACGACGGAGTTGGGCGAGCCGGGCTCATCGAGCCATTCGGTTGAGCTTGAGCTGAACCCGTCCAGGGGTGCATAGGGCAACGCCGTGGCGTCTGCAGGCGCAGTTTCGTCAGGAATTACCGGCGAGACTTCCAGTGCACGATTTTGGCTCGTTGCTGCAACAAACGAATCCGTAACCGCCGCATCTGGCGCATCCGGTAGGGCTGGAATGGCTTGGGCTAATAAGTTTGTACTCGGAAGACTCAACAATAATAGGCAGGCAAATCTCGTTATGGTCATAAGCCCATCCGGGAAAAGCGGGCGGTCCACATCTCCCGTGGTCCGCGTCAGGTGGGGTCGGTCGCCCGGCGGAGCGGCGCACAACCGGGTTTGATGTAACCAAGGGACGGCCCGGAAAGAGGGGCGAAGCCCAGGGAGAGCCGGGGAACCGGCAATCCTGGAAAGCGAGTACAGAAGGCTGCGGCAGGTACCGCGCCGTCTTGGCGCAAACTAAAGAACCCGTGGAAAACTCTTATCGCTTATGAAGCTTGAGCGTAGACAGAGGCTAGCAAAGTCACAGGCCGGATGACAACAGCTTTCCCCGATGTGGAGAGGGATTGGGGCAGGGCGAAGCGCCATTTCAGCGAAACGTAGAGTGTTGATTATGCGGCCCGCGGCACTCTCAGGATTCGATCGGCCATGGCAATTGAGACCAGGGCTACCGCCAATCCGCCCAATACATCGACCCCATAGTGCCAGCCGGTGGTAATGGTGGACGCACAGATCAGCGCTGCGAGAGTCCAGGTGAACCACCGCGTGCTTCGAATGCAATGAAGAGCGCGCGCTGAGGCAATAGCCATCACGGTGTGGAACGAGGGGAACGACACGATGGCTACGCTCTTCATGTCCATCACCGGCAAGTCAGAGCGGAGACGCGTCAGATACGCGGCGACGGTTGCCTGGTCCAGACTTGGGGCGAAGCCTTCGACAGTCCACGGGCCGACAGCCGGCCAGCGATAAAACAGGAGAGCCGTCATGATTACGGCAAAGATGATGGTGAGAATGAAGCGATAGGAGTATTCGGCTCGCCCGAGAACAGCAGGCACGATCGCAGCGGCGATCACCATAAGGCCGGTGGTTCCATAGACGATGGCGAGGACGAGATGCAGAAAGCGCAAACGAGCGATCTGGGCGACTACAGAAGCAGTATGGAAATGCAGCGTAGAGTCAAGATCTGCCAACTGCCGATCGGCCAGCCCAAACGGACTGCGACCCGCAACGTGGATCAGAACCCCCATCACGTAAAACGTGAGACAGGAGACCAGCACAATTTGTGCCGCATCGACGATTTTGGGGAGAGGGCGCCAACGGACATAGAACACGCATGCGCCCATCAAGGAGAGCGCCGGCCAGGCATCGATCAGCTGCTGCCCCATGCGGTGAAGGTGGGCCCGGGAGCCCAAAACAAATTCCGCAGGGACAAGGATGACCATCAGTACCGCAAATAGAACATAGAAGCGTGCAGTGATCACGTTATGGGCAGGGGACCGGGTGGAACTGCTGGCCTGCGGAATTAATATCTGGACCCGACTCATCTGGTCTGCAGGGTAGCAGGTGTGAGATTGAGAACAATCCCACGAATGGATTATGAGTGCGCGATTGGTTTTCGCGGAAGCAGAATGCGGATTTAGAAAACGAGGCCAGCTTCACCGCGTCGGATAAGAGTCTGGTACCAAAGTGCTGTGTACGGGTTGTCACTTCGGATTCCTCATGTGTATACGCGTGTTCACAGTTGCCAGCGCTGAGAGTCGACCTGCGGCGCTAAGTCGTTGAAGCATAAGGCTGAGACGCATTGGCATACCGATTGCAATCTTCGAGTATGCCCGGTGTACCGCCGGAGACTTATCACCCACGAGGAAAGACAATGAAGAATCTCATGCTGAACCTGTATGTCCGGATGCAGAACCTGAAGAGCCGCCTGACCGAAGACGAAGGCCAGGACCTGGTTGAGTACGCGCTCGTCGTAGCCCTGATCGCCCTGGCGGCGACGGCGGGGATGAACACCCTCGCCACCGACATCAGCGCAGCGTTCACCAGCATCGGCGGCACGCTCAACAGCGCTCTCTAAGAGTCGCGCGGACACACAGGGCACCCAACAGGGGAGCGGTCTACGCAATACCGTGCGTAAGACCGCTCTCCACAGAAACCCGCCCCAGAGTTGTTCCCAGAACCATCTTGTTCAAGGCAGTGCCCAGCATGCGCGGACGCCGGCATGCAGCGCGCGCGCCGCGAATTCCAACGACCTTGACTGCACCCGCAGCGAGAACCTTGAAGTGAGTCTGAGCAGCACGATGCCGCGCCGCAATGCCGTTATTTGCATACTCATCGCCGCGGCAATTTCGATGGCATGGGGTTGCAGCATTGAAGCTTCCGATGCCGCCGGGCTGGTAGACTTCAGAGCGATCTACTTTGGCGCGCGCGCCGTCATCGATCATCAGAATCCCTATCAACCGAGCGAATTCCTGCAGGTCTACCGGGCAGAAGGCGGCACCTTTCCTTCAGAGCCGATCCAGAACCAGCTTTTCCGTCGCAGCCTCCCAATCTGCGTGAACTTGCCGACGACGCTTTTTCTTGTCACACCCCTGGCTCTTCTGCCCTGGGGAGCCTCTCATGTTGTCTGGCTGATTCTTATTGGCGCAAGCTTCGCGCTCGCGGCTTATCTGGCGTGGGATCTTGCGAGAGAGCACGCGCCGCGCGCCGGGTTGTTGTTGATATGTATTCTGCTGGCGAACTCTGAAGTCCTGTTTACGCTTGGCAACACCGCTGGAATCGCAGTCAGCCTGACCGTCGTGGCTGTCTGGTGCTTCATGAGGGAGCGCGCGGTGTGGGCCGGGATTCTGTGCCTGGCAATCAGCCTTGCGCTCAAACCTCACGATTCCGGGCTGGTCTGGCTTTATCTGCTGGTGATGGGCGGAGCGCTCCGCAAGCGGGCTATTTATTCGGTGATGGTCACGGTGCTGATCGCAATCCCGGCGATCATCTGGATCTCTCAAGTGGCTCCCAATTGGGAGAGGGACCTGGACACGAACCTGGCCGCCACGTCGGCACACGGGGACATCAGCGATCCTGGACCGGACTCGATCAGTCGCGCAGGAAGCGCCGACATCATTGTGGATTTGCAAACGGTGGTCAGCGTCTTTCGCGACGAACCGGGATTCTATAACCCGGCGGTCTGGGGGATTTGCGGCGGCCTTCTGGTAATCCTTATCGTGACAACGATGCGGGTGCAGCCAGCCGGCGAGAATGCGTGGTTTGGTCTCGCGGCGGTTGCTCCACTCACAATGCTCATTACCTATCATCGGCCATACGATGCCAAACTGCTGCTGCTCGCAATTCCGGCGTGCTCTCTTCTTTGCGCTCAAGGCCGGTGGATGGGACGAATTGCGTTGGTCTTGACTGGGCTGGCGATCACTCTTACGTCCGATGTTCCGTTGGGACTGCTGAGCTTTATCGCAGGAAGATTCCACCTCTCGGAAATGACCTCGGGCGCCAGGTTTTTGTCGTTATTTGTAGTGCGGCCCGCCCCGCTGATTTTGATGGCGATGTCGATTTTCTATGTATGGGTCTGTTGGGCGAGGATCGGGATCGACGTCAGAGCGCGGAGAGGCGCTCCTTCAGAAGAGAGAGAAATTGCGCATGCGTGAGCCAGCCGGCGGGAAAGGTGCGAGACAGGACACGCATGCCAATCAGACGAGAGAACGCCACGATGGCCTGATTCTGCTTCTGCTGGGCGCTGTCGCGTTTATCCTGGTGGGCATTGCATGGCAGAGAATTTCGCCGATTCGAATGGGCGATTTCAAAATTGTTTATTACAGCGCCCGCTGCCTTATGCAGAATGGCGATCCTTATAGCGAAAGCGCCGTCCTGCGGATATACCGCGCCGAAGGACATGAACCTGCTACGGAATCACAAGTGGACAGGGAAGCGATCACGCGCTTCTTCTACCCGCCCACGGCATTCGTTTTCACCGTTCCGTTTGCCGCCATGGGATTTGGGACGGCGAAGAC
>Ga0207661_10003881_pt1 | contig 10421 bp, 11 predicted proteins | sample KBSC713LmetaG_FD_184337 | JGI IMG/M metagenome (GOLD analysis project Ga0207661, IMG submission 184337) | Corn rhizosphere microbial communities from Kellogg Biological Station, Michigan, USA - KBS C7.1-3L metaG (SPAdes) (version 2) | ecosystem: Host-associated > Plants > Roots > Rhizosphere ... | reverse complement strand
CACCTTTTCCGGGATACTCGTCCGCCCGCCGCCGCCGGTCATCAGGGCGAGAAGGCCCTGCATCGCGACGTTGACGAGCCAGACCACGATCGTGGCGCCGACGTAGGTCCAGAAGCCGTCGATCGAGAAGTGCGGCGCAATCCATTCGGCGAGCGCGAGCATGGCGACGTTGATCGCGAAGTAGGCGAGCCCGAGCGTGAACACGATCAGCGGCAGGGTCAGAATCGCCAGGATCGGCTTGAGGATCGCATTCGCGATCGTAAGCGTCAGGGCGCCGAGTGCATACGACCAGAAGCCCTGGATCGCGATGCTGTCGAACAGCCAGTTGATCACCAGCAGGGCGAGGACGTTGATCCCGAGCGTGACCAGGATCCAGACGACGAACCCGTAGCGCTGCCAGCCGTTCCACACGAGAGCGGACTCTACGGCCCGTACGCCCTCTCGTCCAGCCTGGCCCCGAAGCGCCACAGCCGCGGCTCGAACGCGTGCCCGTACTTGAAAAGCAGGTGGCGGACGACGTCCGTCGTCGCGTTCCTGGGGCCGGTGACGGTACGGAAGTCGAGGTCGAAGACCGTTTCGCCGACGGTGATCGTGCGTCCCTCGACGACCACCCGTGCCTCGCCCTGCCCGCCCGACAGCCGACCGGCCCACAGCGCACCGGCACCCTCTTCGGGCTCTAGCGTCCACCCGAGCACGGCCAGCGCACGGGTGTTCCCCTCGAAGATCTCGCGGACGACCGCCCCGCGGTGCACAGCGTCGAGACCCGTGCGCTGCTCGCGCTTGACGACCGAGGCCGGAACGCCGCCCAGCAGCGCTCCACGCGGCGCGTTCGAGGCGACCACCGAGTTCGCCATCACCGTCACTTCGGCGGCGAGCACCACACCCGGCAGGATCAGCGAACCCGGCCCGAGCCACGAGCGCTCGCCGATCGACACCGGCGCGTAGGAGAACGGATAGCCGTCCAGCGCCTCGAGCCACTTGCGGTGCGTGTAGATCCGCGCGCCCGGACTGAGGCACACACGCTCCCCGAGGGTGACGTCGCGGTCGGTGTTCAGGTACGTCTCGTAGGCGACGAAGCAGAGGTCGCCGACGCGGCAGTCGTGGATCCCGCCCTGGCCGTCGACGACCGCGACGTTCCAGCGGAGCGTGACCACGTCGCCGGCGACGAAGTCGCGGCAGAAGAAGCGGCAGCTCGCGCCGATCTGGCCGAGCTCGCCGATCGTGAAACGCCGCGACCGGACGAGCACGTCCTCGCCGATCGAGGTGTCCGCCCCGATCTCGACGAACTGCGCGTCGATCAGCGTGCCGCGGGCGATCGCAACGCGGTCTCCGATCTCCGCGCCGTGCTCGCGGTAGAGCGCGATCTTCTCGTCGGAGGCGAGCGCGGCGATCTCGGCGGCGTCGCCGCGCAGACGCTCGCGCAGCTCGTCGGACAGGCGGCCCACGGTGGGCGCTTCTTCTGGCCGCGGCTCCGCCGGAGCCGAGGCGAGCGCACGCACGTCGCTCTCGCGGACGATTCCGGAGCCGGGAACGTCGTCGAGCGAGACCCCGAGCTGCGCGGCGAGCCGCCGCGCCGGCTCGGTCGCGAGCCGCTCCCCGGACGGGGCGGCCGCCCCGGCGGCGGGAGCGGCGCTGCTCCAGCCGTCCCGCTCCTCCTCGGTCGCGAACAGCCAGCCGAGCTCGGCGAGCACGGCGACACGTTCGCCGACCCGCGCGTTCCAGAGCACGAAGCCGGCGGCCTCGGCCTCGACCTCCTGCACCGCCTTGCTCGTCTCGACCGAGAAGAGCGCCTCGCCCGGCTGGACGTATCCGTCGGCGAGCTCGACGACGACCACCTCGTCGTCGTTCTCGTTCAGCTTCGGGACGACGATCGGCGTGGCCATCAGACGATCTGGCCCGCCAGTACCGCCGGCTCGGCCTCGCCCGTCACCGGCAGGAAGCACGTGTCGACGCGCGGGACTCGGAAACGCTCCTCGTGGGCTACCCAGTCGGCGGGCGGACGCGTCGAGTAGGCGATCTGGAGACCGAGCCGCTCGCAGACGCGCTCGGAGCGCTCGTCGTGGTCGCCGTACGGGTAGTTGAACCAGGCGAGCGGCTCGCCGAGTAGCCCGCCGAGCCAGTCGACCGCGCCGGCGATCTCCCGCTCCTGCTCGGCCTCGTCGAGCTGTGGGAGCGACGGGTGGCTGATCGAGTGGCCGGCGATCGAATGGCCGCGACGGCGTAGCTCGACGATCTCGTCCGTGGACATGTACAGCTCGCGGATGAAGCCGGCCTCGTCGGCCGAGACGTGCTCGGCGAAGAGGCGGTCCATGATCCGCTCCGAAACCTTGCGCGGGATCAGCCGGTTCGAGGCGTACTTGAAGCGCAGGTATTTCTCGGAGCCGCGGCGATAGTCGCCGATCGGCGCCGAGGCCATGATCCCGGGGACGTCGGCCTCGGGTGCGACCTCCTCGGCGGCGGCGACGTACGCATCGGCGACGCCGTCCTCGCCGAGCCGGCCGCGGACGAACTGGTTCTTCTGCACGAACGGGATCCGGCCGTCCAGGTGGGGCAGGCCGATCGGCGCGAAGATGCCACGGATCCCGTGCCGCTCGAGCACCGGGGCGGCGTTGTCGTAGTGGTCGCGAACGCCGTCGTCGAACGTGAGCACGAAGCCGTCCGGAACCACTGTGCCCTCGCGGCCGGCGGCAAGGAGCGCGTCGGGGTCGAGCGGCTCGTAGTGGCGGAGCAGGTGCTCGACCTGCCCCTCGAAGTCACCCAGCGTGATCGCCGCGATCCCCGGATGCCGCGGATCCGGGTCGCGGACGTAGTGGTACATGACCAGGATCGCGCCCATGTGACGCCCGGGAGCCTAGCCTCTGGCGGTGAGGGCGCCCTTCTCGACCGCCAGGCGCTCGAGCTCGCGCTTGATCGACTCCGCGGTCGGGAGGACGACGTCCTCGAGGCTCTTCGCTGCGGGGATCGGGGAAGCCGCCGCCGCGATCCGCGCGAAGCGCCCGCGGAAGCCGGCCTCGGCCAGCCGGGCGGCGACCTCGGCGCCGAACCCAGCCTCGCCCGGCGCCTCCTCGACGGTGACGACGCACTCGGAGGCGAGCGCCGAGGGCAAGATCCCGTCGAGGTCGAGCGGGGAGAGCTGCGAGACGACGCAGAGGTCGGCGGCGAGTTCGCGCTCGAGGAAGAGTTGCCGCACCGGCTCCCAGGCGAGCGTCGCACAGCGGCCGTAGGTGATCACGGTCAGCTCGGGATCGTCGAAGCCGACCGGGCTGAGCCGGACGTTCGGATAGACGCCGGCGGTCGTCCGCGCCGAGAAGTGGTCGACGAGGCCGTCCCGGGGCCCGCGTGCGCGCTCCGCGTAAACCGCCTTGTTCTCGACGAACAGCACCGGGCCGGGATCGGCCGCGACCGCGTTCCAGAACAGCGCGTAGGGACGGTGAAACTGGACACCGCGACCACGCGCAGGCCGGGGATGCCGAAGAACATCTTCTCCAGGCTCTGGCTGTGCGTCGGCCCGTAGCCGCGCCCGCCCCCCATCGGCACGCGGACGACGACGTTGACGGTCGCCTTGCCTTGCGAGAGGTAGTGGTGCTTCGCGGCGCTGTTGGCGAGCTGGTCGGCGGCGAGCGCGACGAAGTCGCCGAACATGATCTCCGCGATCGCCTTGCCGCCTTCGAGCGCGAAGCCGGTGGCGCTGCCGACGATCGCCGTCTCGCTGATCGGCGTCGGGTGGATCCGGTCGGGGAAGCGGGTCGACACGCCCTTCGTGACCGCGAACGCACCGCCGTAGGGGTCGAGCAGGTCCTGGCCGAAGACATGGACGTCGGGGTCGTGCTCGAGCAGGTCGAGGACCGCGGCGTTGAGGCTCTCGACGACGCGTGGCTCGTCGGCCGGGCGCGCCCAGGGCCCGGCTGCCGCGCCGTCGTCGAGCGGCGGGTAGACGTCGCCTAGGTGCGAGAGCTGATCGGGCTCGGGGCTCGCCTCCGCGGCCGCCAACGCCGCCTCGAGCTGCCCGGTCGCGTCGTTGCCCACCCGCTCGACGGCCGTGGGGTCGAGAGTCGCCGCCAGCCGGGTCACGGGGTCGCGGGTCCTCAGCTCGGCGATCTCATCGGACGAGCGGTCGTCGTCTCGCTTGCTGTGCGGGCCGAGACGGACGGTCCGGACGACCCTGAAAGCCGGTGCTTCCCGGGCGCGCATCGCTTCGACGAGCGTGGCGAACTCCCGCTGGAGTGCGGGCGCGTCCGCGCCGTCGAGCCGCGCTGCGTCGATCCCGAAGGCCTCTGCGCGGGCGAGCATGTCGCCCGCGACGCCGACGGAGGACGGCGTCGTCTGGGCGATCGCGTTGTCCTCGAGCACGATCAGCAGGCGCACGCCCCAGAGCGAGGCGAGATTCATCGACTCGTACAGCGCGCCCTGGCCCAGCGTCCCGTCGCCGACGAAGACGGCCGCGATCCCGTCCTCGCCCCTGAGCTTCTTCGCGAAGGCCACACCGAGCGCGACCGGGACGAGCTGGCCCTGGATACCCGAGCTGATGAACCCGTCCGCATGCAGGTGCTGGCTGCCGCCGCGGCCGCCGCAGACGCCCCCGGAGCGGCCCATCAGCTCGGCGAGGAACGCGGCAAGATCACCGCCGGAGGCGAGGAAGTGGCCGTGGCAGCGGTGCGTGCTGAAGATCGCGTCGCTCCGGCCGAGCCGGCCGAGGAGCCCGACCGCGATCGACTCCTGGCCGATCGAGGTGTGCGTCGTGCCCGAGAGCACCCCCTGCGAGTGGAGCTGCAGGAGCTTCTCCTCGGTGCGCCGGATGACCAGCATCCGCCGGTAGAGCTCGAGGTCGTCCAGCAGCGGTGGCTGTTCGGACATGCGCTCTAGGGTACTGCGCGCTCCTACGGGCGGAATGAGCGGGTGTGCCAGCTGCGCGCGACCGCGAAGTGCTTGCCGTTCCAGTGGTAGCGCAGGTGGTCGAAGCCGCCCGTCGGGCAGCAGTTCGGATCGTTCTTGCGGTAGATCGGCTGGGAGCTGACGACGTCGCCGCCGAGCCGGAACAGGCCGAGCTTGTAGCCGCTGCGGGCGAGCGCGACCCGCCAGCCGCCGGTCGGCGTCGCGCGGAGGACGGCGAAGCCGATGTCGCCGGCGGTGCCGCCGCTCGCGATCGTGACGGCGAGATCGAGGCGGCCGTCGCGGGTGAAGTCGTGGCAGAGCACCTGGTCGACCGACGCCGGGTCGACCCGAACCGGGCTGTCTCCGAGGAGCTTCAGGCGAAGGTTCGTGGCCGCCACCGCACGTTTCGCCGCGGCCGGGCTGCACGCGGGCTTGGACGCATGTGCCGGCGCCGCCGACAGGGCGGCGAGAGCCGTGGCGACGACGAGCAGCTTCACCGGGCCAGCATAGACTCGGCCTCGTGAACGACGAACGCGACCGGCCGCTCAACCAGCGTGATCTCGACGCCGACCCGGTCGCACAGCTACACGCGTGGCTGGGGGAGGCGCGCGCGGCAGGCGTCGAGTTGCCGGAGGCGATGACGCTCGCAACGGCGACGCGCGACGGCGCGCCGTCGGCGCGGATGGTGCTGCTGAAGGACGCCGGCGTGCGCGGGCTCAGATTCTTCACGAGCTACGAGAGCCGCAAGGGCCTCGAGCTCGCCGAGAACCCGCGGGCCGCACTCGTTCTCTACTGGCACGCGCTCGGGCGCCAGATGCGCATCGAGGGAATCGTCGAGCGACTGGCCGCCGCCGAGTCCGACGAGTACTTCGAGTCCCGTCCGCCGGGGAGTCGCCGCTCTGCCGCGGTCTCGCCGCAGAGTGCGGTGGTCGCCGGTCGCGAGGAGCTCGAGCGGGCGGCCGGGAAGGTGGGCGACGACGTCCCGCGGCCGGCGTCCTGGGGCGGTTACCTGCTGGTTCCATCGCAGTGGGAGTTTTGGCAGCACAGGCTCGACCGCCTTCACGACCGCTTCCGCTACCGGCCCGGCGAGGACGGCTGGATCGTCGAGCGGCTCGCGCCGTAGTGGAACCCGGGCTACGGGATCTGATGCGGCGATTCCCACACGGCGTCGCCGTGCTGACGGTCGACGCGGAGGGCGAGAAGCTGGGCCTGACGGTCGGCTCGCTGGTGTCGCTGTCGATCGAGCCGCCGCTGGTCGGCGTGGCGATCGACCGGCAGGCGGCGATGCACGAGCTCCTGCGCAGGGCGGGCGGGTTCGCGCTCAGCCTGCTCGCCGACGGGCAGGACTGGCTCGCGCAGCACTTCGGGCGCGGCGTGCCGCCGATCGCGCTCTGGCACGGAATCGCGAGCCGCGAGGGGGCGGCCGGCGCTCCGCTCCTCGTCGGCGCGCTCGGCTGGCTGGAGTGCCGGTTGGTGGACGAGGTCGCGGCGGGCGACCACACGTTCTTCGTCGGCCAGGTGCTCTCGGTCGAGGTCGGCGAGCCGGCCCCGCCGCTCGTCCACATCGAGTCGGGCTACCGAACACTTTGATCGAGGCGGTCGTCTTCGACCTGGACGGCGTCCTGATCCAGACCGAGGAGCTCTGGGACGAGGTGCGGGCCGGACTCGCGCGCGACCGCGGCGGGCGGTACGGGCCCGAGGAGCAGCGGGCGATGATGGGGATGAGCTCGCCCGAGTGGTCGAGGTACATGCACGAGCACGTGGGCCTGCCCGAGCCGCCGAACGAGATCGCCGCCGAGGTGGTCGAGCGGATGGCCGAGCGCTATCGCGACGAGCTGCCGCTGATCGAGGGCGCGTTGGATGCGGTCGAGCGGCTGGCGGCGCGCTGGCCGCTCGGCGTCGCGTCGTCCTCGAACCGGGAGCTGATCGACCTCGTGCTCGAGCTGTCCGGCCTCGAGCGGCTGTTCCGCGCGACCGTTTCGTCGGAAGAGGTGGCCCGCGGGAAGCCCGCGCCGGACGTCTACCTCGAAGCGTGCCGGCGGCTGGACGTCGACCCGGCGCGGGCGGCGGCGATCGAGGACTCGCACGCCGGGATCGGCTCGGCCCACGCCGCGGGAATGCGCGTGATCGCGATCCCGAACCCCTCGTTCCCGCCCGGCGACGACGCGCTCGCGCACGCAGACATCGTGCTGGGCTCGCTCGCGGAGCTCACGCCGGAGGCTGTGGAAGCTTCGTGACGGTTCCGTCGGGGGTCTGACCCCCTACGGAAGTGCGACAAGATATGCACAGCGCCGTCCGACGCCCCGACCCGCATGGATAAGCGGAGCTTGTGGACGATGCGTGACGCTCTCTTCGCCGATTCGTGACGTTTGCGTAGGGGGTCTGACCCCGGTTGAAACGCTGCGAGCCGTCAGACCCGTCCGAACAGAACGCAGCCGTTGTGGCCGCCGAGCCCCATTGCGTTCGAGAGCGCGACGTCGACCTGCGTTCGACGCGCCTCGTTCGGGACGTAGTCGAGGTCGCACTCCGGGTCCGGCGTCTCGTAGTTGATCGTCGGCGGGATGACGCCCTCGTGGATCGCGAGCACGCACATCATCGCCTCGACCGCGCCGGCCGCGCCGAAGCAGTGGCCGGTCATCGACTTCGTCGACGACACCGCCAGCTCGTACGCGTGGCCGCCGAACACCTCCTTGATCGCCTTCGTCTCGGCGAGGTCGCCGAGCGGCGTGGATGTCCCGTGCGCATTGATGTAGCCGACCTGCTCCGGCGCGACCTCGGCCCGCTCGAGCGCCGCCCGCATCATCTCGACAACGCCGACCGACGCCGGATCGGGCTGCGCGAGGTGGTGCGCGTCGTTCGAGGCGCCGTACCCGAGCACCTCGGCGTAGATCGTCGCGCCACGGGCACGGGCTCCCTCGAGCTCCTCCAGGACCAGCACGCACGCCCCCTCTCCCATGACGAAGCCCTCGCGGGTCAAGTCGAACGGGCGGGAGGCCCGCGGCGGATGCTCCTCCTCCGCGGCGAGACCGCGCATCGCGCAGAAGCCGGCGAGGATCAAGGGGTGGAGACAGGCCTCGGCGCCGCCGGCCAGCACCGCGTCTGCCGAGCCGCGGCGGATGACCTCGGCGGCTTCTCCGATCGCGGTCGATCCGGTCGCGCACGCCGACACGGGCGCGTAGTTGGGGCCACGCAGCCCCAGCGCAATGGCGATCTGCCCACTCGCCGCGTCGACGAGCACGCTGGGGATGAAGTACGGCGAGACCCGGTCGGAGCCGCGCTCCAGCAGGATGCTGTGCTGCTCGACGATCCCGAACAGGCCGCCGATCGCCGTCCCGAACAGCACGCCCACACGCGCCGGCTCGTACGCGTCGGCGAGCGACGCGTCCGCGGCCGCCTCCGTCGCAGCCGCGACGGCCATCACCACGTTGCGGTCGAGTCGCCGCGCCTCTTTCGGGCCGACCACCGACGCCGGATCGAACCCGCGCACCTCGGCCGCGATCCGCACCGGGAACCCGCTCGTGTCGAACGTCGAGATGAAGTCGATCCCGCTCCGGCCGGCCACCGCCGACTCCCAGGTCGAGCGGCGGTCGTTGCCGAGCGGCGTGACCCCTCCGAGACCGGTGACGGCGACCCTGCGCATCTCCTGAGCCTAGACGGCTAGCCTCAGGGGCGTGCCGGGCAAGAACGTGCCGTTCCCGCCGATGGAGGCCGAGCTCGTGCGTGAACTCCCCCTCGGCGACTGGCAGTACGAGCCGAAGTGGGACGGCTTCCGCGGGGTGCTCGAGAACGACGGCGGCGAGCTCGCGCTGTGGAGCCGGAACGAGCGGCCGCTGCTGCGCTACTTCCCCGAGCTCCGCCAGCTCGGCGACCTGCTCCCGCCCCACTCCGCACTCGACGGCGAGATCGTGATCGAGCGCGACGGCCGCCTCGACTTCGACGCGATGCAGATGCGCCTGCATCCGGCCGAGAGCCGGATCCGCAGGCTCTCCGGCGAGATCCCCGCGCAGTTCGTCGCCTTCGACGTCCTGCTCTGGAAGGGCAAGCCGGTCCACGAGCTGCCGCTCGAGAAGCGACGCCGCGAGCTCGAGAAGCTGGCGAAGTCGTTCCGGATCTCCCCGGCTACGCGCGATCCCGACGTGGCTGAAGGCTGGCTCGACGGGCTCGAGGCCGCCGGGCTGGACGGAGTGATCGCGAAGCGCCTCGGCGTTCCCTACCTTCCCGGCTCGCGCGAGGGTGTGGCCAAGGTGAAGGCGCACCGCACGGCAGACTGCGTCGTCGTCGGCGTCCGCTGGAAGGAGAAGCCGACCACGCTCGCGACACTCCTGCTCGGCCTCTACCGCGAGGACGGCGAGCTCGACTACGTCGGGACTGCCGCGGTCGCGGCGAGCAAGCGCGACGAGATCCTGAAGCGGGTGCAGCCGCTCCTGAAAGGCGCGCCCGACCGTGGCTTCTCCGAGCCGAACCGCTGGGGCGGCGGCGAGCTCGAGCAGTCGGCGGTCAGGCCGAAGCTGGTCGTCGAGGTCCGCTACGACAAAGTGCAGGGCAGCCGCTTCCGCCACGGGACGAAGCTGATCCGCTTCCGGGAGGACAAGGATCCGGAGCAGTGCACCTGGCGCGAGGTGCGCAAGCCTCCGGGGCCGGACGACCTGACCGTGCCGGCCCTTCTGGCCTCGTCCTAGGGACTGTCCCCCAGGAAGGGTTGCGCCACGACCCTGCGGGGTCAGATCCCTTCGGAGTCAGACCCTCTGCGCTTCCCGGAGCTACCCTGGGCTCGTGCTCGAGGAGACCCAGCGGCCACGCGTGACGCTCGAACCGCTCGACGATTACGTCGTCGTCGAGCCCTCGGACGACGAGGCCGAGACCCGGCACGGACTGATCATCCCGGCGAGCGCCGAGGCCGGATCCCAGACCGGCATCGTGATCGCCACGGGCGCCGAAGCGGGCGGCGTCGAGCCGGGCGACAAGGTGCTCTTCCCGCACGGAGCCGGCTTCGACGTCCGGCTAGCGGGAACCGCCGTCAAGGTCATGCGCCGCGGCGACCTGATCGCGCGCGTCCACGACTGAGCCCGGGCACGAAAACGCCCGCACGAGGCGGGCGTTTCCAATGCCGGTGGGGTATGTGAGGGGAGTTCCGGCCTGTTCAGCATGCCTCCGGACGGGCGATGTCACATGACCACGAAGGGTGATATTCGGCGTCCCTCGAACGAGGGAAAGAACGAGGCGGAGAGGGCGGGATTTGAACCCGCGACCCGCCTTTCGACGAGTACGCGATTTCCAGTCGCGCTCCTTCGGCCGCTCGGACACCTCTCCGCGCCCCGGGCAGACTAGCGCCCTGCGGCGCGGGGTCGCTGCCGGGGACTGCGGTACGATGGTCGTCCCGGAGAAGTGGCCGAGTGGCTGAAGGCGGCGCCCTGCTAAGGCGTTATGGGGATGAATGTCTCCATCGAGGGTTCGAATCCCTCCTTCTCCGCCTCGGAGGGGTGGCAGAGCGGTCGAATGCGGCGGTCTCGAAAACCGTTATCCGTCGTTAGGCGGATCGAGGGTTCAAA